>Ga0209721_1002449_pt1 | contig 11661 bp, 10 predicted proteins | sample TshhotsprinmetaG_FD_184139 | JGI IMG/M metagenome (GOLD analysis project Ga0209721, IMG submission 184139) | Hot spring microbial communities from South Africa to study Microbial Dark Matter (Phase II) - Tshipise hot spring metaG (SPAdes)... | ecosystem: Environmental > Aquatic > Thermal springs... | reverse complement strand
ACATCAGGATTGTCGTGGTTTTGCCGGAGCCATTCGGCCCCAACAGGCCGTAGACCTCGCCGCGGCGCACGGCCAGGTCCAGCCCGTCCACTGCCGTGAAGTTGCCGTAGCGTTTGGTCAGGCCGCGCGCTTCGATCATCAGATCGCTCATGCCTTGACCTCCTTCCCTGTGCGATGATTCCGGCCAAATCAGACGGTTCGGCTGCAACGGCAACTAACGGCGTCCGAAGCGGGCGACGACCAACCCAACGGCCAGAACGGCCACGGCAATCAGCGCGACCCCGGCCACACCCCAGAGGGTCGAGGTCTGCACGGTGATGCGGAACTCGGCCGACGCGGTCGTGCTATCTTCCGGCCGGGCGCGCAGGGTGACCATGTAGTCGCCTGCCAGGGCCTTGTCTGCCGGCCGCAGCTTCGCCGTGACCTCGACCTGCTGGCCGGCCGGGATCTCGTCCACTTTTTTTGGATCGAACTCGACCGTCCAGCCTGACGGCGTGGACGAGCTCAGCTCCACAGCGCGCGCGGGCGCCGAGCCGGTGTTGCGCAGGATCAGTTTCAGGGGTGTTTCCTGGCCGATCGTGGCTTTGCCGGAGAGGCGGCCATCCGGCGCAGTGACGGTCAGCTCGGGCTGGCCGGACACCTGGGCGGTCACATCCAGGCTGGCCTTCAAGGCACCGCTTTCGGCCCGGATGGTGACCGGATACGAGCCGGCGTTCGGCTGGATGTAGGCCTTCACCTCGACGCTCACGCTCTTGGAGCGGTTGGCTTCCACGGGCAGATTGCTCACCTCCTGGCCGGCATAGGTGAATTTGACCGTAAAGCCGGCCGGCGCGTCTGCGGCCAGGTTGACCGACAGGTCTTCATCGCCGTCGTTGCGCAGGGTGACGCTCCAGCGGAAGGTGGTGGTGGGCGTGCCGCGCATGGTCAGCAGGTCGCTGGTCTCCATGGCAAGCTTGGCCGGCACTTTCTCGCGCACGGTCAGCTCGATGGGCAGCTCGGCTTGGGCCTGCTCGCCGCGCGCCACGGCCAGAAAACGATACGTGCCGGCCTTCAGCCCCTCTTTGGGCGGCTCCAGCCGCAGATCCACCGAGGCATCCGCAGACGGATCCACGAAGAGCGACTGCACGATGCGGCCGCCGCCGCGGAAACTCGCGGTCCAGCCCTCGGCGACCTGGCGCATCTCCAGGCGCACGATCTGCGCGGGATAGGTGCTGCGCAGCTTCAACGACAGCGTGACATCTTCACCAAGGCCGATGGTTTGGCTGGGATAGGTGGTGGAGAGGGTGAAGACCGGCGCGCTGGGCGTTGGCGTCTGGGCCAGGGCTGTCGCCGGAACACCCACGATGAACAACAGAACGATCGCCAGGACAACAAGGACTCGCAGATATCGCATGAGATGACCTCCTTCACTTCGCGATGAACTCGCGCGGCCGATGTGTGGGGCGCGCCGGCCGCGCACTCCGGCCCCCGATTATCTGAAGACATCGTTAACAGATGGTTAGTGAAATATTAGAGAAGTGTGAGAAAGGAGCTGTGGGGCGCATGTGCCAGGCACCGGACAGGGTGCCTGGCACGTGCGGCGGTCACTCAGCCCTCATGGGCCGTCGCGATGGCGATGCGGAGGTTATCCCAGCTGGTCTCGGAGGGGACGGTGCAGTCGGCGCCGAGGATGAAGTGCGAGGAGCGCTGCGCCAACACGGCTCGCACCGCCTGTCGGACCTCATCTCCGCTTCCTGTGGCGATGACGCCTTTGCGCTCCAGTCCGCCCATGAACGGCCGGCCGAACATGGCGGAGATCTGCGCGGGCGTCAGCGTCCGGTCGCCCACGTGGAGGCTACAATTCACCACGTGGCCGGGATACTCCAGGAAGGGCGCGAGATCATCGTAGGGAGCATGGTAGTCGCAAATGTGCAGGATGTTGAAGATGCACGAGTGGTTGATCTCGTTCATCAGCAGCAGATCGAACGGCTTGACGCATTCGGCGAAGAAAGGGCTGTTGCCCAGACGGCTGGCCTCGCCGCCCTGGGTCGAATGATAGAAACCATCTACGCCCAGCCGGATGCACTCCCGCACGAAGATCAACAGGCTCTCGGCGATACGCTCGATCCCGCGGCGGACAGCCGGCGGGTTTTCCCGGATCTGCGCCTCCACCGTCGCCGCGCCGACCGACTGGCAGGCCAGCATGAAAGGAGAGTAGAGGGTGAGGATCACCAGCGCCTCATGTTTGGCCGCGCGCACCAGTCCCTCGACCACTTCCAGCTGCGGCTGATAGAGGTCTTTGCCGTAGACCGGCAGATTGGCCCAATCCTCCGGCCGTTGAATCTCCGGGTGGCGCGGGAAGGGAAGCTCGAACTGGATCTTCACAAAATCCATGCCGGTATAGCGAAAGAACTCCAGGTGTTTCTCCACCGCCGGTCGGCCACGATGATATTGCGGATCGAAGTGCAGAAAGAACGCCGCCGGCACATACTCCTGCGGCCTGCTGCTGTCCAGCAGGGCCAGGACCTTTTCTCGACGATTCATGATAGAGAGCTCCTTGATTCGTTCCGACACGTGCCGGGCACCTGGCGAGGTGTCCGGCACGGTGAATGGCCATCTACAGATGCGCGCCGTTGCTGGCGATGACGTCGCGATACCAGTATGCCGAATCCTTCAGCGTGCGCTGCTGGGTGGCAAAATCCACGTAGATCAAACCGAAGCGATGCTTGTAGCCCTCGGCCCACTCGAAGTTGTCCATGATGGACCAGTGGAAGTAGCCGCGCGCGTCCACGCCATCCGCGATGGCCCGGCTCAGCTCTCGCAGGTAGCGCCGGGTGAAGTCAATGCGCGCCGGGTCGTGTACTTTGCCGTCGAGTGCCACCCAATCCATGCCCGAGCAGCCGTTCTCGGTGATGTAGATCGGCTTCCCGTAGCGTTCGTAGAGGAACTTCGGCCCCCAATAAAGTCCCTGCGGCGTGACGTGCCAGTGGAAGAGGGTCAGTGCGGCGCCCGGCGCATGCGGCACGACCTCGGGGTAGCCGTCTGCGCCGGCGCGAATCGCCATGCCCTGGTAGTAGTTAAAGGCCGTGAAGTCAATCGGCTGGCCGATGATCTCCATGTCGCCCGACTTGACCTGCGGCATGGCGCGGCCGAAGACGGCTGCCGCCTCAGGCGGATACTCGCGGCGATAGATCGGATCGTAGAAAAGATGATGGTTCCACACCGATTTCTCGCGCACGGTGAAGGTGGCCAGGCGGGCTGCCTCGATGTCGGCGGCCAACTCGGTTGCGGGATGTGCGATGAAGCCGGTGGGCGCCGCGCCGACGACCGAGGCCGTTTTGCTGGATACCCGGATGGCCTGCACCGCCTTGCCGTGCGCCAGCAGCACGTTGTGCCACGCCTTCATCACCTCCGGCCAGTCGAGCTTCAGGCCGGGCGCGTGGATGCCGGTCTGATGTCCCAGGCCGATGAAGACCTGCGGCTCGTTGAGGGTCATCCAGTGGCGCACCCGATCCGAGAGGCGCTTGACGACCACCTCGACGTACTCGGCGAACCAGTCCGAGCTGTAGGGGTTGAGCCAGCCGCCGCGGCAGAACAGGTCATACGGGTAGTCCCAATGGAAGAGGGTCACCCATGGTTGGATCTCGGCCGCCAACAGTGCATCAATCAGCCGATCGTAAAAGTCCAGCCCCATCTCGTTCACCTGCCCCGTGCCGGCCGGAATCACGCGCGGCCAGGAGATGGAGAGGCGGTAGGCTTTCAGGCCGATCTCCTTCATCAGCCGAACGTCTTCCGCATAGCGATGATAGTGGTCGTCGGCGACATCGCCGGTGTGCCCGTTCCAGATGGCCCCCGGCACCCGACAAAGCATATCCCACACCGATAGCCCTTTGCCGTCCTCATAGGCCGCGCCCTCGATCTGATACGAGGCAGCCGCGGCGCCCCAGAGAAAATCTTTTGGGAATGACATGGTGTCCTCCTGAAATGAGATGAACGTAGCGAGATTGCTTGCTTTGGGCGGCCAGCCCCATTGGTGAAGCGACGCCCATCGGCCCGACGCCTTATGTGAATCAAGAAAATGATCCGGCAATCGCCTTCTCCGGCGCGTGGTTCGTCAGGGCCGCCCGGCGATGAAGTCGCCGGACTACCGTGGTACAGCTGTCTTGTCCGCCGACCTCTGGTCGGCAAGGCCAGGCAGAGTCTGGGGGTACAGCTGGCCTGTACCACCGACCTCTGGTCGGTATTGACCTCTGGTCGGCAAGGCCAGGCAGAGTCTGGGGGTACAGCTGGCCTGTACCACCGACCTCTGGTCGGTATTGACCTCTGGTCGGCAAGGCCAGGCAGAGCCTGGGGGTACAGCTGGCCTGTACCACCGACCTCTGGTCGGTATTGACCTCTGGTCGGCAAGGCCAGGCAGAGCCTGGGGGTACAGGTGGCCTGTACCACCGACCTCTGGTCGGTATTGACCTCTGGTCGGCAAGGCCAGGCAGAGCCTGGGGGTACAGCTGGCCTGTACCACCGACCTCTGGTCGGTATTGACCTCTGGTCGGCAAAGCCAGGCGGAGCCTGGGGGTACAGCTGGCCTGTACCACCGACCTCTGGTCGGTATTAACCTCTGGTCGGCAAGGCCAGGCAGAGCCTGGGGGTACAGGTGTACCCGGCGTCCCGTGGAACGGGGCTTTCGTCGGCATCACGGCGGCTCAGCTCGGTTCACCGGGCACCGTTCCGTAGCACGACCCATTCATGATCGTGCGGCCGTCCGCAACCAGACGCCTCGCCCATTGCCGGAATAAACTCTCAACATTCATCAACGCCAGGCGGCCTCATCGCGCAAGCGGCCGATTTCCACCTCGAAGATCCGACGCAGGATCGCCACACTGCACGCGTAGGTGGCGTCCACGCCGAAATAGCTCAGGCTCTTGCTCAACAGGGTCTGCCGTCGGCTATACGGCGTGTCCGAAGCATAGTGGAGCAGCCCGATATCGTACGGCGCGTTGATGAACAAATTGACGATCTCGTTGACCGGGTAGCGCTGCGGATAAATGTCCTCGTAGACCGCGCTCAGGTAGGGGCCGGCCTCCATCTCCAGGTCGGTGTAGCCCTCCCGATAGAAAACGCTCATGAACTCCCGATTCTGCAGGAAGGTGCCGCGCACCGTCACCGCCTTCTGGTTGTCGAAAACGGTGCCGTAGAGCAGATAGGGCGCCAGATGATGGGCCAGAAAACAATTTTTGAACAGGAAAGTGTTGCGCGAATGCTCATCGTAGACCACGTTGGGGATCATCACATCGCCCACCCGGCCGTTGAGCGTGGCCGCCTTGCCCATCACGTACACACCCAACAGATCGGTCGAGGCCGAGGCGATCTGCGACAGCAGATGATAGGCCGCGAAGCCGAGCGGGTAATCCACGTTGACGATGAGCGCTTTGCTGGCCCGCAGCGCCTCGAGGCCCGGCATCTGCAACCGGCTATCAAACCGTGCAGGATCGAGCGCGTGCAGATCTATCACCTGGGCAGCGATGTCGAGGGCGTGCGGCTCGTCGAAGCGATGAATGCCTGCGGTCAATTCGGCGTCCAGCAGCGCGCGCGTCTCCGCGGGATGGGCGCGCAAGTAGGCGCGCTGGACGTAGTACAGGAAGTTCGCCTGCGCGCCGGCCTCCCCGCGTTCCTCCAGCCGCCGCCATTCCTCTGCCAGTCCCTCGGGGTCGGCGTCCATCACGAAGCGAATCAGCTCGCTGCTGCGGCTGGCCGCATAGCCGCAAAGCAGGTTGAGCAGGCTGTGCGGGTTGGACGAGACGAAATAGACGGGCCGGAAATCGAGGTAGAGGCCGTCGGCGGCGTGCACCAGGTCATCCCACCAGCTCTCCACAGCCCGGCGATAATCGTTGAAGCCGCGGGCGAGCGATGTGACGCGCAGATCCAGCGGCCGCCGCGCCACCTCCCGAAAACGCTCATCGAAACAGTCGCCCCACACCTGGCCCAGCCGGCCCAGATCTTCCTGGCTGATCCCCAGCACCTGGCGCAGAGCCTCGGCCTCGGCGCTGGCGCGCGCGGCGCCGGTAATCAATGCGTGCCCCAGCTGGGAGGTGCTCAACCGACGGTACAATTTGTTCCATTCGATCTGATAGGCCGTCAGACAGGGGATCAGGTCGTCTATGTCGGAGACGCTGGCGACGAACGCCGCGATCGTCTCTTTGCCGTCGAACTGCATCCGTCGCCGTCGCGCCCGGGCATCCACGCGCGGCCAGGCCGAAATATCGCCCAGTCCCCCGCGACGAAAGACATCTTCCGACTGGCCCAGCACGATCCGCCGCGCCTGATAGATGCAATCGGGCAGGCGCAATGCCGCATAGAGGAACGCCGAGGCGTCGAAATCGGGTGTCTCTGCGCCCAGGTGCAGGCTGGAGCGCATCCCCTCGTGTGTCTCTTCCAGCGAGCGGATGCGCACGTCGCCAGAGCTGCGGAGCAACGAATAATAGGTGCGGATATAGAGCTCGATGCCTTCGCCGGTAGTTTCGGGAACAGTGCGGATCATGCCAGCCCCCATATGCCAGATCAGCCCTGGATGCGGGCTGCGAACCTGATTATACACCAGATCATGGCCGGGCACAGTTCGCGACTGTGCTTTTCATGTTCACGGCGTTCTGCGCGCCGACAGCCGCGCCGCTTCATCGCTTGTCATCCAATTTGCACAACATCCAAAATTCGCGCATACTTAACCGCGTCGCCTCTTCCCCTGCTCGTGCGCTCTCTGCCTGAAGGAGTTGTTTATGAGCCAAGGCTCACCGCTGCGCATGAAAATGGCTCATAGGCGTCAGAACATTTTCAAGGGAGGCTCACATGAAGCGTAATCTGCTGCTCGTCATCTGCGCATTGGTTGCGCTGGCCCTGACGGCCTGCGTGGCCCCTCCTGAACTGACGACAAGCCCAACGCCCCCGCGCGCCGACCTCTGGGCTGTCTACCGGGATGTCTTCGTCAATGCGAAATACATTGACCTGACCCATGCATTCGAGCCGGTGCAGGCAGTATGGCCCGGCTTCGGCAACGCGGTCTTTAAGCCGGCCGTGGCCGGCCAGGCCATCGAAGGATACGTGAAGCTGGGCCAGGAGTTCACCTACGCCGAGCACGGCTTTGTGGCCACGGCTTACGACCTGCCCACCGACCAGTACGGCACCCAGCTCGACCCGCCCGCGCACTGGGACGAGCTGGGGGCCACCATCAGCGACATCCCGGCCACGTATGCGATCCGGCCGCTGGTGGTGATCAATATCAGCGACAAGGTGGCCCAAGACGAGGGCTACCATCTCCAGGTGAAGGATGTGCTGGATTGGGAGGCCAAATACGGCCGCATCCCCGCCGGCTCGGTGGTGATGGTGCGCTCGGACTGGCACAAGCGCTGGAAAGACATAGCCCGCTTTAACCAGAAGCCGTTCCCAGGCGTGAGCCTGGATGCGCTGAAATTCCTCCACCTGGAGCGGGGCATCCTGTTCCACGGCCATGAACCGCTGGACACCGACACGACTCCTACGTTGGAAGGGGAAGCCTGGCTGATGCACAACCACTTTGCGCAGGCCGAGGGAGTCGCCAACCTGGATCAAGTCCCTGAGGCTGGCGGGCTGATCATCATCGGCTTTGCGAAACCGCTGGGCGGCACCGGCGGCTATGCTCGCTACATCGCGGTGGCTCCACCCGATTGGCCGCACGGCGTCTCCATCGCTGAAGTCCCCGGCGCCCCACTGCCCGTGCAGCCGCATCCGCTCCGCCGCGACAAACAAGGCGTCATGCGGCCCACGCCCTAGGATGCACGACTTCGACCCGCCTGACGCCGTTGAAATGACCGTCAAAGGGCACCAGGGAAGAGGCTGACCCCGATCGCCGGCCCCGAATTTGCAATCATTCACGTGCCAGGCACCCTCCCAGGTGCCCGGCACGTCCGACAGCTCATCTGACGAGACGCACCACCCCGGTCTGCGCGGTGTGATAGCCGCCCAATTGCTCCACGACCGTGCGAAAGGCGACACTGCCCATCATTTCGATCAGCCAACGGAGGGGCGGCTGCTCGCAGTCGACCGCATAACAAACCAGGTCGTAACGCTCCCGGGCAATCGGCCGGAACTCCAGCCCGAACGCCCGACCGGCGGCATAGAGGCCCAGCCCGACATCTGCGCGGCCCTCAGCGACGGCAGCCGCCACGGCCAGATGCGTCCCCGCGATGTCGGTGTAGCCGGCGATGGCCGAAGCCGCGATCCCCAGGCGCCGCAGGCGATGCTCCAGCAGCGTGCGCGTGCCCGAGCCCGGCTGGCGATTGACGAAACGCACATCTGGCCGCATCAGATCGGCCAGGCTGCGGATCTGCTTGGGGTTGCCGGCTGCGACGAGAAGGCCCTGCTCGCGCTCGGCGAGCGTGATCGCGCAGACCTGGCCGGCGCCGAAGAGCCGCCGCAGGATGGGCAAGTTGTACTCGCCGCTCTCTTCGTCCAGGATGTGCGCGCCCGCCAGCCCCACCTCGCCGTGCAGCAGCGCCAGCAAGCCGTCCAGGCTGCCGACATAGGCCGGGATGAACGCGATTTCGGGGTGCACCTGCCGCGCCTGCGCCCATAACGCCTCCAGCGCCAGGTCATGGCTGCCCGCGAAGCGCGTCAATCGGTCGGGCTGCCGGGTCAGCCGATGAATCGCACCGGCGGCGCGCCGCTCGCGCCACGCGGCCAGCTGCAAACCAAACGCCGCCTCGATCTCCTCCGGCGTGAAGCCCTGTGCCAGCGCTTCGACAACGGCGCGCTCGATCACGCTGCGCAGCCGGCCGCGACGAAAGTCGGCCAGCGCTTCGGCATCGCGTGTGGACGCCACGCGCGTGCCGCGACGGCCGCGCGTTTCGATCACGCCGGCCTGCTCCAATTCACGATACGCACGCGCGACCGTGCTCGGATTCACGCCCAGTCGTTCGGCCAGCTGGCGCACCGGCTCCAGCCGCTCGCCCGGCTGCAATGCGCCGCGCGCCACTGCCAGCCGGATCTGTTCAACGATCTGGAGGTATTCGGGTATGCCGGGGGTGAGGTGGATGGTGAACATGGACAAATAGGTGAGTGGGTGGGTTCAGTAGATCATGTCTCCACGGACGAAAGCGGCGGTGCGAGGGTCGGCGGGCGCGGTGAAGAAGGTCTCGGCATCGGCCAGTTCAACGAGCCGACCGGCCAGGAGCAGGCCCGCCCGATGGGCGAGGCGCCGCGCCTGAAAGACATTGTGCGTGACGAGGACAATGGTCGTGCCGTGCTCGGCGTTATGGCTGCGGATGATCTCTTCGATCAGGCCGACGTTGTAGGGGTCGAGGTTGGCGGTCGGCTCGTCGAGAAGCAGGACGGTCGGCCGGATCACCAGCGCCCGGGCCAGGGCGACGCGTTGGATCTCGCCGCCGGAGAGGCCGCGCGCGGGCTGGCATGCCAGCGCGGTCAATCCGACCCGCGCGATCATCTGCTCAACCACGCCGTCGGTCGGCTGTCCGCGCAGCCGCAGTCCATAGCCGATGTTATCGCGCACGGTGGCCTGTTGCAGCACGGGACGCTGGAACACGGTCGTCACCTGGCGGCGCAGGGGCAGGGGCGCGCGGCCATCGGCGATCGTCTGCCCCAAGAAGGTGATCGTCCCACCGGCCGGCGCTTCCAGGAAGTTGAGCAGCCGCAGCAACGTAGATTTGCCCGCGCCGCTCGGCCCGACCAGCGCCAGGATCTCGCCCGGCCGCACCTCCAACCGATCAATGTCGAGGACCACACGGCCAGCATACACCTGACGCAAAGCATCGAGCCGATAAATCGGCGAATAGACACACTGTGCCACCTTCCCCACCATCTCCTGCACCTGCCTCCCCCCTCTACCTGTCTACTTGTCTACTTTTCCACCCATCTACCTGTTTCCTTGCAACCGCAGCAGCACAACGTTCGCCGCAAAAGTGAGCGCCAGCAGGATGATGCCCAGGGCAATGGCGAGGGTGAACTCGCCCTGCCGCGTGTTCAGCACGATGGCGGTGGTGAGCACGCGCGTTTTGCCCGCGATGTTGCCGCCCACCAGCATCACCGCGCCTACCTCCGAGATGATGCCGCCGAACGCGGCGACAATGGCAGCCACCACGCCGATGCGCGCCTCGCAGACGACCGCCCATAACTCCTGGAGCATCGTGGCGCCCAGCGCGCGCACCTGCACGCGCAGCGCCGGATCCACGGCCCGCACCGCGGTCATCGTCAGGCCGGTCACCAGCGGCCACGCGATGATCGTCTGCGCGACGATCATCGCGTTGGGCGTGAAGAGCCACCCCAGCCAACCGAGCGGCCCGCTGCGCGAGAGCATCAGGTAGACGAACAGGCCGACCACCACCGGCGGCAGCCCCATGCCGGTGTAAAGCAACGCGGTGATCAGGCCATGCGCGCGCGTGCGGGTCAGCCCCAGCGCCACGCCGATCGGCGCGCCGCTGGCCGTGCTGATGAGCAGGGCGATGCCCGAGACGCGCAGCGACAGCGCGATGATCTCGAAGAGCTCCGAATCACCCCCTGCGATCAGCCGCACCGCCTCGATCAGGCCGGCAAAGATCTCGTTCACGGCATTGCCTCGGCCGATCTCGCCGGATAGAAGAGGGGCTGGCCGAACTTCGCCATCCCGAACGCGGCGATCCGCTGTTGCGTCTCCTCCGCCAGGAACCACGCCACGAAGCGCTCGGCCAGGTCGTCGTTCGTGCTCGGAAAACGTTCCGGCGCAAGGGTTATGATGCTGTAACGATTGATCAGAGCCGGGTCCCGGTTCTCGGCCGGGCTGTTCCCGCCGACCAGAATGGTCAGGCCCGGCAGCTTTGCGCGCATCGCCAGATACGTGCCCCGATCGGCCAGCGCATACGCGCGCTGCTCATCGGCGAACAGCAGGGTGTCGCCCATGCCCTGGCCGAGCGCGTGGTACCAAGGGAGCTCTCGCGTCGGCGTCACGGCGAGGGTCGCCCAGACCTCCAGTTCCTTCATGTGAGTGCCCGACCTGTCGCCGCGGCTGGCGAACGCCGCGCCGGCCGTCATGATGGCCTGCAGCGCCTCGCTAGCCGTACCCAGGCCGGCGATGTGCGCCGGGTCTGCGCGCGGGCCGACAAGAACGAAATCGTTGAACATGGCGTCGAAGCGCGTTCTGGCGAGGCCATCGGCCACGAACTTCTCCTCGGCGGCCGGACTATGAACCAGGAGCACGTCGGCATCGCCCCTTCGGCCGACCTCGATGGCCTGGCCTGATCCGACCGCAATGTACTCGACCTGACAGCCGCAGACCTCGACGAAGTGCGGCAAGAGCGCGTCGAGCAGGCCGCTGTCCGCGGTACTGGTGGTCGTGGCGATGCGCAACACATCGGATGCGGCCGCAGCGGACGCCGAACCGGTCGGGGCCACGGCCAGGCGCGGCGAAGCCAGCGCCTGGCCCGCGGTGCAGCCAGCCAGCCAGATGGCCAACAGGGCCAGGCCGAGCACCGGGACAATCGGGCGAGAATATGTACGAATTGTATTCATACAAAACGATTATACGCCAGAAAACCCCAACGTCAAGTTCATCACTATCTTTGCACTTTGTGACTATGCTGGTAGGCGGGCATAGAGCTGCTCAGCAGTGATGCCCGACCGGAACTGGTCTTCGAGCCAGACCAGGAGATTGCGTTGATGTTCGGC
>Ga0209721_1002444_pt1 | contig 11688 bp, 11 predicted proteins | sample TshhotsprinmetaG_FD_184139 | JGI IMG/M metagenome (GOLD analysis project Ga0209721, IMG submission 184139) | Hot spring microbial communities from South Africa to study Microbial Dark Matter (Phase II) - Tshipise hot spring metaG (SPAdes)... | ecosystem: Environmental > Aquatic > Thermal springs... | reverse complement strand
AAAAAAATAATACCAGCAGAAGCATTACACTTCCTGCTGGCCTATATTCTCCAAAATACCTGCTGTTCAGAGATATCCCACAGTGCACGAGGCAGTGTAAGATATTTCTATTAAAATATCATAAAAGGGCAGGATGGGTAAAGTCCTGTCCTTATATTTTGGAATGCAATAAAAATTCAGATTAATTGCGACTACGATTTAGTAGCCCATTTGATTATCTCATCGACCATTGCCTTTATGGTGGCCTCTTTCGGCGTTATGGAGACCTTTAATCCTGCCTTTTCTATGGCCTTTGCCGTAACAGGGCCTATAACGGCTATGGTTACATCTTTTAATATCTCTATTGCATCCTCGCCCATTATATCCACGAAATTATTGAAGGTAGCAGCGCTTGTAAATGTCGCCACAGAAATTCTTCCCTCTTTTAAAAATCTCTTTAATCTTTTGCCGTGCTTTTCAGGCTTGATTGCACGATATGCAGCAGGAGTGTCTATCTCTCCGCCAAGCTCTCTCACCTTCTGCGGGAATACTTCCCTTGCAACCTCTGCCCTCGGAAGAAGGAATTTCATTTCTTTCAGACTGTTGACTGTTGACTGTTGACTGAAGGCTTCTATTAGTCCTTCTGCAGTGAATTCTTTAGGAATTAAATCCACTTTGACACCGTAGTTTTTTATCGTTTCTGCAGTCTTTGTTCCGATAGCGCATATCCTGACGCCCTTTAAATCTCTAATGTCTCTCTCTTTATCGAGAAGCCTCTGCATGAAATATTTAAATCCATTTGCGCTTGTGAATATAATCCAGTTGTAGGTCTCTATTTTGTCTATCGACTCATCCAGTTCCTTGTAGCTTTCCGGCGGTACTGTCTCTATGGTTGGAAACTCGAATATCTCTGCCCCTAAATCTTCAAGAGGCTCATAATCCTTTGTATATTCCCTTGTGATCAAAATCCTCTGGCCGAAGAGGGGCTTGTTTTCATACCATTTCAATGTGTCCCTCAATTTGACCACATTTCCCACAACCATTACAGCAGGGGGCTTGATATTCTCTTCCTTAACAAGCCCTGCTATGTCTTTCAGGGTGCTGACCACTGTTTTCTGGTCAGGCCTTGTGCCCCATCTCACAACTGCTACAGGAGTATCAGGGGATTTTCCATGCTCTATAAGTTTTGATGTTATAGCACCGATATTTTTAACACCCATTAAAAAAACGAGGGTATCAAAGCCATTTGCGAACTTCGACCAGTCTATGGAGCTTTCAGGTTTTGTTATGTCTTCGTTGCCTGTAATAACTGCAAAGGATGAAGAATATTTCCTATGCGTTAATGGAATGCCTGCATATGCAGGTGCAGCAATGGAAGAACTGACACCGGGTATTACCTCAAACTCTATACCCTCATTTACAAGAACCTCTGCTTCTTCACCGCCCCTGCCGAATACAAAGGGATCGCCGCCCTTTAATCTGCATACGATTTTGCCTTCATTTGCCTTATTAACAAGCGCCTGATTTATCTCATCCTGCGTCATTGCGTGATGTCCACCCCTTTTGCCTGCATATATGAATTCGGCATCGTGATTGATGTAATTCAATATCTGGGCGTTGAGATGAAAATCATATACGACAGCCTCGGCCTTCTGAAGGCATTTCAGGCCTTTTACTGTCAAAAGCCCTACATCACCAGGGCCTGCGCCTATGAGATAGACCTTGCCTTTTTTCACCTGCCGTAGACCTCGTCCAGTATCTCTTTTGCACCTCTTGAAAGGAGGTCTTTTGCCAGCTTGATTCCGAGGTTTTCTGCATCATTCGGTGTGCCTTCTATACGGCCTTCTACAATCCTGTCTCCTGAAACGCTTCCTACAAGCCCGTCCATTACAACTCTGCCATCGATCAATCTTGCATATGCTGCGATTGGCACCTGACATCCGCCTTCGAGTTTCTTTAAGAACGCCCTCTCTGCCCTTACACAAATGGAAGTTTCGAGATGATTCAAAGGTGCGATTAGATTATTTATGAATTCATCCTTAATCCTGCATTCAATTCCAACTGCTCCCTGGCCTATGGCAGGAAGGCTTATTTCAGGTGGAAGGACTTCTGTAATCCTCTCTGACCATCCGAGTCTCTTAACACCTGCAGCAGCGAGGATTATCGCGTCAAACTGTCCTTCATCCAGCTTTCTCAACCTTGTATCGAGATTGCCCCTCAATTGCTCGATCTTTAAATCAGGCCTTATACTGAGCAACTGACATGAACGCCTGAGACTGCTTGTGCCGATAGTTGCACCCTGCGGCAGGTCTCTAAAATTTGGAATTTGAAATTTGAAATTTGAAATTCGTGATAGGAATGCATCCCTCGGGTCTTCTCTTTTTGTTATTACTGCGAGATGCAATCCTTCAGGAAAATCTGTGGGCACATCCTTCATACTGTGAACAGCTATATCTGCCTCACCTTTTAAGAGCGCTTCTTCTATCTCCTTTACGAAAAGCCCTTTCCCGCCTACTTTTGCGAGCGGCACATCCAAAATCTTGTCGCCAGTGGTCTTGATTTTATTAAGTTCAATCTCTAAGTCGGGATTTAATTTTTTTAGTTCAGACTTAATCCATTCAGCCTGCCATAGCGCGAGCTTGCTGCCACGAGTGCCTATAACGATTTTATTCTTCATTTTCATCTCCATTTATCCCATACAATTTTTTTATCATGGCTATCAGTTCATCCCTGTCCTCTGTGTCTTCTCTAAGCGCTGCTGTTGGAGGATGTATGAGTTTATTGATTATGGCTGTTGCCATATATTCCACAGCCTTTACTTTTTCATCGTCTAAATCAGGGAATTTATTTCTGAATTTCTCCATTTCTTCATTTTTGATCTCTTCTGCCTTCTGCCTTAAAGCCACAATAGTCGGGACCGAATCGAGGGATGACATCCACTTTGTGAATTTCTCGACATCCTCATCTATTATCTTTTCTGCCTTTTCAGCCTCTTTTTTCCTCTCGAGGATATTGGTGTCCACTACATCCTGAAGGTCATCCACGTCATAGAGGTATACGTTGTCTATTTTATTTATCTCAGGGTCTATATTTCTCGGCACAGAAATATCGATTATGAAAACCGGCTTTTGCTTTCTTTTCTTCATTACCTTTTGCATATGATCCTTTAAAAGGACATAGGTCGATGCGCCTGTTGAACAGATGACTATATCGGTGTGTATCAATTCATTTAAGAATTCTTCAAATTTTACCGCTTTTCCGTTAAACTCTTTTGCCAGTTCGCATCCGCGCTCGTATGTCCTGTTTGCCACTTTCACATCCGTTACGCCGTTGTTTACGAGATGGCGTGCTGCAAGCTCTGCCATTTCTCCTGCACCTAAGAGCATGAATGACTTTCCTGAAAGATCCGTGAATATCTTCTTTGCGAGCTCCACTGCTGCAAAGCTTATGGATACTGCATTTTCGGCAATTCTTGTCTCTGTCCTCACCCTTTTTGCAGTTGATATCGCCTTCTTCATTAACTTATTCAGAAGGACACCGGTCGTCTTTTTGCTGAGGGCAAAGTCAAAGGCGTCTTTAAGCTGGCCGAGGATCTGCGGCTCTCCCACAACCATGGAATCAAGGCTCGAACTGACCCTGAATATATGCTTTATGGCATCGGTATCGGTGTGAATATAAAGGGATTTCTCGAAATCGCTTCTTGCTATATTATGAAATCCTGAAAGGAAATTTTTAATATTCTCTATTGCTGAAGCCGTGTTGCTTACACAGGTATACAATTCCACCCTGTTGCACGTTGACAGTACTACAACCTCTTTTACCTCGGGGATTTTCTTTAAGCCAAAAACTCCCTCTTCAAGCTTAGGCCCGTTAAAGGCAAGCCTTTCTCTCGTTTCAACATTAGCTGTCTTATGATTCAGTCCTATAATGAGAATTTTCATGCGAATGCATGCAGACTCTTTAAAAGTAGATTAACGCCAAAGAATGTAAAAAGTATTGCCAAAAATCCGATTATGGACAGAATGGCTGCCCTCTTTCCCCTCCAGCCTGCAGTGAGCCTGACGTGAAGGACAAGGGCATAGATAAACCATGTTATGAGCGACCAGACCTCTTTGGGGTCCCATCTCCAGTAGCTACCCCATGCGCTTTCTGCCCATAGCGCTCCTGTAATTATGGCAAGGGTAAGGAGTGGAAATCCGATGGTAATAAGCCTGTAGTTTATCTCGTCAAGGACCTGAAGGCTCGGAAGTCTCTTGAAGAGATCGCCTAAATGCTTTGATTTCAGATAATGCTCCTGAAGCAGATACATTGTCCCGATGCCGCATGCCACTGCAAATGCTGCATTCCCTAAGAATGCCAGAAATGTGTGTACAGGAAGCCAGTAGCTCTGGAGCACCGGCGTAAGCGGGCGGATTTCCCTCGGAAAGACTGATGAAGAAAGCATAAGTATGAAGACTATGGGCAGGATGAACGAGCCCATTATGCCGATTTTATACCTGTATTCGAGGAAGAAGAATATAAGGACAATACACCAGGCAAAAAAGGACGATGCCTCATGCATGCTCGTTATCGGAAGGTGGCCTACTGCTATGTATCTGTAAATTATGCTTATTGAGTGGATTGCGAATCCTGCTCCGGTGATGAAGATCGTCAGCCTCGATGATTCCTTGCCGCCCTTGAATATGTCAACGATGCTTATAATTGTTGCTGCAAAATAAAAGGTAAGGGCCAATTCAAAAAGTACAGTACCCATCAGAAGCAGCCGAGCTCGCAATTCTTTATTTTTATTTTCAGTTCATTGGCAGTCTTGCCGACTTCTTTGTAAGGAACCCCCAGTTCTTCGGCGATTGTCCTTGCATCGCTGCATGTAATCCTGCCTTCAGCAGACCGTGTCTTTAAAATATTCTCGATTTCTTTTTTCTTCGCTGTCATCTCTATGCAGTGTATCAATTCATGTATGTTTTTTGACGAGTAATGCGACGACCCTTTTTCAATAACAATGTCAGCTTGTTTCAGTATTCTCCGGGCTGAGGGCTTAATATTCTCCTTAGAAACATCAGCTATAAATGCTACAACATCCGGCTTTAAAAACTCAATTGCGCTGTTGCCCTCAATGATTATGCCGTCGAGATGGGAGAGCCTGTCAATTGCCATTGGCAGGACTTCATTGATCTCATTTGCAGGCGATTGAACCCATAAAACTTCTTCTGCTCCTGCATCAAGTAGCCTTTTGGTGTCTTTGTCTTCCTGGCTGAGAATACTTTTGTCGTCTATGATGGATGAATAAAAGGCTGTCTTTGTGTATTTTATGGCTCCGATTTTTGGTGAGTGGGTGAATGGGTAGATGGGTGGATGGGTTTTCAGATATTTTAAAATTGCAACTGCTATGGTTGTCTTGCCTGCACCGCTGTGAGCGCCTCCAATGCCGATAAGAAAGGGTTGCTTCATGTATTATGCTTCGCTTGCCGTCTCCTCTTTTTTTATCTCTTCTTTGTAATCGCAGCCTTTATTCAGGCAGACATGAAATACCTCTCCGGCCTTGTTCCACTTTTCGACAAGGAATGATGCACTGCATTTTGGGCATTGTTTTGGCACAGGCTTATACCACATCGCAAACTTGCATTCCGGATAATTGCTGCAGCTCCAGAATGCCTTTCCTCTTTTCGATCTTCTCTCCACAATGTCTCCGCCATCCAGAGGACATTTTACCCTTGTCGAAATAGGCTTTGTATTTTTACATTCAGGGTACTTTGAACACGCAAGGAACTTCCCGAATCTCCCGCTCTTTATGACCATTGGAGCGCCGCATTTTTCGCATATCTCCTCTGTCACGGTCTGCTCTGCGACCTGTTTGCCGTTGCCGCCTTCCAATGGTCTTGTGTTTTTGCACTGCGGATAGCCTGTACATGCAAGGAACCTTCCATGCCTTCCCCATTTTATGGCCATTGGGGAACCGCATTTTTCGCAAACCTCTTCTGTTGGGATATCCTGTGGTTTTACTTTTCCTTTGTCTTTTGATGCCTCTGACAGATTACGGCTGAAGGGTTTGTAAAAATCTTTAACTACCTTGACCCACTTCATCTTTGCATTCTCAATTTCATCGAGTTCGTCTTCCATCTTTGCAGTAAATCCTATGTCTATCAGTTCAGGAAATTTCTCAACAAGAAGGTCGTTCACAACAATTCCGAGTTCTGTAGGCATAAAACGCCTGTCCTCATTTTTTTCCACATATTTCCTGTCCTGAATTGTGGACAGTATTGCTGCATAAGTACTCGGTCTTCCGATGCCCTTTTCCTCAAGGGCCTTTACAAGAGTAGCCTCTGTATATCTCGGCGGAGGCTGCGTGAAATGCTGTACCGGCTTTATCTCCTGTTGTTTGAGGATGTCATTCTCCTTCATGGAAGGCAGGATTCCGCCTTCTTCTTCCTCTATTTCGTCTTTGCTTTCCGTGTACAATGCCATAAATCCTGGAAATCTGATAACAGTACCCGATGCCCTGAGTTCTGTACCTTTGACCGTGGGGGAGATTACATCTCCCCCACGAGCCCCCTCTCTTAACTCTATAATATAGGTCGTCTGCTCCAGTTGCGCTGGGGCCATCTGGCTTGCGATGAACCTGTTCCATATAAGGGTATAAAGGTTATACTGGTCTTTGGATAAAAACTTTTTTACAGCCTCCGGAGATTTGTCTGGATATGTCGGCCTTATTGCTTCGTGGGCTTCCTGTGCGCTCCCCTTGCTTTTGTAATGGGGCGGTTTTTCAGGGATGTAATCCTTTCCTAATTTTTTCTCTATCAAGTCCCTTGCCCATTCCTGTGCCTCAGGAGCTATGCGGAAGGAGTCTGTTCTCATGTATGTAATAAGGCCCACTGAGCCTTCATCTCCAAGCTCTATTCCCTCATAAAGCTGCTGTGCTATCATCATGGTCTTTTTTGCAGCGAATCTGAGCCTGCGTGCTGCCTCCTGCTGCAAGGTGCTTGTAATAAACGGCGGGGAAGGAGATCTTTTCCTCAGTTTCTTTTCTATTTTGGAGAGGTAGAATTCCTTGTCATTAATTTCATCCGCAATCTGCTGTGCGGCCTCTGCGTTGGTAATGAGAAAACGCTTTCCCTCTTCGGCATCACGGTTGATGACAAGGGAGTCGTTGTATTTGTAGAGTCTTGCCCAAAATTGTGTCCCCTCTGTTTTAGGAGACAAAAGGGCCTCTATTGTCCAGTATTCCTCTTTGTTGAATGACTCGATTTCCCTTTCTCTGTCTACTATAAGCTTTACTGCAACGGACTGAACCCTTCCCGCGCTTAATCCCCTTCTGACTTTTCTCCAGAGAAACGGGCTGAGGTTATAACCCACAAGCCTGTCGAGGATTCTGCGGGCCTGTTGCGCCTCGACCTTATTAATGTCAATTTCGCCGGGATTTTGTATAGCCTCTTTTACTGCACGCTCTGTTATTTCATGGAATGTAATCCGATAAATCTTTTTAGCATTCCTGGGCGGCTTTACTTCTTCTGCGATATGATATGCGATGGCCTCTCCCTCCCTGTCAGGGTCTGTTGCTATGTATATCTTTTCTGCCTTTTTCGCCTCGCTTTTCAGTTCCTTTATTACCTTTTCCTTGCCCGGAATGATTTCATAATATGGCTCGAAATTTTTGTCGACATCCACTCCAAGCTTTTTTTTGGGAAGGTCCTTTATATGGCCGATGGATGCCTTAACGCCGAACTCTTTGCCCAGTATTTTATTGATGGTCTTTGCCTTTGCAGGCGACTCTACTATAACAAGGGATTTCAATTTTTCAAGTCCTCCATTAGTTCCATGTTATCTGCCTTCCCCTTCCGAATATGAAGGCATATATCTCTTCGGTATCAAGTTCCGTTTCCTTCATCAGGACATACGAAAGAAGCGCCCTTATGGTGTCCAGTTCTGCATCATCGATGTACTGCGACAACTCAAGGGTCAAAAGCTCTTCCTTTACCGTTAGAAAATCTATGTCGAAGACGCTGATCTTTTTCAGTGCGTCATCCGCATCATAGCCCTTTTCTATAAGATCCTTTGCGAGCATTCGCAATATGTCTATAAATCTTTTTGCCAATCTTTTCCTCCTACAATATATAAAATCTCTTGCCTTCGGATTGTTTTACTATGCCCTTTATTTCGAGGCCGAGCAGTATTCCCAGTACTCTTCCAGCCTGCATTCCTGCTTCCCTCGAAATTATGTCTATATGCTTTGGCTCGCTGCCCAAAATATTACATATTGCCTTTTCTTCATCGTTTATTTCAAGTCCATTCAGATTTATGGGCAGATTTACCGAAAGACTTTCTCCTGAGAGACCATTTGCAGAGCCTCTAAGACCTTTAAGGTGGGGCGCTATGTCTTCGAGTATGTCTTCAGCCTTTTGCACTAATTTTGCGCCCTTTTTGATAAGTTCATGCGTGCCCTCGGAATTCGCCGACGTTATGCTTCCCGGTACGGCAAACACATCCTTTCCCTGATCTAACGCACAGCCTGCAGTTATGAGAGAGCCGCTCCTTGCTGCAGCCTCGACAACGAGCACTCCGAGGGAAAGCCCGCTTATCAGCCTGTTTCTTTGCGGAAAGTTTTTTTTGTTTGGAGGAGTTCCCATAGGGAATTCGCTTATAACGCACCCCTTCTCCGACAACTCATCAAACAACCCCTTGTTTTCAGGAGGATAGGGGTTGTCAAGACCCGAGCCAAGCACTGCTATGCTCCTGCCATTTGCCTTTAATGCGCTTTTGTGTGATATTGCGTCTATGCCGCGTGCCATTCCGCTTACTATGGTAATGCCGCATAAAGCGAGCTCAGATGCAATTGTTTCTGTAATTTTTTTTCCGTAAGGCGTCATATTGCGCGAGCCTACTATCGCAACTGCATATTTATCTTTTTTTATAAAGCTGCCCTTGACATAAAGTATTACAGGCGAGTCGTCAATATATCTCAGGCTTTCGGGATATTCCTCATCGGTATATCTGATTATTCTGACATTATGCCTGTTGATCTCATTGATCTCTTTTTCGACCTCATCCCATGAGTTGAATTCAGAGATGCCATTTATCTTAGAGCCATTTATTCCCTCCACGTCTTTTAGCTCATTTGGGCTTGCCTCGAATACTCTTTGGGGCGTCCGGAAAGCGGAAAGCAGCCGTTTTGCCGTTACCGGGCCGATATCTTTTATAAGGGTTAGAGCAAGCCAATATTTAAGATCATCACATGACATTTGACTTTTAACTTTCGAGAATCTTTTTCACTTTCAGCCGCAGCGCATTCAGCTTAATGAATCCTTCCGCATCCTTCTGGTTGTATATCTTTTCTGCCTCAAAGGTTGCCAGTTCAGGATGATAGAGTGATTTTGGGGATTTCCTGCCTACAACAATGCAGTTTCCTTTATATAGCTTTAACCTTACCGTACCTGTAACATTTTTTTGAATGGAATCTATTGCTGTCTGGAGCATTTCCCTTTCTGGTGAAAACCAGTAGCCGTAATAAATCAGTTCTGCATATTTTGGAATAAGCGAGTCCCTGAGATGCAAGACCTCCCTGTCAAGTGTGATGGATTCCAGTGCCCTGTGGGCTATATGAAGGACAGTGCCTGCAGGCGTCTCATAAACACCCCTTGATTTAATTCCCACATATCTGTTTTCCACTATGTCTATCCTTCCGATGCCGTTGTCTCCTGCGAGTTTATTGAGTCTTTCAAAAAGATCGACAGGCGAAAGGAATTCTCCATTTATGCCTACCGGATTCCCTTTTTCATAATGAATGTCTATATATAGATGCTTATCAGGCGCTTTTTCAGGAGATACCATCATGGTGTACATATCTATCGGCGGTTCTGACCAAGGGTCTTCCAGTATTCCACCTTCATAACTGATGTGGAAGATATTCCTGTCTGTGCTGTAGGGCTTTTCCTTTGTGGCAGGCACAGGTATTCCGTGCTTTTCAGCATATTCTATCAGCGACTGCCTTGAATCGAAAGACCATTCGCGCCATGGAGATATGACCGTTATATCCGGCTTAAGGGCATAATATGTGAGCTCAAACCTTACCTGATCATTACCTTTGCCTGTTGCTCCGTGCGCTACGGCATCTGCGTTTTCTTTTATTGCTATGTCGATCTGCTTTTTTGCTATGAGCGGTCTTGCTATGGATGTGCCGAGCATATAAGTGCCTTCGTAGATGGCATTTGCCCTGAGCATCGGGAATATGTAATTCTTTACAAACTCCTCCCTTAAGTCCTCCACATAAGCCTTTGAAGCCCCCGTATTAATGGCCTTTTCTTTTACGGCGTTCAAATCCTCACCCTGACCGAGGTCTGCACAGAAGGCTATGACCTCTGCATTATATGTCTCTATAAGCCATTTTATAACAATGGATGTATCAAGACCGCCTGAATATGCCAGTACAACCCTCTTTGCCATCTCATTCCTCCAAGTTTAGTTCATCTGTGATCCAGCAATAAGGATAAGTCTCTTTCGTTCAGAAGCTCTGTTTTGACAGTTCTAATGCTCCTTACGCTACAGCCGCAAAACTCACCCTTCGGGTTCAAACACTTGCGGCTGTTTAACGCTCCAGTCGCAAAGAACTGTTACCAAAACATCGCTATTCACTTCAGAGACCCATCCTTATCGCTGGATTTGGTTCATAGTTCCTTGTTCACCGTTCATCTTTTAGCGCAATTTTATTTTTAAAATGAACGATGGACTAATTTATTCACCTTATCATAAATTTGGCTTTAAAGTGAAGTGTAGTATAATATTTCCATGAAAATCCAGCACTATTCCTTCGGAAGGATAACCATTGACGGAAAAACATATACATCTGATGTGATTATATATCCGGACAGGGTCAATTCATCGTGGTGGAGGAAGGAAGGCCATTTTTTACAGATGGATGATTTAAGGGAAGTGCTGGATGCACGGCCTGAAGTCATTATCATCGGGACAGGCTATTCTGGTGTTATGAGGGTTTCGGATGAGGTTATAAGCAATCTTAAATCGATGAAAATAGATGTGCATGTAGCAAGGACAACAGATGCTGTAAATTTGTTTAATGAATTATCCGGGAAAAGAAAAACAATAGCCTGCCTTCACCTTACGTGCTGACAAACCTACTTTTTGATTGTAAACCTGAAGATGCCGTTTTCTTCTTTTGTGCTTATCAGTTCAAGTCCGAGTCTTCTGCAGAGGCCGGAAATGTCTGTTTTTGAATTTTTGTCATTGGATATTACCTCGATAATCTGGCCTGCCTTCATAAGGTCAAGGGCATTTTTGGTCTTCATGATATGCATCGGGCAGTGAAGCCCCTTAAGGTCTAAAACAACATCAGGCTTAATGGACATGGATTATAGTTAACATATTGTAAACAAAGAATTCTATTGCACATGGGCGTGCTGCGCACGCCCATAAACCGCAAGGGGGACTTTGTCCCCCTTGCGAAATCCCCCTGAAAATTCTTTACTGACACCCCTATACAAAAAATTTAGCTTATTTCATCTTCTTCGCAAATTCCTCTGCTGAAATGGCTGGCAGCGTGAGAAGCTCTACCGACCCCCTTGCCCCAAGTTCCACAGACATCTTCATGACCGTCTCATTATCTGGCGCTTCTATAATATTTACAAAATCATATGGCCCTAAGACCGCGAACTGCTCTTTAACCTTTACACCCATTGCCTCCAGTTCCTTGTTGACCTCAAA
>Ga0209721_1002439_pt1 | contig 11706 bp, 13 predicted proteins | sample TshhotsprinmetaG_FD_184139 | JGI IMG/M metagenome (GOLD analysis project Ga0209721, IMG submission 184139) | Hot spring microbial communities from South Africa to study Microbial Dark Matter (Phase II) - Tshipise hot spring metaG (SPAdes)... | ecosystem: Environmental > Aquatic > Thermal springs... | reverse complement strand
CTGACCGAACTGGCCGCCATCGCCGCCCCAGCCCAGACCGGATCGAGCACGCCCAGCGCCGCCAGCGGGATGCCCGCCACGTTGTAGGCGAATGCCCAGAACAGGTTTTGTCGGATTTTGCGCACCGTGCGGCGCGCGATGTCGAGCGCGGCCGGCACCAGCAGCGGATCGCCCCGCAGCAGCGTGATGCCGGCCGTTTGCATCGCCACGTCGGTGCCGTTGCCCATCGCCACCCCGACGTCGGCTTCGGCCAGCGCGGGCGCGTCATTGATCCCATCACCAACCATCGCCACCGGGCCGCTGGCGCGCAACGCGCGCACCGCGGCCGCCTTCTCATCGGGTCGCACCGGCGCGTGCACCTCACCAGCCTCGGGCCGCAGGCCGATGCGGCGCGCCATGGCCTCGGCCGCTGCACGCCGGTCCCCGGAAATCATCACCACCCGCAAGCCCTGGGCGCGTAACTGCGCGATGGCCGCTGCTGCGGTGGGCTTGGATTCGTCGCCAAAGTGCCACAAGGCCAGCACCTGCCACACCTGGCCATGACGGCTGGCCAACACGGCGCGCGTGGTTGCCGCTTCGCCCTCTGCGTCCGCACCGCCTGCAGCCTCCGATTCGGCGCTGGGCCCCACTGGCTCCATCGGCTGGGAGGGCCATCTCGCCTGCAGCTCGGTCATCCAATCGGAACTGCCCAGCGCCAGTTCGACCCCACCGATCCGACCGGTGACGCCACAACCGGGCACCGTCTGCACCGCCTCTGCATCCGGCAGCGTTGCCGCACCCAACGCCGATCGCATGGCCTGCGCCAGCGGGTGATTGCTACCCTGCTGCAGAGCCACCGCAGTGCGCAGCGCCGCTTCGGCATCCACGCCAGGTGCCACCGCCGCCCCCAGCAGGCGCGGCTGGCCGCGGGTGAGCGTCCCGGTTTTGTCAAACGCCACCACGCGCACGCGCTGCGCGGCCTCCAGCGCCTGCGGATCGCGCACCAGGATGCCATGTCGCGCCGCCGCCCCGGTTCCGGCCATGATCGCCGTGGGTGTCGCCAGCCCCAGCGCACAGGGGCAAGCCATCACCAGCACCGCCACCGCATGCAGCACCGCGCCTTCTATGTCGGCACCTGTCCACCACCACCCTAGGGCGGTCGCCACTGCCACCGCCAGCACCAGCGGCACGAACACCGCCGCCACGCGGTCGACCAGGCGCTGCACCGGGGGCTTGGCGGCCTGCGCATCCTGCACCAGGGCGATGATGCGTTGCAGCAGCGACTGTGCCGCGGCCGCCGTGACGCGCACTTCGATTGCCCCGTCGCCGTTGAGGCTGCCGCCGGTGACGGCGTCGCCCTCGCGTTTAGATACCGGCAACGGCTCGCCGGTCAGCATCGATTCGTCCACCTGCGTGCGGCCGCTCTCGATGACACCGTCGGCAGGAATGCGCTCGCCACTGCGCACCAACACCCGATCCCCGGGCAACAGTTCGGTGATCGGAATGTCCTGCACTTCGGTCCGCCGCACGCCATCGGGCAGCAGATGTGCGGTATCGGGCCGCAGCGCCTGCAGCGCCCGGATCGCCGCGCTGGTGCGCTGGCGCGCGCGCAACTCCAGCCATTTACCCAGCCGCACCAGCGCAATCACCACCGCCGACGCCTCGAACGCCAGGTGCGGCAGCTCGCCCGGCGCAGCGCGCCACCACAGCCACACGCTCATGCCCCATGCGGCGCTGGTGCCCATGGCCACCAGCAGCTCCATGTTGCCGCTGCCATGGCGCAGCGCCTGCCAAGCGCTGCGATAGAAACGCGCGCCCAGCCCAAACTGCACCGGCGTGGCCAACAGAAACTGCCACAGCGCCGGCAGCATCACGTGCTGCCCCCACGCCAGCGCCACCATCGGCCACACCAAGGGAGCGGCCAGCAACAGCCCCGCCGCCACCCACAGGCCCTCTCGCCGCAGCTGCGCGCGCTGGCGCTGCTCTTCCTGCCACCCATCGGCGTCGGCGGCGCGTGGCGTATAGCCCGCATCGCGCACCGCCCGCGCCAGCCGCGCCTGCCAGGCCTGCCCGCCCTCCTCACCTGGCTGCCCAATGACTCGTGCCTGCCCAGTGGCCAGATTGACGCTGGCCTGCTGCACTCCCGGAACCCGCTGCAGCGCGCGCTCCACACGCGCCACACACGAGGCGCACGTCATGCCGTCAATGCCCAGGTCGCACTGCATCGCCCCCGGCGCTGCGGTTGGTGTTTGCGTCATGTCGCGAGTATGCCGCGCCAGGCCATAGGACGACTGGCGAAGCGGCTTGCAGCGCCGTATCATGAGTTCCATACCTTCATCGCTGGACCCTTAACCATGCACACCGAAACCTTCACCGTCAACGGCATGTCATGCCAACACTGTATCCACGCCATCACGCGCGCCATTCGCGCGCGCGACGCGCAAGCGCAGGTAGCCGTGGACCTCGACGCGCGCCGCGTCGTGGTGACCTCGACCTTGCCACGCGCCGACCTAGCGGCGCTAATCCGCGACGAGGGCTACACCGTGGCCGATTGACGCACCATCCCGCGCCTCTGCGGTAGCCGCCACCGCACTCGGAGTGCCGTCTCAGCACACAGACCGTGCACTCACGTGCCCCTGTGGCACTTTTTTTTACCTGGACAAGGGTGTGGATCGATGCCGAACAAGCAGCCCGTTGTCCACAACGGTGGGCCAGACCATCCCAGTTGTGCAGCGCAAGCTCGCACGTTGGTCGCCGTGACCGCACACCCTCCTACACCGCGTAACCCATTGACATCAAAGAACAGGTTTGGGTTATCCCCAACCGGACCCGCACTTCTATCCGTAATCACTACCGTTGATACCTATCATTGAACTGTTGGGGATATCGTATGCTCGCCCGCCCCGCGCAGCTTCGCTATCCCGCTGCCCGCACGCTGCTAAGATGCGCACCCATCGACCATGCGCACGTCGGCTGCTTCCATCACCCGTATCGACATTCGCCACGGCCAGTTGCCCCTGGTCGTGGCGCGGCTGCGTGGCAGCGATATCGATGCGCTCCTGCGCGATTTGGACCATCGTTACGGGGATGCGAGCGGCTTTTTCGAAAACGAGCCTTTGTTGCTGGACTTTAGCGACTGGGCGGAGAGCGAACCTGCCTCCACGGCGCTGCAGCAGCAGGCGTTGTTGCAAGCCCTGCGCCGTGCGGGCCTGCGGCCGCTGGCCTACCAGGCGGCTCCTGTGACGTGGCAGCCGGTTCTTGACGCCGCTGGTCTGCTGGCCACCGAGAGCCATGGCGCGCACGGCATGCGGCTCCCAGCCGAGCGCACCGAGTCGCCGCCACCGCCGCCAGCACCAGCCATGCCGCAGGCATCGGCTTCGGCGCTGGTGGTGGATCGGCCGTTGCGCTCAGGCCAGCAGGTGTATGCACGGGGACGCGATCTGGTGGTGTTGGCCATGGTCAATCCGGGCGCGGAGGTGATTGCCGATGGCCACGTGCACGTCTACGCCCCGCTGCGCGGACGAGCCATTGCCGGAGCGCGGGGACAGGCCGATGCGCGCATCTTCGCGCTGGCGCTGGAAGCCGAGCTGGTGGCCATTGCCGGTCTGTACCGCACTGCCGAGACGCCCTGGCCAGACGAGGTGCGTGGTCGCCCGGCGCAGGTGCGTCTGCAGCGCGAAGGCGACGGCGAGCGCCTGCTGTTCGAACCTCTCGTCTGACCCGCTATCGTTTACCGACTACTGCATACGGAACGTTCCATGACCAAAATCGTCGTCGTCACCTCCGGCAAAGGCGGCGTGGGCAAGACCACGACCAGCGCCTCGTTCGCCACCGGGTTGGCTCTCAAGGGGCACAAGACGGTGGTCATCGACTTTGACGTCGGACTGCGCAATCTCGACCTGATCATGGGCTGCGAGCGGCGTGTGGTGTACGACTTCGTCAATGTTATTCAGGGCGAAGCCAATCTGAATCAGGCGCTGATCCGCGACAAACAGGTCGATGCACTCTATATCCTGGCAGCCAGCCAGACACGCGACAAGGAGGCCTTGAAGCAGGAGGGCGTGGAACGTGTACTCAATGAGCTGGCGGGCATGGGGTTTGAGTACATTGTTTGCGACTCGCCGGCAGGTATCGAGACCGGGGCGTTGATGGCCATGCACTACGCTGACGAGGCGTTGGTGGTGACCAACCCCGAGGTGTCTTCCGTGCGCGACTCGGACCGCATTTTGGGCCTGCTCAGCTCGCGCACCCGGCGTGCCATCGAGGGACGCGAGCCGGTCAAGGAGCATTTGCTGATCACACGCTACAACCCCAACCGTGTGCAAGACGGTCAGATGCTGTCGCTGCAGGATATCCAGGACATCCTACGCATTCCCCTGATCGGTGTCATTCCCGAGAGCGAGGCGGTGCTGCAGGCTTCCAACCAAGGGGTGCCCGCAATCCACCTGCAGGGCACTGACGTCTCGGAGGCCTACAAGGACGTCGTCGACCGCTTTTTGGGCCAGGACCGGCCGCTGCGCTTCATCGAGGCGCAAAAGCCCAGCCTCCTGAAGCGCCTGTTTGCGAGGTGAGCGCCGTGTCCCTGCTGTCCTTGTTGTTGGGCGAGAAGAAAAAAACCGCTGCGGTGGCCAAGGAGCGGCTACAGATCATCTTGGCCCACGAGCGGGCTGGCCGCAACGCCAGTGAGCCGGACTATCTGCCAGCGCTGCAGCGCGAGCTGCTGGCGGTGATCGGCAAGTACGTGTCGATCCATCCGGACGACATCAAGGTCCATCTGGAACGGCTCGACAACCTCGAGGTGCTCGAAATCAAGATCGAGCTGCCGGATGCGCGCTGACGGCCACCGTAGCGGGCTTGCGCCCTATCACTGACGACACCCATGTGGATCGACGCCATTGGCTCGCTGGCTGCCATCCTGACGACGGTCAGTTTCGTGCCCCAAGCCTGGCGTACTTGGCGCACCAAGGATGTGGCCGCGATCTCGCTAGGCATGTACGTGATTTTTACCATCGGCGTGGCGCTGTGGCTGGTGTATGGATGGCTGCTGCGCGCTTGGCCCATTGTCGCGGCCAATGCGGTGACGCTGGTGCTGGCCGGCGCCATTTTGGTGATGCGGCTGCGCTACGGCTCACGCTGCCGCGCGCTGTAGCCGGTCGCGCACCCCATCCCAGGATGCGTCGGCAGGCGGTCGCTCGACCCAAATCAGGGTCGTTTCGCTGTCGTCGAGCGCACGCAGCACAGCGAACAGCTCACGGGCGCAGGCTTGGGCATCGTTGGGCATGCGCTGCAGCCGCACCTGCGGGCTGGCACAACGCAACGGACTGCGGTGATAGACCGCTAGGCGTGGGGCCTGGGTGCCCAACAGGTCGAGCGCGGTCTGCAGTTCGTCGGCGGCCATCAAGCGCACCCGCGCGCGTGGTGCATAGTGCGACGCCAGCATTCCCGAGGCGCGCGGTGCCTGCGCATCGCGGTCGGCCACCGGCAGGCCGGCCGCCGCTTCCAGCTGGGCGCGCGTGATCATGCCTGGACGCAGCAGCACCGGCTGCTTGCGTGTGGCGTCGACGATGGTGGATTCGATGCCGACCGGACACGCGCCGGCGTCCAGCACCAGCAGCTGCTCGTCATCCAGCACCGCTTCCAGCTCGTCGAGCACGTGTTCGGCCCGCGTTGGGCTGACGCGGCCGAAGCGGTTGGCGCTGGGTGCGGCCAGCCCAAGGATGCCGGCGTTGGCACAGGCGCGCAGCAGCGCCTGTGCCACCGGGTGAGCCGGACAGCGCAGCCCGATGCTGTCCTGCCCTGCTGCGGCCCGCTCGGCTACGCCCGGGCGGCGCGGCAGGATCAGCGTCAGCGGCCCGGGCCAGAAGGCGTCCATCAGCCGCTGTGCAAATGCCGGTACATCCTGCGCGTAATGCGCCAGCGCTGCGGCCCGCGCAGCCGCTGGCTCGGCGACGACGTGGACGATCAACGGATGGTCAGACGGTCTTCCTTTGGCGCCATAGATGCGTGCCACTGCATCGGCCCGGTCAGCGTCCGCGGCCAGCCCATAGACGGTCTCGGTAGGCAAGCCCACCAGCGTGCCGGCGCGCAGCCGCTGCACCGCCTGCGCCAACGCGGCAGGCAAGGCATCTCCTTGTGTGCTCACGAGCCGGGCCATGGTTCGATACCCAACAACGCCGCGGCTTGCAGGGCCACAGCGCGGGCTTGCGGTAGGTCGGCCGCGGTCACCGTCAGGTGGCCCATCTTGCGTCCAGGACGCGCTTGCAGCTTGCCGTATAGGTGCAGATGTACGCCGGGCAGGGCCAGCACGCGGGGCCAGTCGGGGGTATGAGGGCGGCCGTTGCGCCACCAGCAATCGCCCAGCAGGTTCAGCATCACGGCGGCGCTGTGTAGGCGCGGCGACACCAGGGGCAGACCGGCCAGTGTGCGCACCTGCAGCTCGAACTGCGACACGTCACAGGCGTCGATGGTGTAGTGCCCGCTGTTGTGTGGGCGCGGCGCCATTTCGTTGACCACCAGCTGCCCGTGCGCCGACCCGTCATCGACGACGAAAAACTCCACACACAGCACGCCCACATACTGCAGGTCGGCGGCAACGGCACGCGTGGCCGCGATGGCCTGTTCGACCAGCGCACGCGTGCTGCCTGACGGTTCGGGACAAGTCTCGGTCACGGCCAGGATACCCTGCCGGTGCCGGTTGCACTGCAGCGGGAAATGCACGGTCTGGCCGTCCGCCCCGCGCGCCAGAATCACCGACCACTCGGCACGCAGCGGCAGGCGTTTTTCCAGCACGCACGGCATCTGCCCCAGCTGCGCCCACGCCGCAGCCAACTGAGTGCGGTCGTCGACCGCGACCTGTCCCTTGCCGTCATAGCCCAGGCGGGCGGTTTTGAGCAGCCCGGGCAGCAGGGTATCGGGCACCCGGGCCAGGTCGTCGGCGCTGCGAATGGCCTGCCACGGTGCCGGCCCGACGCCGGTTTGTACCGCGCAGCGCTCGAAGTGGGTTTTTTCGGCGATGCGGTCCTGTGCGACAGCCACCGCCTGTGCCCCAGGGGCGACGCGGCGCTGCGCGGCTAGCGTGGTCAGCGCCGCGGCTGGCACGTTTTCGAATTCGGTGGTGATGGCTTCGCAGCGCTGCATCAGCTGCGCCAGCCCCGCCTCGTCATCGTAGGCGGTGGTGATGTGGTAATCCGCCACCCGGCCGGCGGGGCTGGCAGGGTCGGGATCCAGCACCGCCACCGCGTAACCCATGGCCTGCGCGGCGTGTACGAACATGCGTCCGAGCTGCCCACCCCCCATCACGCCCAGCGTGGCGGCTCGGCTGGCAAAGGGCACGGGCCCGGGCAGCAGGGGTGCGCCGCTCACGGGCTGGTCTCCGCCGGTAGGGTCATGGCGCGCGCCGCCGCCGTTTGCTCAGCGCGAAACGTCTGCAGCTTGGCGCGCAGGTCCGGATCATGCGTCGCCAGCATGGCTACCACGAACAACGCTGCATTGGCCGCGCCCGCCGCGCCGATGGCAAACGTGGCCACCGGCACCCCCTTGGGCATCTGCACGATCGAATGCAGCGAATCGACCCCCTGCAAATGGCGGCTGGGCACCGGCACACCCAGCACTGGCACCGTCGTCTTGGCGGCCAGCATGCCCGGCAGGTGGGCGGCGCCCCCTGCCCCCGCGACGATGGCGCGCAGACCGCGCGCCTCGGCCGCTTCGGCGTAAGCGAACATATCATCCGGCATGCGGTGCGCCGAGACCACACGCGCCTCGTGCGCGATGCCGAACTGTTGGAAAATGGCAACCGCATGCCGCATGGTGTCCCAGTCGCTGCTGGACCCCATGACGACACCGACCTGGACGTTGCTGTTGGACATGGCGACCCCGGGGGAACGATCCCGACATTCTAGAGAAATGGACGCTGCCGACCATGATCGACGTAACCTTGGCCAATTTCGAAGCGGAAGTGCTGCAGGCCAGCCTGCAGACACCGGTGTTGGTGGACTTTTGGGCACCGTGGTGCGGCCCCTGCAAGGTGCTCGGACCGGTCCTGGAAAGAGTCGAGCAGGCCTACGGCGGCCGCTTCAAACTGGTCAAGGTCAACACCGAGGACGAGCAACAGCTGGCCGCCTACTTCCAGATTCGCAGCATCCCCACCTGCATTCTGTTCGTCGGCGGGCAGCCCGTGGACGGGTTCATGGGCGCGTTGCCAGAGGGTCAGATCAAGGCCTTTCTGGACCGGCATGTGCCCAGCGAAACCGCTTTGCAGGCGCAGGCCGAACGGGTCGAGGCGCTGCAGGCTGCGGCCACCGGAAACCATGACGCCGCCCTGGCGCACCTGCGCGACGCCCTGGCGCAAGCGCCAGACAACGACGATGTGCGCTACGACCTGGTGCGGCTGTTGATCGAATTGGGCCGGCTGGAGGAGGCGGCAGCCGCGCTGGCCCCGGCGCTGGCCAAAATTCCGGTGCCGCTGCGCTTTCAGGCGCTGCAGCAGTGGCTCGATGCGCTGGAGTTCGTGCGCAACGACCCGCGCGGCCAGTGGGCGCTGGCGCGCTTTGACGAGCTCATTGCTGCCAACCGGCGCGATTTCGAAACCCGCTTCGCCAAAGCGCGCGTGCTGATTGCCCAGGGTGAATGGACGGCAGCGATGGATGAGCTGCTCGAGATCATCATGCGCGACAAAAAGTGGGCCGACGAGGCCCCGCGCAAGACGATGGTGGCGCTGCTGGAGCTGTTGACGCCGCCACCGCAGGAAAACAGTACCCCGGGCAAGAGCGCCAGCGGCATCGAGGTAGCCGGCCACAGCGCGGCGGCGCAAGATCCGCAGGCCGAGCTGGTGTCGCGCTACCGGCGCAAGCTCAGTATGGCGCTGAACTGAGCGGGTGGGCCCGTGATCACGGTGCGCTTCATCACCCCAGGCCCGAACGACCCGCTGCAGGACCGGGAAGTCGAGGTACCCGCCGGCGGTCGCAGCCTGATGAAGGCGGCGCTGGACGCGGGGGTGGACGGCATCGCCGCCGACTGTGGCGAGGTGCTGACCTGCGCGACCTGCCACGTCTATGTGGACGAACCCTGGTGCGCGCAGCTGCCACCGCCGTCGGCGGACGAGGACACGATGCTTGACTACACCGCCGACGAGCGGCGGCCCAACAGTCGGCTGAGCTGCCAGATTGCGCTGACCCCGGCGCTCGACGGGCTGACCGTGACGCTGCCGGCGCGGCAGTATTGATTGCGCTTGACACTTCTTTACGCAGCACGCATAGCTCCTTGACATGCGGCGCGCATCCTGTGCTGGTTGGCCGTGCTTCGGGATAGGGTTGCCGCGCGTGGCAAGCCCCCGGGCCCCATGCCGGTGAGGGCCGCCGATGGTGTCGGCGGCCACGCCGCCGTAAACGGCTGCCTGTGTCGCACTGTTGTCAAGGAGACCCATCATGTATCCATCGTTTGACTGCTGCAGGGGCTGGCGCCGCACCGTGGCGGCGGCCGCGCTGTCGTGTGTTTGCATCGCCGCCTGGGCTGCGGGCCCAGCAGACCTGCCCAGACCGTTTGTCGGTGGCCTGGGCGCCCACGCGGCCCATCCCGTGGCCGGCGACGCTTCGGCCGACCGCATGGTCGAGCACCTGGCGCGCGGGTTGGATCTGCAGCCAGCACAGCGCGAGCAGCTGCGGGCGCTGGCGCAAGCCGCGCGCACCGACCTGCAGGCGCTGCGCGAGCAGGGACGCACGCTGCGCCAGGAACGTCACCAGCTGCTGGGCGCGGCGACGCTGGATGAGGCCGCACTGGAGGCGCTGCGCCAGCGCGAACTCGCCTGGCACGACGCGTTGACGGCGCGTATGAACCGCTTCATGATCGACAGCGCCCGGGTGCTGACACCCGAGCAGCGCCAGCGCTGGGCCGAACGCATGCAGTGCCGCACCGACGGCGCTCACCGCCACGGTATGCCTCCCCATGGACGCCACCGCTACCATCCTGATCGTTGACGACGACAGTCGCCTGGTGGCGATGCTGGCGGAATACCTGAGCGGCCAGGCGGGTTGGCAGGTGAAGCACGCCCCTACGCTGCGCCAGGGTGAACTGGCCTTGCGTACCGGTGTTCTGCCGCATGCCCTGGTGCTGGATCTGATGCTGCCCGACGGCGACGGGCTGGATCTGTGCCGTACCCTGCGCGGGCAGCCGCGCACACGCGGTCTGCCCATCCTGATGTTGACGGCACGGGGCGAGCCAGCGGACCGCGTGGTGGGGTTGGAGCTGGGGGCAGACGACTATCTGGCCAAGCCCTTCGAGGCGCGCGAGCTGCTGGCGCGGCTGCGCGCGCTGCTGCGGCGCGCCCACGGGGCCACAGCACCCGAAGTGCTACGGGTAGGTGACCTGGAGCTCGATCTGGGGGCGCTGCAGGCGCGCGTGCATGGGCGCGCGTGTGACATCACCCCGTACCAGTTCCAGCTGCTGGCGGTGCTGGCCCGCCACGCCGGACGGGTGCTGACGCGCGACCAGATTATGGATGCGCTCAAGGGACATCCCCAGGACGCGTTCGACCGCTCGATCGACGTGCATATTTCGCGCATCCGCGCCGCGATCGAGGACGACCCGCGGCAGCCACGCCGTATCCTGACTGTGCGCGGTACAGGCTACATGCTGGCGCGCGGCAGCGACGGTGAACCGGCCTGAGGATGCGATGACGCGGTTGTACCTGCGCATCTATCTGGCACTGCTGGCGGCGCTGGCGGTGTTTGCGGCGCTGGCGCTGCTGGCGTTTCACTGGCACGCCGAGTGGCAGCGCGCCGAAGAACAGGCGGCGTGGGTCGACTGGGCCGGTGGGTGGGCCGACCCGGTGCTGGAACCGCTGTTGCAGGCCGACGCACCGCCCGAGCAGCGGATGGCCTGGGTGGCGCTGTCGTTGTTGGGGCTGCTGATCCTCGTCGGGCTGGCCGCCTACCCGGTGGCCCGTTCGCTGACCGCGCGACTGGAAGCACTGCGCGCTGGGGTGCAGGCCTTTGGCGACGGGGACCTGGGACGGCGCGTACCGGTGCAGGGAACGGATGAGGTGGCGGCGCTGGCCTCCAGCTTCAACGCCACGGCCGAGCGCATCGAAGCGCTGGTGCGTGCGCAGCAGCGCCTGTTGGCCAATGCGTCGCACGAGCTGCGCTCCCCGCTGGCGCGCCTGCGCCTGGCGTTGGATCTGATCGAGGCCAACAAGGACGACCCGGCGCGCCCGCGCCACCTGGCCGAAGCGCAGCGCAATCTGGCCGAATTGGATGCGCTGGTGGAGGAGGTGCTGCTGTCGGCGCGGCTGGACGCAGCACCGGCCGTGGCGCGCACGCAGGTGGACCTGCTGGCGCTGGTGGCCGCCGAAGCGCAGGCGGTTGGCGCCACGGTCAGCGGGGAGACACTGACGGTGTCGGGCGACGAGCGGCTGCTGCGGCGCGCCGTGCGCAATCTGCTGGACAACGCGCGCCGGTACGCCCCCGACACCTCGCCACAGGTATCCATCCGGGCCGATGCCGACGCTGTCGAAGTGTGGATCTGCGATCGCGGTCCGGGCGTGCCTGCCGACTGGCGCGAGCGCATCTTCGAGCCGTTTAGCCGACTGCCCGGGCACGCCGAGCATGCCGGTGGCGTGGGCTTGGGATTGGCACTGGTGCGGCAGATCGCCACCGTGCACGGCGGCACGGTGCGCTGCACCGAACACCCCGGCGGCGGCGCCTGTTTCGTGCTGCGCTTGCCGCTTGCCTAAAT
>Ga0209721_1002438_pt1 | contig 11722 bp, 7 predicted proteins | sample TshhotsprinmetaG_FD_184139 | JGI IMG/M metagenome (GOLD analysis project Ga0209721, IMG submission 184139) | Hot spring microbial communities from South Africa to study Microbial Dark Matter (Phase II) - Tshipise hot spring metaG (SPAdes)... | ecosystem: Environmental > Aquatic > Thermal springs... | reverse complement strand
GCCCTGCCGTTTGTAGTCAGCCACGCAGCGCAGCGGAGTGGCGTCCTGCCGTTTGTAGTCAGCCACGCAGCGCAGCGGAGTGGCGTCCTGCTGTTTGTAGTCAGCCACGCAGCGCAGCGGAGTGGCGTCCTGCTGTTTGTAGTCAGCCACGCAGCGCAGCGGAGTGGCGCCCTGCCGTTTGTAGTCAGCCACCAGGTAGATGAACGGTTACTCTATCCCTGCCTGCACCGCCGCCCGGTAGACCTCCTCCAGCGGCACACCCTGCTCCCGGGCAACGCGGGCGCAATCCTCGTACTCCGGTGAACGGGCCAGGCATTCGCCGCCCAGCCATTTTTCCTTCACCCGCACCGACCCCCAGGGCGTCTCCACTTCCCGCATCCGCCGGTCGGCAACGACGCGCTCCAGAGGCCGCATCCGCACCCCCAGCGTCGGCGTCTCCCGCAGAATCGCCGCCGCCAGAGCATCCGCCTGCTCCGGACGGGCCAGCACCGAAAGCAGCACCCCCGGCCGGTTCTTCTTCATCTGAATGGGCGTGAACCAGACGTCCAGCGCGCCCGCCGCAAAGAGGCGCTCCATCGCGTGGCCCAGCATCTCCCCGGTGGCATCATCCAGGTTGCACTCTAGGACGACGACGCTCTCCCGAATTTCCCCACCCTCCGGGTCGCCCAGCCAGGCCCGCACCGCGTTGGGCCAGGGGAACTCCTTCGTCCCGAACCCGTATCCCACGGCGCGCACCCGCATCGGCGGGCAGGCAAAGGTCGCCAGTTCCGCCAGAAGCGCTGCCGCGGTGGGGGTGACGATCTCCGTCTGGGCCGGATGCGCGCGCACGGGCGCGCCGACTTCGGCCAGGAGCGCCGCCGTCGCCGGGGCCGGCACGGGCAACAACCCGTGTTCCGTCTGGACAAACCCGCTCCCCAGCGGTACGGGCGAGGCGTAGACCCGCTTCACCCCCAAATGTTCCAGCCCGACGGCAAACCCGACGACATCTACCAGCGTATCCACCGCACCGATTTCGTGGAAGTGGACCTCCTCCAACGGCACGCCGTGGACGCGCGCCTCGGCGCGGGCCAGGCGCTCCAGAACCGCCAGACTCCGGGCCTGCACCGCCGGAGAGAGGCGACTTTCCCCGATCAGATGCCGGATGTCGTGCAGATGGCGGGCCGGATGCGCCTGGGCGATGTCGTGGACGATCAAACGGGTTCCCGTGATGCCATGCCGGACCTCCCTCCGGGCCTCCAGTTCGTAGCCGGAGAGGTCCATCTTCGCCAGTTCTTCCCGCACTACATCCAGCGGGAGCCCCAGGTCCAGGAGCGCTCCCAGGAGCATATCCCCGGCCGCCCCGGAGAACAGGTCCAGATAGAGTACCGAACTCATCCGCCCTCCCGTGACGATCCCCGCCGCGCTGCGGCGGCGCGGTTCGCAATGAGGCCGGCGACGGCCCCTGCACCGATGCCGTTATCAATGTTGACCACCGCAAGACCCGGCGCGCAGGTTTGGAGCATGGAGTAGAGGGCTGCGACCCCTCCGCCGCCCATACCATACCCCACCGACGTGGGGACGCCGATGACCGGGACATCGGCCAGACCGGCCACCACGGAGGGCAGCGCGCCGTCCATCCCCGCCACGACGATGAGCACGTCCACCTGCACTTCGTCCAGCATCCGCCGCAGCGGTTCAGCCAGCCGGTGGATGCCCGCCACTCCCACGTCGTAGGCGGTGTAGACCGAACACCCCATCTCCCGGCACAGAAGCGCCGCCTCCTCGGCGACCGGAATATCGGACGTTCCGGCGGTGATGACCCCCACGCGCCCGCCCGTCTGGGGGCGGACGAAGTCCGGCCGACGCAGCACCGCCGCGCGGGCCGCGGGAATCCATTCCAGTTCCGCCTCTCCCGAAAACTCCGCCCGGAGACGGACCTCCAGTTCCGGCCCCACGCGGCTCAAGATCGCCCGTCCGGTGCGCTCCAGAAAGGCGCGGGCGATGGATATGGCTTCATCGGGGGTCTTCCGTTCGGCCAGAATGACCTCCGGAACCCCCTTGCGCTGAGCGCGGTCAAAATCGGGTTGAGCAAATGGTAACATTTTTGGAGTATGGAGTAAGGAGTATGAAGTATGGGAATGAGAACGACCAGCGATTAGCGATACGCGATTTGCGATTTGCGATACGCGATACGCGATTTGCGATACGCGATACGCGATACGCGACTACGGGTTAAGACTCCCGCTCCGGAACCCCTCCATATCCAGCGTCACGTAGCGGTAGCCCAGAGCGCGCAGATAACGGGCAATGGCGCGCCGGGCGTCGGGCTGGGCCAGGCGGACGATCTCCTCCTCCGGCACCTCTAGCCGGGCCAGCGGGAAATGGTCCCGCACCCGCACCTGGGCCAGGCCCCACTCCTGCCGAAGGTACGACTCGGCGGCGTCTATTCGCGCCAGTGCTTCCGGTGTGAGCGGCGTCCCATACGGCACGCGCGAAGCCAGGCAGGCCATAGACGGCAGGTCGGCCGTGGGCAGGCCCATCCGGCGGGAGACGTCCCGGATTTCCGCCTTTGTCAGGCCCGCTTCCAGGAGCGGGGCCTGCACTCCCAGTTCCTCCGCCGCGCGCATACCCGGCCGATAATCCCCCAGGTCATCCGCGTTGGCGCCGTGAACCAGCACAGCGAAGCCCTCGGCACGGGTAATCTCCAGCAACCGGCCGAATATCGCTCGCTTGCAATGATAACACCGATCGGCGCGATTGGCAACAATATCCGGGACCCCCAGGGCGGAGAAAGGGACCTCTATGTGGCGCACTCCCAGGGTCCGGGCCAGTTCCGCCGCCCGCTCCCGCTCCACCGCGGGGGTCAGTTCGGAGTGAACGGTCAGCGCCAGCACCCGCTCCGGCCCCAGCACCTCCCGGCATACCGCCAGGAGCAGGGTGCTATCCACTCCTCCGGAGAATGCTACCCCCACACTGCTCAGGCCTGCAATCGTTTGGCGCAAGCGCTCAATCTTTTCGGTCATAACGTTCCTGCCATTTAAACAGTGTTGGGCGGTTTCGCCGCCCAACACAAAATCCATCCCCATTCGGGGCTTATTGCCCTTTATGGCAAAGAGACCAGGCCTCTCAGGGCCGCACCCGCAGGAGTGGAATCTGGGCGAAGTCGTCGGGCCCAAGGGTGGCGATATCCGCCTTGCTGGGTGGGTAGGTGGAGAGAATCTCCTCCTGCGTCGGGGTGCCGTCCCAGGCCAGGTCTATGATGCGCGTGTGGTTGACGTCGTCGGGGCCGCCGCCAAAGCGCCACTGGGCCGCCGTGGGGTTCACATCCCGCACCCGCCAGACGCCCGTGGAGGGGAACCCCTCCTGGCTCAGCACCGCCGCGACGTACCCCCAGGTCCCCGGATCGCCCTCACCGAAGAGGCTGCGCGGCACCCGCAGAGTCACCGTGCGCGCCGCCGGGTCCACGATGATCTTGAAGGAGACGCCCGTCACCTGTTTGGGCGTGCCGGTCTGCGGGTCGGGGGACACGATCTGCGGCGTCCAGCCCTCGGCCCAGACCGCATACTCCCAGCCGTTGCCCGCGGTCAGCGCGGCGTTGCGGCCGGGCAGGAGCAGGCGCGCGCCCGTCCCGGCGCCGGGGTCCTTATCCACATAGACGTCCAGCGTCTGCAGGGCCAGGTTGTTCGGCGAGCCCCACGGGTTGGGGATCGGGCCGTAGAAGGCGAACTTGAAGATGAGGTTCTTGTCGTCGTAGGCCACGCTGAAAGACTTCAGGTCAAAGACCTGGGGCTTGAAGACCGAATCGGTCGGGTAGATATAGGCGCCGGGGCCGTGGTCGTCCCCCTCCGGGTCGCTGACCTCCAGGATGACCGTCGCGGTCCCGAGGTCGGGCAGGACGACCTGGGCCGGGCCCTGGACGGGCAGGACCGTCCCCGCGGGCAGGATCGCCAGCACCACCCGCAGGTCGTCTCCGGCCTCCAGTTCGCCCAGCGCCTCCCACGGGATGGCGGCCTCAAAGGTGTCCGCCCCCTGCGCCGCCGCCCCGACCGCCTTGCCACCTTCCCACTTCGCCTTTCCGGCCCGGTAGACCAGCAAGGTTTGCCCATCCCACTCAAAAAGGTGGGACGCGGCGATCCCCAGCAGGGACAGAGTCTCCCCCTCCCCCGCGCGGGTGTACGGGAGGACCTGGGGGGAGCGCGGGGAGGCGAGGTAGATGCCCAGGCGCGTCCCGGCGGGCAGGGCCTGGCTGTAGTTCAGGCGGACGTAGAGGGCCTTTGCGTCAAAGGCGTAGGCCAGATTCATCCCCGCGGCCAGCGCGCCGCTGGTGAAGAGCGCAGCGTTATCCCACTCGCCGGGAGCGCTTTTGCCGTCCACCGTCGGGGTGGAGAGCCCTTTCACCTCCTGCTCGGCCTTCGCCGGTCTCTTCGGGATAATCGGCACATTGACGAAGGTCGGCACCGGCTCCCCCAGCGACTCGTAGACTCTCCTTAAAAGCGCGCGGAAGCCCTCGTCAAAGTACTCGTCCTGCCCCGAATCCTGGTCGCTCCCGTACCACCAGAACCAGTCCGACCCTTCGGCCAGATACATATAGTCCAGCGCCTGGGCAATCGCCTCGGGACTGGCCTGGCGCGTTTTGCTGATGTCGTACTTGGAAAGGTCGTAGCGGGTCTGGACCAGGTAGTTCCAGGCCTGCCGTTCCTCCGGCTCGCCGATCCAGGTGTCGTAATTGGCGCTGAACCAGGCACCCGGGAACAGATAGTCCAGCGTCCGCTGCTCCGGGAACATCGCCAGGTACTCCGACGGCGTGACGGTCTGGATGGTCTGGCTCTCGGAGAGTTTGCGATAGAGGGCGTGGAGGAACTCCTTGCCGTCGTTCTTGTAGTACTCCCAGGCATTTTCGCCGTCCAGGATGATGCTGACGACGTGCGGGCCGGGAGCGCCCTCCTCCTTCAGGCGCAGGCGGATGTTCTCCAGCCGCTGGATCAGGTCCTCGGCGGCCTGCTCTCCGGGGGTGCCGGAGTAGGTGAAGCCGATTTTATCGGAGAGGACCCAGTCCCGGAAAAAGATGGCGACCTTCTCGCCGTCCTTGCCCACCACGTAGTAGGGGCGATAGAGGGCATCGGCCTCCTGGACGACCTCGCGGTTATCACGGGTGAAACTCCCCAGTCCCAGCGACTGGGCCAGCACCGGCTCACCGGTAGCCATCCACTGAAAGCCCGCCTTCGCCACCAGAGGGACAATCTCCTGCGCCACGGCCCCTTCGGCGGGCCAGAGCCCGCGCGGAGGTCGCCCGAAGTGTCGTTCGTAGATTTCCACGCTGCGCTTGAGGTGGGTGATGGCGTCGTTGGGATAGGAGAAGCGCTGAGGCATCTCCGCGTCGGGGTTGCCTACCAGGGCCAGGTTGGTATCGTAGATGAGGGGCAGGATGGGATGGGCATACGGAGTCGTCGTCACCTCAATCTGGCCCTTCTCCTGGAGTTCCTGATGGATCGGGATGACCTGGCTCATCACCCGACGCACTTCGTTGAAGAGAACAACTTTATCCTCTTCCGAAAAGCCGTGGTCTTTGGCGACGAGAGATCGGAGGGGCTCTTTCGCCAGGTCGTCCGGGTCCATCCAGGCCAGGTTGAACCAGATTTGCAGGTCGCGGAAGTCCTGTTCGGTGAAGGTCTCCAGCGCCCGCGCGATGGCCTCGTCGTCGGTCCCGCCGCGCTTATCCAGGAGCGCCTTGTAGCCGGGATACCGCTTGATGATGTTATCCCAGTTGGCATCAAAGAAGCGCCGGAGGATGAACTCTTTCTCCTCCTTCGTGAGTTCCGCGGCAGGCTTTTCCGCCAGCACCCAGTATCTGTCCTTCGCCCCGTTCTGGACGAAGTCGTCCAGTTGCCGCAGGAGAACCGGGGTCAGGTTGAAGGTGACGTGGACATTGGGATACTGGGCCACCGTCGCCGCCATATCGTAGTAGTCCTTGGTGGCGTGGACGCGCACCCAGGGGCGGGTGTAGATGCCGTTCTCGTCCTTGTAGTAGAGCGGCTGATGCTGATGCCACACCAGGTTGAGATACAGGACGTCGGTGCTGGGCGGCGCGGCCGTTGGGGCGGGTTCGGTAGGTGGAGGCGCGGTGGGCGACGGCGGGACCGGTGTCGCCGTCGGGCGCGCGCAGGCACCGAGGAGCAACGTCAGCAGAACAAGCCAGTTCAGGATACGGATACTGCGCATAGATCACCCCTTCACAGAACCCAGAGTGAGGCCCGAGATCAGCCATTTGGAAGAATACAGGAACAGCGCCATCACCGGGATGGCGATGAGCACCGAGGCGGCGGCAAATTTGCCCCAGGCGACGGTGAACTGCTGGGCATACGTAAAGATACCCAGGGGCCACGTGTAGATGTCATTCTTCTGGAGGACGACGCGCGCCACCAGGTACTCGCTCCAGCCGCCCATGAAACTGAACAGGAAGGCAATCGCCAGGGAGGGGCTGGAGAGTGGCAGAATGATGCGGGTGAGAACTCCGATGCGAGAAGCGCCGTCTATCAGGGCCGCCTCTTCCAGGTCAATGGGGATAGTGTCGTAGTACCCTTTCAGCATCCAGATAGTGAGCGGGACGGAGGAAACAGAGTAGGCGATGATTAGGCCGAGGGAGGTGTTGATCATTTTCAGCCGCGCCAGCATCACGTAGAGCGGCAATAGCAACATCCCCGCCGGGATCATCTGGGTGGTGAAGAGGAACACCAGCGCGGGGGACCGTCCCCGGAAACGGAAACGGGAGAAGGCATACGCGCTCACCGCCGCCAGCGCAACGCTGATGAGAGAGGTGACCATCACGATGGAGAACGAGTTCCAGAGCCAGAGGAAAAAGTCTGACCGGCGGTTTTTATCCGGGACGCCGAAGAGCACTTCTTTGTAGTTATCCAGCGTGGCGTTCTCCGGGATGATGCGCAAACTGGTGGTCAGGAGGGTGTCGTTGGGGCGCAGGGAGATGGTCACCACGCGCAGGACCGGATAAACGCAAATCGCACAGGCGATAATCAGCAGCAGATGGATCATCAGGCGCTTGAAGGGGCTATCGCCCCGGGCGCGGAAGAAGAACCAGCGAAAGAAACGAGCGATAGGGTTTTTCCTGGACATTGTAACCTCCACCGTTCACTCGGTAGCCGCTTTCAGACCACCGGTCACGCGCAGATAAATGATGGTGAATACCAGCAGGATCATAAAAATCACCAGGGCGAACATCGCCGTGAAGCCGTAGCGGTAGAACTGGAAGGCCGCCTTGTACATAGACGAGACCAGGATGTCCGTCTTCTCCTGCGGACCCCCCTGCGTGATCAGGTAGATGACGTCAAACTTGTTGAACGTCCAGATGACGCCCAGGATCACCGCCGGGGTGAGCACCGGGCGCAGCAGCGGCAGGGTGATGTTGCGGAACATCTGCCACTTGGAGGCGCCGTCTATCTCCGCGGCTTCGTAATACTCGTGGGAGATGCTCTGCAGGCCGCCCAGGATAATCACCGCCATAAAGGGGATGCCCAGCCAGATGTTGCTGATCAGGACGGACATAAAGGCCCAGAAGGGGTCCTGTTTCCAGGAGACGGGGCCGATGTTCGCCGCCAGCCAGGAAAATACAGGCGAGAGAAGAGTCACCTGGTCGCTCAGGTTGGCGAAAAAGGTCTGGATGTTCTTCAGCATGATGTTGAAGAAGCCGTAACGGAGGTCAAACTCGTTCCGCAGGGCCATGGCGGCGATGGTGGTGGGGATAGCCCACGGGAAAACCAGCAAGGTGCGGTAGAACCCCTGGAGTTTCATCGGGCGGTGAAGCAGGAGCGCCAGGATCATGCCCATAGAGACGTGGAACGTGACGTTGATAACCGTCCACAGGATGGTGCGCCCGAAGACCTCAAAGAACTTCGCGTCTTTGGCCACGTTACCGGTGAAGAGGGTTTTCAGGTTCTCCCAACCGTATACCAGCCCATAGGACGCGTTTTTGGTCGCCTGAGTGCCCAGCGAGGCATTGGAGAAGGCCAGTTTGATCTCAAATAGGAAGGGATAGACGATGAGGAAGAGCACTCCAATAAAGGCCGGGATAACCAGCAGATACGCCAGCCCGACGCGGGACACGCGCGGCCCACTCAGCCACTGGATGAGGCCGAAAATCGCCCCCAGAAGAAGCAGAACAGTCAGGGCGACGAACAGCGAAGCGTTCTCTTTAGAAGTCGGATTCGCTCCGATAGCCCATTTCTGGAGCGATGTCACGGCATTGCTGGGGAACCAGAAGAAATCTTTCACCGCTCCTGCCGGAAGGCGGATCAGGTCGGTGAGGTCAAAGAACATCACGACCAGTTGGAGCATCACCAGAGCGATCAATCCCTGGAACAGCCGGATAATCCATCCGCTCCAGGTGTTGCGGGGCGCCCGGAAGAAAATCTGGTAAAAGTAGAGTTCCACCAGGGCGATGCCGAGAAAGATGGCGCCGACGAACAGACCGACTTCCCGCAATCGCGAAACGACAATCGGGCGGTTCAGGGAGATACCGGCGGAGTAGGGTTGAATCAGCACCCGGAGCAGGAAATATACCGCCAGAATTGCCAGAACCCAGAGTGCGGTGGGCAGATATTTCCGAAGAGATTTGATCTTCTCCATCCTTTCCTCCCCAAAGGAACTTCCTATCGGAGGCAGCACGCACCGTCTGCTATATACTTTCAACACCCCCCGCTGAAGGTTGCTGAAAGAGTCGGATTTTCATCCAGCGGGGGTCACCCCTGGGTAGAACAGTGATGTTCCCCTGGCCCCCTCCCTTGAGGGCGGATGGATCGTCCCGCCCCTACGACCGCACGGGGAGGTAAGGGCAAGGACAAGCCTTGCCCTTACGGGGGTTTCGGGACGGGCGGCCTTCGGCCGCCAGCGCCAAAACCCCAAATTTTTCTCCCCCTCCGGGCCGGGGGATGAGGGGTGAAAACGCTTCCCAGAAGAGCAGGACAGGCCTCCGGTACCTCGTCCCTCGCTACTTTTTCAACACCCCTCGCTGGGGAAAGGGGGGGATTCCGGTATCCGTATCAAGGAGCAAAGGTATTGAATTGAAAAAAGGGGGGAGCAAGGATGCTCCCCCCTGTGCTTCTACAACCTACTTCAGGGTCGCCACGCACTCGTCCGCGGCCGCCTGAGCAGCGGCAGCAGCCTCGTCGGGGGTGATGGTGCCCGCCATCACGCCCTCCAGGTTGGGCCGCCAGGCATCCCAGGCGCAGCGCATCTCGGGCGCAGCAGGCATACCCCGACCGTAAGACAGGGCGGCCATAGAACCGGCGAGGATCGGGTCAGAGGTAATCGCCGGGTCCTTCGCCACTTCTTTGTTGGAGGGCAGACGCTTGAAGTTATCCAGCCAGCGCTTCTGGACGTCGGCCGAGGTCATGAAGGTGATGAACTTGACCACGGCGTCCTTCTTGGCCGGATCATCCAGCACGCCCTTGTAGACCATGAAGTACTTGCCGCTGGTCATCTCGGTGTAGGGGTTGCCTTTGATGGGCGGGACTGGGGCAACGCCCAGTTTGTCGCCCAGGGCCTCTACATAACTGCCGAGGGACCAGTCGCCGTTGATGATCATGGCCGCCTTGCCCTCTTTGAAGAGCGTGTCGGCGCAGTTGTAGTCGCACTCCTGAGGCACCACTCCCTCGTCCTTGAGGCTCTTCACGAACTTCAGGTAGTTGATGAAGGCCTCGTTGTTGAACTGGGGCTGGTCGTTCGCATCCAGAGGCCAGCCACCGAAGGCGCCGTAGAAGCCAGCGCCCCAGAAGGGCTCGTTCAGGTTGTAGGCAAAGCCCTGAATGTCGCCCTGGGTCAACGCCTTGGCCTTCTCAATCAGTTCCTCAAAGGTCTTGGGAGCCTCGGGGATCAGGTCCTTGTTGTAGAGCAGCATCAGGTGGTTGCCGTAGTTATCCGGCACGCCCCAGAGAGTGCCCTTCACGACCGCCGGCTCCAGCGCGCCAGGGAAGAACAGGTCCAGGAACGCCTTATCAAACAACTGGTCAACCGGTGCCACGATGTCCAGCGCGCTGAAGGGGCCCGCGAAGTCGTTGGGGACGCGCACCACCTCGGGCGCAGCCTCCGCCAGAGCGGCGGTCTGGAACTGATCCCGCAGCGCTTCGTTGTCGTAGTGGGTGCGTTCCACGTCAATGGTGGGGTTGGCCGCCTCAAACTCGGCGATCAACTGGTCCATGAACACATCCACCTCGTCGCCTTCCTGTTCCCAGAACGCAATGACGACCTTCTCGGGAGCAGGAGGCTCCACCGGCTTCGGCGGCTCGGTGGCGGGCGCCGCAGTGGGCGTCGCTTTGGGAGCGCACGCGCTCATGACGAACGCGGCGACGAGCAGAACGCTCAGAATGAGCCAGGACTTCTTCATGGTATCTCCTCCTTGAGATTTTGGGTTTACAGTAAAGTACTATTGAGTTGATAAGGGTAAATGGTTTGTGCTGTAGGGTATATGCGTTGTACGGAACACGTCTCCTGCTTCTCTGCTGGCATCCCTCCTTTCTTGAGATGACGGTAAACTTTAGGTAACTGTTCAGTCAGCGGTTGAAACCGCCCCTGGAGGGCACTTCGTGCCGGGCGACCGCCTGCACGGTCGCCGGGGCGGCGTCCCCGCCGGTGGACGCCCGGCTGCAAGCCCTTGAGGGGCGATTTCAATCGCTGAAGGACAATAGCCTGAACAGTTACAACTTTAGAACGTTTCACGACAGGAGAGGTCGGTAATCACAGCAATACGTTCGGCCGTGCGGCGGGTGATCTGCTCAACAGGTGTCGGTTCGGCAAACACTGTTTCAAACATTCTCTGTAACTGCCGGGAAACTCTGGCGTAGTCCGGAATGGAGGGCCGAGCACGACCGGACGCGATCTTCTCCGAAACCCAGGCCAGCAGCGGCTCCGTATCCGCGGCGACCATCTGGTTAAACGAGGGACTGGGTAAAATCTGAAGCATCTCCCGATAATAGCCACTCACCCGCCGCGGGTCGGTGGCGAAGCGAAACACTTCCATCACTTCCTGCGGCTGCTTGCTCTGGCGCAGAAACACATAGGAGGTCCCGCCGATGGTGGTAGCCGCCTCACCACCGGGAGCAGAGGGCGGGAGTACAAACCCTACCCTTTCGTCAAACACCCCGTCCATCCAGCCGCTGGCCCGTCGGATCAGGTCGCCCTCGTAACTTCCGCCCAGGGCCATCGCCACTTTGCCCGTCGCGAACAGGAGCGGGGCAGTGTCTTCCCGATACTGGGTCACCTGGGGAGAGGCGACCTGATAGGTCACCACCAGGTCGCGCAGAAACTGCAGGGCCCTGCGGGTTGCCGGGCTATCCAGGACGATCTCCCCACCCTCAAATATGTCTCCCCCCGCCGACCAGATGAAGGACAGCAAAGTGTAAACGGTCGCCTCTCCACCTGCCGTACCGCCGGGAAAGGCCAGCGGATGGACATACCCGTAGCGCTTCTGGACCGGAGGCTGAAGGAGGTGGCGAGCGACCTCTATCAGGCCATCCCAATCCCTGGGAGGGGTCAGACCCTCGTCGTCAAACCAGTCCTTCCGGTACCAGAGCACCGAGAGGTCCGCTTTGACCGGCAGGCCGAACAGGTGGCCGCGGTAGGAATTGGCCGCGACGAAGGCCGGGTACAGGTCTTTGCCAAAACCGAGATGGTTATTCGGGGCGCTCAAATCCTCCAGGGGATAGAGGAAGCCGGACTTTGCCAGGCCGGCGACCCA
>Ga0209721_1002435_pt1 | contig 11728 bp, 8 predicted proteins | sample TshhotsprinmetaG_FD_184139 | JGI IMG/M metagenome (GOLD analysis project Ga0209721, IMG submission 184139) | Hot spring microbial communities from South Africa to study Microbial Dark Matter (Phase II) - Tshipise hot spring metaG (SPAdes)... | ecosystem: Environmental > Aquatic > Thermal springs... | reverse complement strand
GACTGCGGGATTGGGTCGGGGCCATTATGCACTCCTGATAAGCAGACTGTGCTTGCCAGCATAGCCGCAACATCGCTCCGGCTCAGCTACCGCCCTTACCCTCTCCCGATACTTTTGCGTTATACCCGTTTTGACGGTCAGGGCTGCGTGTGATAGAATAAAAAAGCCATTGACCCTTTCCGGGCAATGAGCCGGTGAGCTCCAGGACAAACTCGTCGCTCGGATCGCGTCGGCGACCGAGACGGCAGCATCGCAACGCACGCAACCGACCGCTGTGGTCGGTTGATGGTTTGTGCATTGTCTGCCCCTCGGAAGGCCCGAGGGGCTTTTTTGTTGTTTCGGAGGCTTTTATGTCCCGCAAGAAGACCACCATTTTGACCCTGCACGAGAAGAAGGCGCGCGGAGAACCGATCACTATGGTCACCGCGTACGACTATCCTAGCGCATTGGCGGCCGATCGCGCCGGCCTGGACAGTATCCTGGTCGGCGATTCGCTCGGCATGGTCGTCCTCGGCTACGATTCCACCGTGCCGGTGACGATGGAAGAGATGCTGCATCACTGTCGGGCGGTGCGCCGTGGCGCGCAGTACGCCTTCCTGATCGGCGACCTGCCCTTCATGTCCTACCAGGCCGACCGGGCCGAAGCGGTGCGCAATGCCGGCCGTTTCGTGAAGGAGGCCGGCATGGACGCGGTCAAGCTGGAAGGCGGCCGGGCCATGGCCGATACGGTGGCTGCCATCGCCGATGCCGGCATCATCGTGGTGGGCCACATCGGCCTGACACCGCAATCGTCGGCCAGGCTGGGTGGCTATCGCGTCCAGGGCAAGACCGCGGCCGACGCGCAGCGCCTGCTCGAGGATGCCGAGGCGCTCCAGGTGGCCGGCGCGTCGCTGCTCGTGCTGGAGATGACCCCTGACCGCGTGGCCGAGACGATCTCCCGCCATCTGCGCATTCCCACCATCGGCATCGGCGCCGGTGCCGGCTGCGACGGCCAGGTGTTGGTCCTGCACGATCTGCTGGGCCTGTTCGACCGCTTCACCCCGCGCTTTGCCCGGCGCTATGCCGATCTTTTCGCCACAATGGAGCGCAGCCTGGCTGCCTACCGTGACGACGTGGTCGGCCGACGTTTCCCGACCGCCGAAGAATCCTTCCCCATGGATGAGACGGAATGGCAGAAGTGGGCTTCCGGGCTGACTTCTGAGCCGCCGCGGTAACGGGTGGCGAGCGATGCGCGTGGTCGTGCTGGGCACCGGCGCACTGGGATGCGTCTTCGCAGCGCGCCTGGCCGCGCAGGTCGAGGTCTGGATGTTGGGCGCCTGGGCCGAGGGGATCGCTGCCGTGAACGCGCGCGGCATCCTGCTGCATGAACCGGACGGTCGGCTGGCGCGTGTGACGGTGATGGCCTGTAGCGATCCCAATCAGGTGCCGGCCGCCGATTTTGTCCTGGTGCTGGTCAAGAGCTATCAGACCGACCGTGCCGCGGTCTGGGCCGGTCGGCTGCTGAAGCCGGACGGTCTGGCCGTGACGCTGCAGAATGGCCTGGACAATGGCCCGCGGCTGGCCGCGGTGATCGGCGCCGAGCGGACAGCCGTGGGTGTCACTTACACAGGCGCCACGCGGCTTGGCCCCGGCGAGGTACAGCTGGTCGCCGTCCAGCCGACCTTCATCGGGCCAGGCCGGGGCGCGACGCAGCTGGCCGCGCTGCTCACCGCGGCCGGGCTGCCCACACATGTCACCGATGATATCGGCGGCCGGCTGTGGGCCAAGGCCGTGGCAAATGCCGCGATCAACCCGTTGACTGCGCTGTGGCGGGTGACGAACGGCGCTCTGTTGGCCTCGCCCGAGCGCCGCGCGCTGCTGGCGCTGCTGGCCGACGAAGCAGCGGCTGTGGCCCGGGCCGCTGGCGTGGCGCTGCCCTTCGAGGACGCGGCCGGCCATGTCGAAGCGGTATGTCGGGCCACGGCCGCCAACCGCTCGTCCATGTTGCAGGATGTGCTCGCAGGCCGCCCCACCGAGATAGACAGCATCAACGGCATCCTGGTGGCCGAAGGTCGCCGCCTGGGCGTGCCGACTCCATTCAACGAAGCTGTCTGGCGTCTCCTGCGCGGCCTGACCGGGTGAAAAGGCTGAAAGCGGAAGGCTCGGAAGATCGGAATGGGGCCAGGGGTCAGGGGCGCGGCGATCACGTTTGGCGTTCGATGTTTCGCATCTCACATTTCACGCTTTACTCCTCAGGAGTCCACTCATGCATATCGTTCAAACTGTTACCGAGGTTCGTCGCATCCGGCGGAGCCTGAGCGGCACATGGGGGCTGGTGCCGACCATGGGGTATCTGCACGAGGGGCATCTCTCGCTGGTGCGGCGCGCGCGCGGCGAGAACGACTTCGTGGCGGCTTCGATCTTCGTGAATCCGACGCAATTCGGCCCGAACGAAGACCTGGCGGCTTATCCGCGCGATCTGCCGCGCGACCTGCGCCTGTTGGCGGAGGCGGGGGTTGATCTGGTGTGGGCGCCGCCGACCGAGGAAGTGTACCCGCCGGGCTTCCAGACCTACGTGATGGTGGAGGAGGTCACAAAGCCGCTGGAGGGCGCGGCCCGACCGGGCCACTTCCGGGGCGTGGCGACCATTGTGGCGAAGCTATTCAACGTGTTTCAGCCCGATCGGGCATATTTCGGCCAGAAGGATGCCCAGCAGGTGGTCGTGATCAAGCAGATGGCGCGCGACCTCGATTTCCCCCTGGAGATCGTCGTCTGTCCAACGGTGCGGGAACCCGATGGACTGGCGATGTCGTCCCGCAACGCCTATTTGACCCCTGAGCAGCGGGCCGCCGCGCCGGTGCTCTATCGGGCGCTGAGCGCAGCGCGTGCGGCCTGGCTGGCCGGCGAACACGATGGCGAGCGTCTGCGCCAGATCATGGCCGGAGTGCTGGCCGCCGAGTCGCTGGCGCGCGTGGAATATGTCAGCGCGGCCGATCCGACCACTCTGGCCGAGTTGGGCGATGCCAGTCATGGGGTCCTGCTTTCCATGGCCGTGCGCATCGGTCGCGCCCGGCTGATAGACAATCTGTTGTTGCCCTGAATCGGAGGATCTTCCCATGCTTTTGACCGTTGACATCGGCAATACCAATATCACTTTGGGGGTCTATCGCGGACAGACGCTGCATGCCACCTGGCGCGTGGCAACGGTTCATGACCGGATGCCCGACGAGTACGGCATTCTGCTGTGCCAGCTCCTGGCGCACCGCAGGGTTGCCGCCGGGGCGATCACGGGGGTAGCCATGGCCAGCGTCGTGCCCGCGCTGACCGGCGTCTGGCGCGAGGTGAGCCGGAACTATGTGGGGTGCGAGCCGCTGGTGGTGGATGCCGGCGTGAAAACGGGCGTGCGCATCCGTTATGAGAATCCACGCGAGGTCGGTGCCGACCGCGTCGTGGATTGCGCCGCGGTGAAGGTCAAATATGGCGGCCCGGCGTGCGTGGTAGATTTCGGCACGGCCACCACCTTCGACGCGATCACCGCGGAAGGGGACTATCTGGGGGGCGCGATCGCGCCCGGGATCGGCATTGCGGCCGAGGCGTTATTCGCGCGTGCCTCCAAGCTGTATCGCGTGGAAATTGCCGCGCCGGCGCGCGCCATCGGCACGAACACGGTCGCCGCATTGCAGGCCGGCATCTTCTTCGGCTACATCGGCCTGGTCGAGGGGCTGGTGGCGCGTTTCCGCCGCGAGCTGGGCTCTGATATGAAAGTGATCGCGACCGGCGGTCTGGCCGAGAAAGTGGCCCGTGAGACGCCGGTCATCCAGCATGTGGATCCCTGGCTGACGCTGGACGGCCTGCGCATCATCTTCGAGATGAACGCGCCGGCCGACTGACGATCGGGCGGCGTATCGTCCACGTGCCAGGCACCCTGCCAGGTGCCTGGCACGTCGGGGCGGCGTATCGTCCACGTGCCAGGCACCCTGCCAGGTGCTTGGCACGTCGGGGCGGCGTATCGTCCACGTGCCAGGCACCCTGCCAGGTGCCTGGCACGTCGGGGCGGCGTATCGTCCACGTGCCAGGCACCCTGCCAGGTGCCTGGCACGTCGAGGCGGCGATTTTCCGATCAGCACCGGCGCAATGCAGGCAGCAGATAGTTCTGGGCCACCACATCCCAGCTCATGCCGCGCGCCACCCCCTGGCCTTCTTGTAGGAGCCAGGCGCGCTCTGCATCGTGGCGCGGCAGCCGGTCGGCGATCTGTTGCGCCACGGCGAGGCTGTTGTGCGCCTCGATCCGGTCGCGGGCGGCCTGATCAATGCGCAGCGCGTCCCAGGGGCTCCAGAGGTGATAGTCGGCCGGCAGGCTCACGTAATCGGCCACAATCAGGTTGGGCGCCGGTCGTTCGCCGGCCGCATGGTTGACGAAGCCCACGCAGCCGCAGACATTGGACACAACGCAGAGCGCGCCGGCCGTCAGCGGCTCCACCTGCGCGATGCCGAACGGCTCGTAGATGGATTGGCCGAATTCCAGATCGGTGCCGTAGCGCAGATCAGCAAAGGTCATCGTTTCGGGCATGCGCAGGCCGCAGCGCGTCCGGTCGAACCCGAACTGGTTGATCAGCACGATGCGGATCGCATGGCGGCCCCAGTGAAACGGCTCGAGCACGCGGAAGAAGAACTCCACCTCCGCACCCTGCAGGTCGCCGTTGTCCGCGCGATGGCCCACCGGCCAGCCGTATTCCCGCTCCCAGCGGCGCACGTCGTCCGGATTCCGGCCCGTCGGCACGGCTGTCGAGACCACGAAGAGCACCGCGGTCTGCCCGCGCGCGGCAAGCGACCATTCCAGGTGCTCCAGCACGCGGATGTCGCGCCAAAATGCCTTGCTGAGCACCATCCGGCTGACATGGCTGAAGACGTAATCGGGCCGATAGCCGAACAGATTCTCGGCGTACTGGCGCAGCAACTCGCGGCTGGTCAACTTTTGCTCCAGGCTGATCGGCGCATAAGGCACGCCGTTGTACACCAGGTCTATGCCTGCCGTGCTGAAGACGCCGCCGAGGAAACGCAGCTCATCCATCACCAGGTCGCCGACGGCAAACAGCCGGGCGCAGACGCCAGCGCGCTGGATGATCGCGTGCTTGTAGAACCAGGCCTGGTCGCCGAACACCTCGTCCAGCCGGTAGCCCTGCGCCCGGCCCAGCCGCAACGCATTGTAGAAGCGGGTGTCGTGGCCGCTGTGCTCTTCGACCAGCAGTCGGGCCGTGGCCACTTCGTGGGCGTAGAAGACTGTTTTGTAGCGCTGGGGATCGTGAAGCAGGGCGCTGAAGACCACCGGCAGTCCAAGCCACTCGTGGGCGATGATGTAGCGTTCGGCCACCGGCGGCAAGTCGGCCGTGACCGCCTCGATCGCCTCGTAGAGCGGCTCGGCCGCGTTCAGGTAGGTGCTGACCTCGGCGATGCGCTCCAGCTGATGACAGGGCAGGCCCCAGTGTTGCCACAGGTAAAACTTGTAGGTGTTGACCACCTCGCCGGAAATGCCGCTCGCATCCACCAGGATCACCTCGTGACGGGCGTCGCCGAACCGCCGCACGCCGTAGAGCAGATGCACGTACATGCGCTCCTCAATGCTCCTGAGCCGGGCTGCCAGCTCCGGCGCAACCTGGTTGATGCCGTGCAGCGATGAGTAGATGATCTCCAACTGATTGCGCGGGGCCATCAACTGCGTCATCTCGGCGCCGTTCCAGGGGTTCATTGGCCCGACCAGGATCGTGCGGCCTACCGCGGCGTTGTAGGCCGGCGCGCTCAGCAAGCCGTCGAACACGGCGCCGATGCCGCCGATCTTGAAGCCAGCCTCATGGGTGGCATGGACAACCAGAGCAATGTTGGCTGAGGACATGGTGGTCTCCCTGGATCACAGAGATGTCTGACATCTCGAATGGTGCCCGGCACGTCTGGGCGCGTTTTTCGGGTTAATCAATCGCCCGGCGCAGCGCAGCCAGCAGCGTGGTCGCCGGTTGCGCTTTCAGGTCGGTCAGATCCATGAAAAACACCAGGTGCGGCTGGCGTCGGCGCAGGGAGAGCCGCCGGATGTGTGGCCCGTAACGCTCCAGGAATGGCCCGAAACGCTGGATTGCGGCCTCGGCGCTCTCGCCTCGAATGCCGAACACCAGGCCGGCCGGGCCGTCATGCCACTGGAGCGCGGCCGCGCCGGTTTGCGCGACGAGTTTCCGATGCAGGTCGCTGTGGGCCGGGACGATCTCGGCTTCGAGCGCTGGTGGCTCGCGCAAGTCGCCGCGCAGCATGAGCAGATCGCGCTTGCCGCGCAGCAGCTCGATGCCCCACAGGAGCGGCAGCTCGCGCGTTAGCAGGAAATAGCCGAGCTCCAGCCGGCGAAACGGCCGGCCAACGCCCTGGACCGCGATCTGGGCGCCGGAGCTCATGCCGCGCACCCAGCGCCAGTTCGTCTGACCGCCGAGCTGGGTCAGGCCGGCCTGCAGCCACACGGCGATCTCTTTGCTGCGCCGCCGGTTCAGCCATGAACCGACCAGCCAGCCTATGAGCAGAAGGACGAGAAGGCCCCACATCACCTGCGCGCCGGGGCCGGTAACCGGTGTCATTGTCGGTTCACTCCATCGTCAGCACGGCCGCGCCCGTGATCTGGCCGCGGCGCAGGCGCTCCAGCGCCTCGTTGGCCTGCTCCAGTCGGAAGCGTTGGACGCTGGGCCGCACGCCGGCCTGCGCCGTCACGGCCAGCAGCTCCTCGCCGTCCTGGCGCGTCAGGTTGGCGACCGAGCGGATGACGCGCTCTTCCCACAGGAGATGATACGGAAAGCCGGGGATGTCGCTCATGTGGATGCCGCCGCATACCACGACGCCGCCCGCCGCGGTCGCCCGGAGGGCAGCCGGCACCAGCGCGCCCACCGGCGCGAAGATGATCGCCGCGTCGAGTGGCTCTGGCGGCAGCGCGGTGGAATCACCGGCCCAGACCGCGCCCAGGCGCAAGGCGAACGCCTGCGTCTCCGTGTCGCCGGGACGGGTGAACGCGTAGACCTGGCGGCCTTGCTGTACGGCCACTTGCGCGATGATGTGGGCGGCCGCGCCGAAGCCATAGATGCCCAGCCGCTGCGCGTTCGGCCCGGCCATGCGGTATGAGCGGTAGCCGATCAGCCCGGCACAGAGGAGCGGCGCCGCTTCGGCGAAGTCGTAGCCGTCGGGCAGGCGGAAGCAGTAGCGCTGATCGGCGACCGTGTGGTCGGCATAGCCGCCGTCCAGCGTGTAGCCAGTGAAGAGGGCGCGCTCGCACAGGTTTTCCTGGCCTCGCCGACAGAAACGGCATTCGCCGCAGGTCCAGCCCAGCCAGGGCACGCCGATGCGGTCGCCGATCTGAAATTGGGTCACGCCGTCGCCCAGGCCGGCCACCGTGCCAGCGATCTCATGGCCCAGGATGAGCGGCAGCTTGGGCCGAGTCAGCTCGCCGTCTGCTACGTGCAGGTCGGTGCGGCAGACGCCGCACGCGTGCACCCGCACGAGCACCTGGCCAGGGCCGGGCCGGGGCGTGGGGATGCAGGCCGGTGTGAGGGGCTGGCCGGGCGCTTCGAGCATCATGGCGCGCATGAGTTTGCGGATGTTCATAGATGAATCGGTCCTCGCAATCGGTGTGTTGTTGCACAGGCCGCCGGGTTGCGCGGCAACGGTGCGTGTCCCAGCCGGAGGCTGGGGTGACACGGTGTTGTGTGTCCCAGCCGGAGGCTGGGGTTACGGGTGTGATGCGGTGCGGTGGCCGCGTGCGTAGTGCGCCTGCAGGCTGATCACGCCCAGCTCTTTCGCCTTCAGCGCAGCGATCCCGTTCACCGCGGCTGCGGCCGCGCTGAGGGTGGTCATAAGCGGCACGCCGTGCAGCACCGCGGCGGTGCGCATGGTGCGGCTGTCGTCATGGGCGCGCGCGCCGAGCGGTGTGTTGATGATCAACTGCAGCTCGCCATTTTCCACCATGTCGGCGATGTTGGGATGGCCCTCGCTCACTTTCTTGACCGGCGTCACCGGCAGGCCCACGCGCGCCAGCCAGTCGGCTGTGCCGCGCGTGGCGAAAAGTCGGAAACCCAGCCGATGCAGGTCGCGCGCGATTTTGACCACCGCGCCTTTGTCGAAGTCGTTGACCGTGATCAGCACGGCGCCTTCGGTGGGCAGCGGGGTGCCGGCTGCGCTCTCGGCTTTGGCGAAGGCGTGGCCGAAGCTCGCCGCATGGCCCATCACTTCGCCGGTAGAGCGCATCTCCGGGCCCAGCCGGTAGTCGCTGCCCAGGAATTTTTTGAAGGGCAGGACGGCTTCTTTCACGAAGAAGCCGTCCACCTTCGGCGTCTCGGTGAAGCCCAGGTCGGCCAGTTTGTGGCCGGCCATCACTTTGGCGGCCAGTTTGGCCAGCGGCACGCCGGTGGCTTTGCTGACGTAGGGCACAGTACGCGAGGCGCGCGGGTTCACCTCAAGCACGTAGACGATGTCGTCCTTGATTGCCAGCTGTACGTTCATCAGCCCTTTGACGCCGAGCGCCAGTCCCAGGCGTTCGACGTATTCGTAGACGATGTTCTGGTGATAGAGGCTGATCTTGTAGGGCGGCAGCACGCACGCGCTGTCGCCGGAGTGCACGCCGGCCTCTTCGATGTGCTGCATCAGGCCGGCGATGACGACGCGCTCGCCGTCGGCCAACGCGTCCACATCTAGCTCGAAGGCATCCTCCAGGTAGCGGTCAATCAATACCGGGCCATCGGGCGAGGCGGCTGTGGCTTCGGCCAGATATTCGGCGAGCGAGGCATCGTCGTACGCGATTTCCATGGCCCGGCCGCCCAGGACATAGGAGGGCCGCACCAGCACCGGATAGCCGATGCGGGCAGCGACGCGCCGCGCGGCCTCCAGCGATTGCGCAGTGCCCCATTCCGGGCTGGGAATTTCCAGCCGGCGCAGCAGGTCGCCGAAACGCACCCGATCTTCGGCCAGGTCAATGGCATCGGCCGAGGTGCCCCAGATCGGCACGCCCGCCTGCGCCAGCCCGCGGGTCAGGTTGAGCGGCGTCTGGCCGCCGAACTGCACGATCACCCCGGCCGGCTGTTCTTTGTCCACGATGTTCAGCACGTCTTCCAGCGTCAATGGCTCGAAATAGAGGCGGTCGGCAGTATCGTAGTCGGTGCTGACGGTCTCCGGGTTGCAGTTCACCATGATGGTCTCGTAGCCGAGCTCTTTTAAGGCGAAGCAGGCGTGGACGCAGCAGTAATCGAACTCGATGCCCTGGCCGATCCGATTCGGGCCACCGCCGAGGATCATGACTTTGCGCCGATTCGTAGTCGCGGCTTCGTCGCCCGTCTCGTAGGTAGAGTAGAGATAGGGCGTGAAGGCTTCGAATTCGGCGGCGCAGGTGTCGACGCGGTAGAAGTTGACGCGCAGCCCGGCAGCCAACCGTCGCGCTCGCACGGCCAGCGCGCCTTCCATCCCGGCCAGGCCGACCGCCTGCGCGATCTGCAGGTCAGAGAGGCCGCAGCGTTTGGCCTGGCGCAGCAATTCGTCGGGCAAGTTCTCGAGCGACCAGGCGGCCAGTGCATCCTGGAGCTGCAAGATGTCGGCCATCTGGCGCACGAACCAAGGGTCGAAGGCGGTTTCTGCGGCCACGCCGGTCACGTCGGCACCGGCGCGCAGCGCCTCGGCGACCGCGAACAGGCGCTGGGCCGTGGGCACGGTCAGCGCCGGATTGTGCGCAGACGTCGCGTCGGCAGCCGACGCCGCATCGCCCGTGCCGGGAGTTCGGCGTGCCGATGCCACTTTGAGCTGTGCGCCGAAGCCGGCCACGCCGATGTCCAGCCCGCGAATGGCCTTGTTGAGCGCCTCGGGGAAGGTGCGGCCGATGGCCATCACTTCGCCCACCGATTTCATCTGTGGGCCGAGGGTGGGATCGGCGCCGGGGAACTTCTCGAAGTTCCAGCGTGGGATCTTGACCACGCAGTAGTCAATCGAGGGCTCGAACGAGGCGGGTGTGACACGCGTGATGTCGTTGGGGATCTCGTCGAGCGTGTAGCCCACGGCCAGCAGCGCGGCGATTTTGGCGATCGGGAAGCCGGTGGCCTTTGAGGCGAGCGCGGATGACCGGCTGACGCGCGGGTTCATCTCGATGACCAGTGTCTCGCCGGTGCGCGGGTTCACGGCAAACTGGACGTTGGCACCGCCCGTCTCGACGCCGACTGTGCGCATGACAATGCGCGCCTGATCGCGCAGGCGCTGGTATTCCCGATCCGTGAGGGTCTGGGCGGGCGCCACGGTGATGCTGTCGCCGGTGTGCACGCCCATCGGGTCTATGTTCTCGATGGAGCAGACGACCACGAAGTTGTTGGCCCGGTCGGCCATGACTTCGAGTTCGTACTCTTTCCAACCGAGCACCGATTGTTCGACCAGCACTTCGCCTACCGGCGATTCGGTGAGCCCGTGGGCGACGATGCGGCGCAGTTCCGCTGCGTTGCGGGCGATGCCGCCGCCCGAACCGCCCAGCGTGAAGGAGGGACGGATCAGGCAGGGGAAGCCGACGTGCGCGGCGATCTCTTCGGCTGCGGCGACCGAGCGGGCCAGCCCCGACGCTGGCACGGCCAGCCCGGCCGCGACCATGGCCTCTTTGAATTTGAGGCGATCTTCGGCCAGCTCGATGGCGGCCGGCTGCGCGCCGATGAGCTGGACGCCGTAGCGGTCGAGCACGCCTGTGCGGGCCAGTTCCATGGCCAGATTCAGGCCGGTCTGCCCGCCGACGGTGGGCAGGAGGGCATCGGGCCGCTCGGCCGCGATGATCTTTTCGCAAATGGCCGCGGTCAGCGGTTCGATGTAGGTGGCATCGGCGAACTCCGGGTCGGTCATGATGGTCGCCGGGTTGGAGTTCACCAGAACGATGCGATAGCCTTCTCGACGCAGCGCCTTGCACGCCTGGACGCCGGAGTAGTCGAATTCACAGCCCTGGCCGATGACGATGGGGCCAGAGCCGATGATGAGGATGGTGCGGATATCGGTGCGTTTAGGCATACGACAGGATCATGATTGCATCAGGGCGATGAATTCGTCGAAGAGATCGTGCGCATCGTGCGGCCCGGGCGCGGCCTCCGGATGATATTGGACCGAGAACGCGCGCAGGGCGGGCACGGCCAGACCTTCCACGCAGCCGTCGTTTAGGTTGGTGTGCGTGACGACAACGGAGGGAGGCAGGTTTTCGCGACGGACTGCGAAGCCGTGGTTGTGGCTGGAGATGGCGATGGCCCGGCTGCTGTGATGCTGTACGGGTTGATTGGCGCCGCGATGGCCGAATTTCAGCTTGTAGGTCGAGCCGCCCAGCGCCAACGCCAGGATCTGATGGCCCAGGCAGATGCCGAAGAGCGGCGTGCGGCCGAGCAAGGCTCGTGTGTTTTCGATGGCATAGGTGACGGCGGCCGGGTCGCCCGGGCCGTTGGAGAGGAAGACGCCATCGGGATGCATGGCGAGCACGTCAGCGGCAGGCGTCTGCGCGGGCACGACGGTCACCCGGCAATTGCGCCGCGCGAGCATGCGCAGGATGTTGCGCTTGATGCCGAAGTCGTAGGCGACGACGTGGAGCTCGCGGTGGCGCACATCGGGATCGGGCTGCGCGGCGATCTGATAGGCCGCGGCACAGGTGACCTGCTGCACGAGGTCGAGACCGTTCATGTCGGGCGCGGCCTGTGCCAACGCCACCAGCCGCTCAGGGTCGAGATTGACGGTT
>Ga0209721_1002433_pt1 | contig 11742 bp, 12 predicted proteins | sample TshhotsprinmetaG_FD_184139 | JGI IMG/M metagenome (GOLD analysis project Ga0209721, IMG submission 184139) | Hot spring microbial communities from South Africa to study Microbial Dark Matter (Phase II) - Tshipise hot spring metaG (SPAdes)... | ecosystem: Environmental > Aquatic > Thermal springs... | reverse complement strand
TAAAGGTTAAAGGCAGCGAGATAGCAACGGTCTTTACATATGGAGCGATTGACAATCTGGACATCTTTATTGAAGCGCCATATAAATGGAGCAAGACAAAGATAAACGGAGTTGTTGACCCCACTGACCCATCTGCGGATACAAAAGGCATATCGGATATAGCTATCGGAGCAAAGTGGAGATTTTACGAGCATGAGGGTCTTAGCTTTGGTTTAAAGCCATCTATTTCATTGCCCACAGGTAATGAAAACAAAGGTCTCGGCAATGGCAGGGCATCTTATGAGATTCTATTTATTTCAACAAAGGAGATTGAGCCGTGGGCATTTCACCTGAATTTAGGCTATACACACAACAACTACAAGCTTCAAGAGGATAAGGATGCAAAAAGAAGAGGCATATGGAAGGCATCTCTGGCAGCAGAGGTTGAGGTTGTGAAGGATTTAAAGATTGTTGCAGACACCGGCATTGAAAGAAACGAAGAAAAAGGCAAAAGCACACATCCTGCCTTTATTCTCGGAGGATTGATTTACTCAATTACAGAAAGTTTTGATGTTAACTTCGGTGTTAAGGGCGGGCTTAATAAGCCTGCTGATGATATAGCTGTGCTGGCAGGCATAGCTTTCAGATTTTAGAAGGAGTTTGTATGCACATCCCTGACGGATATTTAAGCCCTCAAACCTATGTGCCGTTATATGGAGCATCATTTATATTCTGGGCAGTCGCCCTTAAAAGGCTAAAACGGGATGTGCCTGTGAAGTACGTTCCTTATCTGGCAATGGCAGCAGCATTCTCTTTTCTTATTCAGATGTTTAATATCCCCATTCCCGGTGGAACAACAGGCCATGCAGTCGGTGCAGGTATTATTGCAATCCTTTTAGGTCCGTGGACTGCAGTAATAGCCGTGTCGGTGGTTTTGATAATTCAGGCTGTTGTATTCGGAGACGGAGGAATAACAGCCATCGGAGCAAATTGCTTTAACATGGCTGTGGTGATGCCTTTTGTCTCATATTGGGTGTTTAAGCTGGTGAAAGGTAATGCCACTGCTGGATTCAGATTGCATGTTGCGTCATTCCTTTCGGGTTATATAGGCCTTTCCATAAGTGCCATAGTTACAGCCATAGAGTTCGGCATTCAGCCCTTGATTGCCATGTCTCCTGACGGAAGGCCTCTTTATGCACCATATCCTTTATCGGTGGCTGTCCCTGTAATGGCACTGGAGCATCTGCTACTGTTCGGTATAGTTGAAGGTATATTAACAGTATTGCTTCTCAAGTATTTCCTTAAACACGAACCAGAATTAATCTGGTCATTAAGTAAATAAGTAAATGAGTGAATGAGTATTAATTACTTAATAGCTCAATTACTTAATAACTTAATTGCTTGGAGGCTTTAAATGACACGCTTTCAGAAAAAACTCTGGATAGGTCTTATCATAATGGCCTTACTATCCCCGATTGGCATTCTCCTTCCAGAAAAATTCAATGCAGGAGATGCGTGGGGAGAATGGGGAACAGATACCCTCGAAAAACTTCTCGGATATGTTCCGGAGGGATTAAAGAAGCTAACCGATTTGTGGAAAGCTCCGATAGCCGACTATAATCTCGGAAGCGAAAGCTCTCCGTTTATTATTCAGGTTTTATCCTATGTCGTATCCGGGATTTTGGGCATAGCGATAGTAGGTGGTGTGATCTATTTAATTTCGAGGCTTTTGATAAAGACAAGGGGCAAAGAGCATAGGGCATAGAGAATGTCTTTTATCGACAGCGGCATAAGCCATTTAGGCAGAGTAATTAAAACTGGGTATATCCAGTTGGAATTTGCATCAAAGAATGGTTTTTTTCAGAGACTTGATGCACGCATAAAGGTGCTTTTTTTAATATTTTTTATCATTATTGTAAGTTTGAAAAAAGAGATACTGCCCGAAGTTGGTATTGCGTTTTTTGTTTTTGGTCTGGCCGCAATATCGCGACTGAATCTTTTTAATTTCTATAAAAAAGTGATCCCCCTCGGATTTATATTCGGGTTTCTTATTGCCCTGCCTTCTGCATTTAATGTCATTACAAAGGGAGAAGTTATCCTGCCTGTCATTCATCTTTCAAGGTCTTATGATTTCTGGATTTATCATGTGCCTGAGACGATAGGCATTACAAGAGAAGGGATTTCTGGTGTTGCCATGCTCACGCTCAGGGTTTTGAATTCCATTGCCCTATCTTTTCTGATTTTGTATACAACTCCTTTCTCAGAGATTATCAGGGCATTGAAGGTTTTCAGAGCGCCTGATGCAATTCTGATGATTATAACCCTCACTTACAAATACATCTTTATCTTTGCAAAAACAGTTGAAGACATGCATCTCGCAAAGAAGAGCAGGATGCCTGGTGAAGCGACTAATACCGAGGCAAGAAAATGGATTGCAGGAAGGATTGCATTTATGTTCAAAAAGACGCAGCAGAGGTGCGAGGATGTATTCAAGGCTATGCTTGGAAGGGGTTTTTCTGATACCATTAAACTGTACGGCTTTAGAAAGATGAGCAGCATTGATCGGGCCGCAGGGTTTTTCCTTTTTTTTGTAGGAGTGTTGTTTTTATGTATTTAACAGGCATGCATGCCTGTTTTTGAGGATAAGAGATGGACGGTATCATAAAGATCGATGATGTGAGCTATAACTATTACGGCAAAATTCCTGCCCTTTTAAATGTGAGTCTTTCAATAAAAGAGGGAGAGAAATTTGCAGTAATAGGCGCAAACGGGAGCGGAAAGTCGACCCTGCTTCAGATAATGAACGGCCTCATTCATCCATCATCCGGCAGTATATTTTTCAGAGATAATGAGGTGTCTGAAAAGACTTTAAAAGATAAAGAATTTTTAAGATTTTTCAGAGAACGAGTAGGGTATGTGTTTCAGGACTCGGATGTCCAGTTGTTCTGTCCCAATGTCCTGGATGAATTGCTTTACGGCCCTGTTCAGTTGGGCCTTAATGAAAGTGAGGCTATGGACAGGGCATTTGAAGTAATGCAGATGCTTAACATAGAAAACCTGAAAGACAGGCCTTCCTATATGCTCTCAGGCGGGGAAAAGAAGAGGGTAGCTATCGGCTCGGTACTGACTATGAATCCTGAAGCTCTGCTCCTCGATGAGCCTACCAATGGACTTGATCCTAAAACCCAGTGCTTTCTTGTGGAACTGCTTTTTGCTCTAAGCGAGGCAGGAAAGACAATCGTGATTGCTACCCATGATTTATCTCTGGTGGATGAGCTTCAATGCAGGGTGGCTGTGCTTTCGGAAGAACATAGAATTGAAAAAACAGGAAGTGCAGAAGATATTCTGAAAGATGAGGACTTATTGCTGAAGGTCAATCTTGTACATGAGCATATCCATTGTCACGGGCCTTTAGCCCACAGGCATATCCATTCGCATTATCTATTTCATAAACATTGAAAGGAGAAAATAAATGGACGATTTGCAAAAGCTCAAACACCTGCTTCATCACTGGAAGGAGCATAACGACGAACATGCAAAGACCTATAGAGATTGGGCTGAAAAGATGTCATCACTTGGGAATAAGGAGTTGTCTGCCATCCTTTCCAATCTCTATAACGAGACAAAGAAATTGAACGGACTCTTTGAAGATGCGCTGAAAGTAATCGGCTAAACTTGAAAGATTGTAAAAACATATGTTAAAACTATTGACTATGAAGCAATGAAGGAGGTGATAGTCAGAGCACAGAACACGGATTTAGAAAAAACAGTCACAATATGGCTGGATGTCAGGGAAGAGAGGTGCCGCCGTTAAAGCGAATTCCTCCGCTGCCCCGCAGCCGTGAAGGGAACGAAAGCCCACTAAAGAAGCCACTGTCAATAACCGTTTAAACGGTTCAAACAGTTCAAACTGCTTTGATGATGGGAAGGCGGGCAAGTAGAAAGGATTACCCGAACGCATGAAGCGTGAGGGTGATGGATGCCCTAAGCCGGAAGACCTATCCAAGTCATAATAAAAAATCCAAAAATTTCTCGAGGGAGGAAAAGATGAAAAGATTTTCGTCATTGTTATTACATTTCTATTTTTAGCCTTTAGCCATTTGCCATTTGCCCTTACCCTTTCTGCTGTTCCTGTCTTTGCAGAACAGAAGACCGCATCGCTTGAAGAAATCTTAGTAACCGCAACAAAAGTCGAAGAACCTAAAAAAGATGTCCCTGCCTCTGTCCAGATAATCACCCGGGAAGACATTAAAAATTCCACTGCAAAGGATGCCGGTGACCTGATTTCAGAGGCATCCATAGGACATGTCCACAAATATCCGGGGGTACTTACCAGTAGAATTGGATTAAGAGGATTAACAACAGACCTCTTCAGCGATTTAAAAAGCAGGGTTCTTGTGCTTATCAACGGCCATCGTGCAGGCACCGTAAATTTAGCAAAAATACCCGTAGAAGACATCGAAAGAATTGAGATAGTCAAAGGACCTGCATCTGTTTTATACGGTTCATCTGCCATGGGAGGCGTGATAAACATAATAACAAAGGAAGGTAAAGAGGGCTTTCATGGTTCGATAGGTGGAGAAGTAGGCTCATGGGATTACCGGAAAGGTTTTGCTGAATTAAATGGCAAAAAAGGTTTGTTCGATTTTTATCTTACTGCGAGCCGTTCATCAATGGGTGATTATGAGTCAAGGGATTATGGAAAGATTCAAAACACTGGATATGACGATGAGACCGTATCCGCCCGTTTTGGCTACAAACTTTTTGACAGGCACCATATGTCCATCGGCTTTCAGCACTGGAGGGGATGGGGAATAGGCTCCCCTGGTGCAAGGTATTCTCCTGATCCTGACAACTATTCGGACAAATGGAGGGACGGCTTTGATATTGAATATAAAACAGAAGACTTCAATGGAAAATATTATCTCCTCAAGGACAGGGACGAATCCCATGATGGAGGAATGACATACGGCATAGGAAATTCAGATATCTCCTTAACAAAGACGGACACACAGGGGGTAAGTCTTCAGAAGACATTTGCCTTAGATGATCACAGGATAATTATTGGAGGCCAATGGGACAGGATCGAGGTCGAAAGCTCAAGGAACACAGGTGCGCCGTATAATCCAAACTCAAGATACGACAGTTACGGTATCTTTGCAGAAGGAAGGATAAGTCTTTTCGATAAAAAACTTCTTCTAAGTGCAGGACTCCGTTATGACTATTTTGAAAACAGAGTGCTTTCAACACCGGGAATCCCAAGCGTTAAGCCGCGGAAAGAGGACTTAGACAATGTAACTGTAAGGGGCGGGCTGGTATATAAACTCACAGATAATTTCAGCTTTAAGGGTAATATCGGCACTGCTTTTCGCGCACCTGCTCCTGACGAGCTTGCAACGGATTATGTCTCTTCGTGGGGAACTCGCTATCTTGGAAATCCAAACTTAAAACCAGAAAAGAGCACATCCTATGATGCAGGGATTGAATATTCAAAGGATTTGTTTAAGAGTTGTTTAACCTTCTTTCATACAGACTTTAAAGACAAGATATTGAGCTATTATGACAGCACCCTTTCTGCACAGACATTCAAGAATGTTGACGGCGCAGCACTTCAGGGCATAGAAGTCAGCCTTTCATACGATGTGGGATTGGCATCTGGTCTGAATGTGTCCATTGAACCGTTTACAAACATCACCTATCACACAAAGTATTCAAGCAAGGATGACCTTGAAATAAGCAAATACGGGAAGACTCTACTTTACACTCCCAAATGGACAGGTGCCTTTGGAATAAAGGCTGGTCAGGAGAAATGGGATGCCATGCTTATTGCTAATTACACAGGAGATGAAAGGGTTCAGGATTGGGCGCCTCCGTCAAATGGGGAAAATGTGGTGAAGAAAGGAGACTTTACAGTGGTGAATCTGAAAGGCTCTTACAGACCGATTAAAAACCTTGAAATCACGGCATCTGTGGAGAACCTCTTTGACAGGGCATATGAGTATGTTCTTAGTTATCCGATGCCGGGGAGAACATTTGTGACAGGGGTAAGGTGGATATTTTAACTTAGGCTGAGAAAAGCTTGAGATTGCTTCGCCTACGGCTCGCAATGACCCCTCCGTGATCCTCCCCTTACTAAGGGGAGGATCACGGAGGGGTTGTCGTTGCGAGGAGCGGAGTGACGAAGCAATCTAATAATTGGAGGATATAAATGAAGAAACGAGTTTTATGGATTTTAATTTTTCTATTGATTCCATCAATTGTCATGGCAGGGGAAATTTCTCTGCCTCAAGACCTCAATGCAAAGACGTCTGTAGTTAAGGCAGAGAGGGATGGATTGTGGGAAAAGAGCCTGATTGTGCAGTTTCCTGAAAGAAGGCGGGTTCTCTCAACAAACGATGGATTTGTTGATGCAATGGCTGTAGTTAATCATTCTGCCCATCCAGAATTGTGGAAAAAGGTATGTCAGGAAATGAAGACAGAGCATGAAGTTGGCGGAAAGGTGTATTCAAGAAAGATAAAGGAAAGGATTGCAAAAATGCTCGGTATAAGAAGTGAAGACATTGCACAGATGGGCACTGCTGCTGACATGGATAACCTTGCCGTCATAACTAAAGAATACAAACCATTTGTCGTTACAGCACTGGTAACAGCAGGCGCAAAGACCAATGCCTTAAGAGCAGGAGTTGATGAAGGAACTCATATTGAAGGGGAAGAGCCAAAAGGCACTGTAAATATCATTATCCTCACCAATGCAAGGCTTACAGATGGTGCAATGGCAAGGGCGATAGTGATAGTAACAGAGGCAAAGACCGCAGCCTTTGAGGACTTAATGGTTCCGAGCAGTTACACAAAGCATGTTCAGGCAACAGGCACAGGAACTGACAGCGTCATCGTTGTTTCAGGAATATCCGGACCGAAGGTCACTTATACAGGCGGCCACAGCAGAATTGGCGGATTAATAGGAAAGGCGGTCTATGAAGCAGTAGTTGAGGCGCTTGGGAAACAAAATGGATTTAAAAGGTTTGACAAATAAGATGTTGTTTATGTATTCTAACTTAGCTGTTAGAAATCCCGGACTCGAAGTTCGGGGATTAGTTTTAATCTGTACTAAAGAAATTACAGCCACGAAGGCTTTGCATCAGAAGATGCAGGTTTTTGTGGCTTTTTTATTTATCTATGTTATCCCGCTAAGAGGGCGGCTCGTATCCTCCATGAAGGAGAGAATATTTTTTATCCCGATGGAGGAAAAGATGGATGATATTATTTGCAAAAGAGCCGCCACAGTTCAATTCTGGGACATCTATGCAAAGTGGTACAGATCGTGGATTGAGCATAACAATTACCATGATAGGATCATTGATGTCCTCACCACAATAGTAGAGCCGGGCTGGAGAGTTCTTGACATCGGCGCAGGAAACGGCGTCCTTTCTTTGCCTCTATGCGCTATCGGGTGTGATGTTACTTCCCTTGAGCCGTCAGCAGGCATGAGAAATATTTTATACGAAGAAACTTTTAATCGCGGCATAGATTGGCTCCATGTGGATGAACGGAGATGGGAGGATTCCCCTGTTTATCAATTAAGGAATTATGACCTTATCATGGCTTGCAACAGTCTGCATCTGACAGAGATGGGATTCAAACAGGCAGTCGAAAAAATATTTCACGCACAACCGAAGAATGTTTTTGTCGTTACAGAGCTCGGCGCTCCGGAGATAAAAGTTAAGTGGCAATATGGAGATTACACAATGTTATTTACCAAATGCTATGAAACAGAGAGTTCGCTTGCCTACCACTCAACCGATGAGATTAAGGAATACTGGTCGTTTATGATGGACAGGAGACTCCATCCATATGAAATAGAGGGAATAAAATCGAGGATTGTTTTTGAATGCGATCATATGTGGCTAAAGGATACAGCCCGTGTAGGGATGTATTGGTGGGAGAGAAACACTTAAAGTAATATTTTTCATAAATATTTGAACTAAGCCACGAAGGCTTTAGTTCTCCTAAGAAAGGAGGCAATAGAAAAAAAATTTTAGGAGGTGTTTGATAATGGAAAAGGTTTTAAGAGGCTTTCTATTTTGTATCTTGATTTTATTAATCGGCATACGAGTGGTAAAAGCAGAAGAAAAAGAAGCAAAGTTCGAGGAAATCGTTGTTACTGCGACAAAAACACAGCACACCCTTGAAGATGTGCCTGTGGAGACAGTATTAATCACTAAAGAGGAGATAGAGCAGTCCAATGCAAAGAATGTATCAGAGACTTTAAGAAAAGTCCACGGATTTTACATTCAGGGAGAGAATGTTCCCGGCTCATCGGCATGGCGTTCAAAGTTAAGAGGGCTGGACTTTGATAAGGGTTATGGACTCGTACTTATAAACGGTGAAAGGGTTCTGGGAGGCGCAATGGGCGAGTACGGTATCAGTCTTAACCAGATTCCTGTTGAGATGATAGAGAAGATTGAAATTGTAAAAGGTACTGCATCCGTTTTATACGGCAGTGATGCGATGGCAGGCGTGGTGAATATTATCACGAAGCCAATACCTGAAAAGCCTTTATTTACGGCATCTGCAGGTTACGGCTCTTATGATACATCACTGCTGAATCTGGGATACGGGCAATGGTTCAATGATAAATTTGGATTTTTTGTGAGCGCTCATCGTGAGACATCCGAAAGAGGCAGATATGGAGCAGCAGAAGATGACTTTAAAGGGGAATATGTCTCTACAAGATTGGCATATAGATTATCTCCGAAGACTGTTTTAAATCTCGGATTTAATCATGATGATTTGAGATGGAAATACATGGTAGAGGAGAAACTGAGGATAAGTCCATCTGTTGAGATAAATTTCCCTGATGATTCTGTCCTTAAAATAAAAGGCTACTGGTATAAGCTTGACCTTGATTCATTCTCACCCGGATATACCCGCAGATCTGGCGACATTGCATATACCCAGATGGAAACACAATATACAAAGGCAATAGGGAATTATCATCTGGCAACCATAGGGGCAGAATATCTTCGCAGGGATGTTGATTTAATGAGCGGCGCTCAGAAAATAGATAAACAGCTTGAGGTTAAAAGTCTGTATCTTCAAGATGAGATAGTTTTAAAGCCTTTGAGCATTGTCATAGGCGGAAGACTTGATGACAATTCTCTATATGGCACTGAGTTTAACCCCAAGGCAAGCCTTATGTGGAATATCAGCGATGATACACGCATGAGGTTGTCGGCAGGAAGGGCATTCAAGTCGCCTACAATCAGACAACTATATGTCAATTTCAAACACGGCACATGGTGGAACATACCTAATGAAAATCTTAACCCTGAAATATCATGGGGTTATTCTGTCGGCATAGAGCATACATTTTCAAAGAGATTATCCACAAACCTTTCTGCATTCAGAAACGACATTAAAAATATTATAGTCCCAGTTGATATATCAGCTACTGAAAGGACATGGAAGAATGCCCAAAAGGCATATACACAAGGTGTGGAGGCTGGCGTTAAGGCATCTGTTTTAGATAACCTTGCCTTTAATCTTGGGTATACATATCTTGAGACAAAAAACAAGAATACAGAAAAGAGATTGTCATACAATCCCAACCATACCGCCAGTCTGGGCATAGATTACAAGATTAAACCTTTGAAGATGTCTCTGCACTGGTTTGCGAATTATATATCCGAGGCGTATAAAAACGAAGCCAATACCCAGAAGACAAATGATTACTATATTTCAAACCTGAAAGTAGTTAAAGAGATTACAAAAAACCTTAAATTCTCACTGGATATTGACAACATCTTTGAGTCCGATTACGGAGAGCCTGATAAACAATGGCTCGGCAGGGTCATATTCGGAAAACTAACTTTTAACATTTAAAGGAGGATTGAAAATGAGAAAGATTTTATTGATTGTAACGGCTATTATTTGTCTTCTGTCTTTAGGTTTTATATCTTCAGCCTTTGCACACCATGCATGGGTTGAAAAAGAAGGAGACAGATTCATTGTCGGATGGGGGCACCCTCCCAAGATTGATCCTTATGAACCTAAGAGAGTTAAGGATATAAAAGCCTTTGACCTGAAAGGAAGTGAGCTTGCCTTAATAAGGACTGATAAAAAGGACAAGGTTTATTTATCCTCAAATACTGATGTCTCTATGATAACGCTCTCTTTTGAAGGCGGCTATCTTGTAACCACGTCTGAAGGCAAAAAGAGGATGACAAAGAGAGAGGCGCAAAGACAGGGCATCCAGGTAGTTGATTCATTTTACTCCTCGCAGTTTGCCAAATCCATATTTGAGCGTAGCGACAATGTAACAAAACCGATGGGGATGAAGTTTGAGATAGTTCCTCTCAGGAATCCTTTATCTCTCAAGCAAGGGGAAATCCTGCCGGTCAAGGTGTTATACGAAGGCAAACCCCTGTCAGGCATAACCATAGAGACAGGACACCATAAGGAAGCAGGCAAAACAGACAAAGACGGCATCGTCAATATTGAGATTTCCGGGCAAGGCATGCAGGTTGTAATTGCAAAATACAGAATTGTTTCCAGTGATTCTGATGCTGATTTTCTTTCTTTTACTACAGTTTTGACATGGGAGACAAAATGAAGACAGGAAATAAAAATGTGGTAAGGAGTCTTTTTGTAACTCTGCTTCTGCTCATGATTCATTCATGGGCAGAAGCCCATTCAGTCCACTATCATATTGAAAACAAAGGTATCAGTGCAAGGGTATTTTATTCACCGGATGAACCTGCAAGTTATTCGCAGTATGAAATATTCGGTCCCGGCGATAAAACCCCTCATCAGAAGGGCAGGACAGACAAAAACGGGTTTGTCTCTTTTTTGCCTGATCGCGCTGGAATTTGGATTATCAAGGTCTTTGGAGAATCAGATCACGGCTATCACGGAGCGCAGATAGAAGTGAGAGTGAATGCAGGCATGTTTATGGAGTCCTTTAAAAAACCATTGGTAGCAGCATACACAAAGGCAATTGTCGGCATCGGGCTCATAGGTTGGGTATTTGGAGCAATGGCATTGTTTAAAAGAAAAAAAAAAGAATATCCGTTAATTGCTGTTTGACAAACAGTCCGGCATTTTGATATTTTGATATTTTGATATACTGATATACTGATATACTGATATACAATCTAATCTTAAGAGACGGAGGTGATATTAAAAGTTAATCTGTAAATCTTAAAATCTGAAATTGCTATTTGGCTGGATGTCAGGGAAGAGAGGTGCCGCCGTTAAAGCGAATTCCTCCGCTGCCCCGCAGCCGTGAAGGGAACGAAAGCCCACTAAAGAAGCCACTGTCAATAACCGTTTAAACGGTTCAAACAGTTCAAACTGCTTTGATGATGGGAAGGCGGGCAAGTAGAAAGGATTACCCGAACGCATGAAGCGTGAGGGTGATGGATGCCCTAAGCCGGAAGACCTATCCAAGTCATAATAAAAAATCCAAAAATTTCTCGAGGGAGGAAAAGATGAAAAAATCTATCTTTTTTATTGCCTTTTGCCTTAAACCTACAGCCTTTAGCCTATTAATAGCCTTTTGCCTTTCACCTTTAGCCGTCAGCCCTTCCTTTGCAGAGAAAAATACCGCATCTCTTGAAGAAATCGTTGTTACTGCGACAAGGACAGAGAAGGAAGCGGAGGATACTCCTGGAAGCGTATCGGTAGTTACGAAAGAAAATATGGAAAAAAGAAATATCAAAACTCTTGATGAGACATTAAATACTACTTCAGGGGTTTTTGTCA
>Ga0209721_1002432_pt1 | contig 11745 bp, 6 predicted proteins | sample TshhotsprinmetaG_FD_184139 | JGI IMG/M metagenome (GOLD analysis project Ga0209721, IMG submission 184139) | Hot spring microbial communities from South Africa to study Microbial Dark Matter (Phase II) - Tshipise hot spring metaG (SPAdes)... | ecosystem: Environmental > Aquatic > Thermal springs... | reverse complement strand
TCTCCAACCGTATCATCAACGAGATCCGCGGCATCAATCGCGTGGTCTATGACGTCACCGGCAAGCCGCCGGGGACGATCGAGTGGGAATGATTCCACGTCCGGCAGCCGCCGGCAGGATCAGGCACATAACACACCTCAAGCCCGCGTCCCTGCGGGCTTTTTTGTGCTTCCGACCTGGCGCGGGCTGGCAGCTCAGGGTATGGCCAAGCACGGATTTTTCATAGCATAGTCGATGGCACGAAACCGGCCCTGTGCCATGCCTTGCCGCTGATGCCATGCGCCTTGTTCCTAGGTGGCCATGGGATCGGAATCGTGTAAGTGGTCGCTGTAAAACGAATTTTCGCTGTTCCGCGCGGGGTTTCCGGGCATGGCATTGATGGTTGGTAAAGCGTGTGCGTCACGATGGCCATGCCGAGGGGCTTATTCAGCGTTGCATTGACCCGTCCTGCAACCCGCGTCATTCACTTGGCCGATCGCGGTCATCGCAAAGATTCATCCAAATACCCCGGTAGGTATGCAATACTTGCGCGCCGGTCAACGCCAAGGCAGCCGCAGACGGCCACGCAGGCGCCACCGGGCTTCATTCCACAACCCACCGTCAAGGAGTTCCATCATGAGTGAATCGACCGTCCAAACCCTGCCGCGCCTCAACGAGCCGGCACCGGCCTTCAAGGCCCGCACCACCCATGGCGAGAAGAGTCTGGCCGACTACAAGGGCAAGTGGCTTATCCTGTTCTCGCACCCGGCTGACTTTACCCCGGTGTGCACCACCGAGTTCATCGCCTTTGCCAAGGCGGCCGAAACCTTCAAGGCCATGAACTGCGAACTGCTGGGCCTGTCCGTCGACAGCGTGTTCTCGCACCTGGCCTGGACGCGCAACATCCAGGAGAAGTTCGGCGTGACCATTCCGTTCCCCATCATCGAAGACATCAAGATGGAAGTGGCCAGCGCCTACGGCATGGTGCACCCGGGTGCCGCCGACACCCAGGCCGTGCGCGCCACCTTCTTCATCGACCCCAACAGCATCCTGCGCGCCATGGTGTACTACCCGATGAGCAACGGCCGCTCGATTCCTGAGTTCATCCGCCTGCTGCAAGCCTTGCAAACCAGCGACAAGCATGGCGTGGCCACACCCGAAGGCTGGACACCGGGTTGCGACGTGATCGTGCCGCCGCCCAAGACCGACGCTGATGCCGCCAAGCGCGCCAGCGAAGGCTACAAGACGGTGGACTGGTACTTCTCCACCAAGTCGCTGTAAACCCACTACGGGCCGGCAGTCGTCACAGGGGGCGGCCGCCGGCCCTCATTTCATTCCCCGAACCCACCGAGTATCCATGTCCGACCGCCTGCATATCGAGAGCTTCTTCGACGACGCTACCTGGACCTTTAGCTACCTCGTGCTCGACCGTAGCACGCAGCAGTGCGCGCTCATCGACAGCGTGCTCGACTACGACCCCAAGTCCGGCCGTACCCGCACCGACAGCGCGCAGAAGCTGGTTGACCGGGTACAGGCGTTAGGCGCGCAGGTGCAGTGGATTCTTGAGACCCATGTGCATGCCGACCACCTCAGTGCCTCAGCCTGGCTGCGCGAGCGTGTGGGCGGCCGCGTGGCCATCGGCCGGCAGGTCACCACAGTGCAAGACTTCTTCGGCCGGCTATTCAACGCCGAACCTGGCTTCGCGCGCGACGGCTCGCAGTTTGATCATCTGTTCGACGACGAGGAAACTTTCGCCATCGGCTCCCTGCGCGTGCGCGCCCTGCACACTCCCGGCCACACGCCCGCGTGCATGAGCTACCTTATCGAGGATGAAAGCGACAGCGGCACCACGCGCGCTTTGTTCGTCGGCGACACCCTGTTCATGCCTGACGTGGGCACCGCGCGCTGCGACTTTCCCGGCGGTGATGCGGCCACGCTTTACCACTCCATCCGCAAGCTGCTGGCGCAACCGCCCGAGACCAAGCTCTACCTCTGCCACGACTACCCGCCCGCAGGCCGCGCGCTGAGCAACGTCTGCACTGTGGCTGATCAGCGCGCAGCCAACATCCATGTGCGCGATGGCGTAAGCGAGGCCGACTTCGTCGCTATGCGCCGTGCGCGCGACGCCACGCTGCAACTGCCCGCGCTCTTGCTGCCCGCGGTGCAGGTGAACATGCGCGCCGGCCACTTCCCGCCACCGGAGGACAATGGCGTGCGTTACCTCAAAATCCCGCTCAACGCCCTTTAAAACCCGCCCAACGCACCTGTTGCACCCGGCCCCTTCGACGCGTTCAAGCCAGGACTAAGGGGCGGCCTATCCCGCGCCCGCCCTGCCCAACCCGCATGGATGCCTGAGCCGCCCACCGTTTTTCGTCTTCCAAGGGTCGATTTAGCTGTCACATCCCGGCCGATCATAAGGCCTTCGATGGAACAGTTATCCGGCCAATGCTTTCATTGCCGCAGTTCTTGCATCGCCATAGAAGATCGGATCCACATGCTCGATGATGTCAGCACTCACATCGAGAAAGTTTCGCTTATTCTCGATGGGGATGAGGGCGCGCTTAGCGCCGTTGTCCTTCGCGACCTGGAGGGGCTCGGTTAGCGAGCGCAGGGGCTTGATGTTCCCCTGGACGCTCATATCGCCGAGGATAAGGAGTGCGGGGCTAGCGGGAGCCTTTCGCAGCGCGGAGTAGCAGGCGACGAAGAACGCCACGCCGAGCTCGGCCTCGACTCGGTTCGCGAGAAGGTCGATGACCTCGACGTGGATGTCCGAGACATCTAGGTCGCGCGCGATGCCAAGCTCCGTCTCTTTTGCCTGCAGGAAGCTGAAGGCGCGCTGGACGGACTCTTTCATCGCCCCGGCTACGCCTCCGGCGAGCTTGAGCTTGCCGGTACCGTTCGAGATGGAGACTTCGACGCGGTACAGGCCGACGGCGCCGTCGGACGTAACGCCCGCGCTGTACACGGTGCCAGGGGCGAGAGGATCGGTGGAGATGAGATCGCGACCGCCCTGCTCGGGCACGCCGACAAACTTCTCCTCGCCCGTCTCGTTGTCCGAGTAGCTGAAGGACGTGTGGTAGTACTCGAAGGAGCCCATCTTCTTGAGCTGCTCCTTTACCCGGCGGCGACCTTCAAGGGCTAGCTCGAGGATCTCGCCGAGCTCTTCACGTGTGGCTCCGCCGTGAGGGAAGAGGATCTTCATGAGGCCTGACACGGTCTTGCGCACGGCCTTGCGGTCGCGGGCGTTGAGGTGGGCGCCGAGCGAGAAGTAGCGATCGATGACCTCAGTGAAGTTGTGCTTCCGCATCTCGCGGAGCGCTTCCGCGAGATAGTCGACCACGAACCCATAGTGGTTCGTGAAGAGCTCGTTACGCATCTTCGGGATCTCCCAGCCCGGCAGGTAGAAATGCATGCGGTCGATAAAGGCCATGTCGTCGCGGATGATTTCTGGCATCGGCGCGAAGAGGTGGCCGGTCTGCACCATCACGTCGACGGGCTGATTGGTGTTGCCGAACATCGCGATGCTCGCGTCGCCCGAAACCGCCTCCTGCCCGCGCTGGAAGGTGCCGGACTCGCAGTAGGTCTTCATCGTCGTGATGACCTCTTTGGGCATCTTCTGGAGGTCCGCGACCTCGTCGAAGCCGACGACGTCCCAGATCTGCACCATGCCCTTCTGGCGACCGTTCATGTGGCCGAAGAGGTTAGCCACCGTGGTGCCACCCGTGAGCAGCGCGGAGTACGGCGAGACCTCCTGCACGACGTAGCTCTTACCCGTGCCGCGCGGGCCCAACTCGACGAGGTTGTAATTGCGCTCGGCCAGCGGAATGAGGCGCACGAGGAAGAGCAGCTTCAGGCGGCGGCTCATCTCGGCAGGCTCGTAGCCCATGCTGCGTATGATGAGATCGAGCCACTCGTCGGTCGTGAACTCGCCCCTAACGCGCCGGTACTCCTCAAGGTCGAACGTGGCGATCTGGATGGGGGTGAGCTTGTCGATCCAGAACGGGTTCTTGCCGCGCGACTCCTCGTCGTACTCGAAGCGCATGTCGACCTGCGCCCACACTCCACCCATCACGAGCCGCTCGTACTCGCGCACGTAGTGCTCGGGGATGTGAACGTTCCTGTGGCCGAAGTTCGTGACCTCGGCCCAGTAGTCCGAGTCGACGAGGCGGACTTTCACCTTGTCGATGAAAGTGTGCCGCCCGCGATCTTTCACCATCGCTTGCGCCCTCATCGACTCGTCGGCGCGGATGTAGTTGTTCGCGAGGGTATCGTTGACGACCTGGAGCCCCATCTGGATGGCGACCTCGTCGGAGGAGGCGCAATACTTCCCGAGGAGGAACTCGAGGACGAAGACCGGCACGTTGGCGCCGACCTTCACCTTTCGAACGAGGTCCTTGCGCACCACTTTGCCCGCGAAGAGGCGGTTGACCTTGTCGTCGAGTGCGTCTCGTGTCGGGGGTGTGCCGTTGCGCATGAATCACACTCCAAGTCGAACCGGGATGTCGGTGGGAGAGCGGTAGAGCTCCGCGTCGGTCGTCGGGTCCTGCACAACGACGCGTAGTGAGGCGACACTGTCGTCGCTCAACAGGAAGGCGATGGTCACCGGCCTGTTCGGCTTGAGCGTTACGGTTCCGGTCGAGCGGTCAAACTGCGCGTCGACCGCCATGCCCACCGAACCGACTTGCTTGCCTGCCGCCATCAAGAGCGGCCGAACCTGAATGCTTTCAGCCCCCAGCAGCAACTGCTTTGCGCCATAGGTGAACGTGACGCTGAAGATGCGGTTGGTCACCGCATCGGGCAGACCGAGCGCCTCGATCGGGCCTGCCGATGACCGGGCGGACTCGCGCACCTTCGTGCGCACGGTCAGCACCGGCACGACGAGCTCCTGAAGCGACAGGCCGCCGTGATGGAAGGCGAGATCGCCGCCCGCTTTGAAGACGCCGGTCGCTGCCGGGAAGACGAACTCCAGGTCCGAGGCGTAGCCGAGCGATGATGCCGCCACACGCACGCAGCCTGGGGGAGTGGCTCCGCCACGACCGATCCAGCAGCGCCGGTGCAGCTCCACCGTGTTCCCGCCGGGCGCGTCCGTGCGCATCGACTCGTCGCGGTCGTTGGCGAAAAACAGGTGGCCGTGGTCAGCGCTCACCACCGTGTGCTCGACGCCCGCCGCCGCGAGCTTGCGAATCGCACGTGCGAGGTTGTCGATGACCGTGTCTATCACCTGCCGGGCCTGGAACGTGAAGCCTGTCTCTCCGGCGTGATCGATCTCCTGCGAGCGGACGACCACCACTTGCGCGCCGTCGATCTTCTTTGCGAGCTTCGAGGGTTGCAGTGAGAGCAGCTCATCGAGAGCAAGGTCCACCAGCTTCGGCACCCGCGCCGCCGCGTGCTTCTTCCGGGAGGCGAGGTCGGGCAGAAAGCTGTCGTCAATGCGAGCGCCCAGCTTGCCGGCCTGTTCGACGACCGAGAAGCTTGCAGAGGCACCGGGCTGCAGAGCCGCCATGCCGATGGGTGTGATGCTCGGCAGCGCGCCCACGGCGGGTCGCACGGAGACCTCCGAGTTCTCCGGCAAGCGCTCGACGAGCTCGACGCCCATCTCGAAGCGCATCGCGTCGACCAAGAAGTAGGCGACCGGCTTGGGCTTTTCCGCGACGATCTCGCTCCAGATGCGCGTCTGATGGAATGCTCCAGGCACGATCCACCCAGACTTCACGAGCGCCTTGGTGAAGCCTTCAGCCATGGCGTGGCACGTGTCCTCGTAGGCGCGACGGACCACCCCAAGCGGGCGTTCCTCGGGCTCCTCGTCGAGGTTCGCCACCCACGCTTCGAGGCGGCGCTGGGCTTGATCGAGGCGGAACCACCCGTCCTTTGACACGTACGCCTCGAGCCACGTGGCGGCGTCTCCCGAGGTCTTGTCAACGGCCTTTCGTACTTCCATCGCGACGCTTCCCAGCTCGGCCATGCGCCGAGTGGCTTCCCACTGGGCCTTCCTGCTGACGTCTCGATCAAGCCAGAAGCTCTGCTGTCGCCCCGCAACGAGCGCCAGCGCCTCGCCGAACTTGCCGTTTGCGATGAGATCGCCCGCGTGCCGAAGGAGTGCGCGCTCCTCGAACCGGAACGTGTCGATGGAGCCCAGCGCGCTGGGGGGGAGCTTGGCGTTCTTGAGCCCGAGCTCCTCTTCCACGCGGTCCGCGAGCGCCGCGTATGCATCCGGGTGGCGGGTGCGCAGACGCCGCGCGATCTCGCGCACGGCGGACTCCTCGTCCTTCGTTTGCGGCTTTTCGACGCTATCGAGCGACGCAGGCGCGTCACAGGACAGATCGAGGCGGAACTCGCCCGCGAGTACGTAACGCAGCGTGATGGCGCGAAGCTTCGAGAGCGGTGCGTCCGCGGCGAGGTCGAGCCCCAACCGCGCCTTCACGAGCTTGGTCAGCTCTCGCGTTGCGTCCTTGCTCACGATCTCTGGGTCGCGTGCATCGCTCACAAGCCAGGCCGTGAGGAGCCCGTCGTCGCCGCTGGCGTCGTGGAAGATGCTCTTGAGGATCGAAGGCGGCTTCGCGCCAGCGTTGCCAGCAGCCGCGCGTGCCAGGTCCTCGTAGGAGACCTTGCGGTCGAAGGGCAGCATCTCGTCGACGACACCGAGGGTGTACTTCTGGAGCAGGACGTTTCTGGCGAGCTGCTTGAGCTGTGGCTCCCACGTCGTGCCGGCCTTCTCGAGCTCCATTAGCACGGAGGCGCGCCGATCGCGTGCAACGCCCGGGATGTAGATCACGATCGGGGCTGGGGTGTCGTCACGTACGTGCGGCTCGACCACCGCGCGCAGCTCGAACATCGAGCCCGCGTACTCGGCCAGGCTCGCCTGTGCGCCCGCGACGGTGACAGGCACGGGCTCGCTCACGGTCCGCGGGCCACCGCGCACCTCGTCGACGAACGGCTGGAACTCGCCACGCTCGTCGTACCACACCACGACACGCCGAGACTTGAGCTTGCCGGCAAGCTGCTTCGCCACGTAATCGTGAAGCGGGTGCATATCAGTCTAGCCTCCCGTCCGACTTCAGCCCAAAAAGCAGCAGTGTGGCTGCACCCACGTTAGGCTCTTGTGCGCGCTCACCCTGTGGAGCGAGTAGATCAGCGAGCTCGCCCGCGAGCGATTCTTTGCGATCTGCACGGGCAGCCAGGCCACGCAACTGGGCCGCAAGCCAAGACGCAAGTCCAGCCCGCTGTGGCGTGCCGTGGATCAAAATAGGCTCCCCGATCATCATTCCAAAGAGGAAGGCTCCGAACTCGGCATTCCCATACACCGAAACGCACTCGGGGGGCGGCTTGGGGATCGGCGCACCGTGGTGGCATAGGCATAGGTTGCCTACCGCGGTCAGCTTCCCAGCCCGGGTTGAGTAGGGATATGGCATCGTAAGCCATGACGCAGCGCAGTAGTAGATATCGACGCTTGCACACCCGTGAATGAAGAAGACGAAGCTGCCAATAGATGGCAACAGCGCCCTGCAAAGAAGATCGGAAGGCGGCTTGAATGTTCCGACCCCACGAATTGGCGGCCGCCTTGCCAAGAGATCCCACTGCTCAAGGTTTGCCCCGAGGTGCTTCCCCGCAATTCCACACGGGCTTGCGGGGACGTTCCTCTCGGACTTCGCCTGGATGTATGTGAGTCGAGCGTACTTGGAGTCGCAATCGTAAACAACTATGAGAAGATCGCTGAGCTCGCAGCGGGCATTCGTGCGGCTGTACGTGCCACTCCCTGTGAACGTCACTTGGTGCTGCGTCCCGTGGTACTCCTCGACTACAACGTTCGGCGGATTGGCGAGCGCCAGAAGCGATTTCTGCATCGCCTGAAACAAGGCGACCTCGCCCTTGCCGACATTGGCGGAGTTATTGGCGAAGCTCTTGGCAAACGCCTGCCCGAGCTTGACCGCTCTCTGCCGTCTGTGCAGACAGCCGCAATCATGGGGCATCATAAGACGTGTCCTCCCTCCGCGGTAGCATACTTGCGTTGGCCACTCCTACGGCGCCCGCCGCTCTTGCCGGCTGCCGCAGGCGCATCGAGCAAGCTCTTTAGCGCGGATTTCACTGCGGGCGAGGTACGCTCACGCACGAGCTCCTCGATGCTTCGGGTGGGCGTCTTGCGGGCGGTCCACTTGCCGTCCGTGCCCTCGACCCAGAACACGTCTTCGAGCCCGTGGGCGATGGCAAGGCTGCGGTCCTTGGCACACTTCGGCACCACGCGCTCGGGCCAGAGGTGCATCGCGAGGTGGGCCCAGTCGTACTTGCCATCGCAGAGCGCGTCCCAGGTGGACTTGAGCTCCCTCTGCCAAGCCTTGTTATGCAGGACGAGCCGCCAAAGCGGCGCGAAGTTGATGATGACGCCGTCGTCGAGGTTCGGGTTCCAGAGCGGCGCGACACGCTTGACTTCATCGAGGAAGGTGCGCAGCTCCTCGACGAACGCCTCCTGCGCGGCGAGCTGCTTGCGTTGGGCGGCGGTTGCGCCGTCGCGCAGCTCGGCGGCAAGCGACTCAAGGCGCCGCTCCTCATGAGCGAGCTTGGGCGCAATGTAGTCGTTCTGGACGCGGAAGAGCGTGTCCTTGCTGAAGGCGTGGATATAGAGCCAAACCGAGTAGCTCGCCGAGGGCGTCGCGAGCTGCCAGTAGATTGGCGCCTTGCGACGGCTCTTCGAATACATCTTGATGTGCAGCGGGAAGAACTCCTTGGCGAGCCAGGCGCGGAGATCCTCTCCCACATCGACTTTCACGCGCTCGGCGACGGCGAGGGCGCGCGCGGCAAGGTCGTCGGGGTGGCCTTCGTCGTCAACGAGGATGTCGGGGCGATCGGCGGGCTCTTCGCCCTCGGGGTACATGCCAGGCGAGCGCGTAGGGAGCGGGTCGAACGGCTCCGGCTCGGGCGGGATCGGGCGTTCGCCGGTGGCCAGGCGCGGGTCGAAGCGGCCGAAGGCAACGCCGACGAGCCAGGAGCGAAGCGCGTCCGAGCCCTCGCCGACCGCGGCCTCGTCATCGGCGTCATCGCTGTCGTCGGAGGAGGCGTCGTCTTCCGAACTCGGTGCGGCTCCGTTGAAGGATGCTGTGATCATGGCGCGGTCTTCTTCCCCGAGCCCGTAGAGCTCGAATGCAAGCTCGTCGATCTCGCGCTGGATGTCGGCCAGCTCTCGCTCGATGGCAGCGACGTCGATGGCCCCCACGTTCGTCCTGGCTCCCGCGGGAAGCACGAAGGCGTGCGAGGTTTCATTGGCCGTATCGAGACTTCGCTTGAGCGACCAGGCGCGTCGCGCAAGCCCTTGAAGCCTCCTCCTCAGCTCGCCCTGAGGCACTCTCCACGGCATCTTCTGGAGGATGCCCACAATGAACTCTGGAAACCCGAATCGACCGAGGCAAATCTTGAATAGATAATCGAAACAGCTGCTGTTGAATACGGCTAGCGTCGCAAGCAGCTCGTCTTTGTGTACGAACGCGGAGTACCCGCGGACCGAAAAGATGCTCATCGAGGGAAGAGGAGACGGAGCAAAGCGCCTTGCACGCAGCGGCCAGGTCAGGCCGGGGCGGAAGTACAAATGCGTGTTCTGCGGACGCGACGCGACCTTGTCACTTTCCGGCAAGCAGAAGTTGCTCACCTCGCGCCCATCGTTCTCCCAGTTCACGCACAGGAAAACGTCCGCATAGAACGGCGAGTACGGGCCGCCTTTAGCGAACGGGAACCACCGGCTTCCGCACTGTGCCTTGGCAACTTCCCACCAGGCGCGCACGAATCGGAAATCGTCCGCGGTCGCAAGCCCCTGCTTGACGGTGCGCCCGTCGGCCTCAAAAGGCGCGTTCGTAACGAACACTGAACGAATTGTCTCGCTCGTCCAGTAGGCGAAAGGACTTCCCGGAACCTTCTGGAACGCTTTGGGCGCGACGTCGAAAATCGCACTGTCCGCAGATGCCGTGCGAAGCGCACGAATAGACGAAAGCAGCGCGCCTTCCTTTTCGTCTACCGATGGCTCGAGAACCCGCAGGAATATCGTCACGATGAACTCTCCAGGCAGTAGGCCGCTGTCTCAACCATGGCGCTGTCGAGCACCCCATACCCAAGGTCCGCGAAGACCACAGGCGGTGCCTGCTTGAGCAGGATTTCCTCCCGCCACTTCTGGAAGCTCGACAGAAAAAATCCCGTGCGCGAGGTGATCGCGCCGACACGGCCTCGTGGGCTCAGCATCTCGATGCCGCGCTCGACGAAGGCCGCATACACATCGTTCTTGGTGCGTGGGTACGCCTTCTCGAACTCCTTCTTGGCGCGCGTGCTGCCGGCGCCGAAGGGGGGGTTCATCAGCACCACGTCAAACTTTTTTTCCGCTACCGTCAGCAGCCCTACGCCGTGCGCTACGTCCTCAGCGAAAAGCCGCTTCCGCGCGCTCGCCCCCTCGCCCACGAAGCGATCGAGTGCGGCACGGATGCACTCCTGCGGCGGCGCGAATAGATCACCGGTTTGACCCCGCTTTACCTGACGCGTCACGAGTCGCTCAACGCGCAGTAAGAGCCCGAGGTCCCCCGCGAGGCTCAGCGCCTCGACCAGCGACATGAACACCCGCCCAAGCTCGGCGTCTCCCAGCTTCGCCACAAACTCCCTGGCGATCTGCTCGTCCGCCACGAGCGGCTCGGCCACAACGATGTTCGACCGGCGAATCTGTGGGCGATCGCTCCGGCCGATGCCAAAGTCCCGGTACGCCTTCTGCGCACGCATCCACAGGGCGAGCTGTGCGATCTGCGCGCAGCGCGGGTCGATGTCGACGCCGTGAAGGTTGTGTGCGAGCACGAGCGCCGGCACCGCCTTCTTGAGCGCATCAAGGCTCGGGTAGTCCTCAGCGAGCGTCTTGCCCGTCGCCTCGCTCTTCGGGCTCTCCGGGTCGGCCCAGGCCTCCTCGTAGATCGTGAGCAAGAGATCGAAGGCGTAGAGCAGGAAGTGGCCGCTGCCGCAGGCCGGGTCGAGCACGCGCAGGTCGCGCGGATCCTTCTTGCGGCGTGGGGCGAACCCTTCGCCGGGCTTGCGCACCATGTACTCGCACGTGTCCGCAAGTCGCGTCTGGCCGTTGCGCATCTCGTACCAGATGCGGCCGAGGGTGTTGTCGGTGAGGAACTGCACCACGTAGCGCGGCGTAAAGAACTGGTTGCGCACGGCCAGCTCCCGGCTGTTACGCGGTGCCTGGCTTTCCTCGCGCATCTTTCGCCGCTCGTCTTGGCTGTTGAAGTACTGGTAGACCCAGCCGATGGTCTCATCCTCGCCCCACACGCGGGCGAGCTCGGGGGCGTTCAGGATCTCAAGGAGCTTCCCGAAGGTGGTGCGCTTCGGCCAGAGCACGCTCGAGGGATCGCGGCGATCGAAGAGGACCTTCACCTCGGTAGAGAGCTCATCGAAGAGCGACTCGATGTAGAGCCGGTAGCCCGCGCTGTCGGGCAGGAGGGGCAGGCCCGGCGCCATGCCGCAGAACTCGCGGTAGCCGGCGGACTGCTCCCCCTTGGTGATGCACTCCTGCACTAGCTCACGCGCCTCCAGCATCTTGAGGGCCACGAAGCGGTTGAGCGTCGTGAAGGCGGCATCGCGCAGATAGTCGCGCACGGCGTCGGCCGCGCTCATGCCCGCTGCGCGCTTGTGCTCGATGGCTGCGACAATGCGCTCGCGCTGGACGGCCTGGCGCGCCGAGAGATGGGCACCGGGAGTCGAGGCGACGGTACCATCGAGGAGGATGTCGAACGTGCCCTCGAGCTG
>Ga0209721_1002431_pt1 | contig 11746 bp, 13 predicted proteins | sample TshhotsprinmetaG_FD_184139 | JGI IMG/M metagenome (GOLD analysis project Ga0209721, IMG submission 184139) | Hot spring microbial communities from South Africa to study Microbial Dark Matter (Phase II) - Tshipise hot spring metaG (SPAdes)... | ecosystem: Environmental > Aquatic > Thermal springs... | reverse complement strand
GCTGAGACTGAAGAGCATATCCTGAAACCTCCTACTATAAAATCCCCGTATTCTACTAAACAGAGGATATGCTCTTGCACCGTGACCCATTACCCCCTAATGTCGCATATGTATCTTAACTTTTCCAGTACTAGCTTTGTCTTTAACCCCGACTCTAAACCTGCTTAAAGAAGGAAGAGTCTCTGTCCTCCAAAGTTTTATCGTCTACCGGTATCTGGTGCAACGTGTCAAGGCAGCTATTAAGTGGATTGGAAACGGTCAGGATTCGTGTCTCTCTCGGTAGCTTCCGCTCTCAGCCGAGCTAACTACCCGCCCTGCAGATACAAGTACCAACGAACGTAAACTGCGCCTATCCCTGGTGGCAGAACCTCGCGCAACCTGGAACGGCTTCTATTGCCGGTATCCATAAGGATGCTTCTTCTGCCAACGCCAGGCGCTGTCAATTATGCTCTCCAGGTCTGGGTACTTTGGCTCCCAGCCCAGCTCCAACCTGGCCAATTCGGAGCTGGCTATTAAGACTGCTGGATCTCCTGGACGTCTCGGATGGACGACCACAGGTATTGCAGCACCTGTAACTTCTCTAGCTGTCTGCACACCTCCATCACCGAGTATCCTCGATTATTTCCCAGATTGTAAACCTTATTACATTTACCCTCTTGGAGATTCCTTAAGGCAAGCACGTGGGCCTTGGCGATGTCGGCTACGTGGATGTAGTCTCTAACACAGGTGCCGTCCTTGGTGGGGTAATCTCCACCAAATATCGGGACACGCTCCGCCTGCCCGAGGGCAACCTTGAGGACATTGGGAATGAGATGCGTCTCCGGTCTATGGTCTTCTCCAAATCGCTCAGTAGCTCCAGCAGCATTGAAGTACCTCAACGAAATGAATCTAAGCCCATAAGCCTTCCCATACCAAAGTAAAATCTTTTCGAAGACCAACTTTGATTCTCCGTAGGCGTTTAGAGGATTCACAGCGGAGCTTTCCTTAATAGGCAACTGGGCAGGCTCACCATATACGGCAGCAGTGGAAGAGAAGACGAGCATCTGGACACCATGCTTTACCATCACGTTCAGAAGGTCCATGCCGTAAACAACATTACTTTTGAAATATCTCGCGGGGTCGGTCATAGAATACCCCACAGCACTTTCAGCAGCCAAGTGCATAACTACTTGTATTCGATGACGGCGAAACACTTCATCTAACTGGCATAGATCGCCCACGTTAGCCTGCACAAATGTAGCCTCAGGAGCAACTGCTTCTCGATGCCCTTGCTGCAAATTATCTAGAGCAACCACGGAGGAGCCTTGCTTGATTAGCTCTTCAGTAACGATGCTCCCCACGTAGCCGGCGGCGCCAGTGACGAGTACATTCATTATCCGTCTCCTCTGTATCCTCACCACACGGAGCTGACCGCGTACTTTAGACAGGGGTTACATTTGTCGCGGTCAAAGCTCGTGTGCGTTCCACACCAGCCCTTGCCAGTCTGTCGGAAATTCGCTGCTTGCCGCAATGTTGAAAGGAAATTCTTCCGCGACGGAGGAAGCTTGTCACATCCGTTGCACCCGTCGCATAACTCAAACAAAAAATTCTAATTGGCTGTGCACGCTCAAGGTGTGTTCCTGTGAATATTACCGTGAAGAACTCCGAGTAATCACTCATCTCTTTTCCCAGACCAACAGGCAAGCGTGATATGGTGGCACATCGTCCTTTCTCTGCCAAAGGACCTTGTAAAGCAGTCCTGTGAAAAACCTGATGTAAGGCATACGACCGACCGTCATATATTTGAACCAGACATCGGTATTCTGCCTTCCCATTATTTGTGCCTCTGGGAAGAGTCTTAGAAGCTCATCTACCTTTGGCAAGCCTGAATTGAGATGCTGCAAAGTGTTTGGCTCATCTTTCTTGAAGCGTCGGCGGTGCCACTCGAGAAACTTAACATCGCAAGCCGTGCCCTGAAACTGGCCGTCGTAGGAATCCGCAGGACAATGTATGATCACATACCTTCTTGCGACTCTTTTCAACTCATGGCAATAAATCGCTTTCCTGCTATCTGCGACGTGCTCCAACGAGTCCACAGATACCACCACGTCAAAGGTATCATCTCCAAATGGCAGACAGCAGCCATCGCCGCATACCAGTGCCAATCGATGGTCCCTGCTGCTCCTCAGAGCATGCATGCTAATGTCAAGGACACACAAGCTGTAGTGGCTTGCATCCAGGAACTCTCGGACTGCACCACCGCTTCCCCCCACATCCAACACAGTGCCGATCCCATCAAGCCTCCTAATTCGTTGGGCTACGCAAGCGTAGCGCCGCCAGTAGTCTATGCCGAAGTACAGTACAGCGTGTACGCAACCAAAAGAATCTGTACCCAAGGTTACCCTTTGCTGAGCCCTGAGCAAGAGATAACCAAGAACTCTATCTGGAAAAAGCCAAGCCTTGAGTATTGCTTGTCTCATTTGGCTGCCAAGAATACTACACCAATGACCACAGCTTTTGGGCTATCTTTAACAGCACCTCTTTGGCCTTGTTCTTCGCAATCAACTTGATGAAATACACGTTCCTAAAGTCCTTGGCTGCTATTTGCTTGACGCGTCTATTTGCGACAACGGAGTACAGCCCGTAATTAGACAGTTCCTTCTCCCTGAAGGTCGGAGGCTTTACAACTTTCATAAACACTCCTTTGTCAGGGTCCCTCTCTATCACCCTTATGTCGCAGTCAGAGAATTTCTGTTCGACGTCTTCCGGTTCAAACCTCCAATAGTCGTGCGGGTAGCCATGAAATGGAAACCCAATGGACCTGGTGGAGATAAGAATTATGCCGCCACGCTTACATACCCTTTTCAGATTCGATACGACCTTTCTCCAGTCTCTTACATGCTCCAGAACTTCAGTTGAGATGACCACATCGAAGCTTTCCGCCCCAAATCTCTCAACTAATTCCTCGGCTTTGCAGATCAAGTCTACCCCTGGCCCGGCTACCATGTCTGTCCCGATGTACTTTGAGGGCTTCCGAGATTCAATGAAAGGTCTAAGGCTGCCATTCACGTCTCGCGAGCCTACCTCAAGAATCCGCTTATCACGAATTTCCTCATCTAGTAGATTTATTGCGCCAAACAAGATGCACCTTACATTACACATAGCCTATCATCTCCAAAACGTGCTAACGTCGGTGCGGGGAACACGATCAGACCCTCATGCACCTGTTACCCCCTGTCCCGAAAGTGTAGCACTCTTTCTAGAACTTGCCCATGGACATATCCGTCTCTTGGAGGGATACGGCCCCTCTTGTGTTGTTTTCTACCGACCTTTTATGAAGGGAGCGAATCGCTCAATATTGTTTCTGAGATAGGATGGGAACGTCTCGTCAACGCTGACGCACTTAAATCGGAGGTCCCGTCCAAAGAGGTCCCTTCCTTTATCTATTGCCTCCCGAATCCTGGTTGGGTCTTTTATCTCGCTAGTGTCACATTCTGAGTGAGAAAACGCTTCGATTTTTTCCACCATGCGATTCACTCCACCGATGAAACTAAAGTGCCATCCTCCGGTTTCGACTAGGATCAGGCGCCGTCTTTTTCGCACGCCGCTGATAAGGGCGTAGGGTCTCAGACCTATCGAAAACAACCAGGGACGCAGGGTCTTCGGAATCCTTGGCGAGTCGAGGCGAGCAATTCCTATGGCTAGGTCTCTCATTGCCTGTGGTGTGGTTAGATCTCTGTAACGTGTCATAACGGGCCCGAGACAGCGATACTCCTTACCACCGTATATGGCGACGCAATTTAAGAAGTAATAGAATAAGCGCTGCGCAAAGATTTTTACTCCCCTGGTCTGCTTATATTCAGTTATCTTCCTGGGATCAGGAATTTCATCGACGTCCGATATGATGATCACATCGTCGGCCTGGCAATTGGCAAGCCCTCTGGCAATCATGTTTCTTTGATGGTACTCCAACACCCAAGGATTACTCGATTCGGGGAAGTCATCCACCACAACGTGGATAATTCTGTCAAGAAACCTGGGGTATTTGTCCTTGTTCTCTTGAAAGTAGAGAGGCTTATTCTTCCCGCGGAATGTTTTCGTCCCTTCTACCAGTACAAACTTATCAACAACATTAGACAGTTCCCCGAGACGAAGCTCCAGTAGTTCAAGCTCATTGAAAAAAGTAAAACAATCGTAAATCATTCATCAAGCTCCTGCAAGGCAGAAAAAGCCGAGCTTGTTGACCGCTGATCTAATCACCGCAAGCATTCTGTTGACGTTTTCCTCCAGTCCTTATCTGGGTTCCCTCATCCTTCTCACCTGCTTGAGGAGCCTCAGATCTTCACTAGTGAGATCCCTGAGCAGAATCAACACCACAAAGTATATCATACCGGCTATGGGAACTAACAAAAACAGACTCAGGCGCTGTAGCACTATCAGGGAAGCAGCCACCGCTGCGGAAGCTATTGCCGGCTTTGTGATAAGTTTGTGGGATTCGACTTTGCACACAAACTTTGACACGAAATGAAGGTACAAACCGCAGGCAGCGCCATAGGTCATCGTAGTAGCTATTGCGGCACCATTGTAGCTGTACTTTGGTATGAGTATCAGATTCGCTATGATGTTGAATGACATCGAAAGGAAGGTAACCCTCGTAATCACGTGCTGCTTGTTTATTGATGTTAGCATTGTCCACAGGAGCCAATTAAGAAAGTTGAGAGCGCCTGCCCAGATAAGGATTCTGAGCACAGATGTTGCTTCACTGAAATTGATGGAGTATATGCCAACAATTATTCTGTCAGCCACGAGCGTTGTCCCCACGGCTATTGGTAGTCCAACTATGAGCAAGTATTTGAACGCTTTCTGATAGGCGAACTTCAGCGAATCCTGCGCTGAGACGTGCAACTGAGACAAAACAGGAAAAAGGGCGGTGCTGAAAGCCATAGGGATGAAGCCCAGGGCATCGATTAGTTTATATGCTGCGCTGTACAAGCCCACAGCTGCGTCTCCCTTCATCAAAGAAAGCATTACCATGTCAATTCGATAAGCTATCATGATGAAGACGCTCGCGGCGAGGAGAGGCAAGGCTGCCCGGACTAGAGATTTGGAGAAAGACCAATCCACGCCCGCCTTAGCTGCAACAGCCCCTGGTTGTGGCTGATGAAACTTAAGCCTGTAAACGGCCAGGCAATAGAACAGCGCGAGGGCGGCACCTGCAGCTGAGTACAGAATAGCAAAGTCAACCAGAGCAAGTTCAAACCTTATGGCAAGCATCACAGCTAGCAACACAGCAACGCTGTAGAGAAAAAGTCCGAACGCCTGGTATTGCATGCGCTCATGGGCGAGAAAGATGGCGTAAAATACCTGAGTGAACGCACCAATGACGACGGACAGACTTGCTACATAAACCACGGCGACCGTCTGATGAGGGTAGCTCATGAGGTTGATAGTGAGAGCGATAACACCGAAGACGGCAGCCACTGAGATTACCTTGATGAGGCTGAGATTTACGAGGTACTTGGTCGTAAGGGATTTGTTTCTGGCAATCTCTCTAGTGGCGAGTGTGCTCACACCCAAGTCGGTGAACACAGCAAAGATGCCCGCAAAAGCCAGGGCAAATGACAGCACCCCATAGTTCTCGACGCCCAGGTAACGAGCCGTGAACATAGCTGAAAAGAAGTTCACTACATAGCTCACGATCTGAGCGGTGGCCATCACGGCGGTGTTCTTGGCAATTCTTTGTACGGTGCTCATAATCTGACAGCCAAATAAGGTTGCCGCAGGTCCATATAGCGATGCACCCCCTTGGGAGTTGCCTCAGCGCAGATGATGTCTATGAGCAAGTCAACTGTTTGAAGGCTCTTTGTCAAATGTTGTGGAAACAGCTTCGGCATGGTACAAACCCCAGAAGCATTTTCTTCCAGTAAACCTCGGCATTCCGGAAACCGTAGGAAACGCGTTTCAGCATCTTGATCTTGGTATTACAGCCCTCGGTAAAACCATTATTTGTCCCGTTCTCAAAGTGATTTAGTATCGGGTCTCGCCAGTGCTTCAGGATATTGCCCCACCGTATGAGATCACCATCATCAGCTGACCTCAGATTGACGATGACATTATCCAGGATCCTGGCTGCCTTTTCCCGGCTACCTTGCCGGTAAAGCTCCCTTATCTTCTCCTTTGCCCAATAGAATCCTTAAGCTCTTGATGTTTGAAGCTATGCTCATCGATGCCCAGGAATATCTCTTCCTCCTCTGGTAAAGAAATCAGCATCTCCCCGTCTATTTCCCTTTCCAGAAGCCGGCGCAAGCTGGTGTAATTCCCCCCAGCTCTCTTGTCGCCTGGCTAAAGCTCCGGTCCTTAATTTGCCACAAGGCCTCTTGTTCTGCTTGTCTGGTCATCCTCGAATAGGTTCGCACTAGCTCTGCACCATCACTAAAAGAGTGACCACAGTCCCGGCATCGCCAGTGCTGGCGATATAACTCAAGGTAAACCCTCTTCCCATTCGTCCAGCTATGAAGCACTCTTCTCTTTTTGCCCAAGCCATGGCGGTATAACTTCACCGAATTACAATAAGGACAAGCAGGTTTCTTCTCTGTAGTCCTCACCTCCACTACTATCTTGTCGTCATTTTCAGTTACCATTCCTACCTCGTACCCTTTAAGCCCTAATAGAATTGTGGTACCATTATCCTGGCTTTCAAGCATCGGTGGTAAGTCCTCCTTTCTTTCTCTGGGGTTCTTACCACCATTTTATAAAATACTTTTTCCACAGAATCTATCATAGAGCCCTGTTTGAACTAGCAGACTGCGAAAACTCTCTCCTGCTCAGAAGATAGACGAGAATGTGCTAATTCTCCAATGCCAATCACTTTGTTATACCTCATATACCCGTCCAGTCCTCGCAGACTCTACTGCCGCAAGTGCCACTTCGAGAGCGTGCTCCCCTTCCTTTCCTGATACGAGTGGCTCTCGATTGTTGAGCACACAGTCAACAAAGTGTCTAAGCTCGATTTCTAATGGTTCCTTCTTCTCGATTTTCGCATCCCGTATCCACTCCTTATCAAAAATCCTAAGCGTTTGTTCAATGTAGTTGAGCTCCGCGATACCCTTGGAACCTATTACTGTTAAGTTCCTGACCTTGTGCGGCGTGAGCCAGTTGGTATCTATCACTCCGCTGCTCCCGTTGTCAAAAATCAGCGTGATTATGGCATGGTCTTCCTGGCTATGGAGAACGTTGCCAGCTGATGCAAAGACTTTCTTAATTCTAGCCCCGTAAAGATAAGACATGATATCTATATCGTGGGTACCAAGATCTATGATTATGCCCACGTCTATTATCCTCGGGCTATACGGACCCACCCTTTTGGCGGACATCGACACAATATTGCCCAATAATCCACCGCTTATCAGCTCTTTCAGCTTCATGATAGCAGGGTTGAAACGCTCAGTGTGCCCGACCATCAGCTTAACCTTTTTCTTTTGGGCAGCTCTTATCATTTCTTCGGCATTCTCAAGAGTATCAGACATAGGCTTCTCTACTAGAACGTTTATCCCTCTGTCAATTGCTTCCAGTGCTATCTTTTTGTGCAGAGTCGTGGGCACGGCTACACTAACAGCGTCTAGCTTTTCATCGAGAAGCTTTCGATATTCTACATAGGATTTGCAACCGTAGCTCAGAGCAACAGACGTAGCTAAATTTTCATTCGCATCAGCAACGCCGATAAGCTCGACATTAGGAAACTGGGCGTAGATTCTGGCGTGGTTTTTGCCCATAGCCCCGACTCCGATGACCCCTATCCTGAGCTTACTCGCCATCGCGTCTCTCTCCATCCTTTCGGCTTCGCTGGTCGGATTCTTCTCCCCGAACATCTCTGCTTATTCTCCCCGGCACACCGATAACTACTTTGTGAGGAGGAATGTCCTTAGTTACCACGCTGCCAGCTCCCACAACGGCACCTGCCCCAATGACTACTCCAGGCATGATAGTGGAATTTGCGCCAATCTTGGCTCCTTTCTTTATGACAGGTCCCTTGAGCTTAACACCATACTTCATATGTTTATCATTGGTAGTGACACAGAAAGGTCCCAAGAAAACATCATCTTCAATTACAGTGTATCTCGTGACATAACCGCCCGTCTGAATACTTACATTATTTCCTATCTGGCAATCTCCATCAATCACTGCCCCAGTACCTACGAGGACCCCACTTCCGATCCTCGTGTTTTCCCTGATTACAACATTATGTCCAGTCCTGAAATAGTCGCCAATTCTTACTTCGGAATATATAACTGTCCCCGACCTTATTATGGAATTCCTACCAATATGCACTTCTCCATCATCAGTGCTGCCTAATATTACGTTCTCTTGAACAATAGTCCCCTCACCTATCGTTACCTTGCCGTGCAATATGGCTTTATCCGATATTTTGAATTGCGCACACAATTTTTTCCAAATCCTCCCTTGTCAAAGATGGATGAACCGGCAAGGAAAGCACTTCTCTGGCCGCTCGTTCAGAGTTAGGCAAGCAGTCATTGTAGCCTAGGTTTTGGTACAGAGGCTGCCTGTGGACAGGCAGTGGGTAATACACTGCAGTTCCGATACCAGCTTTCTTGAGCCTAGTTATCAATTCGTTCCTTGAGATTGTGAAATCCTCCGTAATCCTCACTGTGTATTGATGGAAAACATGCTTTACATTCGGCTCCGCTTTAGGTGAGACCAGTCCTTTGATTCGTCTCAGCCTCTCAGTAAGGAACTCGGCGTTCTTCATCCTCTTGTTATTAAACTCCTCGAGTTTCGCTAATTGGCAAAGCCCAATCGCCGCGGCTATATCTGTCATGCGGTAATTATAACCTACGGTCTCATGGATGTATTTTTGTCTTTGCCCGTGGCTTCTCAGCATCCTGGCTTTCCGGGCGACATCTTCATCGTTTGTCGTGATCATGCCACCTTCGCCGGTAGTCATGTTCTTTGTGGGGTAAAATGAGAAACAGCCCGTTCCAAATGAGCCTACTTTTCTCCCTTCGTACTCCGCTCCGTGTGCCTGGCAGGCATCCTCTATGATTACAAGCCCATATTTTTCAGCTACTTTCATTATTCTCTTCATATCACAAGGTTGCCCGTAAAGATGAACAGGCATTATTGCTTTTGTCCGTGGGGTGATTTTGTCCTCAATTCTATCGGGGCTAATGTTGAAGGTTTCTTCCTGTATATCCACAAGAACAGGCTTGGCACCGGTGAACAGAATCGAATTGGCGGTGGCGATGAATGTGAAGGGGGAAGTAATGACTTCGTCACCTGCACCAATCCCATGCGTTAACAGGGCAATATGGAGAGCAGCCGTCCCAGAATTTACAGCCACGGCGTACTTTGTACCAATGAACTTCGCAAAAGCCTCCTCGAATTCCTCCACCCTTTCGCCCTGAGCGATAACCCCAGACTTCAATACCGCAACCACGGCGTTGATTTCTTCTTCACCAATAATTGGCTTTGCAATCGTAATCATCTCTACGCAGTTTGTCAAAAATCTGCTATTCCCCTGTTACTCGCAACCTAGCATGTTTTCAAACCCCTTTATCTTCTCGGCATCAGCCTAGAAACTCCACGAAAGCTGGAGAGTTCGCAAGGTTGGCGAGCCTCAAGGTGTGAACATTATAGCCCGTCTCATTTGCGATAGGAAGTGTTCAGCGCAACTGAATAACAGAAATCCCAGTCCCTCGTGGAATCTTTGTGCGGACTCTCTGCTATCCCCTGCGCACGAGAAGATCAATTCAGCACCTGTCAGATGAAACATCGTTCTTCTTGGTATATCCGAAGCTTAAATCTCTCCAGACCGAATGGGGAAAGCTCCGAGGCAGCTAACCTGCCCAGGATAAGCTCGGCTACCATCCTGCCCACCGCCGGCGAGTGCATGAAGCCGTGACCGCTGAAGCCACAGGCGAGATATAAACCTGCCATGTCCGGAACTTCGCCAATTATGGCGTTAGCGTCGGGGGTATCCTCATGAAGTCCAGCCTGAGCTCTTCCCACGCCAACTTCCTCAAGAAAAGGCAGGCGACGGCAAGCAGCCTCACCTATAATTGGCAGGAAACCCCAGTCCACACTGGTATCGAAACTCTCGGGCTCGTTAGGGTTTCTCATGCCAAAGATTAGCGCTTGACCTTCCCGCCGAAACCAGAAGCCGTTCTGGAACTCCACAACCATGGGCGAATTCTTGGCGATTTGTGACAGCGGCTCGGTAACAAAAATATGCCGGCGCGAAGGGCGAACGGGGATGTCCACGCCGATCATCTTACCGACTTGTCCACTCCAAGCGCCAGTGGCAATAACCACCGTTGGCGACTGAAAATCGTCCCTGGTAGTAGTTATGTGCCAGGCTCGACCCGCCTGTTGAATACCAGTGACCTCTGTTTCCTGATATATCTTCACCCCCAACCTTCTGGCAGCGGACGCAAAACCTTGCACTACCGAATATGGGTCAGCATAACCATCAGTTGGACAGTATGTAGCGCCAAGAACATCGCGGACATTAAGTGCGGGGATTATTTTCCTGGCCTCCTGTGGCGTAACTAGCTCAGTTTTCACACCGAGACTCCGCTGCAAAGCCACGCTTTGAGCGAAAATTGCCAGCTCTTCTTCTGTGGTTGCCAGAATCAAGTAGCCATGCTGACGAAAGTCTGCGGGACTGCCGATTTCTTCCTCAAACCGTTCAAAAAAACGCACGCTTTCTACGGAGAGCTTGATGTTAGCCTCTGTGGAGAATTGCTGGCGAATGCCTCCAGCGCATCTCTCTGTTGAGCCCGAGCCGATTAGGTTCTTCTCAAAAATAGCTATACCAGGGCAGCCCATTTTGGCTAAATGGTAGCCAATGCTACAGCCAATAACGCCAGCACCAATGATCACTACTTCAGCCGTGTTCATTCATCTAGAAGCTATATTATAGCTGAACCGAAGCCAGTAGGTATGAAACAATTAAATTTAGCTGATATGCCCCTTGGCTATGAGGTAATCCTTCAGTGCCTCCTGCCAGGGTCTCATGTCATCCATCCCTAGCAGACGCAGGTGATAATTGTCGAGCACGGAGTAGCAAGGACGGAATGCCTTCTAAACCGACTACGAGGTCACCTCAACAAGAGTAGCAGTAGTTACAGGAGGTGGCACATCCAAGCCTTCTGCCTTGAGACCTTCGATGTGGAATTGAATGGCTTGTCTTATTCTTTCTGTTGTTTCCTCTACAGTTGCCCCCGTAGCTATACAGCCAGGCAAATCAGGGCAGTAGGCAGAGTAATTGCCGTCAGCCTTTTCAATTACAATAGTGTATTTAGACATCTTTTTCCTTCTCTTTCAAACCAGCTTGCTTCAGGATGCTGTTGAGGGTTCCCTTGCCAACATCGTCACCTAACTTCCCTGAGACAGTCACCAAGCCTCTCTTAACTGGATGCTTGTATTGTCTGTGATCCCCTCTCGTTCTTACAAGATACCATCCGTCGTCTTCTATAAGTCTTACCACCTCTCTGATTTTCACCAGTTCCTGGACCTTGCAAAATGTCGGCTCACCAGTAGCTGAAGCCAGTTAATAGTCTAGGGTTGGGACTCAGATTAGTCAAGTAGTGGAGAGGGAACCTTCGCCCGACAAGTCCGTCGTCGCATGTATGAAAACGCTGCCATTTGTCAAGGTGCTATGGTTCTTGTGCTATTTTCTACTCCTTTCGTTCCTTTTGGTCACTTATCGCTCGAAGCCGTTTCACCGGATGCATGTATTCGCCCATTT
>Ga0209721_1002430_pt1 | contig 11748 bp, 10 predicted proteins | sample TshhotsprinmetaG_FD_184139 | JGI IMG/M metagenome (GOLD analysis project Ga0209721, IMG submission 184139) | Hot spring microbial communities from South Africa to study Microbial Dark Matter (Phase II) - Tshipise hot spring metaG (SPAdes)... | ecosystem: Environmental > Aquatic > Thermal springs... | reverse complement strand
TTTGGGGAATAATAATAGCTTCTTCAATATTCTTTTCTGGTTCTGTTAATAATTTTTCTTGATGATTAACAACCTCTTCAACTTTTTTCTTCTCGGTGTTTTCTTTCTTTGCCACTTCCTCAAGAATTTCTGGTGTTAACTTTATTAACATCAAATATTCCTTCAAAATGTCTTTAACTTTATCCTCAGCTAATATTTTATTTTCCTCTTTTAATTGATTACCTATGGTTTTAACCACTGTTGATGGCGAAGTAGTTGTTGATTGATTAAACAAGTTAATAGTTCTCTGAACTGTTTGAGCATCTAAGTTCACTTTAGAAGCAACTTTTTGTACTAATGAAGTATTAGTTGCTGACAGATTGGTAACAGAATTAGTAATTTGCTGAATTTTATTTGTTGGCAATTTTATTTTATAAGAAATAATTTGTTGAGTGTTAGCCATCTTAGGTAAAGTAGAAATAATTTGGCTTTTGTTTTTTAATTGTTCTCTAGAGGAAACAAAAAGAGAACTAACAACTTTTTGAGCTACTAAATCAGATTTAATAGCTCGACCGGTTAATTCTGTTCTTATACTCATATATCTCTGTCTATCTGTCATTGTTGCTGCTTGTGCGGGATTTTTTAGATAATTAAGATTAATAATGTTTTCCCTTTTGGTCTCGAACTTAGCAATATCAGCCAAGCTGTTTGCTTTCATATTAAAAGAATTAACAATTTCCTCGGTTTTTGCTTTTTTTATTTCTTCGGTTGTCTCTAATCTTGTTTTAACAGTAGTTTCGATCTGTCTCTGGGTTTTAGCCTTTAATAAACTATCTAAATTTGTAACCGGCGGTAAAATCGGCGGTAAAGATTTGCCAGGACCAAGCTTTGAAAGAAGGATGTTTTTTATCGCATTAATACCATCACAACAATAATCACGAAAAGTTCTTAACAACCACCAAGGGAAAAAAATTACGGCTAAAAGCATTATTAGAGTAATAATATATTCAGCATAAGGATCAACATAATTAATATTTTTTAAAATGTCTAATTGCTGAGCTGGTCCACCCCACAGAATATTTGTTCCTGTTGGATAAATATAACCTTCTATCGTACCTCCTCTTGAAAAATCAAAAGAATAAGGAATCCCGTTTTTCCAAATTGTTGCTAATCCTCCCAAAAAAAGCGCTAATAAAGGCCCATAAAAAAGCCATTGAAAAAAAACCCCAATCCAGATCCAACCAATATTTTTTGTTAAATAAAAAGAAAAAAGCAATGGTAAAAAAGGAGAAACAAAAAGTAAAAACCAAAGTATGATTTTTCTTAAGATGATTACTATTCCTAAAAGATAGTAGCATAAATTAGTTATTTTCAAAAAAAACAATTGGGTTTTAATAGACTCTTGAACTTTATAATTTAAATCTTTAATACCAATAAATTCTATATAACCTTGTTCTGTGTTGTTTCCAGAAAAATAGACATTAAACAGATCTTTCCCACCTAAGTTTTCAATAAAAAACTTTATTAATACTTCTGACAGTTGAATCAAAGAAATAACAATTGTTGCTGAAAAAAAGATAAAAACAGCTGAAGTAAGAAGTCTGATAATTGATGACCAAATTTTTATTCCCGTCTCAAAGTTAGCCCTTTGACCAACAATGTAAGCTAAACCTAACAAAGCAGCGCTAATTATTAAAAAAAAGTAGCTAACGTTTCTTGCCATTGACCAAATTTTAATTAAACCATGATGATTGTCAATTGAGGAATGAGAAAATACCCAATAAATAAACTGCCTTGTTCTATCATTTGATTTCCCTTGATTAGTAACCTCTTGATCTTCTACCCATAAATGATTAACCGATGGTGCTTTAATAAACTCTTCATAACTAGTAACACACTTTTCTCCTCGTGCCTCATAAATATTAGTAAGTTCTTCAGGACAATTAAAAATTCTATAATTTGGAGTTGGCGATGGATTGGGATTAGCTCCAAAAATATTTTTTGGCCAAAGAAAAATAAAAAGAATTAACAAAAAAAATAACGTTTTTTTCATAAAAAACTAAGTTTTTTTAAAAATAAACAAACCTAAACCTGCAGAAAACATTAAAAATCCACCGATAAAAAAATAAGTATTACCGCTTACAATTCCCGAGGTAATTAATTTTGTTGGTAAGGGTTGGCTTGGTGTAGGCTGATTTGGTGTAGGAGTAGTCTCTGGATTAAATAAAACACAAAGCTCAGTCGCTCCAGGCGCCGAGGCAATAATTTTAAACTTTACATAAGCAAAAGTGCCATTTCCGGAATAACCAGATGATGAAGTCCCAGTAATTATTAATTTTCCATTCTCCACTTGTTCAGCTGATACTGTAGAAAAAGTATTACCTGGTAAAACAGAAATGTATTCTAAATATTGAGTATCATAAGTCATTCCTACTTGAGCTGAAGAATAAGATCTCCCTTCAGTATTAACATTAATAGTAAACTGAACCTCATCACCACGATTAAATTCACCACTTGGAGCAATTAAATCATAAGTAATCGCCCAACTTGCTTTTGCTAATAATAAATAACTTAAAATTAGTAAAAAAAAACAAAAAAATTTTTTCATAATATATATAATATTTATGATAAATATTTGTTTAACGCTTTTCAACATTATATAAAGGGCCGACAATCTGAATATTGGCTGGCGCTCTTAAATTAAACCAGTCTTTAAACTCAGAAGCTGAAAAAGAAACACTCCCTCCATCTCCTAAAATATTAACACTTATACTTTTTCCCTGGTTAAAATCAGCACTAACACTAATCTCAGAAACATAATTATAAGGCCTAATACCACGATTTTTTAACTCAATTTTTACTCTTTCATAACTCCAACTTTCTTTACCTAACGGGTTTGGTTTGTCTGTTTGATATAAATTATCTCTAGTTGAAAGATCGTTTTTAACTAATAAAATTACATTGACTATATCAGCTACCTCTTCTTGCCTCATCCAGGCAGTTTTATTGTATTCAGGCCGACTACCCCAATTACAATAAAACCAGGGAGAATCTCTATCATAAGCTTTTTGTTGTAATTCAGAAAAACTAGAAATTCCACCCTCAAAATCATTTACTCTTTTTGTCCATGAAGTTGCTGACCAACCAATATCAGCAGAAGAAAAAACATAACCACCATGAGTAGAAGAATACCAAGCTTTAATTGGGTTGCCCGACTGAACCATCACCACACCAGCCGTCTCATTAACTGCTTGTTCCCAGGCACCTCTTTTTGGATCAGGTTTAAAAACCTGACAACGTTCTGTCGCACAAATTGATCTTTCACCTTTATTAGTATAAGCAAAGGCATAACTTCTAGCCGCAATCGCCTGAGCTTTTAAAACCTCTATTGGCCAACTACTGGGCACTTCATAAATTCTTTTTACATAATCTTCTAAAGAATAACTTCCATAACCCTCAACATTAATAATAATATTAATATCGGTTTTTTCTAGAGAATCAAAATTATAATAAGCTCTTAAAATTGTTTCATGGTTTTGTCCAGCATTGGCTCTTCCATAAGCTCCATATTGATTCATTCCCACTCTATTTGGGACGCCAAAGGTAAAAAAACCAAACTTTGGTGAAAAACCTGGATCTCGTCCATTAGTTAAATCACTGTCACATCGCCCTAAAGAAGAAGCCGAGCGGGAAATTCCCAAACTAGCCTGTTTTTCAGCAATTAACTGTTGTTGTCTGGCCGAAAGTTGGGCAATTTTTGTTTTTGTTTGGACAATCTGTTGATTTAAAATTTCTGCCTGATTATCTACCTCTTGTTTCAAAACAAAAAGTTTATTTTTCTCTTCTTCTAAATTTTTTTTTAATTCTCCAATTTTTTTTATATATAAAACAATCTTTATAATTGTCTCTTTGTCTTGATTCATTAAGTTTTGTTGATAAAAAAAACTTTTCAAAGAATTAGAAAAATTTTCTCCTACAAAAAGACCGATTAATAACAAACTATTTTTATTGGTATTTCTATAATAAGAACGAGCCTTTTCGTTAAGTAGGGTTTTTTGATAAACCAATGCTTTTTCTCCTTTTTTTACCTCTTGTTCTTTTTTAATTATCTCAGACTCTAATCCCTTAATTTTCAATCTAATATTTTCTAACTGATTATTTAATTGTTGATAGTTAATCTCTTTTAAAGACAATTCTTTTTTAAGATTTTCTAAGTCTTTAGTAATCTCTTCTAATTCGCCTGAACTGGTAATTTTTACTTTAATAAAAAAAATACTCATTAAAAAAATCGTTATAAAAGCTATTAAAAAAAATTTTTTCATAGTTTAATTTTGCATTCTGTTTTTAATTTAATTATACTTGATAATTATGATTAAGAAATTAATTGCTGTATTAATTTTTTTAGTTAGTTTTTTTTATTTTTCCTTATCTGTTTCTGCTCAAAGATACGCTGTTTGTGATCAGTGTGGTTACTGCCCAGAAAATCCTCCTCCTCAAAACTGGGAAAAATGTCGCCAGTGTTTATACCCAAATACTAGCAATAATCCCGCTTTAAAAGAAACCTTATTAATTAATCCGAGAACTAATCTTCCGCCCACTCCTTACCCAGGAAGAATGTATACTTTCTTAGGTTGTCTGGGTGGGGAAAAAAAAGGTTTTACTGAAAAAGAAACCGTTGGGAGTGTAACTCAAGCCATTTTAAATATTATTTTTTCTATTGTTGGTGGAGTTGCTTTTCTTTATTTTTTATATGGAAGTTTTATTATTGCTACTTCTCAAGCTGATCCGGAAAAACTTAACTATGGAAAAAGGCTCATTACCGGTTCGATCGTTGGTCTTATTTTTTCTTTAAGTAGTATTTTAATTATTAGTTTTATTACTAATGGAGTTTTAAAGCTTCCTTTTTAGATTATTTTTTTCCTGATTTTGATAATAATCTTCCTATTAAAGCAGTTGCCACGATTGAAGGTAAAAATAAAGTTGGGATCCCGGTTGCTGGAATTGAGGTTGTTTTTGAATAATTATTTGTTTGATAAGTATTATATGTGTTTGTTGTTGTTTTTTCTTCTTTCTTAATAGTTAGGGTGGAAATAGGTGTTGGCGATGAAATGGGAGAAACCTTATTAGTAAATAAAGGAGTAGTTCTTCCTGGTAATTTAATCTTGCCAGTAAAAACTGCTAAAAAAATAATAACCACTACTAAACCAAGAATAAAAGAAAAAACTTTATTAAAATTATCCATATATAGTAAATATTATAATATATAATTGTCAAAAAAACAACCATATTAACCAACCAGGGTTGATTAAAATCAGTTGAAAATAGAATCTTTTACTAAGTCTTGAGCGGGTTTGACAAGCTCACTAGTAATTGATGGCAAAAGTCTAAAATAAAACATGAAAAGTGAAATAGTTGAAATCAGCCAAAGTCAGTTAGAATCAGTTGAAACTAGTTAAAATGGAGGCCTTGTATCAAACCGTGGGTGGAATCTAATAAGCTTACTAACAAAGCGGGTCCGTCTTTCCAGAAGGTTCATCCTCAGCAAATCATTTTGATATTTAATTTTTGATATTTGATTTATATTCTTATCATTTATTCTCTATCATTCAATTATTATTTGTTATTTGTTATTTAAAATTTAATTATCTGTTTAATGTTTTAATATTTTAATATTTTTCTCTATTGACAACCTAAGAGTTTTTGTTTATTATTTGTGGATAAGTTATCCACATATATAAAATATGTCTTTAATAAACTCCTTTTGGAATCAGTTTTTAACAAAACTTATTGAGATTAAAGGAGAAAGGTCTGTGGCTGTTTCGATTTTAAAACAAATAAAACCAATAGAGTTAAAAGAAAAGGAGATTGTTGTTGGTTGTCAAAGTTTAGCAATAAAAAAATATCTTGACTCAAAAATTAATAGTTTAAATGAGATTTTAAAGGTTTTAAAAACCGACTTAAATATTGTTTTTGTTGTTTTGGAAAAAAATCAAAACAAAAAAAAAGATATCACTGCGCCTCTTTTATCTTTTGAGCCACCTCTTGAAGATGTTTTTGTAAGAGTGGGACTCAATAAAAAATATAGTTTTGAAAACTTTGCTGTTTCCTCAACTAATCAAGTTGCCTATGCTGCTTGTCAGGCGGTTGTAAAAAATCCCGGCGTCGCCTATAATCCTTTATTCCTGTATGGTGGAGTTGGAGTAGGAAAAACCCATCTAGCTCAAGCAACTGCAAAAAAAATTCTTGAAAACAATCTTAAAAAAAAAGTTCTCTTTTGTCCGGGCGATAACTTCACTAATGAGTTAATTGAAGCAATTAGAGACAAAACAACTCAAAAATTTAGAAAAAAATACCGAGGGTTGGATTTGCTAATCGTTGATGATATTCAGTTTATTGCTGGAAAAGTCCACATTCAAGAAGAGTTTTTTCATACTTTTAATGCCATTGTTTCTGTTGGTGGCCAGATTATTCTTACCTCAGATAAGCCACCACAGTTAATAAGAAATCTTGAAGAGCGATTAAAATCAAGATTTTCTGGTGGTTTAACTATTGATATTCAACCGCCAGATTTTGAATTAAGATCAGCCATTCTTCTTATTAAGGCTAAAGAAAAAAACATTAATATTGATATTGAGGCTGCTAAAGTAATTGCCGAAAAAATTACCGACTCTCGTGCATTAGAGGGAGTTCTTTTATCAATCTATGCTAAAACCTTAGAAAAAAAAGAGATAATTGACCTTGAAGAAGTAGAGGGTTTTTTTTCTCAAACTGAAGAAACCAAAAAACAAAAGAAAATTACTGCTGGAGATATTATTAATACGGTTTCTACCTATTACAACATTAAAAAATCTCACCTAAAAGGACCAGGAAGAGAAGAAAGAGTTGCTTTAACTCGACAAATAGTGATGTTTTTAATGAGAAAAATCCTTGGTTTAAAATTAGAAGAAATTGCTCTATATTTAAAAAGAAAAGATCATACAACTATCCTTCACGGCTATAAAAAGATTTCTCAGATGATAATGAAGGACCAAAACTTTAAAAAAGAGATTGATAATTTACTCCAATCTCTTGAATAATCAACATAATGTCCTCATAATATGCACAGGTTATTTTTAAAAAATGTTTTGTCTTGAAAATAAAAAAAATTTTTTATACACTTATACACACAAACTATTACTACTTATAAATTTAAATTAAACTAACATAAGATGAAAAACATAAGGATTTTTTTAGATAAAACTGTTTTTGTAGAAAAACTAACGAAAGCTTTAAAATTTTGTTCAAGTAGGTTTTTTTCTTCAAACACTTTTCAGGGAATAATGTTAAAAAAAGAAAAAAATCAAATAATTATTTATTCTACTAATTTTAGTTTTTTTTATTTAGCAAAAATTGAGAACAACCAAGAAGGAGAATTTAAAATCTTTTTTGATCCCAGAAAGGTTCTTGAATTTGTTTCTTTGTTTAATCCAGGAAATTTTTTTATTGAAGTAACAGAAAAATCGATTGTTTTTGAACAGGAGAAAAACAAAGGAGAGTTTCCTATTTATCAAACCGATGACTTTCCTGAGTCTCCAAATCTTAAAAACTTAGAAAAACAAAAAATAGAAACAGACTTTTTTAGAAAAAACCTCCCCCTACTTTTATTTTCCGCCTCTCAAGATAACACCCGACCAGTCTTAACTGGGATTAACTTTGTTTCCAAAAACGACGTCAATCATATTGTTGCGACTGATGGCTTTCGTCTATCTCTGGTCTTAATAGAGAAAGAGGTTGATTTTCCTCAAGTTATTATTCCGTCTTTTTTCTTAAGTGAGATATTAAAAACAATAAAAGAAGAGAAAGAAGTTTATTTTGTTTTTAATCAGCAAGAGAAGATGTTGACAGTTTTTATTAATAAAGAAGAGATTTCAACAAGAGTGATTGATGGAGAATATCCACCTTATGAAAAAGTAATTCCAATAGAGAAAAAAACCGCCATTATTGTGGAAAAAAATGATTTTTTAAGAGCAGTTAAATTAATCTCTGTTTTTGCCAGAGATTTTTCTAATATTATTGTTTTAAAAACAGAAAAAACCGGATTAAGAATAAGCCCAAAAATCACTGATAAAGAAACTAATCATAGTATTATTGACAGCGAGGTTAAAGGAGAAGAACAAAAAATTGCTTTTAACTACAAATTTTTACTTGATTTTTTGAATAATGTTTCTTCAAAAAGAGTAGTAATTGAGTTGTTAAGACCTGACGCCCCTGCAGTGTTTAAAGAGGAAAAAAACAATCGTTTTTTACACATTATAATGCCAGTTAGAATTCAAGACTAAGATATGGACACTTTTGTTTTAGACACAAACACTTTTTTTAACATGGAGGCAGGATTCTCTTTGGGTAAAAAAACCGAGGAAGTTATTAAAAACTTAACAGAGAAAATAAAAAAACTAAAAAAACAAGGAAAGGCAGTTTTTTATATGCCACCATCAGTAGTTGATGAGTTTTTTTCTTTTTTTGAAGATAAAAATCAACAATTTATAAAAGAATTTTTATCAATAGTTAACATTCAATCACCAGAAAAACACAGGATTAATTTTTCAGCACCTTCTTTTTATAAACTAATTGCCGAGATTAGAGAAAGAAGTTATCGAGGAATGAATATTGCCGAAGAAGAGATTGTTAACTCAATTAACTTTATATTAAAAAATCCTCCAAAAGATAAGATTGATTTTCAAAAAAAAACTGGGATTTTTATTAAAAAATTTAGAGAAAGATATCGAAAGGCGACTAGAGAAAAAATTTTAGATAGCGTGGCCGATCTAGATCTAATTGTTTTAGCCAAAGAAAAAGATGGTTTTTTAGTTACCTCTGACGAGGGGGTAATTATTTGGGCACGAGAGCTTGGTGTTAAAGAGATGCCTTCCGTAGCTTTTCTAAAACGACTTGAGTTTCTTCTTCTTCCTCATCAGGAACAAGATTAGAAAAAAAATCGGTTAATCTATCAACGAAGGTTTTGCGAGGATTGTCTTGATACATTAAGTATTGAGAGAGGATTTCAATTAGCTTATTTTTAATTTTTTCATTAGGAACAACCAGATAGAGATGAAAGTGGTAGGGAGGCTGACTAACAATTGTTAAAACATAAAAACCAAATCTTTTTTTAAAATAAAAAAAAGATAGGTTTTCCCAACGAACATTAATATCTCCTGAGTTAATCCCAAAAAGAGTGATTTTATTTTCAATATCAGGGGGAGGAGTGATGGTTAAGACATAAAATATAAAAAGAACTGCCCAGATTGGAATTAGAAGAATCTTGTCGCCAAAGAAAAAAATAATTGTTGAGATTAAAAAAATCATCGCTAAATAAAAACGAATTATTAAAGGAGACCTTTTTTTATAAGGTCGAAGTGGCGCTCTCCAAGAATAGATTGTTTGTGGGTTTTTATTCATTTTTTCCATATTTCTAATTCTAATTAACATATTAAATAAAAAAAAACAAAAAAGCAAATTTTTTATTATGGTTTGATTTTTAGTTATTTTTATGATATATTATAGGTTATGATTGAAGATATTTTTTTGCCCTCTCTTTTGGAAAGATTTATTAAAAACTTAGAAAATCAAAAAAAATCCGAGTTTACAATTATTGCTTATAAAAAAGACTTAGAGCAGTTTGTTGGTTTTTTAACCAGTAAAGAGATTAGTGATATTAGAGAGGCAAAAAAAGAGCATATTCAAGAGTTTATAAATAAATTAATTTCCGATAACTATACTAAAAAGTCAGCCTCAAGAAAGCTTAACTCTATTAGAACTTTTTTTAGATTTTTGAAACAAGAAGGAGTTATTGATTTTAATTTTGCCCTTGATGTCTCCCACCCAAAATATTCTTCTGCACCGCCAAGAATTTTTACTAAAGTTGAGTATCGAGCTTTAAGAGATTATGCTCGAGAAGATGCAAGGAGCTATGCTTTGGTGGAAATTCTTCTTCAGACTGGTATTAGGATTGGGGAGTTAGCTAATATTAGATTGTCAGATATTAAAGAAAATGAATTAGTAGTTAGATATTATGGAAAAAACCCACAACGGGAGATTCCTTTAAATACCTCAGCTAAAAGAGCGATTGAGGAGTATTTAAAAATAAGACCTCAATCGAAAAACGACCACTTGTTTGTTACTCGAACAGGAAAACCTCTTTTAATAAGAAATATTCGTCAGATAATTAGTCGTTGTTTTAGAGAGGTTGAGATTAAGGATGCTACGGTTAATGATTTAAGAAACACCTTTATTGCTCATCAACTAATGAGCGGTGCCTCAATTGATTATATTGCTAAATTAGTTGGGCATAAGCGTCTTTCTTCAACCGAAAGATATCTTCAATTAATAAAAGAAGAGACGAAAAGAAAAGAAGGTTTAGGAGAGTTGTGATATCAAACATCTAACATAAAATTCTGAACTAAGACATGAATCAGAACAGAGCTCGATTCAGGATAAGCCATAAACTAGAATAAATTTGGCTTAAAGTAAACATAAAATATGAGAGATAAGACTTAAAGCCTGAATGGGTTTATGGGTTTATGAGTTGTGTGTTTACGAGTTACGAGTTACGTGTTTGCGAGTTACGTGTTTACAAAGATAGACTGTCTTCTCAGCAGGTCTGTCCTCAGTGAATTATTTTGTGATTTGGAGTTTAGGATTTATTAAAAGTTAGATGTTAGATATTGGATGCTAGAAGATATAAAAATCTATTTAGGATTATTAAGATTAAAAGATAACTTAAATTTATATAATTTTATTTATGATTTTGTTTTTTAATAAACCAAAAGGTTTAACCTCACAAAAAACAGTTTTAAAAGTAAAAAAAACTTTTAAAAGAGAAAAAAGTCGGTCATACAGGCACACCTGATCCTTTAGCAGAAGGATTGTTGATTATTCTTTTAGATAAGTCAATAAAAAAAAGCTTCTGAGTTTGTTAATCTTGATAAAACTTATTTTGCTAGATTCAAATTAGGGAAAAAACCCACACTTTTGATCTTGAAGGAAAAATAATTGCTTCAGCTTCTAAAGATAAAATAATGAATATTTCAAAAAATCATTTTTTAAAAATTCTTAGAAGTTTTTAAGGGAAAATCTTGCAAAAACCACCCCAGTTTCTGCTATTAAAATAAAAAGAGTTGAAGCTTATAAGTTAGCTAGGAAAAGAGTTGATATTAATTTGTCTTATCGTCAGATGGTAATAAAGAAAGTCTTTTTAATTAATTGGTGGTCACCCTTTGTTAATTTTAAAGTTAGATGTTCTAAAGGAGCCTATATTTGTAGTTTAATTAGTGATATTGGTGAGAAATTAGGGGTTTATGTCCATGTAGTTAAATTAGTAAGAATAAAAACTGGTAAGTTTTCTTTAAAAAAAGTATATGATTTTAATAGTTTATCAAGTATTAAAATAAAGCATAACTGAGCCGGTGATAACAAATTAGTTTTTTCTTATTTTATTAATCCATAACAATAAAACTGTTAATTTTAGTCTACAGACAAGTAAATTTTTTTTATTTATCATTTTTTTATGAAACCTCGAGAAAGACTAATTGCTTTTGGAGAAAAGGTTCTTGCCAATAATGAGCTTTTAGCTTTAATTTTAGGAAGAGGAATAAAAAATGAGGATGTATTTTTACTGGCGCAAAAACTCCTTTCCCGCTTTAAGACCTTAGAGAATCTATCTCAGGCAACCATTGAAGAGTTAAAGAAAATTAAAGGGATTGGTTTGGTAAAAGCCTGTCAGTTAAAAGCTTG
>Ga0209721_1002429_pt1 | contig 11757 bp, 10 predicted proteins | sample TshhotsprinmetaG_FD_184139 | JGI IMG/M metagenome (GOLD analysis project Ga0209721, IMG submission 184139) | Hot spring microbial communities from South Africa to study Microbial Dark Matter (Phase II) - Tshipise hot spring metaG (SPAdes)... | ecosystem: Environmental > Aquatic > Thermal springs... | reverse complement strand
CCGGTGGCGTGGGCTTGGGATTGGCACTGGTGCGGCAGATCGCCACCGTGCACGGCGGCACGGTGCGCTGCACCGAACACCCCGGCGGCGGCGCCTGTTTCGTGCTGCGCTTGCCGCTTGCCTAAATCTTTACCCCAGCAGGCGCTGCAGCGCCTCGCGGTACTTGGCGGCCGTCTGCGCAATCACCTCTGGCGGCAGGGGCGGCGCGGGCGGTGTCTTGTTCCACGGGCGGCCGTCGATGCGCACCTGCTCCAGCCAGTCGCGCAGATACTGCTTGTCGAAGCTGGGCGGTTGGCTGCCCTCAGCGTACGATTCGGCCGGCCAGTAGCGCGAGGAGTCGGGTGTTAGCACCTCATCCATCAGCGTCAGCGTTCCGTCGGCATCCAGCCCGAACTCGAACTTGGTGTCAGCAATCAGGATGCCCCGGCTGGCGGCATAGTCGCTGGCCGTCTGATACAGCCGCAGCGAAATGTCGCGGATGCGCTCAGCCAGCCCGCCGCCGATGCGCCGGGCCATCTCGTCGAAGGTGATGTTTTCGTCGTGCTCGCCCACCGCGGCCTTGGCCGCTGGGGTGAAGATGGGCGCGGGCAGTTTCGAGGCGTTGCGCAGGCCCGGCGGCAGCGGCACCCCGCACACCGCCTGCGACTGCTGGTACTCCATCCAGCCGCTGCCGGCCAGGTAGCCGCGCACCACCGCTTCCACCGGGATGGGTTGCAGCCGCTTGACCAGCATCGATCGCCCGCGTATCTGCTCGCGCTCCTCGGGAGCCACCACGCTTTCCGGGTCCTCGCCGGTCAGGTGGATAGGGCACAGGTTGGCACCCTTGGGGCCCAGTTTGTCGAACCAAAACAGGCTCAGCGTGGTCAGCAGCTCGCCCTTGCCCGGGATGGGCTCGCCCATGATGACGTCGAACGCGCTGATGCGGTCGGTGGCCACCATCAGAATACGGTCGTCGCCGACGGCGTAGTTGTCGCGCACCTTGCCGCGCGCCAGTAGCGGTAGCGAGGTGAGGTGAGAGGTGTGCAAAGCAGTGGTCATACACTCGGCCCCGGAGGCTGGCGCGCGTGCGCCCGGGCGGCATTATCGCCGCAGCGCGCAGCGCGCCGCCGTGCCCTACCCGGTGCCCGGGGCTGCCCCGTCACCGTCCTTTCCCCCATCGCACGGATCCGCACCCCATGACCCGCATCTTGATTTTGTCTGTCGGCGGCACCATCGGCATGGTGGCCTCTGCCCGTGGCTATGTGCCCGCCCCGGGTTTGGGTGAGCGGCTGCGGCACGCGCTGCGGGGTGCGGGTGCAGCGGCCGATGCCCTGCCAGCGTTTGATGTGCTGGAGCAGCCGCCCATCGACAGCGCCGATCTGCGCCCGACTCATTGGCGCGCGTGGGCGCAGGCGCTGCAGGCAGCCTGGGATGACTACGACGGCTTCGTGCTGCTGCATGGCACCGACACCATGGCCTGGAGCGCCGCGGCGTTGGCCTTCATGCTGCGCGGGCAGGACAAGCCGGTGATCTTGACCGGGGCCCAGGTACCGCTGGGTGTGGCGCGCAGCGACGCGCTGGCTAATGTGTGTGCGGCGCTGACCCTGGCGGCGTGTGCGGACGTGCGCGAGGTGGCGGTGTGCTTCGGCCGCCATCTGTGGCGCGGCTGCCGGGTACGTAAAGTGTCGGCGCAGCGCTTCGACGCCTTCGCGGCCCCGAATGACGAGCCGCTGGCCGAGCTCGGCATCGCGGTGGCGCTGCACCGGCAGCGCCTGTGGCGCTGGTCCCACGGCCGTCGGTTTGCCGCACCCCCATTCGATGACAGGGCCGTGGCAGCGCTGGCGCTGCACCCGGGACTGGGGGCGGTGGCGGTGCGCGCCCTCACCGCCGATGCGCGGGTGCGCGCGCTGCTGTTGCACAGCTACGGCGCGGGCAACGTGCCCGCCCAGGACCGCGCTTTTCTGGATGCGCTGGCCGACGCCTCGGCGCGGGGGGTGGTAGTGGCCAACGTCACCCAGTGCTGGCACGGGGCGGTCGATCCCGGTGCCTATGCCACCGGCTCGGTGCTGGCCGACGCCGGGGTGGTGCCGCTGGCCGATATGACGCCCGAGGCCGCGTGGGCCAAACTGCACGTGTTGCTGGCCGGCGGGGCCGACGCGGCCACGGTGCGCGCAGAACTCGGGCGCAACTGGTGCGGAGAGCTAGGCCCGCAATACCACCCGTGATGCGCTGCGCGCCGCTTCCTCGGCGTCGGTGGGTCGCGCTAAGCGGTCGAGCGCACGACCCCGTGGGCCGCCGACATGATGACCAGAGCCTACTCCTGGTGGTTGACAATGAAGGTTGCGATGCCATGGCCGTTCTCGACGGCATGGTCGAGCAGTTTGCGCATGGATAGAAGCGCCATGGAAGTCTGCCGCAGACGGCACTCATTGTACGGAGCGGACCACCGTCCGGCGTGGCGGCTGGACCGGGCAGGCGCCGCCGCGGCGGATGCGGCCGCCGATGGCGGTCAGGGAGTCAGCACCTGACGTACCGCATGTTCCCACTGCGCCAGCCGCGCCTGCGCTTCCGGTGGCGACAGCGTGGGGTAGAAGGTACGTTCGGCCCGCCAGCGCGCGCACACATCGTCTACTCCGCGGAACACCCCGGCCTGCAGGCCGGCCAGATAGGCGGCACCGAGCGCGGTGGTTTCGGTGACGGCAGGGCGCACCACCGGGATGCCCAGCAGGTCGGCCTGGATTTGCATCAGCAGGTCGTTGACGCTGGCACCGCCATCCACGCGCAGCTCGGTCAGCGGCCCGCCGCCGTGCGCCTGCACATCGCGCTGCATGGCCTGCAGCAGCACCGCGCTCTGGAAGGCGATGCTCTCCAGCGCAGCGCGCGCAATGTGCGCCACGGTGGTGCCGCGTGTCAGGCCAACGATGGCGCCGCGCGCCTGCGGCGCCCAGTATGGAGCCCCCAAGCCAGTGAAAGCCGGCACGAAGATGACGCCACCGGCGTCGGGGACGCTGGCCGCCAGCGGCTGCACCTCGGCGCTGGTGCCGATGACGCGCAAGCCGTCGCGCAGCCACTGCACGACGGCCCCGCCGACGAAGACGCTGCCCTCCAGCGCGTACTGGGGGCGGCCAGCTTCGGTTTGGGCGGCGGCGGTGCTGAGCAGGCCGTTGCTGCTGGACAGTGGGGTGTTGCCGGTGTGCAGCAGCAAAAAGCAGCCGGTGCCGTAGGTGTTCTTGGCCAGTCCCGGAGCAAAGCAGGCCTGGCCAAACAGCGCACTTTGCTGGTCGCCCGCCACGCCACAGATTGGCACCTCGGCACCCAGCAACTCGGCGCGGCACAAACCGAAATCAGCGCACGAGGGCCGCACCGCCGGCAGCAGCGCGGCAGGGATCTCGAAAGCGCTCAGCAGCGCCTCGTCCCAACAGTGGCGCCGGATGTCGAACAGCAGGGTGCGCGAGGCGTTGCTGACGTCGGTGGCGTGGACCGCCCCCCCGGTGAGCTGCCACAGCAGCCAGCTGTCCACGGTGCCGAACGCCAGCTCGCCACGGACGGCACGTGCGCGCGCCAGCGGCACGTGCGTCAATATCCAGTGCAGCTTGGATGCCGAGAAATACGGGTCGATGCGCAGCCCGGTGCGCTCGTGGACCAGCGGCTCCAGACCCTGCGTGCGCCAGTGGGCACACAGGGGCTCGGTGCGGCGGTCCTGCCAGACGATGGCGGGGCACAGCGGCGCGCCGCTGCGGCGATCCCATACGAGGGTGGTTTCGCGCTGGTTGGTGATGCCGATGGCCGCCAGATCGTGCGCGCGCAAACCGGCCTGGGCCAGGGCGGCGCGCGCGGTGTCGAGCTGTGTCTGCCAGATCTCGAGGGGATCTTGTTCGACCCAACCCGGCTGCGGATAGTGCGCCCGCAGCTCGCGCTGGGCCAGCGCCAGCAGGCGACCGTCGTCGTCGAATACCAGGCTGCGCGAGCTGGATGTGCCCTGATCGAGCGCAAGCAGATAACGGCCCATGTCGTCGTCTCCGAAAGCGTCGTCGCTTGGGCGACAGCACTGAGGTGGGTGCGTACGTCCACCGTCGGCACGCGCCGGCCCCGGTGTTGGCCGCCCCGCCGTGGTCACCGCCCCCCAAAGAAAAGGCCGCCGGCCTTGGCCGGCGGCAAACCCGGCGGAACCGCGGTGCAGGGCCGCGGTTCGCCGCAACCGGTGGCGGTCGACTCAAGCGCGCTTGAGGTTCGGGAAGCGCACGTGCTCGACCAGCTCCTGGATCTCGCGCTTCGGCGCCGGCGTCAGCAGGCTAACGATGATGATGACGGCAAAGCCCAGCGGCACGCCAAAGATGCCCGCCGAAATCGGCTGGATACCCCACCACATGTTGTCCGCCACCGGGCTGGTGACGCCAAAGACACTGCGCAGCCACGGCTGCGTGGTGGCCATATAGTAGAACGTGACGCCAAAGCCCGCGATCATCCCCAGAATCGCCCCCCATTTGGTGGCCCGCTTCCAGAAGATGCCCAGCGTCAGCGCCGGGAAGAAGCCCGCCGCCGCCAGCGAGAACGCCGCGGAGACCAGGAACAGGATGTCGGCCGGCTTCTGCGATGCAACATAGGCGGCCATCAGCGCCACGATCAGCAGCAAGATCTTCGACAGCATCACCCGGCGCGAGGTCGGGGCATTCGGGTCGATCATCTTGTAGTACAGGTCGTGCGACAGCGCGTTGGCGATGGTCAGCAGCAGCCCGTCGGCGGTGGACAGCGCCGCCGCCAGACCGCCGGCGGCCACCATGCCCGAGATCACGTAAGGCAGCCCGGCGATCTCGGGCGTGGCCAGCACGATGATGTCACCGCCGATGCGCATCTCGCCCAGCTGGAAGATGCCGTCGCCGTTGACGTCGCTGACCGACAGCAGCGCCGCATCGACCTTGCTCCAGTTGGCGATCCAGTCGGGTAGTTTGTCGAAGGGGGTACCCACCAGGACATTGAATACCTCGTACTTGACCAGCACCGCCAGCGCTGGCGCCGTGAAGTACAGCAGGAAGATAAAGAACAACGACCACGTGACGGATTCGCGCGCTTCTTTGACTGACGGCGTGGTGTAGTAACGCATCAGGATGTGCGGCAGCGCCGCAGTGCCCAGCATCAGACAGAACACCAGCGCCAGGAAGTTGCGCCGCGACTCATTGAAGGTCTTTTGCGCCTTCTCATCGCCGTTAGGGTCTCCTGCGAACTGCTGCGCGTGGCGCGGCATGCCGGCCAGCGGCTTGGCGCGAGCTTCTGCCGCCGCTTTGGCCTTGGTCCAGGCGTCCTTGGCCGCTGCCTCGTCTTTGGGCAGGCTGTCGAGTGCCTTTTGGGCGGCGGCGATCTGGTCGGCCGGCGCGTTGGCGGCGCGCAGCTCCTCCAGTTTTTTCTGAGCGGCGGCGCGATCCGCGGCCAGCGCGGCCGGCACGTCCTTGAGTTTTTCACCCAGCTCCTCGGCCCGCTTCTTGAAGATCTCGATCACCTCCTTTTCCTTCGCGTCGTTGATCAGACGCTGCTCGGCTTCGGTGACTTTCTGCAATTGCTGGCCGTAAATGAGCTGCGGCACGGGGAAGCCGGTTTGTTTGACCGACAGCCACACCACCGGGATCAAGTAGGCGATGATGAGAATGATGTATTGCGCCACCTGCGTCCAGGTCACCGCGCGCATGCCGCCCAGGAACGAGCACACCAAAATGCCGCCCAGCCCCAGGAAGATGCCAATCTCGAACGCCACGCCGGTCAACCGCGTGGTGATCAGGCCCACCCCGTAGATCTGGGCCACCACGTAGACGAACGACACGAAGATGGCGATCAGGATGCCGATCAGCCGCGCCGTGTTGCCGTCGTAGCGCGCGCCCAGGAAATCGGGGATGGTGAACTGGCCGAACTTGCGCAGGTACGGCGCCAGGAACAGCGCCACCAGGCAGTAGCCGCCGGTCCAGCCCATGATGAAGGCCAGCCCGCTGTAGCCGGTCAGGTACAGCGTGCCGGCCATGCCAATGAAGCTGGCCGCCGACATCCAGTCGGCACCGGTGGCCATGCCGTTGTAGATGGCCGGCACGCGCCGACCCGCGACATAGTACTCGGCCGCATCGTTGGTGCGGCTCATGATGCCGATGCCGGCATACAGCAGCACAGTGGCTAACAAGAAGATGTAGCCGACCCACTGCTTGGGCAACCCGATCTGCTCGAGAATGGCCAGCGCCACCACAAAGATCAGAAAGCCTCCCGTGTACCAACCGTACACCTTGTTGAGCTGTTTCTTGAAGGCGGCGTTACTGCCGGCGGAAAACACCCCGCCGGCCGGTTCAGGCGTCAGTCCAGCCATGATCACTCCTCCTCAGCGACGCCGAATTCACGGTCGAGCCGGTTCATGTAACGCGCATAAAAGCCGATGATGGCCACATAAACCACCAGCGCGCCCTGCGCACCGACCCAGAAGCTAAACGGCCAGCCGAAAAAGTTGAAGTTGAGATCGCGGGCAAAAAACCCGACCACAAAGGTAACGAAGAACCAAATCACCAACAAAATGCCGGTGATACGTAGGTTCTTTTGCCAGTAGCGCTGGTGCGCTTCGGACAGTTGCATTGCTTGTCTCCTCATTGCCATTGAGGGGCAGGCAACCCGCCCCCACCGTTTTCGGCGGTTTGTGTGCCGCCGCCCCTTGCAACCCGCAGCGCTTAGGCTGTCTGCGCCGCGCGCAACCCCGTCTCGCGTTCCAGCTGGGCCGCGACACGCGGTTCGAAGCCCTGGAGGTGGCGAATGATGCGCACCGCCTCCTCGGCTTCCGCCCGGTCGGCATGAATCCGGGCCATCTGGTACCAGGCATACGGACTCATGGGTTGCAATTCGGTGTTGCGGCGCAGCGCGGCCAGGGCCTCATCCAGTCGGCCCAAGCGCATCAGCACCAGGCCCAGCCCGTACCAGGCGCGGTCTAACCGCTCGTCCAGTGTCAGCGCCTGCCGGAAGCTCGCCTCGGCGGCGTCGAGCTCACCCAGCCGTTCCTGCAGAAATCCCTGGTTGAACCAATGGGCGGCGCCGTCGGGCGCCACCTGCACCAGGCGGGCCAGCACCGCCAGCGCCTCGCGCGGTCGTTGCAGTTCGGCCAGCAAATGCGCCTCATAGGCCAGCAGCTGTGCGTCGTTGGGGTGCTGGCGCAGTGCGGCTTGCACCACGGCGAGTGCCCGATCCTCGCGCCGCCACCAGATGAACCAGCGTGCCCGCCACAGAGCCCAACCCACCGCAGTGGTCGTTGTCATCGGCAGCCCTCCATCCCGATGGCCACGCAGTGTTCGATCTTGGCCAGCGTCACGGCCAGATACAGCACGGCCATGACACAAAACGCCACCACCGGCAGCAGCCGCGGCGCCAACTGGCGGGGAGCGATCCAGCGCGCCGCCCCAACCCAGGGTCGGTTGAGCACCTGAAACAACTGGTAAAACAGATTGCCTTCGCGGCGCCGACCGGCGATGATATACAGGGCCCCCTGTCCCAGTAGGGCCAGCAGACCGATGTACAACACCAGTTGTGCTGCGTTGAGCCACAACAGCATGGCGAGAAGCAGACGAATGACCGTGGTGCACGATGGTCGCGCGTTAACCCTTACCAGATCCTTACAAACCCCGCCAACCTAGGGAAAGTCCTAAGCCATGGCCAAGCCCTTGGTGCCGCAACCCCTCGTCAACCCAGTGTCTGGCGGCCGTGCGTCTTCGGATGGGTCGGCGCTCGGCACGCCCCATCTCGATTGGCGCTTAGGCGATCTCCCACGGCGCAACCCGGTGGTGTTGCCCGCCGACGCACCGTTGCGCGATGCATTGCAGACCATGAGCGCGCGTCGCGTCGGCTCGGTGCTGTTGCTCGACGCGCGGGGAGGGCTGGCCGGCATTCTGACCCGCGGCGACGTGCTGGAGCGCATCGTGTTACCTGGGGTGGGGCTGCAGGAGCCCAGCGCGCGTGTGATGAGCCAGCCGGTGCATACCTTGTGCGCCGATGACACGCTGCACGATGCCGTGCTGCTGATGGCACGCGAGCGCATTCGCCACGTGCCGGTGCTGGACGGACAGGGTCAGCTGATCAACATTGTCTCCGAGCGCGACTTGTTTGCCCTGCAGCGTCATACTCTGCAGCACGTCGGTCACGCCATCGACCGTGCGGCGACGCTGGCCGAGTTTGAGCAGGCGGCTGCAGCCATCCGTGACTATGCGCGGCACCTGCAGCGCCAAGGGGTGCGCGCGCGCGTGCTCACCGGACTGATCGCCTCGCTCAACGATCGCCTGACACAGCGCCTGGTGGCGTGGCAGCTACAGGCGCATGCGCTGTCAGCCGAAGCCATGTGCTGGGTGGCGCTGGGGTCGGAAGGACGCGGCGAGCAAACGCTGGCCACCGACCAGGACAACGCGCTGATTTTTGCCGTCGAGTCGGGCCAGTCGGTAGAGGCGCAGCGTGCGCGCTGGTTGGCATTCGGTCGCGCTGTCAACGAGGCGCTGGATGCCTGCGGCTATCCGCTGTGCAAAGGGGGCATCATGGCCGGCCAGCCAGAGTGTTGCTTGACGCTGGATGAATGGCGCGCCCGCTTTGCCGCCTGGATCGAGGGCGGCACGCCGCGTCAGCTGTTGCAGGCGGCGGTGTTTTTCGATTTGCGGGCGATCGCCGGCCGCGCCGACTGGGTGCAGACGCTGCGCGCCGAGGTGTTGCAGCGCGTGCGGCGCACGCCGCGCTTTCTGCGGCTGATGGCGCAGGCCCACTTGGAGCACCCGGTGCCGCTGCTGTGGCACGGTGGCATCCGTACCCGGCGCGAGGGGCCACACCGCTGGTTCGACCTGAAGCTGCACGGCACCGGCCTGATCGTCGAGGCCGCCCGCATTCTGGCGTTGGCCCACGGAGTGGCCGCCACCGAAACGCGCCAGCGCCTGCTGCAAGGGGGCGCGGTGGCCGGCGCCCCCGAAGCCGAAGTACAGGACTGGGTGGCGGCGTTCGACCATTTGCAGGCCCTGCGGCTGGCGCACCAAGTCGACCCGAAGGAGGACACCGCACCCAACCGCATCGACGTCGCGACACTGGATGCGGTGGCGGCACAAAGCCTGAAAGCGGCCTTGCATGCCGTGCGCACCCTGCAGCAGCGGCTGGCGCTGGATTACTTGCGCTGACGCGAACCGGACGCAGCGCTGCCTCAGGCTACTTGACCGACCTTGAGCATATTGGTGCCGCCGGGCGTGCCCATCGGCTCGCCCGCGGTGATGACGTAGCGGTCGCCCGGTTGCAACCGACCGCGTGCCCGCAGCTGCTGTTCGGCCTGCACCAGCGCAGTGTCGCGGTCGGCGCTGCCGCCGCTGATGCGCAGTGCGTGCACATTGCGGTACAGCGCCAAGCGGCGCGCGGTGCTGACGCGCGGCGTGATGGCGAAGATGGGGATGTCCACCGTGTGCCGACTCATCCACAGCGGCGTCGAGCCCGATTCGGTCAACGCGATGATGGCGCGCGCCTGCAGGTGAGACGCGATGAACAGCGCCCCCAGGGCGATCGACTGGTCGATGCGCTCGAAGCGCTTGCCGATGAAGTCGTGGTCCAGCGCGTCGTGGTAGGCCTGTTCCGCGGCCAGGCAGATGCGCGCCATCTCGCGCACCGTCTGCAGCGGATACTTGCCGGCGGCGGTTTCGGCGCTGAGCATCACCGCGTCGGTGCCGTCGAGCACGGCGTTGGCCACGTCGCTGACTTCGGCGCGCGTGGGCACTGGCGCGTGGATCATGCTCTCCATCATCTGCGTGGCGGTGATGACCAATCGGTCGTGCGCGCGCGCCAGCGCAATCATGCGCTTTTGCAGCGCGGGCACCGCGGCGTTGCCCACCTCCACCGCCAGGTCGCCGCGCGCCACCATGATGCCGTCGCTGGCCAGCAAAATCGCCTCCAGTTCGGGAATCGCTTCGGCGCGCTCGATCTTGGCAATCAGACCCGGGCGGTGGCCGTCGGCCGCGGCTTCCTCGCACAGCCGCCGTGCCAGCCGCATGTCGTCGGCGTTTTTCGGGAAGCTCACCGCCACGTAGTCGGCGTGCAGCGCCATGGCGGTGGCGATGTCGGCCATGTCCTTGGGCGTCAGCGCCGGTGCCGTCAGGCCACCGCCGCGCTTGTTGATGCCCTTGTGGTTGGACAGCTCACCGCCGGTGAGCACGCGCGTGTGCACCGCCGCGCCCTCTACACGGACCACCTCCAGCTCGATGAGGCCGTCATTGAGCAGCAACACGTCGCCTGGCACCACGTCGCGCGGCAGTTCCTTGTAGTCCAGCCCCACGGCGTGTTCATCACCCGGCTCGGTGCGTGCCGCATCCAGCACGAACGCCGCGCCCTCGCTCAGCATCACCCTACCATGGGCAAAGCGCCCGACCCGGATTTTGGGTCCCTGCAGGTCGGCCATGATGGCCACCTCACGGCCGTGGCGCTGCGCGGCGGCGCGCACCCGCTCGGCACGCTGGCGGTGGTCGTCGGCGCTGCCGTGCGAGAAGTTCAGCCGCACGACATCGACGCCAGCGGCAATCATCGCGTCGATCACCTCCGGCGCGTCGGACGCCGGGCCCAGGGTGGCGACGATTTTGGTGGCACGCAGTGACATGGACACTCCCGTCATCGAGCCGTGCATGCGCCCAACGCCGACGGCGCCGGTACACAACCACAGCGTGCGCTATCGTACGCCACCGGGTTGACCTTTCGATGACTGTGCCCGCACGCGCAAGGCCCGCAACGATGACGAAATCCGAACGAAACCATCGAACTGCGCAACCGTTGCGCGGCATCCATGTTGTCAGCCTGGCGCTGAATCTGCCCGGCCCCGCCGCGCTGCAGAGGCTGCGCGCGCTGGGGGCGCGCTGTACCAAGGTCGAGCCGCCGACCGGCGACCCGATGCGCGGCTACTGTGCCGTCGCCTACATCCAGATGCACCGTGGTGTGCGCACCGTCACGCTGGATCTGAAGACCGCAGCGGGCCAGCGCCGTTTGCAGCGGTTGCTGGCTGGTGCCGACGTGCTACTGACGTCGTTTCGGCCGTCGGCCCTGGCCAAGCTGGGGCTGGATGCGGCCAGCCTGCAGGCACGCTGGCCGCGGCTGTCGCTGGTGCGCATCGTCGGCGCCGTCGACGCACGCGCCGAGGAAGCCGGACACGACTTGACGTACCAGGCCGAAGCCGGGTTGCTGGACGGGCTGGCCCTGCCGTCCAGCCTGCTGGCCGACATGGGGGGAGCGTTGCTGGCCACTGAGGCGGTGCTGGTTGCTCTGCGCCAACGCGATGCCACGGGCCACGGCGTCGTGCGCGACGTGGCGCTGGCCGAGGCCGCTGCCTGGCTGGCGCTGCCCCGCTGCTGGGGGCTGACCGCACCCGGCGCCCTGTTGGGCGGCGCGCACGCCGGCTATCGCGTCTATGCCTGCGCCGACGGGCGCGTGGCGGTGGCGGCACTGGAGCCCCACTTCGCGCGCCGCGTGGGCGAGGTGACGGGTCTGGGGCCCCTGACACCCGACGACTGCCTGCAGCCCGCCACGGCCCAGGCGCTGGCGGCATGGTTTAGCATCCGCTCGCGTGCCGAGCTCGACTCCCTGGCGCGGGCCCACGACCTGCCATGGGTGACGTTGGCCTAGGCCAGAGCGTTTAGCCCCGCGCCCGCCGCTGCAGCACCTCCACCGCCGGCAGCGTCTTGCCCTCCAGCATCTCCAAAAACGCGCCGCCGCCGGTGGAGATGTAGCCCACCCGATCGGCGATGCCAAACTTGGCAATCGCCGCCAGCG
>Ga0209721_1002427_pt1 | contig 11764 bp, 5 predicted proteins | sample TshhotsprinmetaG_FD_184139 | JGI IMG/M metagenome (GOLD analysis project Ga0209721, IMG submission 184139) | Hot spring microbial communities from South Africa to study Microbial Dark Matter (Phase II) - Tshipise hot spring metaG (SPAdes)... | ecosystem: Environmental > Aquatic > Thermal springs... | reverse complement strand
CCCAGGTGCGCGCGGGCGACACCGCATGGCTGCCGGTGACGCACCCGGAGTGGCACGCGGTGCTGCAGCGCCTGCGCCGCACCCAGGATGCAGCGGCGGCCGTGGTGCTCAGCCCGGTGCCCAACGATGCCGAGGGGCTGCGCGCCCTCGACGCCGGGGCGCGTGGCTACGCGCATCTGTTGGCGGTGCCGGCGGTGCTGCGCGAAGTCGAACAGGTGGTGCGCCATGGTGGCTTGTGGGTGGGGCCGGAGCTGATGCAGCGGCTGCTCAACGCCACGCGCCGCGCGCTCGAGCAGGGGCCCCCAGTCGCACGCCCGGTGGTGGACCTGTCGCTGCTGTCCGAGCGCGAGGCGCAAATCGCGCGTGCCGTGGCGGCGGGCAAGTCCAACCGCGAGGTGGCCGAGCAGTTTTTCATCAGCGAGCGCACCGTCAAGGCGCACCTGAGCAGCGTGTTCGAAAAACTCGGCGTGCGCGACCGGCTGCAGCTGGCCCTGCTACTCGCTGGGGAAGGTGCTGGTGCGGCTTCCGGTGGTCACCCTCGAGCGGAGACCGCATCATGAGCGATACCGACCGCGCCGACGACCACCCGCCGACCGCTCCGTCCGATGACACGCAACGGGCGGCGCGGGAGTGGCTCGCGCGCACCGATCCCGATTTGGCCCGTATCACCGAAGACCTGATCGACATCCTGATCGCGCGCGGCGTCATCCAGTTCACCGACTTCCCGCCCGAAGCCCAGGCCAAGCTGCTGCAGCGGCGCCAGACGCGCCTGACCTTGAGCCGCCGCTTACAGCTGCTCGACGAGGACGAACACCTGCTCTGAGCGCCGGCGCGGCGCCGCTGCCCGACAGCATCGACGTTACGCCCGCCACCGGCTCGCTGTTGGCCAACGATACTTTGGGGGACGGCAGTGTCGCGGAACACAGTTGGGCCGTGATCAACGGCGAGTCGCAGCCCGACGGCAGCGTCATCGCCATCGGCGATTACGGCACATTGATCGTGGAGCCAGATGGCACGTTCACCTACACCCCCACCGGCGACGGCGGTGGCGTCGATACCTTTACCTATACTCTTGCTGGCGCCGATGGCGACCTCTCGCAGGCCACGCTCTGCGTCGAAGTAGCGCACACCATCGTCGATCCGATGGCATCCGACGGTTTGCCCGAGACCGTACCGTTGTTCGAACAGGTTGCGTCTCCTGCGTCTTCGCCAGAGGAACCCGCGCTGGCAGCGATCGGCGCCGCCAGCGACGGTGAGGACATACCCGATACCCTCGAGCCCGATCAGCCCGAGGCTGCCGGCACCCTGAGTTCGACCGATGCCCTGGACGACCGCGCCGACGACGGCATCGAGGCGCTGTTGCCGCCCCTGGGAGCCGGGCCCGAGCCGACCGATGCAGCGGCGCAGGCCGCTGCCGAGCCACAGGACAGCGCCGATGGGTCGACCGACCTCACCATCCTCGGCATGGAGCTCGACAGCGGCAGCGCCAGCCCGTTGGAGATAATCGACGAGCTCAACAAGAATAGGGGCGACGCCACCAAGGACGGCTGACCCCTGAAAAATTGGACTTTCGTCCAATGGCCGCATCGTGCCGTGCGCGATACGCTGCGGCCATCGCCCTTTTCTGATCCGGAGATCACCATGGCCAAAGCCACCATCGTCAAACTCACCGGCAATGCCGTCATCATCGGTATTGATGGCAGCACCCGCATCGCCAAAGCCGGTGACGTCGTGCAAAAAGGCGAGATCGTGCGCACCGCCGCAGGCGCGCAGGTCGAGCTACTGATGGAGGATGGCCAGGTCCTGGCGATGGGACCGGTGCAGGCCGTGCGCGTCGACGAAACCCTGGTGCAGACCGACGCCACCCCCACCACCGCCGACGCGGCGGTGCAGCCCGGCACGGTCGAACAGATCACACAGATCCTGGAGCAAGGCGGCGATCTGACGCAGGAACTCGAAGCCGCCGCCGCTGGTGCCGCCGGCGGCGCGGGTGGCGACGGCAGCAGCTTCGTGCGGCTGCTGCGCGTCACCGAAGGTGTGGACCCGCTGGCCTACGACTACCAGTTCGAGCCCGAAGAGCCGATCGATGCGCCGTTACTGAGTGCGCAAGCGCCCGAGCCGACCGAACCGCCGGCTACCGAACCGCCGGCTACCGAACCGCCGGCTACCGAACCGCCGGCTACCGAACCGCCGGCTACCGAACCGCCGGCTACCGAACCGCCGGCTACCGAACCGCCGGCTACCGAACCGCCGGCTACCGAACCGCCGGCTACCGAACCGCCGGCTACCGAACCGCCGGCTACCGAACCGCCGGCTACCGAACCGCCAGTGACCGAACCTCCGGTCGTGCTCCCGACCATCACCGGCAGCAGCGGCACCGTACGTGAAAGCTCGCTCGACGAGGGGGGCGAAGGGACGGGCAACCAGAACAGCCGCTCACCCGGCACCCGGTTCAGCGAGACCGAGGAAAGCGTTACCGGTTCGTTCGCCTACACCCCGGGCAATGTCCCGAACACCATCTGGCTCATCAACGACAACGGTGACGAGATTCAGTTGACGGGTGACGGTCCCTGGACGCTTGATGGCCAGTACGGGACCATCACGGTCACGCTCACGGCACCCGGGGTGTATGCGTACACTTACCAATTGACCGGCAATGTGGCGCATTCCAAACCCGAGGTCAACGGCGACGATGGTGATGGGCCGTTCGACGTGCTGGACGGGGACGACACCTACGAGGACGACACGGTTGCCGATCCGTTCGTCATCCAAGTTCGCGCGCCGGACAGCACTGTGCTGGCGTCGTCGGGCATCAACATCACGATCACCGACGACGGCCCGCAAATTCTGCCCATAGCAGTCGAGGGCGAGGGTGACGAGCCCGTTCGGGCCGAACTACCGCAGTTGCGCACCGAGGACAAGGCATTGGAATCGGGCACGGACGCAGACAGCAACGCGGAGACCGATGATGCCGAGGTGATGGGCGCCGTGTTCCAGGTCGTGTTCGGTGCTGACGGCCCGAAGGTCGTCGCGAGCAACGACTCTTTCGAAGAGAGCATGCCGGGCATGACGTTTGCCTTTGGCCCGCTTAACGGTGTGCTGTCCGGCTTGTACGACGCGCTGACGGGTGAGCCCCTTTACCTGTACACCTCGGAAGATGGCGGCACCGTCTGGGCGCGATTGGGCAACGAAGGCGAGCCGAACGTGGAAGGGTTGTCTGCGTTCTCGTTGACCGTGGACGGCTTTGGTCGGCTCACCCTCGAGCAGCAGCGTGCTATCCGCCACGATGCGCCGGATGGCGAGGACGGAGGCTCCGACGAGTTGCAAGTGCTCGATCTGGGCGACGTGCCGTTCGTTCTGAACATCACGGCCACCGACAGTGACGATGACCGAGCCACCCAAGTGCTGGATCTGAACGGCAAGCTGGCCTTTGGGGACGATGTGCCCCAGCTCATCCTGGGCGAGGACGAAACGCCCCTTGGGTTGCAGCGATTCGAACTGGAAGAAGAGTCCGTCGGGGACATTGGCGGCAACAACGAAGACGATGGCTACGGAACCCAGGGTAGTGGCACGATCAAGGAAGGCGTCATCCACTGGGGTGCCGATACGTTTGGCGGCGTGGTCAAGGCGACGGTGGATGACCAAGACTACGAGCCCTCCGACGGGGTCATCACCGTTAGGTTTGGTGTCGATGGTAAGGCGCTGTCGCCCGATAGCGCGGATCCGGTTGGTGCCATTCTCACCATCCAGGCGACGGGTGCCGACGCGGGCAAGTACACGCTCCAGGTCGTGGGGGCGTTGCAGCACAGCACGGTCACCCATACCGATTTGACGGGTCTCGACGAGGGTGGCCGTGATGCCGCCATGCAGGCTGTCGAGGACTGGCTCGATCTCAGCACCATCACGCTGGTCGGCCAGGACAAAGACGGTGACCGCATTCAGGTCGATCTGACGGCGCGCGTTCAGGATGACGTGCCCGAGGTGCTGGTCAACCCGCCCACAGGGGGCCTGGTGCCGACGTTCACCGTCGAGTACAAGGGTGGCGAAGCCGGCTACAACAACAGCTTTGGCTGGTACATCAAGGACGCGAGTGGCAACCCGGTCTCCGGTACGGTCATCTGGGACAACGTCAAGACCGGCACTCTCACTTCGGTGTCGCTGCCTGCTGGGGTTTCGCCGGATCAGATCGGCTTCTTTTTGATTCCTAACGGAGACAACAAGAATGTGGGGTTGACCAGCGGCACCTCCGTCACGTTCGAGCAGCAGGGTGGCGTCTGGGTAGCCAAGAGCGGATCGACCGTTCTCAATGGGGACGGCGCCAAGGTCTACTTCTCGGATCAGGCTCTCAACCCCGACGGCCAGTCGCACGTGCAGGCCACGCCGTCGGGCACCTCGGCGGGGCAGACCAGTGCCGGTAATTTCAACTGGGAAGACCTGAAGATCACCACGTCCTCGTCCGACAAGGACTACGACGACGTCAACCTTAATGTCAACTGGTCTGGTGTGCCACTGCTCGTCAAGGATGCCGAGGCGGATGCCGGCACCAGCACCGACATGGACAACGGTACGGGTGAAACCCAACTGTCCAGCCGCTTCCAGTTCAACTTCGGTGCGGACGGCCCCGCCACGACGGGGTCGAAGGTCTTTGGTCTGCAAGTGCTCGACGACAGTGGCAGCAAGTCCACGACACTCAAGGACAGCGCCACGGGGTTGCCGGTGACCGTGGAGCGTCAGGCCGACGGTTCGGTGGTTGGCTATGTGACCGTTCCTGCGACGGATTCCACCCCCGAGACCAAGGTTGAGGTGCTCAAGCTGTCGGTCGACGCCACCGGCGTGCTGACGGTGGACCTGTACCGCGCCGTCATGCACCCGACCAACGACCCGCATGAAATCACCAACCTGGGTGATGACGTGGTCGCCCTCACCGCCACTGCCAAGGATGGCGATGGCGACACGGCGTCGAACCAGTTCGATATCGGCCGCGCGATCAATTTCCAGGACACCGGCCCGGTGGCGGCCGACGACACCCTGACCCTGCTGGCCACTGAGCAAGCCCCCCAGTCGGTCAATGTGCTGGCCAACGACCAGTACGAGGGCAAGGCTGATGGCGCGCCGGCCGAAGTGGTGTGGAACCGCGCAGGTGGCGATCGCACCTACAATGCCACCGACTTCTTCGATACGCCGGGTGAGACCACGCTCGATGCCAACGGCAACATCGGCAAGCTGGCCATCGAAAAGGGTGGTGAGGCTACCTACACGCTGGACACGGTCAAGGCCATGGCACTGGCCGAAGGGTCCAAGTTCACCGATACCTTCAACTACCAGATGAAGGATGCCGACGGCGACACCGATGTGGCCAACCTGACGGTCACAGTCACCGGGGTCAACGACCGGCCCGAGTTCGTCACGGGCAAGGATTCGACCCAGGAAATCTGGATCGACAAGGACCGCGATGGCCAGAAGGACGCGGGCGAAACCAGCAAGTATTCCGACGCTACCGAGGACACTCTGAGCTTGGCGGTACAGGAAGACGCGCTGTCCACGGGCAATAAAGAAGGCACCGATCAGGTCGATGTTGATACCAAGGCCTTCAGCGTGGCCGATCCGGACATCGGAGACGCACCGGTGGTCTATTTCTCCACCGACAGTTTGCCCAGTCTCACGTCCGGTGGCCAGCCTGTGGTGTGGTCGTATTCGGGGGCGACCCCCACGTCGATCGTTGGCAAGGTGGGCGACACGACCATCATCACCGTCAGCATCGGTGGCAACTATGCCTCGGGCTACACCGCCCAGGTGAACATCGACGGTCCGATCGACCACGCCCGCCCCGATACTGGGGGCTGGAACGACAACGATACCGTGGCGCTGGACTTCCAGGTCATCGCCAACGACCGCCCCAGTGCGTTGTCCACCGGCCTGACCGATACCCTAACCCTGAACGTGTCCATCGAGGACGATGCGCCGGTGGTCAAGATGGTGGACGGCAAAAACGTCGCCATCGACGTGCGGTTGGAAGAAGAGTCGGTGCCGGGCCTCAACGGCAACCAGGAGGCCGAATCCCCCGACCTGAGTCACACGACAGGCACCCAGTCCATGACCGGCATGGTCAACTGGGGCGCAGATGGCTTCGGCAAGGTCACGGCCGTGAGTTTTGGCGACACTACGGTGAGTGTCGACGCCAGCGGGGCTACTGTGTACTTCGACAAGGACGGCAAGGCCACCACCGATGCGTCCAAGGCTGCGGCAACGATGAACATCGCCCAGGATGGCACCTACACGGTGACGGTCACCGGCGCGATGACGCACCTAGAGCAGGGCGAAGACTGGCTGAAGCTCGACGAGCTGAGGATCACCGCCGAGGACAAAGACGGCGATACCGTCTCGATGACCTTGACCGCACAGGTGCAAGACGACGTGCCCGAAGCCCATGGCGCGCAGAACGTGTTGATCGCCAATGTATCACCTACCGTGAATACAGTGCCGCCGGTCACCAACGTCATCGTGATCCTCGATGTCTCGGGCAGCATGGCCGGTAGCAAGCTCGCTTCCGCCAAGGCGGCGCTGGTGGCGCTGATTGACCAGTACGAGGGCAGTGGCGGGGTGAACGTTCAGTTCACCACCTTCTCGACCAATGCCCAGTCCACCGGGTGGATGAGTGCAGATGACGCCAAGGCATTCCTGAACACCCTCAATGCCAAGGGCTACACCAACTACGAGGCCGCCATCCACCACACCATCCGGGGTGATGGACCGGATGCGGGTACGGCGACCGATCTCCGTCCGTCGGCAGACCAAACGGTTGCGTACTTCATTACCGATGGCGCGCCCAACCGCGAGTACGACGTCAGCGGCAAGGTCGATCCCCAAACCAACCCTACCGTGACTACCGTGTCGGGCGATGCTGTTGACGCCAACTATGTCGATGCATGGAAGGGCTTCATCGGGTCGTCCGTCGATCACCTGTTCGTCGTGGCTGTAGAGACCCCCGTCACCGACCCGGACCTCACCCGTTTGACCGACGATGTCACTACCGCCAAGGGATTGGACGGGCAGGTCAAGATCATTGAGGTCAGCGACCACAAGTCCATGCTGAATATGCTCGATCAGACCGTGATCGTCACCCCACCGGAGCCCGTGACGGCAACCGCCTCCCTGGGTATCGACCCGGGGGCGGACGGCTGGGGCCAGGCGGCTGCCATCGAAGACGTGGCGACCAAGGACGACGGTGATTCCACGGTTCGCTATGTCACTGCCGTGGCTGGCAATGGTGATGCGACCATCGTCACCTCTAACGGCACCAAGCTGGTGTACGTGGATGACGGCTCGGGCGGGCTCAAGGCGGTCAAGGAGGGGACTAACGAAGTCGTATTCACGGTCTCGCTCAACCGTGACAGCAACGGCTTGCCGACGGGGACCTACACCGTGACCATGCTGGGCCAGGTGGATGCGTACACCAAAACCGTTACCCAGACGGTGACTACCGTCGATACGACGACGGGAGACAAGGTCGAGTACGGTACCACCACGAAGACCTTCACCGACAGCGTGACGTTTACTGGCGACAGCAATGGCGGCGGCGCAGCCGAGGTGCTGAACATCAGCCAGACCGACAGCACGTCTGGCATCACGTTCAACATCAAGGCCACGGGCAGCGATGGCGACACCATAACCGGCGAAAACGCGGATAAAGTCAACTGGTCTACCCAAGGCATCGGAGTCGGCAACAACTTCATCGACAACCCGAGTAAAGCGCCATCGGAGTCGCTGAAGCTCGAGGTCACTGTGTCTGGCCTGCCCGCTGGTGTATCCAACGTCAACATCACCGGCCTGGATGTGATGCTCGATCATTTCGGCACAGGTGACAAAGCCATCTGGGATGTGGCGGGTGGAACGACGAATGACGGGTCGATCACGGCGCCGAGCTCCCAAGGAGACAACGCCAGCACGGATACTCCGATCAAGGTGACGCTGGGCACGTCCGACACGGTCACGTTCACGGCCGGCGACGGCGACAGCTACCGCATTGATCCTGATGCGGGCGTGACGGTGAACTACACCTACGACAAGTCGTACCAGACAACCACCACCACCGACGTCACGACGACGACCACCACCACCACCACCACCACCACGGCGTACGACCTGACCCTGGTCTTCAACGCCTGGGCTACCGATGGTGACGGGGATAAGGTGCAGACCCAATTCCACGTGACCATCGATGCCAACAACGATGGCCGCTTGGATGCGATCAGCGCCGATTCGGTGACGGGGGTTACGACGACAAAGACGGACGTGTCCACGACCACCACGACCACGGTGACCACGACGTATGTCGATGATGGCGGCAACACCGTGGTGCTGTCGAGCAAGACCACGACGGACAGCGGCGCATCGTCGAGTACGGTGACCGGTGAGGTGGTCGTGGACGATGCTGCGCTGGATGAGGCCGTGAGCAAGCTGGGCAGTTTCACCAATCAGGACGTGGGTGTGGCGGGCAACGACCGGCCCTACACCCTGGTCGGCGGTAAAGGCGATGACGTGCTGACCGGTGGCAGCCAGGGTGATACCCTGATCGGCGGTGAAGGCGACGACACCCTCATCGGTGGTGAAGGCGACGACACCCTCATCGGTGGGACTGGCAGCGATACCCTCGATCTGGGCACGGGTCATGACCTGGTGGTCATCAACCTGTCTGACGCCAGCGCCAGCGGTACGGATGTAGATGAGGTCAAGAGCTTTGGCAGCGATGACGTGATTCGGATACAGGACGTCTTGCCCGAGGATTCGGCGCCGTTGTCCGTTGCTGAGGCAGACACCGGGTCCAACGACGTCACGCTCACCGTGGACAGTAATGGCACAGACGTCGGCGGCGTGCAGCAGCAGGTGATCATCGATAACGCCACCACGGCGGCCGTGCAGATCGCCATCGACACGTCGCTGACCCCGGACCTGGCGACCATCACCAAGACCGGCGATCCGACTTGAGCCGGGCCGCGGCCGCGTCGCCGGGGTTTTTGGGGTCAGCGCGGTCATGGGATGGATGCACGGGGCACCCTTGGTCCAGCGGGGGTGCCCTTTTTGCTGGGAGAGGCAGGCATGTCCGATTGGTCCGAGGGGTACGTCACCGACATCGGCTACACGCACGGCTACTACCATGAACTCAACCCCTTGCGGGCGCGTTGGGCGTTGCTGCTCAAGGGGTGGGCTCCGCCCGACGTGCGCGAAGCGTGTGAACTGGGGTTCGGCCAAGGGATCAGCATCAACATCCATGCGGCGGCATCGACCGTGGCGTGGTGGGGGACGGATTTCAACCCCATGCATGTGGCCAACGCCCTGCGCCTGTCGCAGGCCGCGGGCGGGCGCGCGCGGTTGTTCGACGATTCGTTTGCCGAGTTTTGTCAACGCGACGATCTGCCGATGTTCGATTTCATCGGCCTGCACGGCATTTGGAGCTGGGTGTCGCGGCGCAACCGAGAGTTGATCGTCGAGTTTCTGCGCCGACGCTTGCGGGTGGGGGGTATCGTCTACGCCAGTTACAACACGCTGCCGGGTTGGGCGGCGTTTGCGCCCATCCGGCACCTGATGGCGCGACACGCCGCAGTCATGACGGGTCCGGGGATGGGTTCCATCGAGCGGGTGGACGCTGCGCTCGCGTTCGTTCAACGGGTCATGGAGGCGATCCCGCAGTACGCCAAGGTGGCGCCGACGGTGGCGGGGCACGTGCAGCGGCTGCGGCAGCAAAGCCGCGCGTACCTGGCCCACGAGTACTTCAACCAGGACTGGGAGCCGATGTACTTTGCGGATATTGCCGCGCACATGACCAAGGCCAAGTTGACTTGGGCTGCATCGGCGCATCTGACCGATCATGTCGAACCGCTGAACCTGACGGACGCCCAGCGCGCACTGCTGCGCGACGTGCGCGACCCCGTGCAGCGCGAGACGGTACGCGACGTGCTGGTCAACCAGCCGTTCCGGCGCGACTATTGGGTCAAGGGCGTGGCGCCCCTGGGTCCGGACGAGCGGCGCGCCCTGTTGCGCCAGCAGCGCGTGGTGTTGGTGGTGCCCCGCGCCGATGTGCGTTTGAAGGTGTCGGGCGCGCTGGGCCAGGCCGACATGGCTGCAGCGGTTTACACCCCGTTGTTGGATGCCTTGGCGGACCATGCCGTTCGTTCCGTGGAGGCTCTCGAGGCGGTGGGCGCCCGCGCCGGGGTGGGTTTCGAGCCAGTGGTCCAGGCCATCACGCTGTTGGTAGCCACTGGGCAGGTGCAGTTGGTGGCGGATCACGACCCCGCCGCGCTGCGCCCTGCAGTGCGGGGCTTGAACCAGGCGCTGGCGCGTCGCGCGTTCGACGGTGCGGAAGGGGGCTGGCTGGCCAGCGCGGTTACCGGCGGGGCACTGTCCATGGGGCGCTTTGAACAGATGTTCTGGACACTGGCCCGGGAGGGCGTTGCCGATCCCGCACGCTGGGCGGCGGCCGTGTGCGATGTGCTTTCCCGTCGCGGCGAGCGGTTGGTCAAGGACGGCATGCCCCTAGAGAGCCGAGACGACCATCTGCGCGAACTGACCGAGCGCGCGCAGCGCTATGCGGTCTCTCGCGCGCCGATCGCTGCGGCGCTGGGTCTGGGGTGATGCGGCCCGTGTCCGTGCGTGACGCACGCATCTTCGTCTCCGTCGCCAACTACCGCGACGCCGAGACGGCCCCGACCATTTTCGACGCGCTGGCGCAGGCGGCGCAGCCGCACCGTGTGGTGTTTGGTGTGCTGTCGCAGGTGGTGCCGGGGGTGGATGACGACTGCCTGGCCCCGGAGCAACCGGGCGTGCGTCAATTGTGCGTGCATGCCTCCAGCAGCCTAGGCGCCTGCTGGGCCCGGCACCGCATCCTGACCGAGCTGCGGCGCGACGAGCCGTTCGTGCTGCAGATCGACAGCCACACGCGCTTTGCGCCGGGGTGGGACGAGCGCTTTTTGCGCATGTGGGCGGCGCTGGACAACCCGCGCGCCGTGCTGTCCTGCCACCCAGTGCCCTACACACCGCCGCGGCAACTGGCTCAGCCGTCTATCCCCGTGACGCGGCCCAAGGCGTTCAACGATCAGGGCATTCTGGCGTTGCGTTCGCACGCCATCCCGTACGCGCGGCGCCCGGACTCTCCAGTGCGGCAGGCATTCGTGGGAGCGGGTTGCATCTTTGCCCCCGCCGCGGCGTTTGACCAGGTGCCCTACGACCCGCACCTGTACTTTCAAGGCGAGGAATCCACTCTGTCCGCGCGCCTGTTCACCCACGGCTGGGATGTGTACGCCCCCAACGACGTGCTGCTGTACCACGACTACACGCACGACCGCGGGCGCCCCAAGCACTGGCAGGACAACCGCGACTGGACACGGCTGAACGCCCTGTCGTTTGCGCGGGTGCGCTACCTGCTGGCCGGCGAAGCCCCCGCAAACCCCGCGGCGCTGGTGGACATCGACCGCTACGGCTTGGGCGCGGTCCGATCGTTGGCGGACTTCGAAGCACTGGCGGGCGTGGACTTCAGGGCGTGTACCGTCCACGGAGTCTGAGCCTCACCCCACCCCCGGCCCGGTGGCGCCATCAAAGCCAAGCTGCGCCAGCAGCGGCAGCTCGTCGGGGCTTTCCACGCCCTGTGCGATGACGGTGATGCCCAGCGCGTGCGCCATGCTGCACAGGCCGCGAAGGAATTCCTGGTTGCCCGGGTTGTCGCGGATGCCGCGCACATAGCTGGGGTGAACCTTCAGGTAATCCAGCCCCA
>Ga0209721_1002418_pt1 | contig 11809 bp, 12 predicted proteins | sample TshhotsprinmetaG_FD_184139 | JGI IMG/M metagenome (GOLD analysis project Ga0209721, IMG submission 184139) | Hot spring microbial communities from South Africa to study Microbial Dark Matter (Phase II) - Tshipise hot spring metaG (SPAdes)... | ecosystem: Environmental > Aquatic > Thermal springs... | reverse complement strand
AACCAGAAGAAATTCACTTACCTAATTAAATCCGTTGACACGCTCCTATCAGAATGGATTTTAAGATACAATATTAAGAGAAGACATCAGGGACTAAATGATCTAACCCCCTTGGATTATCTCAAATCAATTAAGCCAGAAATTCATCCAGTTATTGCTTTATTCGCCACTCATCTTAGATTCCCTAGAGACACTTACTCTCTTTCAAACCCAGAATATTCCTACCTATCGAATCGATCAGAATGTGATGGACTATTACCTTTAAAATTTTATTCCAAAAACCGAAAAGTGGAAAGTATTTGGTAAAAAAGCTTTAATTTCTCTTTATCTCTTTCTGATAAATCCTTTTGTTCTATTATATTTTTCGATTGCCTAACAGCTTCTGAATAAGCTTTTTGAGCTCCTTCGTTAGTACAATCATAAGGGAAGCTTATTTTCTTATTCACATCATCCAGAAAAACGGTAAACATCAAGCCTTTGTAGATCGAGTCACTCCGATTATTGAAATAAACACGACTAAGAAACCCAATGACACATTCATCTTCATAAAGACGATTTTCAAAAATTGCTTTTTCGCCAGCTACTTCTAGAATTTTGCAAACATTTCCTTTTTTATCATAAGTAAACGGTTGAGGACATCTTAATATAATATTCTCATCTCCCGTAAATGGATCTTCTTTGAATGCTTTATAGTCAGGGGTGGAGGCATAAAAACCAAAGCCTTCTTCCATGAAATATATGTTGATACTTTTCCCAGAATAAACATCTCTCCAAAAAGCATCCTTTAAAGGAGTTTTAAAAAATTCTGGATATTGAAATTCAATACCTATCTCTTCATTTTTATAAGTTTTCCAATTAGCAGTTTCATCAATTTCCTTTTTAATCTCTCTTAAAAGATAGAAAATTTCTCTCTCATCACCCTCGAGACTAAGATAACCAGTGATCATTTCTCCAACTTTAAAATCTTTCATTGATTCCTTTGATCTTACTGAGAGAGTTTGGTTAACTTTTTCTTTGGTCAAATTAACATAACCCTTAACATCTTGAGATTCTAAAAGTTGAATCTCAGCCCTCCAGGGAAAAACATTTTCTGGCGTTGGTTTAACTGAAATAATCTTTGCCTTGATAAAACTATCATTAGAACCCACCGGCACAACAGGTGATGGTTTCACTTCTTCTTTCGCTACCCACCAATACTGCCAGGCCAAAATTCCTCCAGCAATAATAGCTAAAACGATTAAAATGAGAATAATTGGCGTCAGGCCTTTTTGATTTTTGTTCATATATTTTATTTGGTATTTAACTTTTAAATAACTCAACTTTATTTAATTTTACTCTGTACTGGTCCAATACATGGTAAACGCTTGAAAGATCAGGTAAACAGCGAATAAAAAGAGGTTGGGGAAGAAGAATTTTCTGCTGACATTTATGATAATACTCATTTGGGGTTAGATTATCAAGAGCTTGGTGGGGACGAATATCTTCATAGATTTCATTCCATTCGCTGAGTCTTTGATTCTGTTCCTTCAAATCAGCACAAACATTGCCTTGCTGATAGAATTCTTTAAGGTCAGTTTTAATACTTCTTTCAACAACTGAATTCTGTTTAGGAGTATGAGGATAGATGTAGTAATGAGGAATTCCTTTTTGGTTAAGGAGTTTATCAAATTCATCCTGCCATTCTGGACCACCATCGGTTAGAACATTCTGAATTCTAAAAGGGAAATGTTTCTCAGCTAAGAGGAAGAATTTTTTCCCATTTCTAGAAGAAGGGCTAGAAAAGGTCAAACTGAACTTCTTTTTACCAAAGATATCTATAGCCTGATAATGGTATCTTTTTTCTCCCCAAGAAAGCCAGAAGTGTTTGGTATCAAAGGCTACCAGATCACCAAACCAAGAGACTTTAAAATCCTTGGACAATCTTTTTCTTTTCTGTTTAGCTGCCTTTTTTCTTCTTTGAGATTCTTTTGGATTAATTCTACCTTTATCTTTAAGAATTCGACCAATAGAAGAAACAGAAATTTTAGGTTCTTTTCCTAGACTTAAAAGATGAGATTTAACCTTCTCTCGAGCTTCTGGAGAAAGATATTTAAGGACTTTTTCCAATCCCTGAAGATTGTTGATAATTGGGGAGAGCTTGTGTTTAGACCAGGCTGGAAACCTATCCCTCAAAATTAAGACTATTTCTACTATCTGCCAAGGAATTTCTTTTTGCCTGAATCTCTTTGGTCTTCTTGAACGAGACTCCAGGCTCTCCAAATGCCAAGGTAGATATCTTTTCTTCCATTTGTAAAAGGTTCTCTTGGAGATTCCAAAGTGTCTACAGGTTAATTCGGCATTATTGTCGTGCTGATGATACCAATCAAACCATCTCAATCTTTGTTTAGCCTCTTTAGAGATTACCGGGATAGAGGCTAAACCAGAAGCTCCCGGTAAGATATGGGTTATGGTGCTCATACGAGCTCCATTATACCTTCCTTTCATTGATTTTTCGAGCCTTTCAACCGTTTACCATGTGTTTGAACCTCTCCAGGGTGGACCTTTTTCTGATATTTTCTTCTTATTCTCTCTATTTCTTTTTGATGTTTTAGTTTTTCATCAATCGTCCTAAAACTAATTTCTTTCAATTTAACTGCTGTTTGATCAGAGCATCTCAGTTCACCCAATTTTCTTAATCTGTCTGTTTCTGTCTTTAAGAAAGGTTCCAATCTCTGACCACAAGGATAGTCAAAGATTCTCCACACCCGAACCAAAGCTTCTCTAACATAGTTGTCATAATATTCTTTTCTTCTTTTTCTCTGAGACTTATCTTTATCCAGATTGCTTTTTGGTTTTAGTTTTTCTATGAGATACTTTCTGTTAAGGCCTGTTCTCTTTTCTGCTTCGTCTAATAATTTACCCTTTTCTTTCTTTAATTTAATTTTTAAATATTCTTTTCTTAATTCTTTAAGGTATTGGTTTCTTGAATACATATCATCCATCATATGATTGTAATTTAGATTAAGGTTAATAATTGATATTTAGACCTTTTTCTAAATTACAATCTACTTTATTTCAGTCAGATTTTAAATTGCAGAACCAATACTATTTCAGTCAGATTTTAGCATGTTAAATACGAGAGCTTCATTCAATGATTAGAAAATGGTATAATGAGAATTTAACTTCTGAAACTCCAATCTCAAAAATAGAGTTTAGTAAACCAAGGAAATATAAAGATCTCAAAAATAGGATAGGAATAGTAACTTGCGTTCCCTCAAGTGACCTTGATATCTGCTTTTCTGATAAGATTTTTATTTTTAAAAAGAGAGAAAATGTGTGGGAAATAGAGAGAGTAGAAGATGTAATTACTAAATTCGAACACGACGAACGGAGAATAGCTCAGGATCTTCTTTATCGAGAACGGCTTGGTATTGAAGATATCAAACTCAGGATAGAAGAAGAAAAAGAGATTCATTCGATGATTGAAGAAGAATATAAAACCAAGATTATAGAAGAATATAAAAAAATATTGCCCCACCTCCCAAAAAATTTAAAGGTTTTAGAAGTAAAATTTTTCCCGCCTAGAAAATATCGAGATTTAGAGAATAGGAATAATATCTTATATCTCTCAAACTGAGCCGCCTGGTTATGAAGGCCCATTCAGGTGGGAAATTTTTATTTTGAAAAAAACAAATAATAAATGGGAGATAGAGAAAAGAATAGTGAGGAGCTACGACCTTCAAAAAGATGAGGAGAATCTAATTCAAGAGTTATTAGGAAAATAAAAAAGGCTCTAAAAAATGAAAGGAGCCATTATTTTTATTTTTTCCTCTTCTCAGTTTTTTTCTCTTTTACTACCTGCTAAAGCTGTCAAAGAGACGATAACCCATAAACTGTGCGTTGGGATATTTATTTATTAGCTGGGTAAGTGAGACATACTTCCTGTCAGTCCAATGGTAGGTTACATACATATCGCTTGAGGTCACAGCAGTGATAATCATTGTGTGGTCCCATCTGCCATCTTTGTTGTAGTCAATCTGAACAATATCGCCGCTTTTGAAGTACTGATGCCAAGGTTTGTGTGCTAAGGAATAAGCTGTTCCTCTGCCAGAGTAGACACTGACAAACTGACCGAAATTATTAGCTCCTCCCCAAGTATAGCTGTACCAACTCATCGAGGGAACAGAGTACCAAGCACGTGGATTTGTTCTGAAAGTTAGATGTTGCCAATAAGTCCAAGGTTTGTAAGTCTCTGGCCAACCACCTGCTTTAAGACAATTAGAAACAAAATTTGTACAATCGTTTGATCCAAAATAGCTACCCTGGAACCTCTTTATTCCAATTTGCTAGAGCATAATTAACCGCTGCTTGTCTATTATAACTGTAAGTTGTTGCCTCAACCGGCGTCACTGCCACACTTGCCATCACTGCTACCAACAGAACTACTATTGTTCCTATTCCAAATATCCTTTTCAAATCCATTTCACATCACCTCCTTTTCATTGTTAAGGTTCTATTGGGCGTGTCCAAAAATTCATTATAAAAGAGGTAATTCTTATATAAATTCTTGCTAAGTAGGCTATTATCCTAGCCCCTATCCTTGTTATGGTGCTGGCTATTGAAGTTGTCTTAAGCCTCTCCCCGAGCCAATTTGTTAAAGAGCCAAAGACAGATTCGCCTATACCTCTTCGTCTGTACTTTTGCTGGAGTTTAACCATTGGGTCATTAAAAAGCTTCCTAGCCCTTCTTCTCCAGTGCTTACGGCCTCTACCTTTGTTTGGTTTTACTATTGGCAGATAGCCTGAGGAAAACATCTGTTTTAAGTTAAGTCCTCTAGTGATATACTCTTATACTTCTTTGCCCCCATTTTTCTCTTATGAGGCCTAAGGTTCTCATGTTGTCAGATGGCGAAGTCATCTCACTCAGGAAGTTCTTGAGAGCGACGAGGGATGTTTGGGAGTATAGGAGGGGCATGGCCATCCTCCTCAAGGCTGAGGGGAAGGTCCATGGATATCCGTCTGCCGTAAAAGTGTATGCGGATGGATAAGGAGGTATAAGCTCTATAGGAAAGGGTAAGTCATGGCATAGTAACTACTGATGTATTTGCAGATTTAGCAATTGAAGCAGTCAAGTATTGCGAGTATCAGGATGTTTGTGATTATACATATGTCCCCCACCCCCTCCTTGGGTAGGTGAGGTAGAGAGTGAGGACAACTCAGGAAGCTTCTTTTCAGTTCTATTCTAAAAAGAATTCATATTTATTTTTCTATTGTTGGAATTTACTACTATATATTATATAAGAATGACGTCATTCTGTTAAATCTTAAATACTTTGACGTCATTCTTCCATAGTAGAAATGGGAAGATTAAATGCACGAAATATAGATAATAAGATATTAGAGAGGTTCAAAATAGAGGTAATCCGAAGGCATGGTAAGTTACACGGCGCTTTCAGCCAAGAACTAACAAAGGCTTTACAGCTATACCTTGATTCAATCTCGAATGAAGAGGGGGAGAGAGATATATCATCTAAGGTAAAGAAGGTGAAGATAAAGCCAAGAGGGAAGAGGGATAACTTTGGAGTGTATGCCAGTGGTAGCGCTCCAGAGAAATTGTATTTAATAATGGCTGAATTAAAAAGGATGGGACTTATCCAGCAGGCTTTAGATAAAGACATAAGAGTGTCTATCACCAGAACAATAGGCACTGACCCGAAAGTAGTGAAGTGGTACATGAGGCTACTCCAGGACTATGGATTTATAAAGCCACATCCAAAGAATCCGATAATTTTCAACCTAAATGGGTATGAACCATGAAAAGAAGTAATAAAAGAAGGAAAATATAATATCGATGGGAGATATGGGATATAAAAAGAGAAAGGATTTTACTGAAGAAGAGTGGATAAAAATAGTTAAGGAAGCGCTGAGATTATGGCTTGAAAAGGGATGGAAGTCGAGGAAAATAGCAAAGGAACTAAATCTAAGTGAGAAGACGATAAGTAAGTGGATAGACGAGGTAAAGATACCTAAAAGTCTTCGTACAACCCACTACAGCCAAATAGTAGCTGATTTCTATGTTAAAAAAATAGTAGAGATTTCAGAAGAGGAAGGGATTGATCCTGCATTACCTTTGGCAAAAGTCCTCTTAGACCTCGACATAGCAGCTTCAAAGAGGAGGGAAAAGGAGGAAGGTACATAATTTGATAATACTTTGTTAATACCTTATATGTATGGGAAAAAGGATACCGATAACTATTAAGTTGCCAGAGGAGCTAATTAAAAAGATAAATGAGACAGGATTGGGTAAAACAGCGACGATTGAAAGAGCACTTGAAGACTACTTCACTAAAAAAGAAAATCGTATTAACAATGACAATTTATCGTTAATACGAAAGTATGAGGAGAGGATTGCAGTTTTAGAACGAAATAATGCTACTTTAATTAGGCTTCTAGAACAAGAACAGATGCTTCATGCACGAACACAAAGTAGGTTGCAAATTTCTGAAAGTGTGGAAAAGAGTAGGAGATGGTGGCAGTTTTGGAGAAAATGACGGATTCAAAGAGGAGATTGGAGTAAGGAAAGGACAAAAGTGAGCTGGCAAACCCTTCCCTTTACACTTCCTTCAAGTTAGATACAAAAAGTGAGGAGAAGGTAAAGTAAAACAAAAAGGGGCAGTTTAGAGACTTGCTCAGGTCTTTTCCAATAGGCCTTAGTGGTTCCCAATTCTCCCTCTTTAAAGACAGAGGAGAGGCTAAGCTACTCCTTAGGAAAGATTGTAATGAGTTTCTAGTAAACCCGCATCTAAATTTTTAATGAATTTTAGAGGAAAGATTTTTATCCTCTTAAATTATGTTATGTTAATTATATTCCAATTTGTCAAGGGTGAGGTCTATGTTCAGAGGGATTTTAAGAAGAGAGGAAGTAATAGATAATTGGAGTATCTTGATTGAGAAAGGGAATGGAAAGGCAGAAGAGATCTTCAAGGCTACAGAGCACTTTGTGAAAGAATCAAAAGCTCCTTCTTTAGAAACAGAGAGAAAAAAAATCGCACCAGGGATAATAAGAGGGGTTTTAGGAGCAAAGAGAGATTTCTTAGTTGTCACCCATACAGGTTTTAGATTAAGACCCTACCAGATTTTCCTTAATGCCAGAGATTACGGAGAGAACTTGGATGTTTCTTGGTATCTGACTTATAGACTACCAATATCTAGGGTTATTTTTAGCTTCATCCCAGGAGTTAGAACCGCCTCCTCGATATTGGGATCCTTGGACATCTTTGATCGTCAGGATTTGACCGCCTATGTAACAGTCTGCCATCACTCAGCTTTAAAGGCAGTAGAAAAACTGATGCTCAGTCTAAATCAAGATCCTTCAAAGATAGATAGGAAATCAAGAGGATTCTTGGGCATATCCTAATGAGATTCCTTAAAAGACTATTAAAGAAAAAAGAAGAGTTTCAGGTAGAGGATGAAATCGAGGAGCCTCTTCAAGAGATAGAAGAAGATACCCTTGATTTAGGTTGGTATTGGTCAGAGAATAAAGAAGTGTGGCAGATGGCAAAGATTTTAGAAAGAGATAGAGAAACTCATTTCTATATAATTGGAGCTACTGGTACAGGGAAGACAAAATTCCTTGAATTTTTAATCCAACAAGATATTGAAAAAGGAAATGGTTTTGCGGTAATAGATCCTCATGGGGATTTAATTGAGGACATCAAAGGTTTTTTGGCTTCTCATCTCTATAACTCTGAGCTTTCAGGAAGAGTAATTTTGATTGATCCCACTGATCCAGAATATACTGTGATTTTCAATCCTTTAGAAAAATTGCCCCAGACTTCTCCAGCTGAGCAGGCTGCTGAATTAGTGAGTGCTTTTCGTAAAATCTGGCCTGATGCCTGGGGACCAAGAATGGAAGAGGTCTTAAGGAATTCACTCACTGGCTTAGGAGAAGCAGAGCTTACTTTAGCTGATCTTCCTCTGTTTTTGACCAATGAAAATTTTAGAAAAATAGTCTTGGAAAGGATTGGTCATCCTATTGTAAGACAGTATTTTGAAAGATTTAACAGGTTAAGTGAGGCGGCAAGAAATCAGTGGATAGAACCAGTTTTAAACAAAGTCAATGCCTTCTTAACCGATGATAGGATAAGGCAAATGCTATGCTTCCCAAAAAGCTCCTTCAACTTAAGAGATATAATGGATAACCGAAAGATCCTTTTAATAAAGTTGGATAAGGGGAAACTCAAAGGTCATGGTGATCTCCTGGGCTCACTTCTGATGGCGAAAATCCAGATGGCTGCTTTCTCAAGGTCTGACTTGTCTCCATCAAGGAGGGTTCCTTTTTACCTTTATATTGACGAGTTCCAGAACTATGCAACAGAATCATTTTTGGTAACTTTAAGTGAGGCAAGGAAGTATGGTTTATCTTTGATAATCGCCCATCAGAGTTTATCTCAAATATCTCCTGAATTTCGAAATCTAATTTTGGGAAACTGCGGAATTCAGGTTTATTTCAGAGTTTCAAGAAAAGATGCCGAGATTTTAGCTAAAGAGGGATTTGAGTATTCAGGATATAATATCAAATCAATTAGTGTTACACCAAGCCATAGTTATTATAAATTCTGGAGCTATACTGAGGAATGGGAGCATTATATTGAAGAGCTACAAAATCTTCCTCCAAGGTCTTGCTATGTAAAGCATAAAATCAAAGGGGGGATGATCCAGATTCGGACAGTCGAGATTGAACCTACTTGGAAAGCTTTAGGAATGGGTGAGGAGGAATATCAAAATTACCTCAAAAGTTTAACCTTTGGCAGAAGATATCTTTTAGAAAGGGAAAAGCTCAGGGAAAAGGAACTGAAAAAAGAAATTGAGAAGAAAGAAGAAATTGAGACTAAGGAGAGGGAATTCTTAAAGTTCATTGCTGAAAATCCAGATAAATCAGTGACTGAAGTCTACAAGGCTTTAGGACTGAGCATTTGGAAAGGAAATCAAATTAGGGACTTCTTAAAAGAAAGAGGTTTTATCGAGGAGATTGAGACGAGGCTCGGAAAGAAGAGAAGACTGGCTAAGTTCTTTATTCCTACCTTTAAAGCCTTTAAGATTTTAGGAAAAGAAACCCCTCAGGGGAGAGGAGGTCCTCTTCATCGCCATATTCAGAATTTAATAAAAGAAAAGGCTATATCAAAGGGGTATTTAGTTAAATGTGAACATCAATTATCCAATGGTGGGATTTTAGACCTCCATCTGGAAAAAGAAGGGAAAAAGATTGCTATTGAAATCATTGTTACTCCTAAAATCCAGAGAGCTTCAGATCATATAAAAGAATACCTTGCTGAAGATTATGATGAGATATTTTGCTTTTTCTTAGATGAAGATTCCTTAGAGAAAATGAGGTTAGAAAATCTTTCTGAACAGCAAATAGGGAAGGTAAAGATTCTTCCTCTTAAGGAACTTTCTTCCTTTTTCTGATTGTCTCGGCTACTTTGGAGAAAAAATATACGTCTTAGAGAAATAATGATAAAGTTGGTCTTCATCCTAAAAGCTCTGACTGGAATGCCAGAAACAACCAAAACAATGATTTTGAAGGAAAACTTTAACTTAGAACTCATTTCAAAACTCTCCAATATATTATTATGCAAGCCAATTGTATAAATCCTAGGAAGGTTGATTAGCCGGAGCAGGCAAGAAAGCCCTTTATGAAGCTCCAAAGCTCGTCTGAAAACTCCTCAAACTCCACCATAACCACCAATAAGAAGATGTCGATGAGAATTTTATATAGTTTTGAAATAACTTCAAATGTAATTATCAAAAGTAACTACCAAGGCTACTGAGACAGTGGAAGTTCCGAGAAAGGCAATAATTTACTTCAATGAGTACTTTATGGGGAAAGTTTGAGCAAGAATTGAAAAAGATTTGGATAAGTTTAGAAGAAGAGATTGTTGGGATGAAGTTAATGCGCCCTAGATTTTCCATATTGGAGCAAATTGTTGAAGAGTAAAGATAAAGGTTTTGCTTTCGTGATATGCCTAAACTGTTCGTAGCATTCATCTGGTATGTAAATCCTCATATCTAACTCTGAAAGTGTTTTAACAGCATATTCTTCTATGTCGCATCTTAAAGTAATAAACCAGATATTATCAGGGATTTTATGAATTTTTCTCAAAATATAAGCCTCTCCCACCGATTCCCTCCACCTCTCTCTAACTTCTCGCTTAATTGATAGGATTACTGCTTTAATAGGTTCTCTCATAAGGGTTACCAGATTAGGAACCACAAAATCCGGTTTTTCACCATCAATAGAAGGATTTTTCTCATATTCTATCTCAAATACATCCATTAGAAATCGAATTATGGTTTCTGTTGTCTTTCCTGCTCTAGACATCCTCGATTGTTGGAGAGATTGACCCAACCTAAAAAGATCAACTTTATCCTTCCATTTCTCTCTAACTTTCTCTTCATAACTTCTATAAATTTCATGGCATTTTCTTTCAAGTTTTAGAACTATTTCTGATGGTTTAATCCTTCCTATAAGTTCTTTAATTTTCAGTTCTTCTTCTGCCTCTCTAAGAATTTCGCTAATAGTAGGAATTTCTTCAAGCTAAGGCTCTCTAGGATCTTCCATTTCACCTTTTTCACCTATAACATTCTCAGGAGCATTTTCCCATGGCATCCTCTTTGTTGGGATTCTTCGATAAATTGTGGCTTCATGCCTTAATCCTAAAGATTCTCCCAATTCAGCTATTATCTCATCAGTTGGAGCTTTAACTCTTTTAACAGTTCTGTTTCCGATAACAAAACAGCAATTTTTACCTTCTTTGAGGACCCTATGAATTTGTTTTAAGCACTGATATAAATCAGTGAAATAGGAAAAAACATCCTTTGAGCGCTCAACACTTTTTTCCCGGATTTCCCCCGATATTCTACGAAATATCTTAGAAGGCAAGCTTTCATTCTCAGTTTGACTTCCTCCCAATGAAATGTCGTCTACCTTCATTACTATATACTCATTTAAACCAAGCCATAAGGCTGAATATCTTGAAAACTGACCATAGGCAACGGTTGTTTTACTATCACCATAAGGTGGAGAAGTAACAACTAAATCGATACTTTTATCCTTTAATGGTAAATTTCTTGTATCTCCAAATACAACCTCGGATCTTATATCTTTACTGACTTGCTTATAAAATTCTGCTGCTTTAGAAATGTTATCTTCTACATGCTGGCTGAAAATCTGAGAGACATCTGGATTATGCCTTTTTAATCTATCGAAAGAGATCCTATAAATCTTAAATTCATTTTGTCTAAGATTGGAACTTTCTCTAACTGTTATACTAAAACAGGTAGAGAAAAAATTTCTAGCTTTTTTATTCTCTATTTTTTCCAGAAGTTGTCTTATTATGGTAAGTTCTTTTTGAACTTGGGGTTTAAACCAATAATCAAGATTACGAATTTTTGGAAGGTTAACATTTATTTCTCTAAATCTGAGTTTCCGAATAGCCGTGTCAATATTCTCTTTAAGCTCTACCCAATAAGACTCAAGGATTTGTGGATCTATTGGTGTAGTTTTAGCCTTTGCCAAGATAAGAGCTAATGGATTTACGTCTATACCAACACTATTCCTTCCTAAAAGTCGAGATTCAACTAAAACACTACCAGAACCACAAAAGGGATCTAAAATTAACTCCCCAGGTTTAGAATATCGCTCGATAAGTCTCTTCGCTACCTGTGGAATCATTCTTGCGGGATATGGATGAAAACCATGAGTGAGATATTGAGTATCGGCATTTTCGAAATTCCAATCTTCTGTCGTTCCTTCTAACATAGTATGCTTT
>Ga0209721_1002412_pt1 | contig 11832 bp, 8 predicted proteins | sample TshhotsprinmetaG_FD_184139 | JGI IMG/M metagenome (GOLD analysis project Ga0209721, IMG submission 184139) | Hot spring microbial communities from South Africa to study Microbial Dark Matter (Phase II) - Tshipise hot spring metaG (SPAdes)... | ecosystem: Environmental > Aquatic > Thermal springs... | reverse complement strand
GCAGTGTTGATAATGGCAAAAAAAGGATGAATAATTTCTTCATGATTTTCTTCCTTCCACTCTACGATAAAATTAAATTTTTGTGATTGCTTCGAAAATCAATACTAAACCGCCAACAAGTAATAAGAAAGAAATTAATTTTACGGTCTCTTTAAAGTATTTCTTTTCATATATAGGTATTTTTTTTGGAATATACTCGGGTATTTCACAATCACCCAATTTTATCATTTCTCTATTGTCTAAACTTGTTCTTTTCATTTTCTTTTTTTCTCTTTATTTGAAATATCTCAATCATTTAATAAAAATACTTTGATATTAATCAAAAATAATTCTTAAACTTTAATACAAAAATTCAAAACTCCAATTTTATAATCTTTATGAAATAAATCACCTCAACAGAATCATTTTTTTTGTATAAGAATAAATACCAGAAGTAATTTTATAGAAGTAAATACCACTGTGCAAATTTTGAGCGTCGAATTTTATTTCATACTTTCCTGCTGGTTTAAAATCATTAACGAGAGTGGCAATTTCTCTTCCAAGTAAATCGTAGATCTTTAAAGTTTGCCAACTGTCTATCGAAGAACGCCAACTGATTACCGTGCTTGAGTTGAATGGGTTAGGATAATTCTGATGAAGTTCAAAATCTAAAGATTTCTTTAAGTTACTTTCGTTTATCGTGGTTGCAGGATTATATGAGATCAATCTGATTGCATCTGCAACAACGTAAGTAGCAGATGTCCCCGGTGTTCCTGCATTTGAAATAATTACTTTCTGAGATGTATCGTTTGAAAAAGTATAACTACCAATGAGTCTCCAGGTTGAACCATTTTGAACTTGATTTACTCGCACAGTATCGGTGCCATTTTTGTGCTTGATAATGAATGGAGTATCCTGACAACGATTGGATGAAGATACCCACCAACCGTAAACTTCATAAATTGCTTCTGTAAAAATTCTTGGTCTAAATTCAGCATAACTGCTGCCATTTCCAACTGGATTGAGTTGTGCAGGAGTTGTGCCCCAAAATCCTGGATTAGCAGATGCAAACCAACCGGGTCCAACTAAAGTACATTCAGGATCTCCTGTGTCAATAATTTTTTCAAAGTAAATCATAGGAGGCAACTTCATTGAATCCTTGTGCGTAACAGTTAAAATTGTAGGAACTGCTCTTAATTCAGATGGATTATTAACATATTGATTTTTCACTGCCATCTGAGACGAACCACCACCATCAAGATTCATTGCTTCAATGCATCCAAGGTTAATCATAATTTGAGCAAGCTCTGGTAAACCAACTCCTTCGCTGTTAACTTGTCTCCCGTCTGCAACAATCATAATCACGCGGTTATCTGCAGTGTATCCAACTGCAGTTCTCGGGTCACGATTATCATAACCCACACCACTTCCCCACATTATTTCTTGATCGTAAGTAATATTAACTTGACCGTTTTTAACTAAGGTTGGTGCACCACCGATTCCAACTAAAAGATTTTGATAAACTGTTCCTGCGGATTGTTGTGGTGGTGGAAGAGGAGTTTGTTGATTATTTGTGTAAGGCATCGGTGCTGAGAATTTATAAATATCACTCACATTGCTACCAAAATGATAAATCCAATCAACACTGAATGTTCTGTTCATCTTCATCCCAAAGAAACTTCTTATGACAGGAAAAGATTGACTGAATCTTGTTACTGAGGCTACATTCTGCGCTTTAACTTCATTCGGATAGACCACTGCCGAGAATGAGTTCGTACCTCCAAAAAATCCTCCATTAACACCAGCATATGCTCCTACTGAAGTTACAAAATCACGCACGTTTCTATTTGTGCTTGATATGTAAGGATGGATGACTAGATTAGGATTGTTCATATCAACTTCAATATAAAATATTTTCAGCTTTGGTGTTGCTCGGTCTCCCTGAAAAATTTTTACACCTGCTGGCATTGTGTAGTTTGATGTAATCTCTGTCCACGTTATGGATTGAGAAAATGAAATTGTTATTGATAAAACTATAAGTGTAAATATTTTTTTCATCTTAAGACCTTTTATTAGTTATCACTTTAATACTTTTCAAACCGCAATAGATTTCCAAATAAATCAGAATAGAACACGGATAACACTGATTAGACGGATTTTCACTGATTAACTTAAAACTACTTCAATTTTTATCTCCTTTTCCGGATAATCATCAGGATTTATAAAATTAGATTCTACTTCTTTTCCATTTATTCTAATTGATTTTATTCCCGAATTTTTTTTCTTAGGATTATCAACTGAGAGAATAAATCTTTTCCCTCTGAAATTTCTTTCAGCCTTAAATGATTTCCAAGTTTTCGGAATTCTTGGATTGATTGTCAAACCCTTTAATGATGTTTGAAATCCAAGAATATAGTCTAAACCAATTCTATACATCCAAACTGCGGTTCCTGTAAGCCAGCTATGACTTGCCTGATTTTCGGTTTCGTGCTCAGGACTTGTAACATATTCAGCATAAACATAAGGTTCAACTTCGTATCTATCAATGTTCCTTGAAGAGTTCAATGGAATCATTTTAGAATAAGTTTCGAATGCAAAGTCAATATCATCATTAAGTAAAGAAGCAAGAACAAACCAACTTGAAGCGTGATTGAAAACTGCTCCGTTTTCTTTTTTGCCGGGAACACAGCGACTAATCAATCCGGTGTTGTCTTCAATCTCTCTATATGCTGGCCAGACTATTTGCATTCCGTAAGGAGTGCTGAGAAATTTCTTGCCGAATTTCATAGCAGAATCCGCATACTCTTTCGGAGCAATTTCAGAGATAATAGACCAAGATTGAGAGTTTATAAAAATCTTTCCTTGCTTATGTTTTTCTGAGCCGACTTCACTTCCATCATCTCTGAATGCTCTCAGATACCATTTGCCGTCCCAACAGGTTTCGTTTATTACGTTTCGAAGTTGTTCATATTTATTTTTCCATCGTTCAAGAGTTTCATAATCTTGTTTATACTCAAGCAGCTCAAATGATTTTTTAATTATGTATGCAAGAAAGAATGCACCCCAAACAGTTTCACCTTTACCTTTTGGTCCGATATGATCGAGTGTATCATTCCAATCGCCGTTCATAATTTTGGGCAAACCTCTTTCAGTGCAAGATGAAATTGCGAAATCAACAGCACGAATTGTGTGATCATAAACTGTGGCTTCGCCTTCATCATAAAATTTTACTACTTCATCAAGAATAGAAAAGTCAGCAGTTTCATTGAGGTATTCAACAATTCCAAATGGTATCCAAAGCGGAGTATCTGAATGATTTGTTTTTTCACCCCACTCTGTTATTTTGAAAAAGTTGTGAAGTGTCGAACCATCTTTGAATTGAAACCTTAATGCATTCAATAACCTTTTTCTAACTCTTTCTGGATGAGCGATTACCATTCCGAGAATATCCTGAAACTGATCACGCATTCCGGTTCCAAAAAGCAATCCACCGTGATAATATCCTGAATTTCTCGCCATATCGAATGTAACTGCTGCTTGGTATTGATTCCAGACATTCAACATTAGATTAAATTTTTTGTCAGGAGATGAAACTTTAACATTACTCAAATAATCATTCCAGTAAAGTTTAACATCTTCAAACTTATCTTTTATAGTTTTTATCTTTTTCAACTCATCAATTTGAATTTCTTTGAATGGATTTTTAACATCTTTACTTACAACAATCATCAAGGTTGCAAATTCAATTTCAGATTTTTTCTCTAAGGTAATTTTTGATTGAATAGCAGCAACTGGATCACCTGCGGTTATTTCTGTATTTCCCATCTTGCCGGTTTCAATTGCAATTGGATTAGCTTCCGAACGCCATCTGCCGATAAATTTATCGAGACTTCCATCAAATCCACTTACCGGAAGTGTTGATGTAAAAAGAAGATTATATCGCCAGTCAATATTCGGTTGAGCCACAGTTACTTTTTTGTTTAGCACCCAATATCTTCTTGTGCAAACAAGTGTCTGATGTTTTTTGTTGAAATGAATATCTGTGAAATGCTTATCATTAGGCTGATTGATAATATCGTTCAGAGCATTGCCCATTAACAATTCAGTAAAAGAATAAACTTCGATGTTTCTTTTTTTATTTGAGAGATTAGTAAGCTTTACTTTCCAGATTTCGCCGTTTAGATCTGTCGGAACAAAATAAGTTATCTCTCCACGAATTTTATTTTTTTCTGTAATGATTGTTGTGTAACCTTGTCCATGATGACATTCATAAAAGTCATATTTTTTATCGTGAGTTGGAGCCCAACTTAACGACCAGTATTTCCCTGAGTCAGCGTCTTTAATAATAACATATCTACCTGGTCTGTCCCAAGGCAGGCAGTTATATCGCATTCTTGTTAGTCTGTTGTCACGCGGAGTTTCCATAAAACTAAAACCACCACCGGTATGCGAAATCATCCCGGCGTAGTTTTCATTCCACATATAGTTGAACCACGGACGTGGTGTCTGAGGATTAGTAATTATAAACTCTCTCTCATCTTTTGAAAAATAACCGTATTTATTCTTAAACATTTCTTCCTCTGCTTTTATAAAAATTTTTAGTTAAAGTAAAGTTTATATGTTGCGATTTTTTTTATTTCAATGGTAACATCAAATTTATTTTCCTTAATTGGCAACTCTTCAATGAAGATTTCTTCGAGAGTTACTCGCTCAACTTTTTTTGGTTTGATAAAAAATTCAATTTGAGTATTGATTATATTTTCAGTTGGATTATAAACTCTCAAGATTACAGAACCGCTTTCATCTTCAGGTTTTTTCAATGCAGAAAAAATAAGATTCTCATTATGAATTTTTATAAATGATAACTCATTCGGTAAGTTTCCATTCGATGAGCCAACTTCTGCAATTTTGATTGGATTATTAAAGTTTAATGCCTCCTGATAAACTCTTCCTTCTTCCCAATTTCCAATATGCGGATAAACTGCTAATCTATAGCTTGATTTTCCAAGACATTGGCTACCTTTTTGAAAAGTATAATCCTGCTTCGAGCTCGGATAAATAATATATTCGAATGCTCTGAAAAGTGTTATAGCAATTGTTCTTTTTTTATCATCTTTAACCTCGTATTCTTTCAATCCATCTACAATTATGGCAACTCCATTTTTATCATCAGAAACATCTACGAAATGATGAAGAGGATAGTCATACATCGGCTGCTCAATCCAATTTTTTGCATCAATCCTCTTTATTTCTCTTTTAACAACGTCAAACTGACCTTCACCGTAGTGATGAGTTGCATTCAGATTTGTCGGGAACATGATTCGTAGTCGGTGGCTTTCTGCTAAATTATCAACGTCAACTTTCAGCTCAACTGATTTTGAAACTTTAGTCAAAGATATAGTCATATCAATTTTTATAGTTGACAGTTTGGGATTCTTACTTTTTCTTTCTTTAAGATTTGCAGGAATTTTTAATGAGTGACTGATCATCACTGAAGAAAATAAAGAGCCAGTTTCCTGAATTTTTATTTTCGGTTTTGAATTCAAAGTTGTAATAAATGGTTTTGTAGGAATGTTTGTCCACGCGTGTCCAGCTTCTCCTTCATCATAAAAATAACCGAGCTGTTTAAATTCTTTCTTGTTGAGTTTATCAGTAAGATCAAAAGTTCCGTTTGCATTTACTTTGATTTTTAGGTACTCATTTTCGAGATAGATTTTTTCTCCACTTTTATAAATCAGTTTATCAGTTTTCAAATTTGATTTACTTTCAGTTGGAATGACTTTGAAAGATTTATAACCGAAAGGTTTTAAATTTTTTAAGTGCAGATAAATGTTATATCTCATCATATCAAAATACATCGGACGGTCTATCATTTGTTCAAGAACGGGTTGAACAGCTTCAACGGATTTAAATTGATAATCAACTTGATTTTCATTATTGTCAAAAACAATGATGCTATCTTTATTTAATTCTCTAGGAATATCAATAAAGCATTCAACAATTTCATCTCTCACATATTGATTTGGATTAAACGCTACTAAAAAAACCTCACTTGAACTTAAACTTGAACCTGAACTTGAACTTGAACTTAAACCGATATCCCCGCAAATGTGCTTAACAGCTCTTTCAAAAATTCCCTTAGAAATTTCGATTGACTGTTTATAGCGAGCCATCATATCCTCGTGAATTTCATCGAGACTACATCCACCGATTGAATCGTGTGCAGAGTTTTGAACAATTAATTCCCATGCAAGTTCTGGATAAGCATCGTTTATATCTCGACCAATTAAAGATGAGAATACATTAAAAGGTTCCGCATAAAATTGAACCCATCTTTCAGCGTCAAAGTTTTTTTGTTTCAGATACATTCTTGCAGAAGTTGTGTAACCATACATATTTCCACTTCGTTTATCATATTGTGAACTTCTTCGTTCACCATAAACTTTTTTCAAAGAATTGATATCAATGCTGTTCATCAGACTTTCAGCATAATCTTCTAAAGTTGAATGGATTAGATTCAAATCAGGGAATAATTTTTTTATGTCTTTAATAATTCTTACGGTTTTGATATTCGGTCCACTTGAATCGTGTCCCTCCATCCAAATGACGTGAGGAGTTGTAAAATCTTCAGCTTGATCCTCAATTATTTTTTCGACTTGCTGTTTGATATTTTCAGGATAGTAACCATCGAGAGGATCAATTATAAAATAATCTTCGTCAACTAAAGATTTATCGGCAAAATGAAAAGCCTGACCACCTTTTGACCACTTGTATTCAATATCAAAAGGGAATTCATTATGAATTACAGGACGATAGATATAAAAGTAAAAATTATATCTTGGCATTGTTGAAAATCTTGAAGAGACAGCTTCAGTTCCATCTGCACCTATCCAAAGAAATTCTGCTTTCGGGGAATCGATAGAGTTTATACCACGATAAAACATAATTAGGTTAATACCGAATTCCTTGTAAATCTGAGGCAGTTGAGAAATCTGTCCCCATGAAAAAGGTGAGTAACCAATTTTTGAAACTCTGCCAAACTTTTTACTCGTTTTATGACCAATCAATAAATTTCTCAGAAGATTTTCTCCGCCAACCTGAAATTGTTCCGGCAAAACATACCAGGGTCCGATGAACAATCTTTTTTCTTCAACAAGTTTTTTAATTAACTCTGCTTTATGAGGTTTAATCTCAAGATAATCCTTAATCACAATTGATTGACTATCAAGATGGAATGCACGATAATCTTTTTCTGATTGAAGAATATCAAGCACTTCATCAATCATATCAACGAGCATCTGTCGGTTTCTCTGGAATGGAAATCTCCACTCTCTATCCCAATGTGTATTCGAAATTACATGAAATATTTTGTCTTTATAGTTTTTCATCTTTTCTTTGAGTTTATTTGAAAAATAAATTATGCTTTAGTAAAACTTCAGGAATTCCTTTTTTACAAATGTATGTCGCTGCCTTAAAATTATGTCCGCTTGTTTGAGCAAAAGGAACAGCAATGCATAAACCAATTCCCGCGGCTCTGATTGCTATTGTTCCGCTTTCGCTATCTTCAAATCCAATAACTTCAGAAAACTTCTCTTTCGGTATATTTAATTTGTAAAGAGCAATGCTGTATAAATCCCTGTGAGGTTTCAGTCTTATTTCACTTGAGTCACTTGCAGAAATCACTGAATCATAATATGAATTATAGTCTTTGAAGTAACTAAGTATTCTTGTCTTAAAATCAGAGTCCGATAGTAAATGATTTAACTCTGAGTAAATGACTTTAAATACTTCCCTCAAAACAATATCTGCTTCGTAAAAAATTGATGAAGTTACGATAGCCGTTTTCATAGGAGTCTTTGAGAAATAATCACACAAATCAAAAAATTTATTTCTTGTCTTTTCAATTTGTCTTAAAGTAAAATTTTCTTTCTCTTTGTTTTGATAATTCTCAAAAAGGAAATTGAAGAATAAATCTTTCTGTTCTGTAATTAAACCTTTAATTAAAGGTAAAAAAACTGACATTCCTGGCATTGCTTCAATTAAATGCTTATTCGGATCACCGAATAATTCATCAGCTACAAAACGACCTTCACCAATTTTTATCCTTTCAAGAATTTCGTGATAACGTTGATAATAAACATCTATTCCCAATCTGATATAGTCATTAAAAGTGAATGAGGAGAAATTTTTGTTAAACTTGTCATACAAATACTTCCTTATTTGTGCTTTGTCCTCTTCATCTAAAAATAGATTCTGTTTGAATTTTATGAGATAGGAGTCTCCTGTTAGATTTATGATTTTAAACTGTTTGAGATTTGCACTTACTTCCTGCTTACGCTGAGCATCTTTTCCGAAAAATAAAGTCCAGAAAGCAGCAAATAAAAATGCTTCAATTACATCAGTCTTTCTGAAATACTTTTGATATTTTTTTATAAGATACTCAACATGTTTGGTAGTACTGTTTCCAATGATGTTTGGATAATCAGATTTTTCATCCAATCCTCTCCACGATGATTTGCTAATTCTATTCGAAAATGTTCTAATCATAAATTCAAGTGAATGAATGCATAAAAGTTCTGTAGTTGTTGTCGTTCCGTCCATATCCATGACAGCAGCAGAGAGATGCTTTACGGGTTTTAATACTTTTTTAGCCAAAGGATATATTTCATAATCTGGATAAATGTAAAGTGGATTATTTATCACGACAAATTCATCAGATAAATCTGCGATTAATTTTTTTGCTTCGTTTTTACTTATAAATTTTTTACTCATTTTTATAACACTATTTATTTCTGAAAAATTATTTTTTTACCTGTATTTAAAAGCTCATTAACTTCATCAGACGATTCACCTTCAGCATAGATTCTTATTATCGGCTCTGTCTCTGAAGAGCGAAGAAGTAGCCATCTGCTATCTCCTGAAAGTTTGTATTTAATTCCATTTATTATTTCACGACTACTTAAAAAAGTTTGAACATTTTCAACTTTAAACTGATTGATTGAATCTAAATTCTGATTAAAAATTTTTTCTAATATTTCAATTCTGTCATCACCATCATAATTCAAATCGATTCTGTCGTAGAAAATCTCTCCAAATTTTTCTCTTTTAATTTTTACTAATTCAGAGAGCTTATTGAAACCCGAATTTGCTAAGTACTCTATCATAAAAAGTGATGAGAGAATTCCATCACGTTCAGGAATATGAATTCCGAATCCAAATCCTCCGCTTTCTTCACACCCAAAAGCTACTTTTTGTTTAATCATTACTTCTGTGATGTATTTAAATCCCACCTGAACATCAATTACGTCTCTTTCTTTGGATTGAAATAAAAATTTTAACTTATCAGTAACAGAAGAAGTTTTTACAATATCTCCAACTAAATTTTTTTGATTGACTACAAAATCAGCAAGGAATATAATTGTTTCCTGAGCACTTAACCATTCTCCGTTTTCAATCATTACACCACATCTGTCAGCGTCGCCATCAGTCGCTAATCCAATTGAATAACTTTTTGAAATCAATTCTTCTTTTAATGGATTAAGATTTTTTTCAATCGGCTCAGCATATCTTCCATAAAAATTTTCATCAGGTAATGAGTAAATAGATTTAGCAAGAATATGGTGGCTGATTAAAATCCGTTCGAGAAAATCAGAGCCTGCGCCTCCCATCGAATCAACACAAACGTTTAATCTTGATCTTCTGATTAAATCAAAATCAACCATTGACTCAAGATGTTCTGTATATTTCAGTAAAAAATTTTCCTTAGAAATATTCGCTTTGTTTTTTCTAATAGGATTTTGACCAATCAGTTTTTCAACTTCTTTCGTTTCTTCAGTTAGGAAAGGACCACCGTAACTGGATTTAAATTTCACTCCATTATACTCTGCAGGATTATGTGAAGCTGTAATCATAACTCCTGCGAAACAATTTTTATCTTTTACAGTGAATGATAAAACTGGAGTAGGAATAATTCTGTCTGATAAAAAAAACATTTATATCATTTCCCGACAAAATTTCAGAAAAAATAGTCGCAAACAATTCTGAGTTTCTTCTTCCATCGAATCCGATAGCTACATTTTTATTACTGCTTTTTTGATTTACGTAATCTGAAAAAGCCTGTGCAACCAAAGAAACTGTTGATTCATTTATCTCTTTATAGAGTATGCCGCGCCAACCATCTGTTCCGAAAATTATATTCATAAAATTTTTTGGGTTAAGTTATACGTAATTTCTTTTTGCACTTCTTTGAAATTAATTTCTCTTAATAGTTTATTATTCTTTACTGACAGTGCGGCTAAAGCTCCGCAAGCTTCTCCTGTTGCAGCTGATGTTGGTTGAATTCGTAATGCGCTATGTCCTTCACGAGTTGATGAGATACATCTTCCGGCTGCAAGTAAATTTTCCGATTCAGAAACAATGAGTGCCCTCATAGGAACTTCATAGTATTCTCCTTCTTGAAGATGCTCCATTCTACTTTCTTCACCTTTCTGACCGTGAATATCAATTCCGTAACAAGCTCTTGCAATTGCATCATCAAACTTTCTTGCTTGTTTAATATCATCACCTGTAACGATATAATCCCCAATGGCTCTCCTTGTTTCTCTTACTCCAACTTGCACTGCTGTTTCGAGTAATATTGAATTTGAAAATCCTGGAATTTCATTTTGTAGTAAGTCAACAACTTGAGCAACTTGTTTTCTACCAATCAGCTCAGCTTTGGTTAACTCTTCCGAAGTTGAGCCATCAACTCCTAAAATGTTAGATGTGTTGAATGAACCTTCTCCTGATTCAGGTAGAGTTGTGAAAAAAATATATTCAATTTCTTCTTTTAATCTTTTTTCTGAAATAGCTCTCTTGACGAATGAGAAAAATCCTGCAATTGAAATTATTTTATCAAAGTTAAAATTATAATCCATCCAGTCGAAAAAATCTTCTTTGTTTTTTATAGCGTAATCAGTAACTATTTTAACATCAATTCCAGCCATTCTGAAAAAGAGAGTCAGTGCCTGAAGTTTGCCTGTTTTTTCATCACCTTTCTGATAAGGGAATCCACCGAGATAAACTAATTGAGCATCTCCTGTTGTATCAATAAAAACTTCTGCGTTAATTTCAACTTGAGTATCATCCGTAACAACTATTACAGAGTTAATTTTATTTCCGATTCTTTTCACTTCATTTATTCTTGCGTTTAGAAGAATAGTACAGTTTGCATCATTGAGTAGATTATAAGCTGATGCTCTGAAAGAAGATGCATAGAAACCATTATCTATCATTCCTTTACGGTTTATCATTTCGTTTTCAATATCTTCAAATACGCCTCTGACAAGAGTTTCGCCGTTAACACTATGTTTCATAAAAGGTGAGACCATTCCAGCAGTTGACATTCCGCCGACAAATCCATAGTGCTCAATTATTAACACTGAAACTCCGAGTCTTGCGGCTTTTACTGCTGCACTAATTCCAGCTATACCAGCACCTGCAACTATGATATCATATTTTGGTTTTAATTGATTCATTATTTTAATAAATGTGGCTAAAGCCTGATTGAAATTAAAATTTTCTGTGAGGCAATCTTAAAAGTATTTTATATTGTCACGCTGATCCTGCCCGCCTTGACTCGGCTGTCAAGTCGAGGCTGGTCGAAGCGTGAGTTTCATAGAAAATACCAGTCTTCGACAGGCTCAGACTGACATTACTTGAGTTTTAAGACAGCCTCCAAAAAATTTTTAATATTTATCTTTAACTGTTTTATTCATTGCCTCAACATACCAACCTGTAATTATTTGAGGTCTTGTAATTGCTGTTCCAACAACTACTGCATAAGCACCAACTTCAATCATTTCTCTTGCAGCT
>Ga0209721_1002411_pt1 | contig 11834 bp, 11 predicted proteins | sample TshhotsprinmetaG_FD_184139 | JGI IMG/M metagenome (GOLD analysis project Ga0209721, IMG submission 184139) | Hot spring microbial communities from South Africa to study Microbial Dark Matter (Phase II) - Tshipise hot spring metaG (SPAdes)... | ecosystem: Environmental > Aquatic > Thermal springs... | reverse complement strand
CTGGGGTTTTCCTCAACCGACTGGAAATCGGCATGCCGCTCCAGGCCGACCCCACCGTGGCCTACGGCCTGGGCAAGCGCCTGCCCGAGCTGAATCGCAACGCGGGCGACTTTGAGAAAGACACCCCCTACAACAGCTACACCCGACGCGGCCTGCCCCCAGGTGCGATTGGCAACCCCGGCGCAGAAGCGCTGCGTGCCGTGCTCAACCCCCAGCGCACCAACGAGCGGGGCCAGAAGTATCTGTACTTTTTGCATGCCCAGGGCCGCTTGTTCCTCAACGTGGACTTCCAGGGGCACCTGCGCGACGTGGCCAGGTATTACCGCTAGATCTCCTCAAAAAAGTCCCGATCCACACGCTTTACCTCGTAGCGGGCGGCCACCGTAACCCCTACGTTGTACTCAATCATGTACCGGGCAAGGGTCTCACCGTCTATCAGCACGATGTTCCCCAATTTTTCGGCGGTCTCGATGGCGCTATCCGAAAATTCCGATGTGGTGATGATGACGCCGCGGCTGGCTTTTTTGAGCGCAAGGCTCCCGGCAAACGTGCGAACCACCTCACTTGAAACGGTGTTATTCCAGCGTTTGGCCTGTATGTAGATGTTATCCAGTCCCAGTCTGTCCTGCTTGATGATACCGTCTATGCCGTCATCCCCGCTGCGCCCAACGGCTTTACCCGCATCGCTTACCGAGCCCCCGTACCCCATAGCGACCAACAGCTGTATGACCAACCGCTCGAAAAAGGCCGGTGGGCTTCGCTTAACGCGATCCAGCAGCTCATGCGCCAGTTGTTTTTGTAGTTCAAGATAGAGCTGTTCTAGCTGTTCATCCGGTGTGGTGCTGGAACCCATTCCGCGATCGTTGTCATCGCTATCATCGCTCGAGCGGGTTCTCTTGCGAAATTCGACGAATCCCGGAAAACGCCTCAGGTAGTGGTTATCGATATCGGTGATGCCCGTTTGCAAGACGCGCAGCCCCTCTGGGGTAATCCTGAACCTACCCCGGCCCGAAGATTCCAGCAAACCCGCCTTCGTCAAATAGGTTCTGGCCCATCCAACCCGGTTCTCATACCTGCTCTGCCCGCCACTGGGCAGCAACTCCGCTCTTTCCTCCGGGGTCAGGGCGAAGCGTTGTGCCAGAAGTTCAAAGGCCTCTTCCATGGAGTGTTCCTGCTGATCGGAGGCCAGAGCCAGCAGAGGGTACATGAATCGTTGGTAACTTGGTACGGGCATTTACCAGGCATTCTATATCGGCGGTTTAAACAACAAGCACAACCTCAACCACGTGCAATTCTGACCTGGTACAACACCACCCCCAGCGCCACCGCCGCGTTCAGGCTCTCGGCGCCCTGGGCCAGGGGAATCTTGGCCAGTTCGTCGCAGTGCTCGGCCACCAGGCGGCGCATGCCCTCGCCCTCGGAGCCGATGACAATAGCCAAAGGGCGGCGGTAGTCGAGCTGGGCAATGGTCTTGCTGGCCCTGCCGCTGGTGCCATAGACCCACACCCCTTGCTGCTTAAGCTGCTCCAGGTAGCGTGCGATGTTTTTCACCTGCACCAGCGGGATTTTTTGGGCTGTGCCCGCCGAGGCCTTCAAGACCAGCGCGGAAAGTGGCGCACTGCGGCGCTCCTCGGTCACCACCCCATGGGCCCCCAGCGCAAAGGCGCTGCGGATGAGGGCCCCGTAGTTGCGCGGGTCGGTCACGCCGTCCAGCACCACCAGCAAGACCTGCTCGCCACGCTTTTGGGCCAGCCGAAAGGGGGCCTCCGGGTTGGCGTAGGTGGCTTCTTCAATCTCGGCTACCAGCCCCTGGTGCTGGGTGGTCTTGACCATCTGATCCATCTCGATGCGGGGTACCAGCTTGTACGAAGCCCCCAGCTTGTCCAGTTCCTTTAGGAGCCAGTTTTCCACGCCCTTCGCCACCCAGACCTGCCCCACCTGGCCCTCGCGCAAAGCCTCCAAGACCGGGTTACGTCCGTAGATGAGCATGAGAACAGTGTAATCCCGATCGGTTCAGGAGCAACCCAGTTCGCGGAGACCCTCCTGATCTCAATGGACTTTTGGTTGGCCCGTATCTCGTTCTTGCTCAGTTTTTCGGGAAACCCCGTCGGAAACTTCCAGCGACTTTGCCGATGCACTTTCTCATGCTCTACATGTACCCCAAGTGACGCATTTCCAGCTTCCTTCGCCCTAGTGCTTGGTGCTTTTGTATGCTTCTTGGGCTTTAGCGTGGGTATCCGCGGGTCTCCCATTCATATCAAACCCCTCCACGGGGTGACAAAAGGAGGGGAGTCTGCTCGTTGCCCTACATTTCCGTTTTGTTCGTCCTGTTTCGTCTACAGCCTACACCCCCACCCGGCCTTCCCATCAAGGAAGAAGGGCCGTTCAACCCAATGTTCCCGAGGCCACCGAAATGAGCCGCAAAACCCACCCCAGTTCCGGGGTGGGCATCCGGTAATCACACAGTTTTCAGTTGCCGTGCTGCGCAATCGATTCATCGATGAGGGTCTGGCGGGTGGCATTGATTTGCAGCGCTTTCACCTTGACGTACTGGGCACTGGTGGCATGGGCCAAAGCGGTTTCCAGGTCGATCTGGTCGCGGGCGTAGAGCTCGGCCAGGTGGTCGTCGAAAGTCTGCATACCATCCAGCGAAGAGTCCTTGAGGGCTTCGTAGATTTCGCTGGTGCGGTTGGGGTCTTTGATCAGATCGCGGATTCGCAGGTTGCCTTTGAGAACTTCCATCGCGCAGACCCGTCCACCCTGCTTGCCCGGCAGCAGGCGTTGCGAAACAATCCCCACCAGCGATTCGGCGAAGAGGATGCGGGCCACCTCGCGTTCGTGCGGTGGGAAGAGGTCGAGCACCCGGTTGACGGTGCGCACGGTGTCGAGGGTGTGCAGGGTGGAAAATACCAGGTGGCCGGTCTGGGCGGCCTCGAGCGCGGCGGCGGCGGTGGCGTGGTCGCGGATCTCTCCGATCATGATGACGTCGGGGTCCTGCCGCATGGCTGCCACCAGCCCATCCTTGAAGCTGGGCGCATCCTGCCCAATCTCACGCTGCACCACGATGGAGCTTTTGCCCCGGTGCAGGTACTCGATGGGGTCCTCCAGCGTAATGATCATCTTGGAGTGGTGCTGGTTGATCTCGTCAATGATGCGAGCCAGGGTGGTGGACTTACCCGAGCCAGTGGGGCCGGTGACCAGCACCAGGCCCTTCTCCTTATCGCGGAAATAGTTGATGGTCTCCTGTGGCAGGGAGACGATTTTGAGCCTGCTTTCGTCGGAGTTGACCACCCGCATCACACAGCTCACCGAGCCCCGCTGCTTGAACAGGTTGACCCGGAAGCGGGCCACCCCCGGCACCGAGTAAGCCAGGTCTACCTGGTGTTGCTCGGCGAATGTGGCCTTCTGCTTCTCGTTGCACATCATGTCCACAAGGGCGGAAGTGTACTGAGGCGTGAGAGGGGTTTGGGTAATGGGACTCAGTTTGCCGTGCAGACGGGCCATCAGGGGCAGGCCTACATGCATGTGTATGTCGGAAACCCCCCTGGCAACAAGATTGGTGAGCAGTTCGGGAAAGGTCATACGAGGCGATTGTAGGCGGGCTTGACCAAGGTACTGCGGCAGAATGAACACCTCGCTGTTACGTTAATCTGGGTCATTTGCACTTGACAACAAATAGGGCAATTTATCCCTGTTTTTATCGTATTTTTGCTCTAAGTGGGGGTGTTACGTAGCCGCCTCCCTGCGTTACAAAACACACCAGGTAGGGGCTTTCGTCCTGACAGCATGGGGCTAGATTAGACTTGAAAGAGCGAGGAGGGCGCTATGTACAAAAAAATCCTGATGCCCACCGATGGCAGTGCTTGCAGCCAGAAAGCCATTGCGGAAGGCCTCGAGGTCGCCAAACATATGGGGGCCAACGTAACGTTCCTTTATTCCGTAGAGAACATCAGCTCTAGCCTGTGGATCAGCCCCGAGAGCGTGCCGTATGGCCTCGAGCTGATCGAGGACCTCAAGCGAGTAGGCCAGGAGGCCCTCCAGAAGGCCCGCGAGCTGGCCCAAACCGCCGGGGTGGCGGCGGAGACCAGGCTGGTGGAGGCCCGGCCGGTGGAGGCCATCTTGGCCGAGGCCAAAAACCACGACCTGATCGTGATGGGCACCCACGGTCGCAGCGGACTGGACCGCTTTATGCTGGGCTCGGTGACCGAGGCGGTGCTACATCGTTCCGACAAACCGGTGCTGGTCCTGCGCTGTAAGTAAACTGATAGGGTGCTTCGCAAGCTCCGCGCCCTGCTGGCCGCCTGGTATGCCTATTTTCTGGAATACCGCGCCGAGGTGCTGTTGTGGTCGCTCTCGGCCATGCTGCCGCTGATTTTGCTGGGGGTCTGGACACAAGCGGCAGAGGGCGGCGACTTTAGCCTTTCGGCCTCCGAGTTCGCCCGCTACTTTCTGTGCGTGTTTGTAGTGCGCCAGCTGACCATTGTCTGGGTCATCTGGGAGTTCCAGGACGACGTGCTGCAAGGGCGGCTCTCGTTCAAGCTCCTGAAGCCCATCGATCCGGGCTGGGATCACCTGATGCAGCACTTGGCCGAGCGCCTGACCCGGCTGCCCTTTGGCCTGATGATTGTGGTGATTTTTCTGCTGGCCTATCCCCAGGCCCGCTTTGTGCCCGAGGTCGAAGGGGCGCTGCTGGGGCTGTTGGCTTCGCTGGCAGCCTTTTTGCTGCGCTTTCTGATGCAGTACACCTTTGCCATGCTGTGCTTCTGGACCGAGCGGGGCGCAGCGGTAGAGGAACTGTGGTTTGTTTCGTACCTGTTTCTTTCGGGCCTGATTGCCCCCCTCACCATTTTTCCGGAGGCGGTGCGCAACTTTGCCCTGCTGACCCCCTTTCCCTATCTGGTGTACTTTCCAGCGGCGCTGTTGGCCGGTCTGCCCTTGCCCGGCAGCGTGGGCCAGGGCTTCTTGGTGCTGGGGGTCTGGTTTGCCGTTTTCTGGATTATCAACCGGTGGCTTTGGCGCATGGGGCTGCGGCAGTTCTCCGGCATGGGAGCCTAACGCCCATATGACGCTGGCTGACGTAGCATGGGGCCAGCATGGTTCGTCTACGCCTGTTGGGGGTTCCGGCGGTCGAGCAGGCCGGGGCTACCTTGGGGCTGCCTACCCGTAAGCTGTTGGGGCTGTTGGCCTACCTGGTCATCGAAGGCCCCACCCCCCGCGGCCGCCTGGCCGGGCTATTCTGGACCGAGCAAAACGAGGAAACCGCGCGGGGCCACCTGCGCCGTGAGCTCAACCGGCTGCGCCACACCCCTTTGGCCCCCTATCTGCGCAGTGAGGGCGGTCTGTTGTGGCTGGTGGGCTGAGTATGCCTTTCGCTTCTCCTGGCTCGTCCATACTGCATATGACAAGAGCCTACCTCCTTGAATACGGTATGAGCGTGGAGGGTTAGCACTGCGGTAAGCCAGGAAGACCGACCTCGAGGTTTTCCCCTTACCTTCACCAAATCTACATGTCTCGTACCAAGCCCATACACAAGCACTGCCGAATATGGCCCTCGCGGAGGTAACGTCTTGAAGAGACTCTTTGCAACCGTTGCAGCCCTACTGGCCCTGGCACCTCCTGTCCTGGCTCAAAGCCCTGCCCTCGAGCTCCCCCAGGCCCTGCAAACCCTGCCCAGCACCCTGGACTGGCGAAGCGCCGACCTTAGCTACGAGAGTGCGGTGCGTCAGTTGGAGGCAGCCCTGGCTGCCCAGGGATTCAAGCTATTGGGCGGCACCGACTACACCCTGCGCGAGGGCGCCGGCAGCAACCTGACCCTCTCCAGCACCGCCAGTATTGGGGTTCTACCCTGGTCGAGCAGCGCCGACGCAGTCCGCAGCGCCCAGCGCGCTCTGGAGCGGGCCGTCCTGGCCCGTCGCGAGGCCCGCAATACCCTTTACCTCACCCTACATACCCAGTACTTCAACCTGCGTCAGGCCCAGAACGATCTGGCCATCGCCCAGGCCACCCTGGCGCTGCGGGAACGCCAGTTGCAGATTGTCACCACCCAAAACCAGGCCGGTACTGCCACCCTGAGCGACCTGCTCACCGCCCAGCAGAACCTCGATACCGCCCGCTCCGGGCTGGTGAGCGCCCAAGGGGCCGTCGAAATTGCCCGCCTGACCCTGGCCGGTACCCTGGGCCTGAACTCCCAGAACCTGGGCCAGCCCAACACCCTGCCCAGCGAGCCCGAACTGCCCAGCGAAACCTTGGAGGCCTTGTTACAGCGGGCCCTGGCCAGCCGACCCGATGTTTTGCGAAGCCAGTCACAGCTCCAGGATGCCGAGGAAAACCTGGCCAACGCCCAGCGGGATCGCCTAATTCCCAATGCGGCTCTGAGTGCAGGCTACAGCACCGGGGGCACCAGTCCCACCACCGTCTCGGCAGGGTTGAACTTCAAAACCGGCACAGCCTCGCTCTCGGGAGCTGTTCCGCTGGTGCAGGGCAGTGGCGGGGCTCCGCAGGCCCAGGGTTGGAATGTGGGGCTCTCGCTGAGCGTACCCATTTTCGACCCGGTGAGCGACAGCCGCATCAGCACCGCCCAGACCGCTCTGCAAGCAGCCCGGCAGGCCCTGGAAACCACCCGCAAGGCCGCCGAGCTGGATGTGCGGCAAAAATACCAGAGCCTCCAGACCGCCAAGGCCAGCATTGCGGCGGCCCGGGCTGGCTTGAACGCCGCCAACCAGAGCCTGCGCACCGCCCAGGCCCGGCTCCAGGCTGGAACCGGCACCAGCCTGGACGTGCAAGCAGCCCAGCTCAACCAGCTCCAAGCCCAACGCAACCTCGAGGCCGCCCTTATTCAAGCTCAACTGGCCGCCTTGGCTCTACAAAACGCCCTTGGCACCGATCTGACCGCTTCTTTGGGAGGAACCCGATGAACCGCTTATTCGCCGTTGTCCTCTTGCTTGGCAGCGCCCTAGCCCAGAACAGCCTGACCCTGGTGCAGGCCCTGTCCCAGGCCTACCGCCAAGGCCCCAGCCTGCAAAGCGCCCAAGCCACCCTGCAAAACGCCACCCTGCAGCTAAGGGCCCTGGAGGCCGACCCCAGCACCCTGATCGTGCCCCTCACCCAGGCCCGGCAAAGCGCCCGGCTGGCCGAGGTGAACCTCGAGGCTACCCGGCTTTCGGTTATGCAGAGCGTGGTCAATGCCTACATCGGCCTCTACGAAGCCCAGCAGAACGTGGGGCTGTTCCAGGCCCAGGTAGCCCTCAACCAGCGCAACCTGGACGTGGCCAAAGCCCGGCTGGCCGCCGGCAATGCCACCGCGCTGGACGTGGCCCGGGCCCAGACCACCCTGGACAGCTCGAGGCAGTCCCTGACCAACGCCCAGGCCCAGATTCCTGTCCTGTCGGCGCAACTGGCCACCCTGTTGGGCCTGAGCGACCTGGGCAATGTGATCATTGCCCCACCGCCCAACCCCCCTGTTTTGCAAGCCGACCTCGAGGCCCTGCGCCAGGGCCTTTTCCAGCGGCTTCCCAGCGTATTGCAGGCCCAGCAGGCGGTGGAACTGGCCGAACTCAACGTGAAGCTAGCCGACAACGACTACACCCCCGCCGTCCAGCTCAACACCGCCAAAACCAGCCTGGAGAACAACCAGCGCGCCCTGCAAACCGCCCAACAGAACGCCCAGACCAGCCTAAGCAACGCCTACCAGGCCGCCCAGAGCGCCTACAAAAGCATCGCCCTGGCCCAGGCCAACGTGGATAACGCCCGCAAGGTGGTGGAGCAAAGCCAGGCCGCCCTGCGAGCCGGTACCATCTCGGCTTTGCAACTCCAGACCGACCAGGTCTCGCTGCAGAGCGCCCAGTACAGCCTGCTGCAGGCCCTGGGGAGCTACTGGAAGGCCCTGGCGGCCTTCTCGGTGGCCGCCGGGCAGGACTTTACCGGGCTGGTACGCTCGGCCAGCGGCCCTTGAGGATAGAACCCGGCCTTCTGGTACAGGGAAGGCAGCCCCCGCACCAGAAGGCCCAACGGTTTAGAGATGCTCGAGGCCTAACCGCTTCCGGCTAAGGCGTACTCATAATCCCCCAGGGCCCAGGCTGTGGATTGCCCCGATGGCGCCGGGAGCAAGGGCCTGCTTGAAAAGGACCATACCGCTCATGGCAAACTCGCAAAAACTCGAGTGAATCCGGCTTTTACCGATAAAAACAGACTGGGTATTCACCGGGTTGGCGCCTGGAGGAATGGGGAAGCTTCCGGCCGGCTGGCCGTTCAGGTAAAAGCTCAGGTTCCCGCCCCCTATCACCACCGCCAACATATACCAGGTTCCCGAGGAAAGCGACGGTGCAATGGGAGACGAGATATCCGCCGGAAAGCCGGCGGTGGCGGTGAAGGTGCTGGTCCCCAGCTGTACCTCCGGGATGGCCTGGGGGTTTGCTCCCCCGGTCTGGCGCAGCCACAAAGCGCAGCCGGTGTTATTGGAAGGGTCGTACTTGTCTAACAGGCCGGACACAAAACCGGCGCCGCACGGCACGGCCCGCACCCAGGTGATAAGGGTGGCTGCGCCGGTTAGGTTGTAGTCCGCGCTGTGGGGGGCCTCCAGGTAGGGTCTGTAGAAATAAAGTAGGCCGTTCGGAAAAGAAGGAAGCTGGGCCGGACCGTTGCCAAAGGCAGGCAAACTAACCAGGGTTGCCGGATTACCGGCATAGTCAAAAACCGAGGCATCATCGCTAACGGTGGAATTGGGGGCCGGGGCGGTATCCTGCACCGTAGAGTTGCCTGCGGACTCGGTAAACCGATAAAGAACCGCGGGGCCGAAGGAGAGGAAGCTAGGGGTCGTGGGATTGCCCCCTCCACACCCGGACAAGAAGGAAACTATCCAAGAGACGAGAAGGAGCCTAAAGAGAAGCTGCATAACTTTCACCTCCGGGTGCAATTTGAAGCAGCGGGGCTTAAACCACCCTTAAACCAGGAAGATTCGGTAGCCTACCCACCCTTCATCAAACCTTCGCATTCCGTACACCGAACGTTGGGTATCCTGGTAAAAGATCGAGGAATGAACATGACTGGTTCCCGTACCCGAAGGCGCGTTCTTTGGTTTTGGTGGGTGGGCCTGGTAGCCCTGGCCGCTCTGGGGGTAGGGGCTTATCTCTGGCTGCGGCCCAAGCCCAGCGCAAGCCCCACCAGCACGGTGGAGACCGCCACCGTACAGCGGGGGGTGTTCCGGGTCTCGGTCTCGGGGCCGGGCACCCTCGAGCCCGTCCAGAGCCTCGCGGTCAAGCCGGCGGTGAACGGCACCGTGCTCCGGCTTCCCAGCGTGGGCGACCGGGTACAGAAGGGGCAGCTCATCGTGCAGCTCGACCCCACCAACTACACCCGCGCCCTGGACAACGCCCGCCTGGCCTTGCAAAAAGCTCAGGCCAACCTGGACAAGCTGCGCGCCGACCAGGCCAGCACCCTGGCCACGAACCGGCAGAACATCGCCAGTGCCGAGGTAGCCTATGCCAACGCCCAGCGCGACCTCGAGGCCGCCCGTGCCAACCTGCAAGCCACCCAGAGGCTCTTCGACCTGGGGGGTGCCAGCGTCCAGAGCCTGCAAAGCGCCCGCGATGCCTACGCCAAAGCCCAGGCTGCACTGGAAGTGGCCCAGGTCAACCTGAACACCGCCCGGCAGGCCCTCTCGCTCAGAAGCAACGCCAATGCCCAGGATCTGCGCAACGCCCAGATTGCCGTAGAGCAGGCCCGGCTCGAGGTCAAAAACGCCGAGGAGAACCTGGCCAGCACCAAAATTTACGCCCCCTTTGATGGGGTGGTAGCCGAGGTCAACGCCCAGGTGGGTAGCATCGGGGTGGGGGCCACGGTCAGCAACGCCACCGCCCTGCTGACCTTGATTGACGACAGCAGCATCAACCTGCCGGTGCAGATCGACGAGAGCGAGATCGCCAAGGTCAAGGTGGGGCAAAAGGTCGAGGTCAGCCTCGATGCCTTTGGCGGCGAGACCTTTTCAGGGGTGGTGACGGCCATCTCGCCCAGCGCCCGCATTCAGCAAAACATTGCGGTCTTCTACGTTACGGTGAACGTGCCCAACCCCGAGCGCAAGCTCAGGCCCGGCATGACCGCCGAGGGCGAGATTATCGCCGAGGAAATCCCCGAGGCCCTGACCATCCCCAAGCGGGCCGTACAGACCGTGCGCAACCGGGCCTACGTGGACGTGCAGATGGCCGATGGCCGCAAGGAGACCGTGCGGGTGGTGCTGGGCCCCGACGACGGGGTCAACCAGGTCATTCTGGAGGGCCTGGAAGCCCGCCAGACCGTGATTCTGCCCAGCCGGGTACAGTCCACGCCCACCTCGAGCGGGCAAGGCGGCCTGCGCCTGCCCATTGGGGCCCCTCCGGGAGGCAGCCGATGACGGTGGTCTCGCTGGACCAGGTGCGCAAGGTCTACAAGAGCGGGGCCCTCGAGTTCGAAGCCCTCAAGGGGGTTTCGCTGGACATCCGCCAGGGCGAGATGGTAGCCCTGATGGGGCCCTCCGGCTCGGGCAAGACCACCTTGATGCAGATTATTGGGCTGCTCGACCGCCCTACCAGCGGACGCTACATCCTGGCCGGACAGGACGTAACCACCCTCAGCGAAAACGAGCGGGCCGAGGTGCGCAACCAGGAGATTGGCTTCGTCTTCCAGGCTTTTCACCTGTTGCCGCGCCTGACCGTGCTGGAAAACGTGGAGGTGCCCCTCACCTATGCCGGCGTGGGCGCTCAGGAAAGGCGCGAGCGGGCCATGGACGTACTGCAAAAGGTGGGTCTGGGCGAGAAGTGGCGCAGCCTGCCCTCCCAGCTTTCGGGGGGACAAAAGCAGCGCGTCGCGGTAGCCCGGGCCCTGACCATGCGCCCCTCCATCCTGCTGGCCGACGAGCCCACCGGCAACCTCGACTCGCGCACCGCCACCGAGGTGATGCGCCTGTTCCAGGAGCTCAACGATGAGGGTACCTGCGTGGTGGTCGTGACCCACGAGGCCGACATTGCCGATTACTGCGGTCGTGTGGTGCGCATCCGCGATGGACAGGTTGAGTCGGACGGCCCCAACCCCCACCGCAAGCGCCCTGTGGGAGGTCTGGCATGAGCGTTGCGCTCCAACCCTCCAAAAAAGTGCGTTCGCACGTGGCTGGCATGAGCCCCTGGCAGGTGATTCGCATCGCCTGGCGGGCCATTCTGGGCAACCCTCTGCGCTCAATTCTGACCACGCTGGGGGTGATTATTGGGGTAGCGGCGGTGGTGGCCCTGACCATGGTGGGACAGGGCTCGACCGCCAACATCACCCGCACCCTGCAAAGCCTGGGCACCAACCTGCTCACCATCGGGAGTGCCACCGGCGGACGCGGCGGGGGTTTTGGCCTGGTGCGCTTTGGCGGCCCCCAGACGATTACCCTCAAGGACGCCGAGGCCGTGCAGGCGGCGTTTGCGGGTCGCCTGGCCGGGGTTGCCCCCGCTCTGCAAAGCAACCAGCAGGTAAAGGTCGGGGCCAGTAACCTCAACGCAACCGTCATTGGCACCTGGCCCGACTACGCCAGCGTCCGCAACGCCCAGCCTGCCGAGGGCAGCTTCTTCAGCGAGGCCGATGTGCAAAGCCGTCGCCGGGTGGCCGTGATAGGTTATGGCATCGCCCAGGACCTGTTCGGCGGACAAGACCCCATCGGCCAGCGGCTGCGCATCGCCGGCATCTCCTTCACGGTGGTGGGGGTGCTGCCGGACAAAGGCGACAGTGGCTTTGCCAGCCCCAACTACCAGGTGATGGTACCGCTTTCCACCTATTTGCAGCGCCTCTCGCGCAGCAGCACCGGCGAGCCTCGAGTGAACGCCATC
>Ga0209721_1002410_pt1 | contig 11834 bp, 7 predicted proteins | sample TshhotsprinmetaG_FD_184139 | JGI IMG/M metagenome (GOLD analysis project Ga0209721, IMG submission 184139) | Hot spring microbial communities from South Africa to study Microbial Dark Matter (Phase II) - Tshipise hot spring metaG (SPAdes)... | ecosystem: Environmental > Aquatic > Thermal springs... | reverse complement strand
CTAATATACTCTCTAGAGAGTAATTTACTCTTATTTATTATTTTATTATTCATACTATATATAGAGTATATAGAATATATAGAGTATATAGAGTATATATAGAGTATATATAGAGTATATAGCTATATAGAGTATATAGATATATAGAGTATACTCTATATAGAGTATATAGAGTATATATTATATATATTATATAATATATATAATAATAAAATTACAAACTCCAAAATATATTTTTAATATTTTGGAGTTTGTAATTTTATTATTAATAAATAATCATGTGAGTACGCACGTTCGTCATTGAAATTTTTAATAAAGACGATATAGTCTGGACTATGCTTGTTTGAGATAAACGAAAAAGCAAAGTCCAAAAGTACAATGAAGAACGAGTATAAAACGAAATTTGACAGAAAAGTAAAGTTTAGATAAGACGACAAAGAGTAAACGTAAAGTAAAACTCAAAAGAAAAGTAGATGGAGGAGTATAGAGCTAAAATAAAAAAGTTTATTAAAATTTTACTAAAACGTAAATACGTTGTTTAGGCATTAAACATAATTTGAGAATAACAACGATAAGCATAAAAATCTTAAAAATACAAGATACAGCTTGAAATACAGCTTGAATGCAGTGGTAAATAGTGAAAGAGTTTTAAGTTTATTAAAATTTTACTAAACTAAGAATGTGTTGAGCTGATAAACAGCTCATCACTGTTATATCGAACTGATAGACAGTTCTTAAAGATATTTTGAACTGATAGAAAGTTCGATACTGTTATTTTGTTATTAATCTGGAACTATTATTTAGGCTAGTATAGTTTTAGTACATATTTAATTAGCTATTATCATTAAAAGCTATACTTGACTTTTATATATTTTGAGTTGTAATTACTTTTGAGCTATAGTTACCTAAAAATAGTATTTACTAATCACGTAGACTATTTCTAGCTACGTGATTTATTATACTATAGCGTTATGCTATAGTTTTGTGCTATAATATAGTTAGTATATTATTCTATTATATTGTTTTATTATATTGTTCTAGTATATTGTTTTATTATATTGTTAAATTATCTTAGTAAGTTATTGTAGCCGTTTGTATCTAGCATGTATGGTGGCTTGGCAAGTCCGTAAGGGAAAAGGGTAGGCTACAGTGTAGTTATTATGTAGTTATTATATTGTTTTAGTATATTGTTTTAGTATATTATTCTATTATATTGTTTTAGTATATTGTGTTAGTAGTTAGTACGTAGTTAGTATATTTTAGTATATTGTGTTACTATATTATTAGGCTATTATAGTAAGTTATTGTCTGTATATTTATGTTAGATGCTAACTATAAGGGTCAGATGGCCTAATGGCCATCTGACTCTATCATTTTTTATTCTTTTTTGAATACTTTAGTTAAGATTGAAATGTAGTAAAATGCGCTTTATATATATACTACTAAAGAACTTTAAACGATTTCCATTAAGAGAATTAGAAGTATTTGAACATACGTTTACTTCTAAATTACTGATGATTACTGGACCTAATGGTTGTGGAAAGTCATCTTTATTTAATGAACTAACTCCACTACCAGCTGATAAAAATAATTTTAGTAAGGGTGGATATAAAGAGATACATATAGAGAAAAATGGTAGATTATATAAACTTATTTCTGATTTTAGAGATGGTGTTGTATATAACTTCATAATGGATGGAGAGGAACTTAATCTATCGAATAATATCACGACACAACGTGAGTTAGTATTTAAACACTTTAAGATCACACAGACTGTTCATGATCTTTTAGTAGGTAATGAGAATTTTACTGATATGAGTCTATTAAATAGAAAGAAGCTATTTAGTATGATTACTAATATTAATATAGATAAAGTTCTTAATAATTATAATCAACTAAAAGAAGAGTTAAAGAATAATGAATTTCTATTAAGAACAAATACTTCATTACTTCAGTCTGAAGAACAAAAGTTAATTAATCAAGATCATCTACAGAAGCTTAAAGATACTCAACGACGCACTAAAGAGTTCATTGACTTTTTATTAGATTTTCGTACTGAACTTTATAAATATAAAGAGAGTACAGATCTTGATGAATCTTATAGAGCTTACGTAACGTTATATAAGACTTTACAAGATACTATTAGAAGATTTTATGTTCCTATTACGGCTTATCCTATTAAGTATTTAGATGATTATAAAACTAAGTATAGTTCCATGTTTGATCTATTAAATTATCAGTTAAAGGAGTGTTATAGTGAACTTGAGAATAAAAAAGAAGAGATTAAAGTTTTAAGTTTAGCTAATAAGACTAATGTTTTTAGCTTACAGGAACGTTTAAAGGAGATTAATCAGTATATCAAGAAAGTTACTGATAGTCTTTTTTTCTTTAGAGATACTACTATATGTACGGATAATATTAAATCTGATATTTATAAACTTGAAGTGTCTCTACCAGATATTTTAAACGTAATTCCAGTAAATACTGATCGTAAATATTCGAAAGAGAAGTATGACCAACTTCTTAATCTTAAAAAGGAAACTCTTGATAATTTAGTTAATTTATCAACTAAGGAGATTAGTTTAGTTAAGCAGATAGAGCATTTATCTAGTCATGATGATAAAGTTACTTGTCCTAACTGTAATCATACTTGGTCATTAAAGAATAATGAGACTACGATTAAAAACTTAAAAAAGGAATTAAATGAACTTCTTACTACTAAAGTTAAGTATCAGGAGACTATTAAGAAGACTGATACTGAAATTGAAAAGTTAGTTGAGTATTTTAACTTATATAAACAGTATTCTACTATTAGAAGTACTACACAAGTAAATTTAAAGCCATTTTGGGATTTTATCGATAAAGAAGAGTTAATATTTAAGAACCCTAGTAGTATTACAACACATCTACGAAATCTAAGTAATGAGATTAATTACATTGATACTATTCAAGCATATAGGAAAGAAGCTACAGAGATTGAGAAAAATATCTTAATTCTTTCTAATCTAAAGGATACTAGTATTTTACAGCTTGAACAGTATATCGAACAACTAACAGATCATATAGCTCAAAAACAAAGAGAGAAAGATGAAGTTATAGAAGCTATAGAGACTTTAAATAAAGTAAATAGTATCTATAAGTATCTAACTCAACTTCAAACTGCATTAGAGACTGCTAAAAACGATCTATTTAATACAAACGTATCTTTTACTATAGATAATATATTAAACAACGTAGAGACTGATTTAAGTAAGTATAAAGTTATTCTAATTGAAACAGAAAAAGAACTACATCAGTATAATTCGATTCAATATACTATCGATAAGTACAGAAAACAGATTAAAGATATTCAGAGTAACATTAAGGTATTAAATATTATTTTAGATGAACTATCACCTAAAAATGGATTAATTGCTAAATCTATATCGAGTTTTTTAAATATAATCATTGAGAATATTAACTCTACGATTGCAAGTATTTGGGATTACAAGATGATATTAAAAGCAATCGATGTTGAGTCTGAACCGCTAAATTATAAGTTTAAAGTAGAAGTTGAGGATAAGTTACAGATTGACGATATCTCAAAGATCAGTAATGGAATGAAGGAGATCATTAACTTAAGCTTTAAAATGATCTTATATAAGTTACTTGATTTAGAGAATTATCCAGTTTGGTTAGATGAGTTTGGTGTAAAATTAGATAAAAATCATAGAAGTAAAATCTTTAATCTAATCTTTAAGATGATAAATAGTACTCAATATAGTCAAATTTTCTTAATTACTCATCTAGATATGTCTTATGCTATGTTTAAAGATGTAGAGTTATTAGAACTTTAAAAAGAAGAGAGGGAATAATCCCTCTCTTCTTTCTATTACAGTATCTAATAACTTAGACTATTAGTTAATAGTTACCAACTTGATAAGCGGTTAGTTTTTGATTTACGATTTAGTGTCTCTAAAATATCGTTAAATAGTTCACAACTACTTTCCATTTTAACGTGTGAGATGTTATTAGATAACACTTGCTTCATTACGTTTTTATCGATGATAGTATCAGTAATTTCATTAATCGTATAAACTTTATCTAGTACATGTTGTTCTAATCCAGGTGCCATTACTTTATCAGCAATTTTAATACCTGGTTCAGTAACATGATCGAATGTGATAATGTTTGTTAAACGACGTTCTACACGACCATTAACATACTTATTTTCAGTTAAACCACGGATAGAAAATGCTGCGTTCTGTTTTGGATTTTCTAATGCTAACTGTAATGCGTTAGCCTTAGGACCAGCTGGTTTTACTTTAGCTAAAATTGCAATTAGGTCAGGGTTATTTAGCTCAGGATTTTTCTTACCAAACTGAAAATCTAACCATACTTCTGAGAAATGACCACAGATATTAGTTTCTTCGATCGTTAATACACGATTATAGAATTCTTCCATCGTCATATTAGGAAGTTTCTTTGGATGACCTAATTCAGCATAAAGAGCACCATTTTGAATACGTCTTTTAAAATGAGATGAATTTTCGAATAACTGTATAGCACCTTCAGCGGTATAATATTCGCCAACACTATTATAGCTATTTAAAGCACCAACGACGACAGTATAGTAACCGTCATCATCTGGTTTTAATAAGCCTTTTTTATTTCTTTCGGCAAAAACAGTTTCAGTAAACTTAATGACATCCATAATGATCTCCTAATCATAAGAAATTCTAATCAAAGCATAAGATACTTTTAGAAGAATATTTCTATTAGAAATGTTAGTTATATATAATCGTTAAAAAACTACTAGAGGGATTACTCCCTCTAGTAGTTAAAATTACTGTATTTAGCGAGTCATGTTGGTTACGGCGGTTTTACCAACTTTCTCAACAGACAGCTTATAACTATTAGTGTTGGCAGCTTCTACGTCAGGAGAAATCTTATCCACAAAGCTAGGTCTCATAAACGGATCAGCATTTAACGTATTAATCTTATCAAGAATACCTTGTGCGAAATGACTTATACCTAAACCATATTGAGAAATACCTGCGAATTCGATATCTAGCGTCAACATTTCCTGAGCTGTGGTTAAATCACGTTTTGCAGTGATTTCCCCGTTGCTCAGAGGGAACATGTTTGTAGTAATCCATGCTTTATCTACTTTACGATGTAATGGATCAGGTACAATGAATAAGCAAGTTGCTGTATACCAGTCTGCTAATAGATCTTTTACATTAGTTCTATTCATAGTACCAAGTAATGCAAATTTAGTATCTGGATCCATTATACCATAACGAATCCAGTAATCAAGTAAAGTCTGGATAGGACGACCATATTTTTCGATAAACTGGAATTTCGGTTGCGAACGTTCACGTGTAACGTTAGTGATCTCTTGCTGTTGTTCACCAGCACCACCAACTGGATGCTCTTCCACATCAACTTTAAGACCAGCATTGAAACCTTCAATGCTACGTGCATGTAGTTCAAATAGTGCCTTAACACTAGAGATCCATTTCTGACTATCTGGCATCTCTTTAAACATTCTTGGAACTTCCAAGACAATACATACTAATGGACGAGAAACATATGCTTGGTTACTAATCCATTCGGTTAGATTAGGTGACCAGCCATGCTGACCGCCATACTTGAGATCAAGCATAGGGCGATCAATGTTACGAGTATATGCACCGCTAATAATGGCATCAGTAAGACGACCCATGATCTACTCTCCTCTTATTAACCCTCTAAATCACTCATACGATAAGCTTCAACATAGGTAGTCATAACCGTCTTCATGTTGTTAGCATAGATCTTAATTGGTAGCGTCCAGCTATAGCCACGCAATGCATCATGTTCAGTGACGGTAGCTTCAGGAATGATAACAAACTTATCATCAAACTTGTCTTTAACTCGATCAGAAACAAACATATTTACTTGCTCTTCTAGTTGTGCAGCAGTTAAGCTGATATCTCCAGAAAACTCACGCCAAGCAGCATGTGCTACTTTATTTAAGTAGGCAATAGCTACAGCCGTAAAGAAGCTATTTAGAACAGAAGTATCATTCTCATAAACAGTTTGTAGAGCCGGGAAGAATTGACGACGAACTTCGTAATTTAACACAAAGTTTAATCCAACATTCCATAAAGTATTACGAGTTGAAGCTGGCACCCAAGTTACGTCAATATTTTTAATCTGAGTCACCACACTTAATGGTGCTTTATCGAAACAGAAACCATTCTTCCATGCGCCATTTTCAGCACCCATATACCGTGCTGCTTTATACAATATTTCATACGTTAAAGGTACACGTTTAGTATATAGAGAATCAATTAGGTAGCCAGAACCACCAACAACCATACCACGCATTACTGGCGTACCAAACGAAGCCGACTCAGGATAAAGCTCTAGCATCGTCTTTAGCGCCACAGCAACCGAATATTGATCAGAAAGATTTGTAGACGGAGCATTATGAGCATAAGTGCTAAGCACAACAAAGGTATCTTTACGACGAGAGATAAATTTAGCCATAGCTTTCTTGGTATTTAAGCTAAATCCACTGTCGTAAATAATAGATTCTGGATGTTTCACTAAGTCATTATACTCATGTAGACTATTATTATATTTATCCATATCCTCAATAACTAAAGAATCTAGTAACTGTTCACTAATAGTACCATCAAAACCACCAGATAAAAACACATTAGTATTCTTTGTTAAACGAATACTGCCAGAGATATCTACTAATTTAATAGACTGATACGGCGAACCATTAGAACTAGCAAACGATAGAATATTTAATGCGTGATGATTATTTTCTGTATTATTAATAACATTATCACGATGTGGATCAGCGATAATTTTTTCACTATTATAGAACAATTCAAGAACAGTATTTAGATTGTTCTGATAAACGTGAACTTTACCTAAACCGGTTGCTGTACTTTGCGGTAAATCGATATATTGATCAGTTACAACTTTCTTTAGATCAATTACAGCACCACTTGCTGGATCAACACCATTGGCTTTCGTTACAAATTTAGTATATTCAGCACCAAAACTATTCAGAAAAGAGATAGTCTTACCAGTAACTGGATTAGCAATTTTAGTCATCTGAAAATAATAAGGATACATCTTACCATCATTTAAGATATTCGATTGAAACGGAATAACATCCGTTTGCATCGAAGCATACATCTTTACAGCTAATTTATTACCACCTTCACCAAAATCAGCAGCAGCAAATTCAAAAATCGGATACTGAGTAGATTGTGTGCTTCCATCTACTTGGACACCGGGGCGTTGAGTAAGTACGCCTGGTTGATATTGACCAACTGGAGCTACGGTTTTATCAACGACCCATGCAACTTTATAACCAGCAACTGTAATTGGATTACCGTTGCTGTCCTTTTGAGGCACCGGATTACCATTATTATCCAGTTCTAGCGAACCATCCGAATTCTTTTTATATACAGGAACTTGCGTTGGTAACACATCTAGATAAAACGCAACATTTGCTACGTCTTTCGCGTCGGGAGGTACTAAACGATGTACAACGCAATTATTACCAGCGGCAGCTGCTGCTTGTAAAAACACAGTCTGGTGCGTATAGTATTTCTTATTTACATCAAAAGTATCGTCGCCATATACTTGCGTCAGAGAAGCTTCACCTAAATCCATATAGAAAGGACCAACTGGACCTTTCTCAGCAAAAATATAGAATTTAGGAAGATGTTGTGGAACTTCTAGTGGCGAAGATGGTACAGTTCGAATACTCGAATCTTTCGTACCTAAATCCACCACCATTGGTGCTGCGTTGAGAATGTCCGCCATACTAAACACTCCTAAGTAAAAAGAAAAAAACAATTTTTTGAATAAATTCACATTATTTTTCCTAAAGGAAAAGGCTATGTTACTCAAAGAACCATATCAGTTTAAAACTTTAAAACTCATCAATAATACAGAAACAATATATAATATTAATCAATACATTACAATCGACTACATCTACATCAGAGAAAAAGAAAAGATTAAAATTAAACCATTTTCTAACCAACACTTAACTCTTAATCCTGTTTTTCTATATGGATTAAGTGATGTTGAAAGAAGCATTCCTGCGTTTAATCATCCTCTTATTAATATAGAAAATAATTGGATAGCTGTAGATTTAAGACATTGTGTTAAACCGTCTACTGATAAAGAAAGTTATGAGATTCGAAATGAAAGCGAGTATCAATTAACGCTTCAACGATTTATTTTAACTGGAATGTGGTTTGTAGGAAGAGAAAGTGCTTTATATACTCTTAAATTACCCCATTTTTCCTTTGCTACATGGTTATCAGATAATTTAAGCAAAAAATTCGGATTAGACTTAAGTAATCAGTTACAGTTAAAAATTTTGGCTTTAATTTACTACTCTCACTTATTTACTGATTATTATACAGATGATGATTTTACTAAGTTACTTATACGTAGTAAAGATGAAATTATTGTTCCAAAGCTAATTGAAGAAATTAAAGATAAAATTAGTAGTTTAGAGAATATTGAAGATTTTTGTAAAGCGTGTTATGATGTTACTAAAAATATTCGATTAAAGAACTTAGATTTTAATGTAATGGTTAATTTAGTAGCTAACAACTGGATTGGATATGCTGGTAAAGAGTTAGCTGTATTATCGTTAGAGCATCCACCTACTTGGATTAGTTTAGTTTATTCATCTTTAACTCAACGTTCTTTTAAGAAGAGTTATATTGCTACTATTGTTGATAAGATGGATAAACGTGGTAAGGGTGAAGAATTTCTTAAAGCTCTAATTAGTATTACGAGAGAGTATAAGGAGGAGTAAATGCGTGAAATACAAAGATTTGCAATAGAAAAAATTTACTGTGCTCCTTCTCAAGATCGTCAATACTGTTTTAAACTTTTTAGAGTAAATAGAGCTGATTATCCTGCAAGACAGTTTATTAAGGTTTATAATGTAAATAAACCACTTCCTAATAACACTGATTTTTTTCATGTATTTGTAATTGGGAATCTTAATCCTACTTTTCTTAATTTATTAAGACAGAATAAGAACTGGTATCGTGATGTTTGGTATAATTTTCAGGATGATATGAATGCGCGAAACTATATCGCGCAAATGTATAATGAAGATGGTGTGTTATTTCCACGTCAGCACATTTTTTATTCTTTTATTGATGAAGGTAGTGTTTTAATTTCTATTAGGATTAATGAGTTACTAAAAAACCACTTTGATATTAACTCGTTTAAATATCTACGTGTCTATAGTAATACTTATTTTAATAGTAGTGAATTTAATTCTCTACCAACTAAAATAGGAATTAAATGTGAATCTAATTTAGTGTTAAGTAATGTTGATAAAGTTGCTCTTCAGATGAAAATCTCTAATTATGAAAGTCATGGCGGAAAAGCAATTGTATACGTTAACGGATATTACACTGATAATTTAAATCTAAATATTCCTAACTATAGTTATATCGAGATTCTTTATGATCAGTCAATTATTTCAAAAGAATCTATTCGTATTAGTGATATGAGAACTTTTGAATCTATAAAAGATAATAAACTAAAATATCTGTATTTTCGTGATAAAATTATCAATCGTATTCAATATAACGATGATAATGAATTTTATATTTCTACCGATAACGAGTTAGTAACAAAAGGACTTTTCTTCTATAAACATAAAGAATATGCAATTAGAAATGTTACCGATAAAGACTATAGTCTATATACTAACTTCGTTAATAATCAAGCTACTACTCTTTCAAGATTAACTAGAGGATCCATTTTAGATAAAGTTATTGTAATGTATACTAGAAAATCTGGATTAAGTAGAGAGTTAATTTATAGCTCTTTAAAACTACATGAGTTATATAAATTACCACAAAACGTTGAGTTAGACGTATTACTAAATACTAATAATACAATTACTGAGTTAAGAGCAGAAACTTTAGAAAATAGCGATTATTTTAAAGTAGCATCTGCTAAAGAGATTAAAGAAATTACTAAAGAACTAGCAACTTCTGCTGTCGGATATAACGGAATAACTTATTACTTCGGTTATTCTCCTCTAGTATTAACTACCAGCGATAGAAACATTAATGTTCCTTATTTATATAGGAATCAATCATACGCATTTGAATACAATACTGAAGGTGTATTTACTGGAAAATATATTACTAATGGACCAGTATACACAGCCTCTAGTCAAAATACTAAATATGTAGAGTTTCTAAAAGGAACAACACCTACGCATTTTGGATCTTATCTTTCTCATAATGCTACAGTTACATTAAGAGATGCTGAATATAGGATATTATCAGCTCATTTTGATGGAATAACTCGTATTAGTAACTGGGAAGATATCACAGAAGACTCTACTAAATGTAGTATTACTAATAATACTCTTACTTTAAATGAAGAACCAGGTAGGAAAATCAAAATTGTATACTTAGATGAACCGATTGTATATGATATAGAGCTTCCTATTACTGACGGTATATTATATTTTCCGTTAATAATTAGGGAGAATCGTGGTACTGGAATACAGAATCATCCTATTGATCTTCCTTTTCGTTCAATAGAGGTATTTTTAAACGGTAAGAGATTAATTTATCAGTTAGATTATTTCATTAATCTTCCTTATATCTCAATTTGTAATAAAACATATATCGATTATACAAAAGAGAGACAATCGATTCATATTAGAATGCATGGTTTTACATTAAATAAAGATGATATTAACAAGAATGAAATTAGAGGATTTGTCAATAATGGTGTATTAACACGAAATAGGTATTATGATATTCGTGATGATAGAGTATTTTCTATTTTTGTTAGAGGTAGATTACAAGATAGAAAAAATATTCGTTTTGCAGAAGAAGATAGTACTATAAGATTAAATAATCCTTATAATGGTGCTCCGTACGTTATGTCTGAACCATTTATTCCTATAAAAGAAGTAACAGGTCTAGATACTTTACCGTTATATCAAAAGAACCTTGAGTTAAATAATCGTATTTCTGGTTTATTTAATCAAGTATTTAAAGAACCAAGAATTAATGAGTTTAACGTTATTCCTGAACATCATTATATATTTTCACCGACAGTTAGTAAAATTACTCACGATTTACTTGATGGTAATATTCCAGCTAATTTATATACTACTCCATATAACGATGAGACGATTATTCAGTTATTAGATAATCAGTACAAGAATATTTATCTGATTGATCCAATTAGAACAGTAGAAGAAAATGATATTGTAGTTATTCATCCTCATATAGGTAATAGTATAGTTTATGTTAATTTATTTCAGTATCGCTTCTTAACTAACTTAATAAGAATCATTACTGGAAATAAACCAACAAGAATTAATCTTTCAGGCTATCTTGCATTACAAACAACGTAATAAACATCCACCAGAGATTATTCTCTGGTGGATGTTCATATACGTTTACTCAGTGTATAACTAAGTGTGTTTTATATTCATTATATACTGCATACACAATGTATGCAGCTAACATATCTATATCTTGATATTTTTGACGTAGTAATTTTAGATCAACCGAATACTCTACTCTATATACTTGTTCTTTTTTATATATGGGTATATCTGATAATTTAAGATTATTTCTATGAGTAAGGATTACAAGACAAATTTTATCTGCATTTTTATTTTCAATTATAACTTCTTTTATTTTATTAAAATAACCATCATCAAACGCAGAAAAATCAGTAGTTATAATAGTGACCTCACTCACATCTTTATTTAACAGCAGCTAAAATAACTAAAGCTATACTAATCATCATTAAACCAACACCAA
>Ga0209721_1002401_pt1 | contig 11887 bp, 14 predicted proteins | sample TshhotsprinmetaG_FD_184139 | JGI IMG/M metagenome (GOLD analysis project Ga0209721, IMG submission 184139) | Hot spring microbial communities from South Africa to study Microbial Dark Matter (Phase II) - Tshipise hot spring metaG (SPAdes)... | ecosystem: Environmental > Aquatic > Thermal springs... | reverse complement strand
GGGATCGTACCCCAAAGATGGGAAGCCACGCTGTTGGCTTTTGTATCCGGATGAGTCGCGAACAGAAATTCGCGGCAATTGGCCGAAATCTTAATGCGCGTCAGCGCAAATGGCGCGAAAATTCAATTCGCGTGATAGCCTGCCCGCCGTCCCAAACATGGGTTACATGCTCCACGACGCCGTGGAGCACCTGCCCGCCTGCAACCTCGATGTCCACCATGTCGCCGGGGTGCACGTCCGGCGCATATGGCACCTGGGCGGTGTAGCGGGCCGCAACTGGCCGTGCGCGCTCGCACCTGATCCGCAGCGGCGGCGCGTGACCGCTCGACAGCGGCTCGGTGATCAGTAGGTACGGCGGGCGCCCGACTCGCTGCATCATGCTCGCACCTCACGCACCAGCAGCAGTATGCGAGCGTCCTTGGGCAGCTCGGTCTGCCACTCAGGCGGCGGCGTGACCCGGTAAGCATGGGCGCGCGCATGCCCTCGCACCTTGGCGCCGCACCAGCCCGCAGCGGCGGCGCGCAGCACGACAGAGCGGATTGATCCGTCCTGGTAGGTGGACGCAATCTCCAGGTTGACGCTCGCGCCAAACTCCTTCACCAGCGTCGGCGCGCCGATTACAGGTTTGCTCAGCACTACCTCGCGCTCCAGAGCGTCAGCATCAAAGTAGTGCACGATTTCCTCCTCTACCGGCACGCTCACAAGGCCGGCGGTCTGCACGCTGCCCGCTGAAGTCTCGACATTATGTGGTACCGTGGCGTACACCAAAAACACTGGCTGGCTAGAGGGAAAAAATACTGTCGCGCCGCCGTTTAGGCCGTCCTCGCGGCTGTCGATTTCAGCTGATAAATGTTGCGTGCCGTCGTCCTTAGCCGCAAAAGATACAATCGCGGATGCAGTCAGTGTATAGCTCATGGCCTATCCTCATAGACGGTGATGTGATGATACTGTCCGGCTGGCAACTGCCCGGACAGCACACGATGGCGGTAGCGGATTACGGCTACTGTCTCCGTCTGGTTATCGATCCACACGTCGCGCCCGCGATGGTGCAGCGTGTACGCATTGCCTGCTGGCCACTCTACGGATAGCACCGCATCGATGGGGTGCGACACGGCACCGACGCCACGGATGATCTCGACCGTCTCTGTCTCCTCGCGCATCTGCGGATCAACCGCGGCTATTGCGCCGTCGATGCGGACATCCACTGCACGCCACGGCCACAGCGAGACGTCAAACCTGCGTGCATCGGTATCGGTGCGGATGGTGACCGCGGGCTCCGAGTGCATGGCGATGACGCCGGCGTAATCAGGCTGCTGTATGTCGATGTTGGCCTCAATCGCGGCGAGCGCATGTGTCTCATTGGACACGTCGCGCACCACAAGCGATCCGTCTGGCTGTGGCAACGGCAACAGACCGCCCGCGCGAATGATAGACGCAATGGCCTCAAGATGCGTTTGGCCAACTAGGCCTGCGCAGTCTGGCGGCAAAATCGCCCAGTTGGGCGCTTGCCACACCACAGGCAGTCCGCCTGCCAATGCTGTCACGATGCTGCGCGCTGTCCCGCCGTGTGGCGGGGTCTCAACCTTGCGCTGCGCTAACGCGGCAATTGGCGACCTCATGACAGTCGTCCAAGTCCCAGCACTGGCAGCATCTGGCTGCGCGGTGTCGCCATCGACGACGATCATGTGCCACACCGTCGGCCCCACCGTGAGCTCGACGGCGTCGCCTACAGGGAGCGCGTCTACTGCTAGCACCACGGCCTGTGCCTCGGCGTAGACGACATCGCGCGTCAGGATGATCTCCAGCCGCTCGATGGGTATCTCGTGTCCGCGGTGACGTAGCTGCGGCTGCGGCGGCGAGACGATGATGGCGTCCACCGGAGGCGCGCCGATGTAGCGGACATCGAGCGGTTGGCGAGCCTGCACACGGTCGGATGCTGCCCACTTGGCATCTAGCGCGCGCCGGGCGTGTGACTCGTCGCGCAAGCTATACTGCGCCATCACGATGTTGTGATGACGGCTAGACGTCCCCCAGTGCGCAAACATCCCAAGCCGCGCGGCTGGCGCGGTCCCCCACTGGGTGGACAGCATGGCGCGCGGCGATGACCAGTAGTCCACTTCCAGCGTGGTAGAGCGGATGCGCGGCACCTGCGCATAGCTGGCATCGAGTGCCGTGACAGCTCGGTTGCGCAAGCTGTAGACTGCGCGCAGCGCGTGCGCGTGCGTGTGTGGATGCGGCCCGTAAATGGCGGTGAGCAGCGGCGAGAGGCGGTGGTAGAGCGAGTAGTCGGCATGCAGCGCGGCCCGGATTGCGCCGTCGTAGCCAACATCGAGTGCCTGCCGCGCGTGTTCGCATATAGAGTATGTCGCCGCAACGCCATTGCGAACGCCGGCGCGAAAGTACAGGTTGGCGCTGACACCCAGCGCCGGCAGCGTCAGGGCGGCGTTGATACCGTCGGCAGCGCTTAGGCCAGCGCTGACACCCAGCGCCGGCAGCGTCAGGGCGGCGTTGATACCGTCGGCAGCGCTTAGGCCAGCGCTGACACCCAGCGCCGGCAGCGTCAGGGCGGCGTCGATGGTAGTCATTCAGCCGGCATGGTAATCGTGCAGCTGTTGAGCGTGACCAGTTGCCCGCTGGTCAACGACGTGTTGCTGATGTTGAACTGCTGCCCGCTGGTACCGACCGTGCCGTCGATTCGTTGGCCGTTGTAATTATTCTCCAACCGCCCCCATCCGGCTGTACCACTGGCTGATGCGGTGGCCTGATATGGGCCGGAAAAGCTATCGAGCGACATCGAGCCGTTAGATGGTGCCACGAATGCCACACTGTTGAACTGGAGCAGTAGCGTCCCGGATGGAGGATCATCGGCACTGGCTGGCTGCGATCCAGTGTAGATGCTCAATGTACACGGGGACGACTGAATTACAGACAAGAGATTATTGCGTAGAGTAGTGCTGAGACGAGTTGGCATGGTAGTCTCCTAGAGGCGGGGGTAGGTGTCGTAGAGCTCCGGCTTCGGCGGACTGCTGTTGAAGCCCCAGAATTCTATAACCTTTCGCGGTTTGCCGTTTACGGTGCGCACGGTCGGGATAGTGCGGTGGTGGACTCGTACACGATTAGATTCCCAGAGCACCTCGCCGGTTTTTTTGCTGATGCGGCGGAAGAAGGAGAGTGGGAAATGTGGTAAAGTGGATATACTAAAGTCAAGCATACCACTTAACACACCGACGTCGGAAGTAGTAAGTACAAACTCAAAATATGGAATTTGGTTTGCAAACACTGTATGTGTAAGTTTCCCATAATACGAGATATGCTTGTTATAAATATCATTGTTGAAGTAAACCGGCAACTCAAAGTTGCGCTTCCAATAGCCTTGAACAGGCGGCGGCAGCCGCACACTAGAAAGCAATTGCCAGAGCTCACCGATGTTTTTATATAAAGGCCGATTTTGGGGCATGAGCGTTAAAGCATCGTTTGCTAAACAATAATAAAACCGTCGGTATATTTTTTCGCCTGTAAACGGCAGTTGATAAAACCCCTGGTGCCGGATAAAACAAAAATATCCGTTTTCGTCGAATGTAAAGTCGTGGGCATGCGTTAGAGGTAGCCAGTGGGGATGATATTCGTCGAACAAACGGAATGGATAAACCGGCAACACAAACTCCCACAACGCATCATCTGCGTCAAAATCCGTCACCCTGGTAAACGGTCCGATCCTGTTAGTCATGGCCGCAAGGTCATGCTGATAGTGCGCCCAGAGCTGGTGCGGAACTCAATGCGCGTAGCCTCCTGAATCGTCAGGCGGGCCTCGCCATCGTCGCTCTCGATCACACGCTCGACAGAGGAGCGCGACACCTCTTCCATGTTGCGTAAATTGGACTCCGCAGATGCGCTTATAAATTTGATTAGATTAATTGCAGGTTTCGGGCGCGGCTCAACATGCAAGTGTATTGCACCTGTGCGCTGGGATCGGATCAAAATCGGCATGGGTAATTCTACCCATTGATTGAAAACAATAAGGCGACCTAGTATACGCGCGCGCTCATCTGCTGGCAGGTCAGCAGGAAACAGGGCGTGCTCGATGGTGGCTGTGCGGTATCTGGTTTCGTAGCTCACCACTGCTGTCCAGTATCCAGGCTCCGGCAGCGCAAAAATCCCAGGTTCTGGCGACTTGACCCGCAATCGCCGGCCACTGACGCTGACTGCATCGGACTGGTGCATGATGCTCACCGGCCCATAAGGGCGGTATTTCGTGGTCGCGCCGGCTTGGCCGTCGATTCTGATTGTTTCGTAGGAAATTGTAGCGCCTTGAACGTCAGACACTGTAGCGCGACTATTTGTTTCGGCCACTACAGGCTTACGCTCCACTACTAGATTGCGAATAATGAGGCCTGCCGGAATAGCGCTTACCTCAAAATGAGAAATGTAACTATCGCGTGTGAGCAGCGTGACATCAATCTGATCGGTCGTGTAAATGTCCAGCAGTAGTTTGCCCGGTTTAGTTTCTAATAGGTCTTCTTCAGCCGTTATGTACTCTGGTTTACCGTCGATCCAATCCGCAAACTTTTCAATATCAGACACCCTGATAATCGCTGGCACTTGATACGCGTGTCGCTGCACCGTCAGGCGCGAATCCCACGCCGACGGCACAATGCGCGCAGATGCTGTTGCGGTCAAAGGCATCAGCCGCTCTCCAGGTCTACGACCACCTGGAAGCTATTGCCAGTAAACGGCGCGCATCCAGCGGGCACAATGCGCGTGATCCAGATAGCCGTCATTTGCGGCACAATGTCAAATGTGACCGTGTCGCCGTTTGCCCACGTGCCGCTCCAGGCGGTAGCCGGGATTGAGAATCGCGGCGCGCCGGTGTCGGGATCGTTGGGCGCAAATGTCGCGCCAGTGGTACCGGACCCGAGTGAGCCGGATACAGAACCGGTGGCCGAGAAGTTTGTGCTGCTCGAAAACGTGATGGTAACGGTCTCGGCGTGCAGGCTTTTGGCCGGCACCGTGATGGCGCTGAAATTGATGCTGCCCGCGCCCGTCTTGGCAGTATTGGTGATCCCGGCGGCTAGGTCGCCAGCCTGAAGACAAGATGCAATGCGCACAGTGCCGGTGTGCGTGTTGACCAGCCCAGGAGATTGGAGCGTGATAGTCCAGTTATTGCCGGTGCGTGTCGCAGACGCGACGGTGGCAAATTCTTCGCTGCCAGCGCTGGAAGGCGTAGATTTGTTCGTTACGAAGACAATGTCCCCGGCCTGAAAAATGTCACTCGTGCCTTCGGCGGTAGCACTGATAGATGTACTGCCCGCCGTTGCGCCTGATGTCACCGTCGCTACGCCATACGGGCGGCGATTGGCGGCCAAAAACGCGGTCTGATTCTCGGTGAGCGTGCCTGCGCGAATGATGCAGTGGTCATCCGCTTGCGTGGGTGCCCATGGAATAATGCGCACGTCGTAAGCGACGCTGTTGTCTGCTGGCGACGGATGCACAAACACCTTGCGATGCTTGGTCGAGCCGGATGCGCGCTCAGCACTGCGCACATCGGGGAAGACATTGTTCTTAGTGGCTGCCGCAATGATGGTGCTCGTCGCGCGCCCGCCGTTGGTGCCGGCGTCGGACACCTCCGTGGGGGCACGAAAGATAATGTCAGCGGATGTGATGGGCATGTCAATCTCCTAGGGCAATGAGGGTGATGGTGCCGATGTGATACTGGTCATGTCCCGGCCACAGCGGGCGCAGCGCAATAGCAGGGTCGCCGTGAAACGCCACATGGATGCTCACAGTGTCCCACTCTAGCGAAAACGGCGGCGTGCCAGTGGTGGCCAGCAATAGCAATGCGTCGCGGGTGGCGGTGTTGATCCAGCCGTAGTCCTCTCCGGCCTCCAGCGTGATGACGCGTGGCCGGCGCACGGCGCGAAACAGCACAGCACGGCCCGCCAGGTCGGTGCGCGACACGTGCACGCGCGAGCCGCTCTCTGATTGCTCGCGCCACATCAGAGTGTTGGGCAATACAATCCCAGCCAGTCGCTTCATGATGCCAACCTCACGCCAGCGCGGCGCAGCATCCGCGCCAGTGACACGGCCTCGTCGCGGCTGGTGCGCACGCGCACATCACCCTGGGTATCTAGCAGCCGCAGTGTCACTTCTGTCGCGCCGCTAGATGCAGCAGGCGCATGCTGTAGGATGTGCACGAGCCCCCCGGCGGCAAAGCGTGGCACGCGCGGCAACACCCCGCGGTTGATGGCGTCCAGTAGCGCGACGCCATACTTGCGCACGCTGGAGGCGCGGATGACATACTCGCCAGCTGACAACATGGCCGGAATACTATCCGAAGTGCTGGTGCCGGGGCCTGTGATGCGCCCCAATCGCCGCACGAACTGGCCACCGCTGGCAAATCCTGCCAACGCACCGCCGATGAGGCCGCCACTGGCGCGCTGCTCAACGCGCTGCACATAGACTGTGTGCGTGGAGCTAGTAGGCTGGCGCAGCTCATCGATAGCCGCCTGCGCGCGGAGCGTGTCCGGCTCAACGGTGTGCAGTGATGTGCTGTCTTGCTTGAGCGTCTCGATGGCGCGGGCGGCATCGTCTATCTGGACCTCCGCTAGCACCTTGAGCGGGTCGCTGGCCTGCGCCTCGCGCAATGCGCGCATGGCGGTCTCAACCTGTTGCAGCTTGACCTGCGCTTCGATGCTGATCGGGTTTTTTTCCAGCGCCGCGCGCGCTTCCTCAGCGCTAGCCTTGAGCCGCAACACGATCTCTTGCTTCGCGGCGAGCTCTTTGACCTCGTTGATGCGCTGCTGCACCGCGTCAGTATCCACACGGACGCGCACAGTCAGGTCGCTAATCTCGCGGGCGGTGAGCCGATCCATCGCGGCCACCACCTCGTCGAGCCGTCGAGCCACGCTCTCATATGCGGCCTGCGCCTGCTGTGCCGCGCTGCGATGCGCATCGCCCTGCCCCTTCAGGGCCGCCTCGACAATCGCGCTAGACTGCGTGATTTGCTCGATGGCGCGAGCGGTGGCCTGCGCCTCGCTGACCACCACCTGCGTGACTTGCTGCCCGTTGACCTCGATGCGGCGCGTGACTGCGCGCGCATTCGATTCGGCTAGCTGAATGGCCTGCTCGGCCAGTTGGCGGGCGCGGTCATAGTCACCCTGCGCCAGCGCCTGACGCGCTGCTGCTTGTTTTTCTTCGATTTGCAGCACCCGGTCGGCATAGGCTTGTGCCTCATCCATCGTGCGCTGGCGCAACGCGCGCACCCGGTCTTCGGTGGACATCCGATGTCGCGCAAGCTCCTCGTCGGCCCGGCGTGCAGCGTCCAGGTGCCGCTGGGTCTCAGCAATGAGCTGGTCTGTGATGCTGCGGTAGTGTTGCGCCAGTGTATCCAGTATACGCTTGCGCTCTTCGGTCGCCTGTCGTTCGACTTCGGCAACATCGCGCCCGGAGGCAATAGCGGCCCTGCGCAGCACGTCATAGGATGCCTGCCATGCCGCCAGCATTTTGCGGCCAGCCTCTTCTGCCGCCGCCGCTTTTTGGCGGGCGGCATCGACATGCACGGCCACTGTCGCGCGGATTTTTTGCGACTCGCTTGATGTACTGGCCTCAATGGCCTGCACCCTGGACCGCGCCAAAGCGTCGATGGCAGCAAACTGATCGCGCATCGATTGCGCCATGGCGTCAATGAGCCCGCGCGCCGATTTCTGCGCGGCTTGCGCCACCTCATCAAGTCGCCTTTTAGCCTCTGCCATGCGCTCGCCAATGGCGTTGCCAACATTGGCCATCTGGCCACTTAGCAGCTCTAGGCTCTTTTTCGCCTCGCCAATACTGGCCTGCAATCTCTGTGCGGCGCCGTCACCGCCGCCAAACAACGCCCCCCACATGCGCCGGATGGGCTGATCCAGTAGCGTCAAGCCTGTGAGCGCCAGCATGACTGCCCTGACTGCTGGGTGCATGCCAGCCACAATCCCGAGAGTCGCCCCCAGGGTGCGCAGCATGGCGACGACCCGCCCAATGTTTGCGGCAATCACGCCCGCGCCGATTAGCATCAGCACGTCGACAAGGCGGCCAAAGTGCTCAGCCGCAAAATCGATGACACCAATGAGCGCCCGCATTGAGACGCTCATGCTTTGGCTCTCGGCCACCCACGCCTTGGCAGCGTTAGTTAGCCGCGCAAAAGCGTCTCCTACAGTCTTTGGCAGGCCTTCTGCATCTTGCCGAATACGGTCGAGCGCTTGCGTCAGGTTAAGCAACTTGGCGGTGGTCAACTCGCCTTCTTGCGCCATTCGCGCCAATTCGCCGCGAGTTGTACCCAGCGACATCGCCAGATAGTCCAGCACCTTGCCGCCGGATTCGGCAACCGTGACGAACTCATCACCGTTGAGGCGGCCTTTTTGCAAAGCCTGCCCAAGTTGGCGCATGACGTTGGCCGTCTCCGTGGTGCTCGCGCCAGAGATTTTGAGCGCCAGCACCAGCGCTTCGGTCATGCGCACGGCATCAGCAGTCGACCCGCCGGCCTTGCGGACCGAATCAGCCATGCTGTTGTAGCTGTCCGCCACTGCGCCCATGTCCACGCCTGCCCGGTTGGCGATGGCGGTCAGCTCAGCCAGTCGCTCTTTGGCGGCGCGCGCTGATCCCTCGGTCAGTGCCAACCGGGCGGTCAGCAACTGCATCTCGTCGGCCATCTGTGAGATGCGGCTGCCAGCCACCGCGCCCAAAAACAGACTGGCTGCCGCGTGCAGTCGCGTCATGGCTGCCGCTAGAGACTGGCCGTGCTTGTGCGCACTGCCCATCTGCTCGCCCAGCTCGCGGATGCGGTCGCGGACGCGCGCGGCAGACTGCTCTAGCTCGGGGCGCGCCAAGATATTGGACGATTTGAGCTCAGCGAAGCTTTGGCGCAGGCGATCGATTTCGGCGCGTATGGCAGCGTGGCTTTGCTTGATCCCTGTTTCGTCCAGCAGCCGCACCCCGCGCCCGATGCGCACGATTTCGGCTACGTCAGCGCGCCAACGCTGCGGCAACTCATCGAGCCGCCGCTTGCCGGCCTCCACCTCGCGCGCCAGCGTTTTGATAATGCCGATTTCTGCGTCGGTGCGCCCGATTTTGCGCAGCGCAGCGTCTAGCGCTGTCTCAAAGCGCTTCAGCGCAGACTCGCCTTGCGCGGTCTGCAATTCCAGTTTGAGCTTGACTGATAGGTCCGACATGGTTGCAACCCGCGCTGTTGACCGGCTTAAGAATCAGCTTTTTCGCGGCTAACCTCTTGCACCCACTGCGCCCACCCTTTTGCGTCCGCCTGCGCCGCACGCGCTGCCACCGCAGCCTCGATCAGCGCCTCGCGCCGGATGCGAGCATGAGCCGCCAGATAGTCACGCGCGTCGGTCCATGGCATCTCCATCACGTCCCGGTAACCGAAGCCTGCGGCGACGAGTCTGGCAACCCATTCGTGCCACCAAAGGCGTTCTGCGCCACCCTCGCCAGCGTCTCGGCGGCCTGGGTGAGCCGTGGCAGCACGGCTCGCGCGAAAAAATCCGCGTTGACCTCCAGCACCTGCGCCGCCAGATCAACCAGCACGTCCGACGTTTGGTCCTCCAGCCAAGCGCGATCCACGCCGGCGCCAATGGCCGTAGCCTCGATCACGCGGTCGGCATGCCGGGCGAGCGCGGCCAAGATGTCGCCGCGCGCGAGCTCTTGCGCGATGGGCTCGATGGCGGCCAAAAATGCAGGCAGGTCCTTGACCTTGACTGGGCCCATGTCAGCCTCCGGGCGATCAGACAGGCACAATCACGCGGCCAAACTGGCCAAGCGGGCCGTTTGGGTCTTTGGTCACGTCGGCCAACACCCGGCCCGACAGCTCGAAGCGCTGTAGCTCGTCCGAGATGAGCGAGAAGTCCTTGGTTGGATTGATCGCGACGCGGTACAGGTCGAGGATCACTGGGCGGTTTAGGTCAGCGGTGTTGATCCCGTCGAAGCGCAGCCATACCTCGGGCTGCGGGGCCTTGAACATGGCCGAAGCGCGGGCCGAACCGTAGGTGTAGTCCACCAAGAACGGCTGCGTGAAGCCGGTCACGTTCAGGAATTCGATTGCGCCTTGAGCGGCGTGCACCTTGTAATGCGTACCAGCAGTCAACGTCGCGGGCGTGCTAGCCGAATCAGTGATTGTTACTGCCGATACAAACTGACGCGAAAGCAGCCGGATGTCGCCAGCGGCCACGCCGGTGGGCAGCGCCTCGTCCGTCACCGTGCCGCCGGTAGTGCTCGTTGTCTGGCCGTACAGCGTCAGCTCGATGTTGTCGACGCTGAACTCCTCCAGCGTGCAGCTGAACTCCCCGTCCTTGCTCTTGATGAGCTGCAGGTCGGCCAAACGCTGGCCAGAGTAGCTCTCCTTGTGCTCGATGGTCTCGACATTAAGCGAAACCTTAAGGTCTGGCACATTACCCACCCAGCGCAATGCGAGCGGATTGCCGCTGCTGTCGCGCTGCGCCAGATAGACGCGTCCCTGTCCGGAAAAATAGGCCATGATTGACTCCTTTACGGTTGAGAAGAAATGAGTCGCGCGGCAAACGCGAGCGGATAGACGCCCGTGCCAGCGATGTAGCTCGGGCGCGGAGCCTGAATGCGCCGCAGCGCGCGTGCCCCCTCTGGCTGCCAGCCCATAAGGGCCAAAAGAACACGAGACAGCAGCGGCCCGGCGGCTGTACTCACACCCGCGCCACTCGCAGCGTCCTTAGCCGACCGCACCAGCAGCGCCACGACCCAATGCTGGTCAATGGCCTGCGCAGCGCCCTGCCCAGCACCCGCGCCATCTACAATGCGGTCGCCGTCCCACGCCACCCAGATGGCGGGCGATGCTGGCGTGATGTCGCCGATCTCTTCCAGCGCAGCCGCAAGGCGCACCTGCCTGATGTCGCCGCCCATCTCCATCTCGATGCGCTCCACCATTTGCGCGCCAACATGCAGCCAGTCTTGTGGGATCATATCACCACCCCGCCATGTTGTCCGCGTCGAACACGCTACGCCCAGCCCGCACCGATGGTCTGGGCCCGGCGGGCGACTCGGGCGGCGTGACACCCAACGTCACCCGCCCGGCAGCGATGGCCTCCAGTACACGCCGCGCGTCCTCATAGCGCATGCGCACCTCCTCGCTCGCTCGGTCGTCCCATAACCGATATCGCGTAATGTCGCACGCGATGCGCACCAGTAGCGGCGGCACGTCGTCGAGTGGTAGGGTGTGGCGCACTGCTAGATAGCCGTCGATCTCGGCATCGGCATCAGCAAGCGCACGCTGGGCGACGGCAGCATCGATGACGCCAGCGCCCGCGCGGTCGGTGAGCTGCACTAGCTCGTCCTCGCCGTAGCGGGTGATTAGGTCTGCAATGGCGGCGTATGGCATTTTCTATTCTAACAAATAAATCGCCGGAATAGCGGTGGTGCCAATCGACAAAGATGTCGGCGCTGTTGCCGGTAATGTCGAGCCAGTACCGGAGGCAAACAGATGTGTAATGGCAGTAGTGACGCCGACTTGCCGCCCAAGGCTAGTTTGGATCGCTGCCAATGGCACAGCTCGCACTGTAGCCGCAGCTGAACATATCAGCGCGGCCCAATAAATTACACCTGGGACGAGTGTGTAGGAAAGCGAGCCGCTTTTGTCGCCGGTTGTACCGGTATCGAGGTTGCCGACGCTTGCGAGTAGCGCACCAGGCGAGTCATCGCCAGACACCACTGCATTGGCATAGATGCCAATAGACGCAGTCCCGGTTGCCGCGGTCGTAACGCTGATCCGCACCCCGGTGAGGTTAACTTGGCGCGGCACCACAAACGGCACAAAGTATATGCGCGATGCAACAAGCGTAAGCGTCGTGAGCGCTGTGCCGGCCACGTCGCCAACAATGCG
>Ga0209721_1002399_pt1 | contig 11895 bp, 7 predicted proteins | sample TshhotsprinmetaG_FD_184139 | JGI IMG/M metagenome (GOLD analysis project Ga0209721, IMG submission 184139) | Hot spring microbial communities from South Africa to study Microbial Dark Matter (Phase II) - Tshipise hot spring metaG (SPAdes)... | ecosystem: Environmental > Aquatic > Thermal springs... | reverse complement strand
CGGCAAAGGGAAAGCTGAAGAACTTGCTCAGCTTGTTGAACTGAATGAAATCAATCTTGTGATTTTTGATGATGATCTTACTCCCGTGCAGGTTCGTAATCTTGAAAAAATGTTTAACAGAAAAGTTATTGACAGAAGCGGACTAATATTGGATATTTTTGCATCGCGCGCAAAAACCAAAGAAGCAAAAACTCAGGTCGAGTTAGCGCAGCTTCAATATATGCTGCCCCGATTAACACGTGCTTGGACTCACCTTTCAAAACAATACGGTGGTATCGGAACGAAAGGTCCCGGTGAAACTCAGATTGAAACTGACAGAAGACTGATACGAACAAGAATCAGTTTGTTGAAGGATAAACTCGAAAAAATTGAAGCACATCGCCAGACACAAAGTTCTGGAAGAAAAAATTTTGTTAAGATTGCTATTGCTGGCTATACAAATGCAGGCAAATCAACTTTATTTAATCTACTTACTCGTGCAAATGTATTTGCTGAGGATAAACTTTTTGCTACGCTTGATTCAACTACCCGCTCTATTGAGCTTGATGATACTCAGAAACTTTTAATCTCAGATACAGTCGGATTTATTCGTAAACTTCCTACTCATCTTGTAGCATCTTTTAAGAGTACACTCAATGAGGTTCGTGATGCAGATATTATTTTGCACGTTATTGACATATCTCACCCATATTTTGAAGATCATATAAAAGTTGTTGATGAAACACTAAAAGAATTTGGCAGTGAAAAGAAAAAAATTATTAAAGTGTTTAATAAAGTTGATTTAATAACTGATAAAGCATTAATTGAATTTATCAAAAATTCATACAAAGATTCAGTTTTGATTTCAGCATCTCGTGGAATAAATATCTCAACCTTAAAGAATTTGTTGAAAAAAGTACTTGAAGAAAATATCATAGAAGAGAGAATAGTCCTTCCTCTTACAGCAACCAAAAAAGCTTCACAGATTCATAACTTCGCGGAAGTTCTGAAAACAGATTATGACGAAGAAAAGATTCAAATTATTTACAGAACCACAAAACAAAACTCAGAGAAAATTAAAAAGATAATTAGTCACTAAACAGATTCGATAATTCTTGGCTATCTGGTTCTAATTCTCTATAAATATTTAATAAAATAAATTCCTGAGCAAAGTCAACATTCTTTTTCATCTTTCTTGTAAACAGTAACTATTTTTACATACTAAATTTAATTTTTCTTAGGAGGAATAATGTCTATTGTACTTGATGGTTCAAATCTTACCATAGAAAAGCTTGTCGCAATTGCCCGCTATAAAGAAAAAGTAGAGCTACATCCAGACGCACTTGAAAGAATAAAAATTTGTCGTGCAATGCTTGAGGAAAAAATTCAAGCAAGAGAAATTATGTATGGTGTGAACACAGGAATCGGAGAATTTTCTGAGGTCGTACTTACAGATGAACAGGTAAAAGATTTTCAAAGATATTTGATATACAATCATTCAGCTGGAATTGGTGAACCAATGCCGATTGAATGGGTTCGCGGTGCGATTGCAAGCAGAATAAATGTTCACGCTCACGGTAATTCTGGCTGCCGACCTGAAATTACATTTACCTTAATTGAAATGCTAAATAAAGATTGTATTCCGGTTGTTTGTGAAAAAGGCTCCGTTGGTGCTTGTGGTGATTTAGCTCCAATGTCTCAAATTGCTCTATTAATGCTCGGAGAAGGTGAAGCATTTTATAAAGGTGAAAGACTTCCGGGGAAAATTGCTTTTGAAAAAGCAGGTATTGAAGTTCCCGGTCTGAAAGCGAGAGATGGACTTGCAACAATAAACGGCTCTAACTTCATTACTGCTATTAGCGCACTGCATCTTTATGATATTAACAGATGGTTAAAACAGGCGGAAATCGCCGCAGCGATGACTCTTGAAGCTCTTCTCGCAAATATGAAACCTTACGATGTTCGTCTTCATAAATTACGCGGATTTCCCGGTGCTGTCAGAAGTTCTCAGGCAATTAAGAAATGTATTGAAGGAAGTGATCTTCTCTCGGGAAAATTAAAACAAAAAGTTCAGGATGCATATTCAATGCGTTCAACACCACAGGTTATTGGGGCTGCACACGATGCTGTTGCTTTCGCTCGCAAGCAGATTGAAACTGAATTAAATGGTGTTGGAGATAATCCGATTTTTATTCCCGAAGATAAAGTAACTCTGACAGGGGCGAATTTTCAGGGAACACCTGTTTCCCTTCCGATGGATATGGTGGGCGCAGCGGTTACTATGGTTTGCGTACTTTCTGAAAGAAGAATGAATCGTTTGAATAATCCGGCTCTTAGTGTAGGACTTCCTGCGTTTTTGACAAAAGGTGCAGGTATGTTTTCAGGATTAATGTTAAGTCAGTACACAGCAGATATGATGATAGTTGAACAAAGAATTCTTTCAATGCCGGCATCAATTCAATCTATTCCTGCTGCAGCAGATCAGGAAGATTTTGTTTCGATGGGAATGAATACTGCACTTAAGAATAATCAAATACTTGATAATGCTTATGGAATCCTTGGTATTGAGTTTATGGCTGCGGCTCAAGCTCTGGATTTTCGAGACCACCAAACCGGCAGAGGAGTTTCTAAAGCAAAAGAAGTTGTAAGAAAATATGTTGAATTTCTTGATGTTGATCGTCCGCTTTATCCTGACCACAATAAGATGAAAGAGCTTGTTAAATCCTGTGAGATACTTGAGGAAGTAGAGAAAGTAGTGGGAAGTCTGGAATAATAAATAATTGCACACTGATAACACAGATTTCACTGATTTTCACTGAATTAATCTGTGTTAATCTGTCGAATCAGTTTCATCAGTGTTCCATTGAATTTAAAGGATAAAAAATGGAAATAGTTTATTTAATTATCGGCTTGTTCATAGGTTTTCTTATCGCATTTCTTTTTCTTAGAGTGAAACTTAATGAACAAATTAACTCGCTCCGTATTGATGCAGGAAAACTGAGTGAAAGAATTAATCTGCTCGAAAGTGATAAACAAAATCTTCAATCAGAACTTAAAATGGAGAGAGAGAAAGCAGAGAAACTTACATCAGAAAATGCATCTCTAAAAACTGATTACATTAACCTCCAGAATAAACTGAATGAACAAAAATCTGAAATAGAAGAGCTTCAGCAGAAATTTGTTAAAGAATTTGAAAATCTTGCTAACAAAATATTTGAAGAAAAATCTACCAAGTTTACTGAGCAGAATAAAGAAAAGTTAAGTGAAATTCTTAATCCACTTAAAGATAAGATATCTGAATTTGAGAGAAAGGTAGAAGAGTCAAGTAAAGAGAGCATTAAAGGACATTCTTCTCTGAAAGAGCAATTAGAAATGCTCAGACAAATGAATCAGCAAATCACTCAGGAAGCGAAAAATCTTACCGAAGCATTAAAAGGACAAACAAAAACGCAAGGCAACTGGGGAGAATTTATTCTCGAGAGTATCCTTGAAAAATCCGGATTAGTAAAAGGAAGAGAATATCTTGTGCAGGAAGCAATTACTGATGAATCCGGTAAAAGATTTCAACCAGATGTAATTGTAAATCTTCCTGAGAACAAAAGCATCGTCATAGATTCGAAAGTATCTTTAATTGCTTATGAGAGATTTATCTCTTCAGAAAATGAAAGTGAAAAAGAAAAGGCGTTGAGAGATCACATTCTTTCAATTCGTACACATCTCAAAAATCTTAGCGCAAAAAATTATCAGTCACTTTATAAACTGAATAGTCTCGATTTTGTTTTGATGTTCATGCCGATTGAGCCAGCATTTGCATTAGCAGTTCAGCAGGATTCTTCTCTTTTTAATGATGCCTTTGAAATGAATATCGTAATCGTCAGTCCATCAACATTATTGGCAACACTAAGAACAATAGCTAGCATCTGGCGTCAGGAAAATCAGAACAGAAATGCACTTGAGATTGCACGACAAGCAGGTGCATTGTATGATAAGTTTGTTAATTTTTATAATGATCTGATTGAAGTTGGCAAGAAACTTAACTTGGCTAAGGACAGTTATGATGAAGCAATGAAAAAAATTCACGATGGTAGAGGAAATCTTATCTCTGGTGTTGAAAAGATGAAACAACTTGGTGCTAAAGCAAGCAAATCATTACCGCTGTCTGCTTTAAATCGTGCTGATATTGATGGTAATGAATAGTTTATTGATTACAATAAAAATTGACTTTGATTTTTAATGATCAAAAGGATATGATTATTAGATCTCCTCAAACAAAACAAGAATTTTTCGATTACTATGATTTGCGTTGGAGAATACTTCGTGCACCCTGGTATCAACCCAAAGGCAGTGAACAAGATGAGCTTGAAGGACAGGCAATTCATATTATCGCAGTTGAGAATGAAAAAATAATTGGATGTGGTCGTGCTCATTTCAATAATAATGAAGAAGCACAAATAAGGTATATGGCTGTTGAAAAGGATTGGCAAGGCAAAGGAATTGGGAAAAAAATTTTAGATGAACTTGAGAATAAAGTAATTGAAAAAGGTGCAAAAAAAATTATTCTTCACGCAAGAGAAAATGTAGTTAATTTTTATAAGAGAAATGGTTATAAGGTGGTTAAACCTTCCCACACGTTGTTTGGAGAAATAAAACATTTTTTAATGATGAAAGAGATTTAATAAATGAAGATTTTTTTTCTTTGCATTTTATTCCCTCTTATGCTTACTAAAGCTCAGAATGATCCTTTTGAAGCAAATCAGTATATGCTGGCTGAGAATTATGAGCAAGCAGGAAATCACGCAAAAGCCATCGAGATAATTGAAAATCTTTTTCAGAAGAATCCAAATAATCCGAATTATTTCAACAAACTTTATAATTTATACTTGACTACCAAAAAATATGAAACAGCTATAAGAATTATAGAACTTCGTTTGAGTTCGAATAGTGAAGATGCAACTCTCTACGGAATGCTTGGCTCGGTTTATTATCTGATGGGGGAAATAAAATCAGCAAAAGAAAAGTGGGAAATTCCAATTAAAAAAACTCCACAAAATCCGTTCATTTACAGAATGATGGCAAATTACGCAATTGAACGAAGAGCATTTGAAATAGCAATCGAGTATTTACTCAACGGAAAAAGTAAATCCAACGATCCAACAATCTTTACAATGGATTTGGGCGAGTTGTTCCTGATAACGATGCAATATGAATCAGCAATGAAAGAATATTGTGAAATGCTTATTGTCAATCCAAGTATGTATCCGGTGGTTGAATCTAAGATTTTTTCATTCATTAACAAACCTGATGTGTTGCAAAATGCCATCAAAATTGTATCGAACTATCAATCAAAAGGAATTGTCTTTAAAAATCTTCTTGCAAGATTATTCACAGAATCAAAACAATACTCAAAAGCATTTGAATTATATAAAGAAGTTGAAAAAACTCAATCAACTGGTGGACAGCAATTACTTAATTACGCAAATTTCCTAATCAACGAAAATGAATTTGATATTGCAAAAAAAGTTTTTGAATACACTTACTCTGTTTCTGAAAATTCAAGTATAAAGTCTTCTGCAAAACTTGGACAGGCAAAGAGTTTGGATGCGCTGCTTTGGAATAATTTCAATAAGCAAAACGATATTTGGAAAACTTTTTATCAACCGTTGTTCTTGTCCGAGTTACAGACAAATAATGTTATTTCCGCTTACGAAGAGGTTATTAAGATTTTCAAATACTCTGATGTAGCAGTTGAGGCTTTGTATTCGATAGGAAAAATTAAGTTATACATAAATAATGAAATTCAGAAGGCGGAAGAAGTATTCGATGAGATAATTAAGAATTTTCCCACTTCAAGATTTTATGCAAAGAGTTTATATGAAATAGCAATGATTAAATTGTTCTCAGACAATACTCGAGATGCTAAAAATTTCTTGAAAAAAATTGAAACTGTTGCAGCGTATTCAGATGAAGATAAATTATCATCTTATTTCCTGCTTGCAAAACTTTATGCGATTGAAGGTGATTTCAATTCGTCATCCGAGTATATCAGAAAAATAACTAATAATGTAAAAAATGATTTTACAAATGATGCTTTAGAATATTCGCTGTTACTGAATGTGGCTAAGAATGATTCCATCAATTTAATTAAATATACTCAAGCTGAAATTTTAGTTTTGCAAAAAAAATTCCGAGAAGCTCAATTACTTTTCGACCAAATCGCTTCAAATCACCAATCATTTATTTTTCAACCTTTCTGTTTGATTAAATCTGCTGAAATGGATATAGCTTTAAGTGATTATAATGCAGGAATTTCTAAACTGGAACAAATTTACAATGCCAAAGAGAAAAACATTTTTTCAGATAAAGCATTATATTTGAAAGCAAAAATATGTGAATATGCTTTGAAGGATTTTACTTTAGCGGTTGAAAGCTATCAGAAAATATTAATAGAATTTCCGAAATCAATATATTTGGATGAATCAAGACAGGCGATAATTCGTCTAAATGAAGAAATTATGAAAAGGGAAAAAGATGCCTAAATCTAAAAATACTGATCATATACGTTGCTCATTTTGCGGAAGAGACAGCTCAGAGGTCAATAATCTGATTGCAGGTCCTGATGTTTTTATTTGTGATTATTGTATTCAGAGCAGTGTAGAGATTCTTAAATCGAATTTTGAAAATTCATCAAGTAATCTTATCAAACAGGGAAAATGGAATTTATATACTCCTTCTGCAATAAAAAAAGCGCTTGATGAATATGTTATTGGACAAGAACGTGCTAAAAAAATTCTTTCAGTTGCTGTTTATAATCATTATAAAAGAATTTATTCAAAAAAAAGCATATTCGAATTTGATGATGTTGAAATTGAAAAAAGCAATATTCTCCTTATAGGTCCCACTGGAACAGGAAAAACATTATTAGCTCAGACACTAGCAAAAATTCTTGATGTTCCGTTTGCTATTGCTGATGCAACGACAATTACAGAAGCCGGTTATGTTGGTGATGATGTTGAAACAGTTCTTGTCCACCTGCTTCAGGCGGCAAATTACAATCTTGAAAAAGCACAGCGCGGTATAGTTTATATTGATGAAATTGATAAAATTGCCCGTAAGAGTGAGAGCACATCAATAACACGAGACGTTTCAGGTGAGGGTGTTCAGCAAGCTTTATTAAAAATTCTTGAAGGTACAATTTCCGGTGTTCCTCCTAAAGGTGGACGAAAACATCCAGAACAAAGTTTGATAAATGTTAATACAAAAAACATTCTTTTTATTGTCGGCGGTGCTTTTGAAGGAATTGAAAAAATTATTGCAAAAAGAATCAACCAGAATAAAATCGGCTTTGTCGGCGAAGTTGAAAAGAATATTGAGGAAGAAGATTTGCTTCCTTTCATTCAACCGGAAGATTTGTTAAAATTCGGATTGATACCAGAATTGATTGGCAGACTACCTGTAATTGCGCCACTTCATCCACTTAGTGAAGAAGCATTGAAAAATATTCTTACTGAACCGAAAAATGCGATTGTAAAACAATATAAAAAGCTGTTTGCCTTAGAAGGTGTTGAGCTTGAGTTTGATCCTTTTGCCTTTGACGCAATTGTTCAAAAAGCTATAGAAAGGAAAACGGGAGCAAGAGCCCTTCGTTCGATAGTTGAAGATTTTATGCTGGATATAATGTATGAGATACCAAATAAAAGGAATGTAAAAAAGTGTATTATTACAAGAGATGTTGTTCTCAATAAAGAAGAACCCATTTACTTGAAATCCGGTGCTAAAATCGCTTGAGATTTCTTTAATCAAAAACTTTCTTCAACTACTTATTTAACTCAATGAAAAATTACTCCATCATATTTGTTTTTATTCTCGTTTGTATTTTTTCACAAAGAGTTCAAAGTCAGGATAAAATTTTTATCCCAATGGACTTATCACAATCTGACCATCTTAAATCTTATGGAATTACTTTCAGAGCTTTGGAGAAGGGTTACAAAGCTGACTGGCTTTTGAATTATAGAGGCGGCTCATTTCTTATTGATTTTTCAGAAGAGGTAGCAAGAGAATGTTTAATTGAAGGAGTAAAGTTTGAAAAAATTTCGGGAGCATCTGCGATAAGCATTTACTCTGAAGTTCAAAATGAAGATAATAATATGGATGTAATTCGATTAGAAAAAGCTCCTAAAATTGCAGTTTATGTTCCACCCGGATTTCAACCTTGGGATGATGCGGTTACTTTGGCTTTGGAATATGCAAAAGTCCCTTATGATAAAATTTGGAATGATGAAATTTTAAGAGGTGAATTATCTAAGTATGATTGGCTTCATCTTCATCACGAAGATTTTACAGGTCAATATGGAAAATTTTATGCTAGTTTTTCTAATGCTCAATGGTATATCGAACAACAGATGCTCTACGAAAAGAATGCTGCTAAAAATGGATTCAAAAAAGTTTCTGAGATGATGAAAGAGGTAGCCAGAATTATAAAATCTTACATTGGTAATGGCGGATTTCTGTTTGCAATGTGCAGTGCAACAGATTCTTACGATATCGCACTTGCTGCAGAAAACATTGATATTTGTGCTACAATTTATGACGGTGATGCTGCTGATCCCGATGCACAATCCAAATTAGATTTTTCAAAAACTTTAGCTTTTACAAATTTCAGGTTGGAAATGAATCCATATATTTATGAATATAGTGATATTGATATACAACCAACTGAAATCGGAAATATGGAAAATGATTATTTCACTCTTTTCGATTTTTCAGCAAAGTATGATCCTGTCCCCACTATGTTGACTCAATCTCATACAAATGTCATCAGAGGTTTTATGGGGCAGACAACAATGTTTAGAAAGGAACTCATAAAAAGTTCAGTTATCCTTCTTGCTGAAAGACAGAACACGAATCAAGTGAGATATATTCATGGTAATTTTGGAAGAGGAACATTTACATTCTATGCTGGACACGATCCAGAAGACTATCAGCACGCTGTTGGCGATCCACCAACAGATTTAAATCTTTATAAAAACTCACCGGGCTATCGTTTGATATTAAATAATATTTTATTTCCTGCAGCAACGAAGAAGAAACAGAAAACATAAAAAAGCGGGCATAAAGCCCGCCTCATTCAAAAAAATTATTGAAGATTTAACACTTAAAATTCAAAATTATTTTACCACCGTCATCTTTCTGCTTGAGACAAAATTTCCCGAGGTTAATTTATAGATGTAAACTCCGCTATTAAGATTGCTTGCGTCAAATTCAATATTGTATTTCCCAGCTTCTCTAAATTCATTAACTAAAGTAGCTATTTCATTACCAAGTATATCATATACTTTCAATGTTTGCAACCCGCTGACAGGAGACTGCCAACTGATTTTTGTAGTGGGATTAAATGGGTTCGGAAAATTTTGTTCGAGCGAAAATTGATTTACTATTTTGATATCTACTTCAATCTCATTGCTGTAATTAAATGAACCATCAAAGTCTATTTGCTTTAGTCTGTAGTAGTATGTACCAGCTTCAACTTCATCTACGTAACTATAAGATTTTGGTTGAGCGGTTGTACCAAATCCTTGAACAAAAGCAACGCTTTCCCATTCATTCTCAAAATCTGACTTAACTTTTCTCTGAACTTCAAAACCTTGATTATTTAGTTCAGTTGCGGTTGACCAGAAAAGATTAACTTTATTTTCAATTACTTTAGCAGTGAATGAAGTAAGTTCAACAGGAATTGGATCTTCATATCTAAGTTTAACTATACTAAAATTACCTTGTGAACCTGTTGAAGGAGTATAAGAAGATTGCCATAAAGCACTGAAATTAGTGCCGTAACCTGCTGTGGAAGTACTTACCGCATCAACAGATCGGGAAGTTCCTGTAAAACCCGGATGACGGATTTCTATTAACAAATGTCCACCTGTATAAGTGAAACTTTGATTAAAAGTAATTTCAGTGCCAAATTCATTTGGAGTATTACCGAATGTGTAAGCATTAGTCAATATCTGTAGAGGACCACTCCTGACTAATTTCTGAACACCTACAACATTATTTGCAAAAGTAAGACTTCTGTTTGCAGGTGCGACACCTTCACTCAAATAAATATCATAAGCAGTATAGAGCACATCTGCTGTTGGCCAATTAGCAGTTGCACTTGTTGGAAGTCTCCAGCTTAATCCTACAATTTCTTTATTTACTAAATTGGTTAATAAACTCTCATGAATAAGAAGTTGATAAGAACGAGCTGCGTTAGCTAAAGGACCCAGAAAAGTGCTTGTACCAGGAACAGTTTTGAATTCCGGTGGCATAACATCAAAACCATTCGAGCGATCAGTTTGAGGATGAATGAAAGAAAATGTTATAAATAAGAAAACAAAAAGTGAAAGAACTTTTTTCATAGCCAGCTCCTGTTAATTAAAGGTTTGACCAAATATATTTTTTTGAACAATTAAAGTCAAAATATTTATTGAGTTTGTTGAAAATCCCAGATTATATTGTCTCATTTTCAGTATTGAAAATCTAAGATTTAATTTCTTTTGTTTTAGAATTAAAAACTCAAAAAACTTAAAATTTTGAAGAATTTGAAAACTATTACACAGGTCTCTATGGCATAATTTCTGCAAAAATTCTGAGATTAAAATCATTTTATTTAGTAAGAAAGAGAATAAATTGGCAATAGGTACCTTTAATGGTGGAATTCATCCACCAGAATATAAGGAGTTAACAGAAAATTGTGCATTTGAAGTAATGCCGGCACCTGCTGAGATAGTTCTTCCGATATCTCAACATTTGGGTAAGGATGCTCAACCAGTTGTAAAAAAAGGTGACGAGGTTACTGTTGGACAACTCGTTGCAAAAGCAGAGGGATTTATTTCAGCTCCGATTCACTCTTCGGTAAACGGAAAAGTTTTGAGTATTGGTAAAGAAAATACTCCATCAGGATTTCCAAAAGATTCAATTGTAATTAAAAGCAATGGAATCACTGCTTCACAACCAAATCTTTTACCTCCGCTTAATTTAGAAACCATAACTCCTGATGAGATTAGACAAAGAGTCGCTGAAGCTGGAATTGTTGGGCAAGGAGGTGCAGCTTTTCCGACCTACGTTAAACTTTCCCCACCAATGGATAAAAAAATTGATGTTGTGATTCTAAATGGATGTGAATGCGAACCTTATCTGACACGTGATTACAGATTTATGATTGAAAGACCTGATGATTTAATTGAAGGATTGAAATTAATTATAAAAGCACTTGGTGTCGAGAGAGGAATTATTGGAATTGAAGATAATAAACCCAAAGCGATAAAAATTCTCTCCGAAAAAGTTAAAAATCACAAAAGCATTGAAGTCATTTCTCTGAAAACAAAATATCCTCAAGGTGCAGAGAAAATGTTGATTAAAGCTGTTACCGGCAAAGAAGTTCCACCAGGTAAACTTCCAATGGATGTCGGTGCTGTAATACAAAATATTGGAACTGCTTTAGCAATCTATGATGCTGTAGTGAAAGGTGAAGTATTGATTACTGCTGCATTAACAGTTTCGGGCAAAGGAATTAAAAATCCCAAAAACCTTTTAGTGCCTGTTGGAACTCCCATTCAAGATGTAATTGATTATTGCGGTGGAGTTACTGAAGAAGCAGTTAAAATTGTTGTTGGCGGGCCTATGATGGGTGTTGCACAATTTGATTTACATGCTCCGGTTTTGAAAGCGACATCGGGAATTCTTGTATTGACTAAAGAAGAAGTTTCAAAAAATCCTGAAACACCTTGCCTACGATGTGGACAATGTGTTGGTGCTTGTCCGTTAAATTTAGTCCCGACAAAACTTGCAAGATATTCTCAATTGCATAAATATGAAGAAGCTGAGGATGCGGATATCACTGTTTGTATGGAATGTGGAACTTGTGCTTACACTTGTCCT
>Ga0209721_1002398_pt1 | contig 11895 bp, 10 predicted proteins | sample TshhotsprinmetaG_FD_184139 | JGI IMG/M metagenome (GOLD analysis project Ga0209721, IMG submission 184139) | Hot spring microbial communities from South Africa to study Microbial Dark Matter (Phase II) - Tshipise hot spring metaG (SPAdes)... | ecosystem: Environmental > Aquatic > Thermal springs... | reverse complement strand
CGAGCAGACAAGGGTTTTTACGATCACGAGACCATCGAATATCTCGAATCCAACAAAGCCCTTTTTGTCATTGTGGCCAAGCTTACCGGTCCAGTCAAGAGAAGAATTTCAACCTTATCTTATCATATCCATTCCTCTGGTTTGGAGAGTGCGGAGTTTATGTATCAACCCACAAAGTGGAAAAAGGAATATCGCTTCGTAGTGGTCAGGCGTCTCATCCCAGAAGACCCTACCGAGCAACTTACTCTCTTCTCGATGGGGAAATACAGCTATCAGGTTATTGTGACCAATATGAAACTAATCCCTCTCCATACCTGGAGATTTTACAATGGCCGAGCCTCAGTAGAACTGATTATCAAAGAACTCAAAGGGGATTATCCTTTAGGAAAAATTCCCACGAAATATTTTGCAGCCAACGAGGCTTATTTCCATACCCTTCTATTCTCTTACAATCTCATCAACTGGTTCAAGCGGTTATGTCTACCAGTGGAGTTTCAAAACATGACTCTCAGAACTTTAAGATCTCGATTGCTGCTTATTCCCGGCGAACTTATAAATCCAAAAAACAGGCCAACCTTAAAGTTGCCGGCTAATTTCTTGTATAGGGACGCTTTCGAATACGCCATAAAGAAAATTGAGAAATTGAAAGTCTAATCCATAGTTTTCACGCAGGTTTCAGGTTTAAATATGATAAGAATTCTGTGAAACTGCTGGATATTATTGGACAAGCAAATGTGGGGTTATATGGATTAGATTTTAAGTCTGTATATATTAAAGGAGATTATACTGTTTTTAGTTGAAAATTGAAATGTGGCTCCCTCCGTGGAATAATCCACGGAACGAAAAATTCTTTTAAAGAAAGGAGCCACGATGAGATTAAACACGATTCAAAGGAGAAAAGCAAGAGGAGGATTTGAGCAGGCTGTTGGGAGGGAGGAAATCGTCAATCGGATGTATGAAATTATCCGGGTAGGGAAACAGGGGCTTGATGGATTCATAGTGGAGTTGGGGAGGATGGTGGCCGAAGCGATCATGGATATGGAACGGGAGGAGCGGTCAGGGCCCCAATACAGGCCTACCCAAGAAGGGCTTTACAAGTGGGCCTATCAGAATGGATCGATTTACATGGGAGATCGAAAGATCTCCATCAGACATCCTCGCCTTCGGGGGGCGGGAGGAGAAATTGTCCTTCAGAGCTACGAGGCGTTGAAGCGGCCCGGTGTTTTCTCGGAAGAAGTTCTGAACAAGATATTACGGGGGCTTTCGGGTCGGAAGTATCGGGAGACCCTTCTGGAGACGAGTGGTGCGTTTGGGATTTCTCCCAGTGCGGTGTCTCGGCATGTGGTGGAGATAACGACCCAAAGGCTCCAGGAGTTTAAGGAGCGTGACCTTTCGGGGATGAGGCTCTTTGCCCTCTTTATTGATACGATTCATCGGGGAGGGGAGGCCTTCATGGTGGGGCTGGGGATTGATATGGAAGGGCACAAACATGTCTTGGGTTTCTGGCAGGGGGCGACAGAGAATCATGAGGTGTGTGAAGAGCTCTTATCCGATATGGAGCGCAGAGGGCTTGTGCTTTCGAAGAGGATTCTTTGGGTGACCGATGGGGGCAAAGGGATTCTCAAGACACTCAAAGAGCGTTTTGGGAAGAAGCTGATCCACCAGAGGTGTACGATCCATAAGGACCGCAATATCCAGAGACATCTGGCCAAGAAGTATCGGAAGGAAGCTCATCGGCGGTTCAAAACGGCTTTGGAGCAAAACAGTTATGAAGATGCCAGCAAGATGCTGAAGGCATTCGAGACATGGCTGCGATCCATCAATGAATCGGCTGCCGACTCTCTGCTGGAAGCGTTTGAGGACATCTTGACACTGCATCGGCTCAAGGTTCCTGGCTTGTTAAGAAAGACCTTGACTTGCACCAATCCCATCGAGAGCATGTTCTCTACGGTACGGGACTGTGAGGGGAATATCAAATGGTATCGTAACAGTGCGATGTCCCAGAGGTGGCTTGCAACCGTTCTGCTTCATTGTGAGAAGGGGTTTCGAAGAGTCAAGGGTTACCTGGGTATTCCGGAAGTGATTGCAACGATTGAACAGATACAAGAAGAAAAAGATATCATGCATAAAGCGGCATAGGGATATTTGAAGATGGGTGCACCAGGGAGCCACAGAAAATTTCAACTAAATGCTTGACAATCTCCTTTTTCGGGTAATATATTTATGTATATCTTCCTTAAGATCATCAAGGAGAATGTTAAAACCCTTGCTTCAGGGGATGAACCCGTCTATTCCATTGCTTCGGTCTCCAAAATACTTAAGATACACCCACGTACCTTAATGAAATATGAGAAACTCGGCTTGATCAAACCCTTTCGAAACCCCAAAAATAACAGACGTCTCTATTCGAATAATGATATAAAGTGGATCAGTTGTATTGCCAAAATGGTTCATGAAGATGGGTTTAGCCTAAAGAGTTTGAGTTATGTGCTCTCCCTGGCTCCTTGCTGGATGATCAAGGAATGTCCGGAGGATATGAGAAAGGAATGTCAAGCCCATTATAACCACTCTAAGCCGTGCTGGGAAACGATAAATACCATATGTAAACCATGCATTAATCGAATTGCATGCACTGAATGTGTCTTTTATCAAGCCTCCAAACAAAGAAAAGAGATTATGATGTCCAGCATTGAAACCATCTTAAGCAAATAATCTCAAAACGATTTTAAATTTGCCAAAGTAATTTTCCGAATTTTGAAAATTTTTTTGAAAATTTTTTTCTTGACAATTTGATATAAATTTATATAATATTCTGGACTTTCCCCAGAATTTTGGATCAGAGATAGGTAAGTTATTGGAAGGACAAGGGTAGTGAAAGCAAAAGATGTGGAAACGAAGGTTCCTCCTGTGGTAGAAGAGTTTTAGGCAAGAATTTTGAGGAAACTCTTGAAGACCAAAAGGAGGAACCCTCTATGGAACACCATAGCAAAATTGCAGGGAAAATCAAAGGACAGATCACTCGGTTCGCGAACAAGATTTCAGGTGATTATAAGAAGCCAATCAGGAAATGGATGGTTCAGATGATTTATGGGATCCAAGCCTCAAAGGGTGTGAAGCTTTCCAACATTGCAAGGAGTTTGAATGAGGAAATCCCACTGATCAAAACAGAGACTCGATTATCGAGGAACTTGGGGAGGATGGATTTAACGGAATCGATCAACAGGAGGCTGATTGCGGAGGGGAGCAAGAGGATTCACCAGGAGAGCGTGATTGCCTTGGATATCTCGGATGTGGATAAGCCCTATGCGGAAAAAATGGAGTATTTAGCATTAGTAAGAGACGGCAGTACCGGGGAGACAAAAAGCCGAGGGTATTGGCTTCTTGATATTTTAGGGGCGGATGTCGAAGGAGAGGATCTGATTCCCCTCTATGGGGAACTGTACTCTCAAGAGGCTAAAGATTTTAGGAGTGAAAACGGTCAGATCTTGAATGCTGTTGATCGAGTGATGGAAGGGGTTGGGCAAAAGGGGGTATGGGCGATTGATCGCGGAGGGGATCGTTCGAGGCTATTTAAAGGGTTTTTAGAGAGGAAGTTAAGGTTTGTTGTTCGATTGGTGGGGGATCGGGATTTGATTCTGAAGGATGGACAAAAGAAGAATTCGCTCAAGATCGCGTGGGGGTGCCATTGTCCAGAGCAAAGAGAGTTAAAGATTGAAAAGGATGGGGAGGTCAAAAAGAAGACGATCTCGGTAGGTCAGATTGCAGTCAAGCTTCCATTCTCGGAACAAACCTTAGCCTTGGTCGTGGTGAAGGGATTTGGTGAGAAGCCGATGATGTTACTGACCAATGTGGCCATCAAATCCCTAGGGGTGATGCGGATTTTGGAGATTTATTTGACCCGGTGGAAATGTGAAGAGAGTTATCGTTTTATCAAACAGGTTTACAATTTGGAGGACGTCCGGGTTCTGAGCTATACCGCACTGAGGAATATGATGGTTTTTGTGCAAGCGGTCTTTTATTTTGTCAGTGTGGAGTTAGGCAAGAATCTAAAACTCAATATTCTTCTCAAGAAACTCTTTGAGAAAGCCAAGAGGTTTTTTGAGATTCCTGATTTCAGGCAATACGCCATTGCTGATGGAATCTATAAAATACTTTTCAGTTCGCAAACAGGAATCTTTCCCCAATTCACCAAGCAACCAAGAACGGGTCAGCTCCTATTCCCTTTTGCGGTTGAATTCTCGTAAAAAATTCTGGGGAAAGTCCAGCTCTAATTCGATTGACAATTTCTGATCATTCTTTTTAATATTGGGGCATGCCTGCCTTAATTCTTTTTCTGATTCTTCTTGTCTCCACTCCATGCTTTGGCCAGACGGTAAATGACTCTACCGATCAAATTTGGGAGGTGGGTGATCGGCGATGGACGATCGAAGAGGAACAGAGGTTTTCGAAATGGGTGGAGGAGACGATCACTGAGGACTTCTTTATCTCTCACATGATTCCAACCGATTGTGCGGATGCGGTCTATGCGATCCGATGGATATATGCCCGCATCCACCAACTTCCTGCGGCTGCCACCACAAAAGATGGAAGGCTGATCGGCCACTGGTCCACAGACTGGAGACATCTTCCAACCCATCCAGAGTGGCATCAGGATAAAAGATTCCGCGCCGCCCTGTTCTATCTCTTTCCAAGGACTTGGACAGGAACCCTACCCTCTGATACATATCCTGTTAGAATCTCTCCAGATTCAGTGACCCCAGGAACCCTTTTCTTAGAGACCGAATCCCATACCGGCATCATCAGCCGTGTCCTTACAGACGGAAGCCATCCCCACCCCCTTCAGACATGGGAATCGGCACTTCCAGTAAAGGTGCAAAAGCTTGCCATGAAATATTTCTTCATATCGAGACCGGAACTTAAAGTAGGTTCAGGCCTTGTGAGATTTCGCTGGCCTGTCTTTGAAAACGGAATTTGGAAATATCTTCCTGTGAAGGAACATCCCTTCTACTCGGAAGAACAATATACCTCTTCTTTCCGTCAGGGACATATGGGGTTTGTTGAGGCTGTGGCCAAGCGGCTTGATCCAATCCATTATCCTCCTGAGGAAAAGCTGGTCAAGCTATTGGAAACGCTTAACCATTTTCTTAAGGAAAGGGTTCCCATAGTTCTAAAAGGTTACCAGCAGTGCCAGAATGGGAACTGTCCAGCAGGGTCTGAAGGATGGGAGCTTCACAATACTACTGGCCGTGATGGAATGATCATCTCTCTAATCGACTATCTCTCTCAACTGATTGAATCAAATGGCCTCGATCAGGAGAAGATTAAAAAGAAGATGGAATCCATCTCCATTCACATCTCCGAGAATCGTTCGATATCACTCGATCATGTCTATCAGAACCATCTCTGGTTTTCTCCCCACCCTGGAGATTCGATTGAAGCCCGTTGGGGCCTAATGAAATGCGAGATGCTCAAGACACAGATTCGTACCACCCATAAATCCATTGCCTTTATTGAAAAAACTTATCGAAAAAAAGACCCCCAGTATGCGAATTTCTCGATTCGACAGCAACAACATATTCTTACAAAATTTGTTGAAGAATGGAACCGGTCTGAATGCAGAGAACCTCTTCCCATCTTAGCGAAAAAAGAATTTCCCATCCCTCGTCCCAAAACCTCTCTCGAGCCTCGCTTAGAACCGAAAAGGTGCGAGAAAATCCGCAAAGAGATTCGTGCCACACACGACTCCATTCTTTTTATTGAGAAGACTTATGGAAAGAAAGACCCGGAATATGCCTTCTTTTCGATTCAACAGCAACGACATTTATTGAAAGGGCTTCATGAAGAATGGAATCATTTGGAATGCAAAGGTCCCGTCCCTTCTCCAGAGTAAACCTCTTTAAAAAATCTATGACTTTCCAAAGGTGTAGCTCACACGGGACTTTAAACACCATACTCGTTATGAGACGAGTCTTATTTCCTCTCCAATAATACAGAGAACGTTAGAGTTTTCTAACGAGGCAAAAATGAGAAGTTGAATTGGTTGATACTTTTAGATAGAATGTAGCAAACCCCGTTAGAAAGTCTATGATTTTCCAACAGTATCGCTCAAACAGGGCCTTCTAACGTGGTAAAAAAGAGAAAGGAGTAAGAACCATGCAACCTTTAAAAGGATTCACTCCCTATAAGAAAGAGGATGCCGAAAAATATAGTCGACTACGATGGTGGGCTGGATTGACGCTTGGTGATCTCGTGGATAAGGCGGCAGATATCTACCCCAATAAAGAAGCTTTTGTGGATGACAGAAGTCGATTCACCTTTTCCCATATGAGGGAGTCGGTCAATCGGCTGGCTATCAGCCTGATGGGCCTCGGGATTAAATCGTTGGATCGGGTATTGGTCCAGTTGCCGAATTGGAACGAGTTTGTCATTGCCTACTTCGCTCTTCAGAAGATTGGAGCCATTCCAGTTTTATTAATCGAAAGGTATCGAGCTTACGAAATCAGCCATCTTTTTCGTCTCACGGGGGCCATTGCCTGGATCGTTGCAGAGAAACATAAAAAGACCGACTTCATACCGATCATCAAAGATGTTCTGAAGAATAACCCCAGGGTGAGGCACGTTGTCCTGGCCAGAGGAGGAAAACAGAGGGGGCTGCTCAATCTTGAAAAGATGATCGAACAGGCGAAACTCAATGAAAAAAACCTTGCCCGGTTAGCCATAAGGAGACCTGACCCCATGCAAGTGGCCCATATGGGTCCTACGGGTGGAACAACCGGTTTACCCAAGGTTGTCCCGCGCACGCACAACAGCTTGATCTGCGGCATCGAATATGCAGCCAAGGCCTGGGAGATGGATGTGCACGATACCTGCTTGCTGGCTGGTCCTATTGGACATGATCTCACCTTCACAAAGGGTCTCTGTGGAACCCTCTTCGCACTTGGGAAAACCGTCTTCTCCGACTCTACCGATTCAAACGAGATCTGTCGAATGATTCAGCAGGAGAGAGTAACGGCCATCGTATGGGTACCGACCTTAGCCAAGAGGTTAATCGATTTCGAAGGGCTCAAGGATTATGATTTGAGTTCATTGAAAAAGATGCATTGCGGAGGTGGTCTGAGCCAACCCGATTTGATAAAAGGGGTATGGGAGAAACTCGGTTGTACCTTCTATAATGGTTATGGTGGCACCGAAGGTCAGACAGCCCTTACCCGTTCAGATGATCCTCCTGAGATCATTCTCCATACGGTTGGAAAGCCAACCTGCCCTTACGATATCTATAAGGTTGTGGATAGAAACGGGAAGAAACTTCCGCCCAATTCTCAAGGAGAACTCGCCATCAAAGGCCCGGGTATATTCACGGGATACTACAATGCACCCGAGGAGAATAAATTGGTATTTGATAAAGAGGGCTTCTTTAGGACCGGCGATGTTGTCAAAATGGATGAAGCTGGCAACATCAAGATCACAGGCCGTATCAAAGAGATGATCAATCGGGGAGGGGAAAGCATCAGTGCTACAGAAATCGAAGGTCTCATCATGGGTTGCCCTGGAGTGGCCATGGTCGCCGTCATCCCAATGCCAGATCCTGTGATGGGCGAGCGGGTCTGTGCCTACATACAGCCAAAGCCCGGCGTCAGCCTGAACTTCGATGGAATCATTGCCTTCCTGAAAGAAAGAAAGGCATCTGTGCTTCAATTCCCGGAACGCATCGAATTCATTGACGCCATGCCGCTTACTAAGGCAGAGAAGGTGGATAAGAGAGCACTGGTCGAAGATATCATCAAGAAGATTTCCTAACGCCAGCGAAAGGAGATGATGAGATGGTGTTACACTCTGCTGGATCGATATACAATGTCCCTGAGTCTCGGCCCTGGTTCAAACATTACGATCCAGAAGTGCCTCGGCATCTGACCTATCCATCCATTCCTCTTTATGCCCTATTGGATGAAACGGCAGCCAAGAGTCCTAACAACCCTTGTACAAACTTTTTTGGAAGAAGGCTCACTTACCAGCAAGTTAAAGACCTCTCCGACCGCTTTGCTGCAAGCATTTTCAGAATAGGCATCCGAAAAGGGAATCGTGTCATTCTTCTTCTTCCGAACTCACCCCAATTTCTAATCACCTATTACGGTCTTTTGAAAGCTGGAGCCGTGGTCGTTCCTCTCAACCCTCTTTCTACGGAACGTGAACTCGAATTCTTCTTGACCGATTCCGGAGCGGAGATGGTTATTACCATCCCGCTCTTTTTGAAAAAAGTGGCATCCCTCAGAGGAAAAACACCCTTAAAACATCTCATCTGTAGCCGCATTGCCGATTTTCTGCCATTCCCGCTCAACCTCATCATGGGTTTTAAGGAATATCAATTCCTGTGGGGATTAGATCGGTCCGCTTACGTGGATTTTAAAAAATTACTGGCGCAAGCGCTTCCGCCGGATTTCCATCCAGAGCAGGTTTCGCCAGACGAGCTGGCTGTGCTCATCTATAGTGGCGGCACCACAGGCATTGCCAAAGGTATCATGCTTTCTCACTTCAATGTGGTCGCCAATGCTCATCAGATCATCGCATGGGCAAATCTCACGGACGAACAAGGAGTTCTGGCGGTCATTCCTTTCTTTCATGGCTTTGGTATGAACGTAATCATGAATGCCGCGGTGCAGGCTGGGGGCGAGATTTTTCTGTTGCCGCGCTTCAATGCAAGAGCAGTAGCCAAGGCCATTCAGAAGTACAGGCCCTCCTTCTTCATTGGCGTACCCACGATATTTGTCCAGTTGAGCAACCTACCGAATATCGAACGCTACGATTTCAGCAGCTTGAGAGGTATCTTTGTGGGTGCCGCACCCCTCACCAAAGCCATTAAGGATGAATTTGAGAGAAAGACAGGGGGACGGATGATTGAAGGCTATGGCCTCACCGAATCAACCACTGCCATCATGGCCAATCCCTACCACGGAAAGCATAAGGTTGGGAGCATTGGCATTCCGTTTCCGGACGTAGATGTCAAAATCGTAAGCCTCGAAGACGGTCACGATCTTGGACCCGGCGAGTTAGGAGAGATCGTTCTAAGAAGTCCTTCAGTGATGCTGGGGTATTACAAAAATCCCGAAGAGACTGAGAAGACCCTTGTGGATGGCTGGCTCTATACAGGCGATATCGGCTACATGGATGAGGAGGGTTACTTTTACATCACTGATCGGAAGAAAGACCTCATCATCGTGGGCGGGTTCAATGTTTTCCCACGTGAGATTGACGAACTGATCTATCAGCACCCCAAGGTCAAAGAAGGTATCTGCATCGGGATGCCTGATCCTCGTAAAGGTGAGCGTATCAAGGTCTATATCGTTCTCAAGGAGGGCGAGATAGCCACACAGGACGAATTCATCGCCTACTTCAAGGAGCGGCTCACCCCTTACAAGGTTCCTTCAGAGGTGGAGTTTCGCAGGGAATTGCCGAAAAGTATGATTGGCAAAATCCTCCGACGCGCCCTAAGAGAAGAAGAAAGTCGCAAATCAAAAGGGACGGGATGATTTTAATCTCATTTGAGGCTCTTACCAGGAGGGAATAGCTAAAAGCCTCGTGCTCTTCTGGATTCCCGAAGGCCTATTCAAAAAAAGCTCCTCTGAGGAGCCTTTATTGTCTCAGCATCATTAGCCACCTATTTCGTCTTTTTTCAATGAAATTTGACGATATCTTGGTCATTTTCCCCCAATTCATCAGAATATCTAGCCTGATTCAGAAACACAAAAAGGAACCCAAAACCAGTTCTTCCAATTATTTATTGAAAATTCGGATTCACATTCCGAATTTTCAATGATCCATCTAATTCAAAATCAACAACTTTTGTATTTTAATTTACTGAAGTCTTGCACTTTTTAATGGGTGCATAAAAAAGGCTGTTATCCTAAAATAGGCTAATGAAAGCGAGAACTTACTTTAGCCCAGAAAGGAGAACAGCCTATGATGAAAATCGACAATGCAAAACAAGATATCCAAAACCTATTATCCTTCTTCTCGGAGACTTTTTCAAGACCTTCATTCAAACTCTTTTCCTCATTTATCATCGGTTTTATCCAATTGGGTAAAGAAATCCACACTTCTTCGATGGTCCAATCCCTTAGCTTTCCATTTCTTCACCGGTCTCTGTCGAGTTTCGCTCGATTCCTTGGACAAAACGTCTGGTCCATGGAGGAACTGGCCAATACTGCTTTGGAACAATTCTTCCACACCTTACGCATCAAAGCCCATTCCGTGCTCTTTCTTATCGTGGATGACACGATCATCCACAAGAGTGGCCAAAAGATTCCCGGATGTGCCTGGCATCGCGATCATGCTCAGAAGAGCTATGTTTTTGGCCACCAATGGGTTCTCTCAGCCTTGCTCTATAAGGACTTTCTTCTGCCCCTCTGGGCCAAACTCTATCATCCCAAAGCAACGAAGGGATGCGGTTCGTTCCAGACAAAGATCACCATGGTCAAAAAGATACTTTAAATGCTTCGGCTCCCTATCCCTTGCAAAGTCTACCTTCTGGCAGATAGTTGGTATTGGGTGAAGGAATCGGCTCTGCTTTGTCGGAAGTATGGCTATCATATGATTTGATGGATGGAAAGAAAACCAAAGTCACCAATCTCTCTACCCTCCATGCGGCCTATCGAGAGGTCTCTCTGTTTGTCTATGGTAAAAACAAAACCCTAAAGATCGCCCGCTTTGTTGGTATCATCCAGGGTTTGGGCAAAGTAGCAGTCGTGGTCGTGAAAGAAAAACGAAAGAAAGACTCCTATTCAACAATTAATGGGGTCATCCATAAAAAAGTTGACCTTGTCAAGTAATAAATATCCCCTTCTTAATGGGGTTAGGTCTATTTTATTGACATGATCATTGATATTGCGGTATAGGATAACCATGGCAGGTCTGTTTCGTATTGAATTTTAAGTGCAATAGATAAAATGCTAAGAAAATAGACCTGACTCCTCTTGCCTTTATTTTTCCTCCTTTCTAAAAATTATGGTATAGGCTTATTACCCAAAGATGGCCTTTCCTCAAAAGAGGATGTATTGGGGGGAGCCCCTGGATGTAAAATGCCTCGTAGAAAAACTTCACTAAAGATTCTTCCCAACTGATTTGGCCCAATCCCTTTTTTCAATTTGGGATGATACCATCTATACGTCCAGTGAACCATCCCAAAAAAGATAAATGCAAGGACTGAATGGTTAATCGGTTTTAATTGGTTTCGATCGGCTAAGTCTTTAAAGAGTGATTTTAATGCACGAACATAATCACGTTCCTTTGCGATGCATATCTGCCGATGTTTTGGATCAAGGGATTTCCGTTCTGAGACCAAAATGGTCAATTCATTTTTATGCCCGGCATAGTGCTCGACATAGAATTTACAAATCTCATTCAATTTTTCTACGGGGTCGATATCCGAATTGTGGATCGCCATCATTTTCTTATAGGCATCGTCCATAAAACTCGTCATGATCTCGAAGAGGATCATCTCCTTGGATGAAAAATAATAGAACATCCCTGGGACGCTGATCCCGGATTTTTCAGCAATATTTCTTACAGAGGTTCCCTCAAAGCCTTTTGAGGCAAATAAGGCGGCAGCCGTCCTCAGAATCTTTCTTCTATTTGATTCGAAAGCCTCGGACCGCTTATACCCTTTCCGCATAAAGATTAGACCGAACGATCGATAGAATATTTTGGGTATGTCCTTATTAACCTGCAAACAATTTATCAAAACTTTTTTGAGAGATCTAAAAAAACCGGCTTTTTCCCCTTTTAATATGCAGAGTTCAAGTAATTGATTACAAAGAATTCCGAATCTTTATATAAGCCTCTTTTATGCTTGGATATCCTAAAAAGGATAAGATAAAGAGCAGGCTACTCCTTCTGCCCCTT
>Ga0209721_1002396_pt1 | contig 11901 bp, 8 predicted proteins | sample TshhotsprinmetaG_FD_184139 | JGI IMG/M metagenome (GOLD analysis project Ga0209721, IMG submission 184139) | Hot spring microbial communities from South Africa to study Microbial Dark Matter (Phase II) - Tshipise hot spring metaG (SPAdes)... | ecosystem: Environmental > Aquatic > Thermal springs... | reverse complement strand
TCGGGCATTTCGAATATTTAATTTCCCGTGGGAAGTAAAAAGACAACCATTCCTCGCGTTTCTTGTTGGCATAACACAATCAAACATATCCACACCGCAACGGACGGCCCACAAAACATCTTCTGGGGCCCCGACCCCCATTAAATATCTCGGTTTATTCTCAGGTAATAATTTTGATGAAACCTCTGTTATTCTATGCCTCTCCTCATCAGTTTCACCCACACTCACTCCTCCAATGGCAAATCCCGGGAATTCAATACTACATAATTCTTCTGCACATTTTTCTCTTAAATCTTCATAAACACTACCCTGTAAAATACCAAACAATTGCGAATAGGTCTGTTTGTTTCGTTCTTTCCAATATTCAAAACCCTTCTTCTCCCAAACAATAGTCCTTCGCATTGATTTCTCCGCATCTTTATGCGATACAGGATAAGGGGTACATTCATCAAAACTCATAATAATATCCGCTCCAATATCCATCTGAAATTGAATCATCATCTCCGGTGTTATATGATGACGGGAACCATCTATATGACTTTGAAAAACAACTCCTTCATTTGTAACTTTGTTAAGATGGGCTAAACTGAATAATTGAAATCCTCCCGAATCAGTTAGAATGGGTCTATCCCAACTCATAAATGAGTGAATCCCTCCCGCAACTGACAGGGTTTCTAAACCCGGACGCAAATAAAGATGATATGCATTGCAAAGAATAATGGTCGTTCCTATCTCTTCCAATTCTTCCTGCGTTAAAGCCTTAACAGAAGCCTGTGTTCCCACTGGCATAGCATAAAAACAGGAACTTCCACTTCTCCGTGTTTTAATTTTATTTTTCCTGTCCTTGCATTACAATTCTTATCTTTATGTTCTATCAAAAAAAACATGATCAAGCCCAAATTTACAATTTAAAATATTCGTAAAATTTATTTATAACTTAGATAAAAATATATTTTCTTATTTCCTCTCTTTGCCCGTCCAAAGGTATAATAGTTTAATAAAATAAAGAAGAAAAAGTCAATATGGCAAATTGCCACTTTTTTTCTTTTTCTCCATTTTTGTAAAATATTAACTGAATAACTTTTAGGAGATACAGAAAATGAGTTCCATCCTCGAAGCATTAAAAAAACTCGAGGAAGAAAAACAGCGACAGTTAAAACTACTTGAAAAAGAAGAGGAAGAAAAAAAGGAACTATCAGAGCCTATTTCTATCTCTACCATTGCAAAAGCAGATACACCTCTTCCCCTTCAAGAAACCTCATCGCGTTTTCTATCACCGAAATTCCTTATCATAGGACTGATTCTATTAATTGTGTCGTTATGCGTCATCTCTATATCTGCGTCGTTATGGGTTGTTAAGACACAAATAGCAAAAAACACCATAACTACCGCTCCGGTAGAGATAACAACACCTCTACAAAAGCCTGCAGAAACCCCAACGATTCAAACTCAATCCAAAGAAGAAGTACCTCCACAAAATATACCTGGTGAGGTAAAAGAAACACCATCGGAGTCGCCTCCTCCCACAAATCCAGTTGAAAACACAAAACAAGAAACCGAAGCTTCTCAATCTACATCTATACGCCCTGCAGATAACCCAAATAATAAAATAATAGAAAAAAGAAAAACATCAACAACAGAGGAAAAAACTGTAGGACCAAACAATACAGAACCACAAACAATAACAACAGAACCTCCCCCCCCGGTGGCAAAAAATACCTCTATTGAATCCACCTCTCCTACTTTGGAAGAAGTGAATAAAAAAACTACATCTACACCTATATCTGAAATTATGGAAGAAACTCCACAAAAACCGCCGACAACCACCCCTTCAGAAAATAACTTATCCCCCCTTGAAACCACGACAACAACTAATGAAAAACCAAAAACTGAAACACAGAATAAAACATTTTCTCCACCACAATCCCCAGCAAAAACTCCCATTGTTATCACAAAAGATTTAGAACCCCCTCCTTCATTAAAACCTGAACAATTTCAACAAACATTGTCTTTGCAGAAACCAAAAATAGAAGAACCTGTGGACATGACAAGGCTTCCTGTATTACGAACATCTGATAGGGCTCGCCTGGGTTTAGCAGATATGAAACTAAATGTTTTACGGGAAGCAAGTCCGAATAATCCACATGGTCTGGCAATCATCAATCTCACCAAAATCTATGTGGGGGAGATGATACCGGGCACATCTGTGCGTTTACTGGATGTTAAAACACACGGAATTGCTATTGAGGTCGTCGGTACAGGTGAACGGTACTATGTCCCCAGATAAATTTATATAAGAATAGTAAAACGATACAATTATAGTTATATAGGAGTAATTACTATGTTTAAAAAACTATTATTGATTGTTTCAATATCCATTTTTATTGTTTCATGTGGACAATCCTCAAAAACAACAACTACAGAACCGGGGAAGAAAACCATTGAGATCGCCGTCATCCCGAAATCCTTTTCTCACCAATTCTGGCTAACTGTGAAAGCAGGGGCCGAACAGGCCGGGAAAGAGTTAGGTGTGAAAATCATATGGCAGGGAACAGCCAAAGAAACAGAAATAGAACAACAAATAAATATAGTTCAGGATATGATTAATCGAGGTGTTTCCGCTATTGTTCTGGCCGCAAGTGATGCTAATGCTTTGGTTGGAATTGTAGAGACCGCTATAAATAAAGGGATCCCTGTTATTACTATTGATTCAGGTGTTAACTCTGATAAGCCCTTATCCTTTGTCGCGACAGATAATGTTGCAGGAGCCAAAATTGCTGCTGATACTCTTGCAAAACTCATCGGCGAAGAAGGAGACGTCGGCTTAATCCCCTTCGTTGCAGGTGCGGCAACCTCTGAAATGCGTGAACGTGGATTCAAAGAAGGGATTTCCAAATATTCAAATATCAAATTAGTATCCACGCTATATAGTGATAGCAATGTCGCTAAGGCTATGGATGTAACCAATGATATGTTAACCTCTTTCCCAAACATAAAGGGGATCTTTGCAGCAAATGAGTCCAGTGCTGTCGGTTGTGCTCAGGCCATCCGTAGCAAAGGGAAAGTAGGGCAGGTAAAAATTGTTGCATTTGATGCGGCAGAAGAAGAGATCCAGGCATTAAAAGAAGGGGTTATACAAGCACTCATTGTTCAAAATCCCTTTAAGATGGGCTATCTCGGCGTTAAAAGTGCATATGAGGCTATTCAGAAGAAACCTGTTGAAAAACGAATTGACACGGGTGTTGCTGTCGTTACTCTCGAAAATATAAATGACCCTGAAATTCAAAAACTCCTGAACCCGATTCAATAGATTCCATTGTCTATAAGCACAGAATACAAAGAAAAGATAAACACAGTTTCTATTACTGTGTTATGCGAAAACACTGCGGGAAGAACAGGATTGTTAGGGGAACAGGGTTTATCTTTCTACATCGAGGATGGGGATAATAAAATCCTCTTTGATACGGGTGCAGGATATACCCTCTTACATAATAGTCAAAAATTAAATATTCCCCTGTCATCGCTTAACTATCTGGCCCTTAGTCATGGGCATTATGACCATACGGGAGGGATGAAAAAACTATTGAAATTAGCACATATTCAAAAAGTATTTGCTCATCCGAACATATTTCAAAAAAGATATGTTATGGACTCAAATGGAGAGATCCGTGAAATTGGTTATAGAGGACCTTCCAAAAAAATTTTATCCAAAATAACCCAATTTGTCCCCGTTATTTCCCATACGAATATAACGAAGAATATCTCTATCTCGGGACCAATACCTCGGATAATACCTTATGAAAAACCTGAAACTCATTTTTTCATGGATATAAAGAAGAAAACAGAAGACCCTTTTGAAGATGACCAATGCTTAATCATAGAAACAAAAGATAACTACATCATCTTATTAGGTTGTTGTCATTCGGGGGTCATCAATACACTATCTTATTTAAGAAAACAAATCTTATCTAAAACCAAACCGATAATACTCATGGGGGGTCTTCATCTATCACACTCCTCCATTGAACGCCTTTACAAAACAGTTGAACCTTTACCCCAATTCAACATACAAAAACTTTATTTAAGCCACTGTTCAGGTTTTAATACACTACTTTTTTTCAACAACAACCTTAATATCTCCTGCCTTCCTGCCCATGCGGGATTCCAACTTCAAGCGTAAAACTTCTTTTTTACTTCACAAAGATTTCATCAATCGAAACAGTTCGAATACTGCCGAATTTCATCAAATCATCTATATTTATACGATTCGTAGTCAACACTATACTTATAAGACGAACATTCGATTGGATTTTTGTTTTATGAAAACTAATTAAATCGTCAAGAGTAATCGTTTGCAGACTCTGATACCATTGTTTTCTTGGATCCTTTTCAATTCCGTGAAGATACCATCCATAAACACGCCCTAATATATTTCGGAAAGGTGTTTTATCAGTTTGATAATCGTTGATCACAGAGTCCTTTGCAAAGCGGAAGCGTTCTTCGGACACGGGCAAATTATCAAACAATTGTAAGAAACATTCTAAGGCCTCTTTTAACTTGTCCGGCTGTGTCTGAACAACACCTACCATTAGGTCTTCGTCCCCTTTTTTATAACCCCCTATATATTGAGCCCCCGCTACATATGCTAAAGCCCGAGATTCACGCAGTTCCTGAAAAACAACACCGGCCATACCACCACTAAAATAAGCATTGAAAACTTCAATTATCGGTTCTTCCTCTATGGTAGATTCTTCCAAACCAAACTCAATTCGAACACTAGCCTGAGTTGTATCTTTATCTAAAACATACAATTGTGTCCCTGCAGGTTTCCTTGATTTCAAATATACATAAGGAGGAGTATCTTCCAATCTTAATTGTTTTTTCTTATCCTTCTTCTTTAGTTCCTCTTTAATATAACTTTTATAAAATTTCACTAACTCTTTGTGGTTCAATGTTCCCGAATAAAAAACATGGTGCTTATAATTCAGTAAATTTTTCGTTATGTCCTGCAGTTCTTCCACAGACAGTTTTTTCAGTTCCTCTTCTGGGAGTAAATTTAAATAAGGCGATTGTGTATCCAGTCGATTAAATTGAACCAAAGCCTTCATAACCTCTTCAGGGTCTTTCTTTGCATCGGCACGCTGAGCAAGGATAATTGCTTTTAATTCTTCCAATACATCCTTTTCCACTTGTGGATAGAACATTACTTCCATCAATAAATTCATCGTTTCTTTGAAACGGTCATCAAAACCATTTAAGGAAATTATAACTTCGTTGTTTGTTGAACGAACACCGAACTCTGCTCCTAACTTATACCATTCTTTTTTAAGGTCTTCAGCCGAGAGATAACGCGTTCCTGACTTTTCCAATAATCGTAATGCAATCGGAATTTTAGGGTTATGATAATTCCCTACATCGATGCGTATTTCAAAACTGAAAATCTTATTTAATGGATTTTTACAGAACCAGAAATCCAATCCTTCTTTTTGGGGAAGATGGATATAGTCTTTCCCTTTTTTCAAAAAAACAGGTTGGGTTTCCATAACAGGGAGGGAGAGAATTTGTTGTGCAAACGACGAAAGTTTCGTACTATCAATTTTTAACGGGGTTAATTTCGGTTTTGGCACATATTCTATTTCTCGTTTTCCATCTCTTCGATAACCTGCAACATAACCTTGTGAAAAATATTTTCTCGCCGTGATTATAATTTCATCTTTTGTTATTTTCCCCAATCGTTCAATGCGTCTCAAATGTTCCTGCCAATCTTCATGAGCAATGAATGCATCGGTAAGTTCTCCAACCCGCCCCTCATTCGTTTCTCTTGCCCTTTCTTTTATCTTTCGGAAATCAGTAACAATTGCCGGTAAAAGCCAATCTTCATGAGCAATGAATGCATCGGTAAGTTCTCCAACCCGCCCCTCATTCGTTTCTCTTGCCCTTTCTTTTATCTTTCGGAAATCAGTAACAATTGCCGGTAAAAGCCAATCTTCAAAAGCCCCTTCACACAGCAACTTCACCTGCTCTAACAATAATTGCTCTACTTCTTCCAGACTCTGTCCTTCTTTAGGCACTCCGAATAAATACTCAACCCCTAAATCGTTCAATTGCATTATGAAAGAACCTGCCCGTCGAACCTTTTGCTTCTGAGTTAAATTGAGGTTAATTAAACCTGCTACTGCATTATCTAAAATCATATCTATTAAAATAATTTTATCTGAATCCGGATGGAGTTTCGGCACAGTCCGAAATGCAAGCATTACAGCCGGTTCCCCTTCAAACTGTATTTCTATCAAAGTTCTTTCTTTTAATGGTTCATAGCAATAACCCGAAACCGGCGAACAAATTTTATTAGATTCGTCTACTATCTTTACTTCCGCCTGTATATTATCCTTGATATTTTCATCCTTCTTTTTATCTTTTCTTAAATCAGAAAAGTATTTGGCAATAATTTCGATAGTCTCTTGAATCTTTATATCGCCCGAAATTCCTATAGAAATATTTTCAGGAACATACCATTGTTCAAAAAAATTTTTTATATTCCATATAGATGGATTTTTTAGATGTTCCGGCTCGCCCAATGTAGTTTGTGTTCCATAAGGATGATCTGGGAAAAGAAATTTATTTATTGTTTCCATCAATACGCGTTCACGGTTATCCATTGCTCGATTTTTTTCTTCGTATACCGTCTCCAGTTCTGTTGGGAACAAACGGAAAATGGGCGTAGAAAATCGGTCTGACTCTAACATCGCCCAGTGTTCCAAACACCCCGACGGCAATTCCACTTTATATACGGTCTCATCAATCCATGTATGCGCATTAATTTTATCCCCCCCTAACGATTTATAAACACGGTCTAACTCATTTGGCACGGCATATTTACTCGCTTCCTGTGAAAGTCGGTCTATTTCACTATAGATAGCCTCTCTTTTCTCATTGTCCGTTGTCTGCCGGTATACTTCGTATAACTCTTCTATTTTATCCAAAAGTTCCTTTTCTTTAGCAAAATCGATAGTTCCCAACCGTTCCGATCCCTTAAACATTAAATGCTCAAAATAATGGGCTAACCCTGTAGTATCCGGTGGGTCATTCTGGCTTCCCACTCGCACCGCTATCTCTGCATAGAAACGAGGAACCTCATGATTTTCAGTTAAATATACAGTAATCCCATTATCAAGGCGGTAGATATATACCTGCATGGAATCCTCGGCTTTCGGCTGATAAATTAATTGGTATCCATAAACAGAACCTGTTGAACAAAAAAATACTGCTGTCATAATTGTCCCTAATATATATCGTATATTCATATTAATACCTTTCAAAATTGGAAATATATATGACCTAGGAGATATTCAACAATGAAATAATACACCCATTTATCATATAATCAACACCAACTTTCTTTTCAAATAATCTAATTATACACTATCGTCAATCAAAACCTCTGACTTAAGGAACATTATCATGTTTTCTCCAAACTCCTTTTTAGGAAGACACCCTATCTTACGGTGGACAACCATAATCATACTGATAATTATTGCATTATCTTTCTTATGGCTCTATTCCCGGATGCGGGGACCTTATCATAATTATACGCTTGACTTTTTAATACCTGACCCTACAACGGCCTCTGAACCCGGCGTTTTGGAAATAGGTGTAGCAAAAAGGGACATAACTCCTATATCCGACCTATTTGATTCCTGGGAGGATGTAAATAACAACGGTGAGTTTGATCCCGGAACAGATACTTTTGTAGACAAAAACAAAAACGGCAGATTTGACGGGATATGGATTGCGGGATTTGGCACAAACCGTCCTGCTAAAGGAGTGCATGACCCTCAATGGGTTCGAGCAATAGCACTCCGCAATAACGGGGTTACACTGGTAATGGCTACTTTTGACGCAATTGGAATATACCACAATGACTTTATCGCAATACGAAAAAGTATTGACCCCTCCCTAAAAGTAGACCATATTCTCTTTTCATCCACTCATTGCCATGAAGTAATTGATACGATGAAGATTTGGAGTTTCTGGAAACGAATTAAAGGATTGGATATTCCTGTCTTTGGCTACAATGAAAACCATATGAAATTCATACAAAAAATGGCGAAAGAAGCCGTTGAAGAAGCGGTTCGGAACTTGCAACCTACAGACATGTATTGCACTAAGGTTAAAGTAGGGCCTGAAGGTTTTGTTCGTGATTCTCGAAAACCGGAAGTAATGGACCCCTACATGTATTTATTCCGTTTCACAAAACCCAACACAGACGAGACCATCGCTACCTTTGTCTCCTGGGGCAATCATCCTGAATCTTCAGGTAGCGAGAATAATTACCTATCATCCGATTTTTGTCATACCCTTCGGGAGGGTTTAGAAAAAGGTGTCCCTGAGCCTAATGGCGCTCCTGGTTTTGGTGGTATGTGTTTGTATTTTCAGGGGATGGTAGGTGGGCTCATGACACAACTCGGGGTGGAAGTGCCTGACCGTTCCGGAACGACCGTTTACAAAGAATCTTCTCTAGAAAAAGGGGAGGCATTAGGATATAATGTAGCACTTGTGGCTATTAATGCTCTTCGGAGCCCTGATGTTTGGAAAAACGAAAAACCTTTATTGGCTGTTACTGCAAAAACTTATCTCGCACCTATGCAGGGACATTTCAAATATGGGATTATGTTAGGTCTTATTCATGAAGGTTACTATTGGGGCGGAAAGTCAAAGACTGAGGTCAATGTGGTGCGTATTGGCGATGTATTAATTACAACCGCCCCCGGCGAGTTGTATCCTGAAATTGTAGAAGGGAACATAGAGGCGTTACCTGGAAATGACTTTAACCTAACCGCACCTGTTGAAACACCGCCTCTCCGTATAGAAATGGAAAAGGAAGCAAAAATGGCTTTTGTTATAGGATTGGCCAACGATGAAATTGGATACATGCTTCCCAAATCACAATGGGACAACAAAGCACCCTTTGTATATGGGAAGAGCCAATATGGGGAAGTGAATTCAGGCGGACCCGAAGTTGGGACTATCTACCATAAAAATGCATTAGAACTTATCCAACGAATGAATAAGGCCTATCCACGAAAAAATAAGTAATAATATCTAATTAATAATGAACTTGTTTCTATACAGACAGAAAGGAAAGGATCAAAGAAATGAGCAAAGGGATAACCAAACGCTCTGAAGATTATTCTCAGTGGTATATCGATATCGTCTTAAAAGCAGAATTGGCAGATTACAGTCCCGTCAAAGGTTGTATGGTAATTCGTCCCAACGGATACGGTATCTGGGAGAATATCCAAAAAAACCTTGACCGCATGTTCAAAGAAACAGGACATGTCAATGCCTATTTCCCTTTGCTTATTCCTGAAAGTTTCCTAAAAAAAGAGGCGGAGCATGTTGAAGGGTTTGCTCCGGAATGTGCAGTAGTAACTCATGGTGGAGGAAAACCTCTGGAGGAACCATTAGTAATACGACCTACCTCTGAAACGATTATTTGGGCTACTTACAAAGATTGGATAAGTTCCTATCGCGATTTGCCGTTACTAATAAATCAATGGGCCAATGTATGTCGTTGGGAAATGCGAACACGCCTTTTCCTTCGCACAACAGAATTCTTATGGCAGGAGGGACATACCGCTCATGCCTCTTTTGAGGAAGCCGAAGAAGAAACCTTACGAATGATTCATGTATATCAACGGTTCGCAGAAGAGTATCTCGCTATGCCAGTTATTGTAGGAAAGAAAACCGACTCGGAAAAATTCGCAGGGGCTGTTCATACTTATTGCATAGAGGCCCTTATGCAAGATGGGAAGGCACTTCAGGCGGGGACTTCTCACAATTTAGGCCAAAATTTTGCAAAAGCGTTCGATGTAAAATTTCAAGATAAAGATAAAGAATTAAAATATGTATATGCCACAAGTTGGGGGGTTTCTACTCGTCTTGTTGGCGGAATGATAATGACCCATTCGGACGATAAAGGACTGGTTATACCTCCTAAATTAGCCCCACTACCTGTAGTGATTGTGCCTATTTGGCGGAGTATCGAGGAAGAACAGAATGTGCTTGAATTTACACGAAATATCACAAGAGAATGGGACCCTCTATTTTATAAGATTGACGACCGCGACCAATATAAGCCCGGTTATAAATTTAATGAATGGGAACTTAAGGGAGTACCCTTGCGTATAGAAATCGGTCCCCGAGATGTCCAAAACCGACAGGTTGTCCTCGTAAGAAGAGATACTGCAGAAAAGATAACATCAGGTATTGATAACTTAAAGGAACAAGTAGAAAATACACTAATTGATATACAAAACAATCTTTTCAGAAAAGCCAAAGAGAGAACAGAGTCCAATACTTTTACAGTTGATTCTTATGAAGAATATAAAGAGCGGATAGACCAGGGGGGCTTTTTCCGTGTATTTCTTGACCATAATAATCCAGAGGTAGAACAAAGATTGAAAGAAGAAACAAAATCCACTATTCGTTGTATCCCCTTTAATGCTCCTGAAGAAGAAGGGCCTTGCATGATAACAGGCCAACTCTGCAAATATCGTGTTATTGCAGGACAGGCCTACTAAAGTTAATGTAAAAAGTTATTTGATTGATAAAAAATGTTAAAACAAAATAACTTTTGATTAGAAAAACAATCTCCTCTTCTCTTATCAATCCTACAGGAGGGCAGAAATTTTAATTAACTCCTACCCTTTTATACATCAAGCAAAAGTAGATAATTATTAGTCGCCACCTGTCTGGCTATCTAAGAAACAAGCCCATAGACGGGAAACCGGATTTTTCCCCGGATAACGGATAAATTCTACATGTCCATCCATATACAAAACATTTCCACCCCCCGGAACATGGTTCATATATTCAGGCTGTGAATTTACATCATCTGATAAAATCCAAACTTCGCTTTGGGCTTTACTTGTAGCGGCGGGATTATTAATATCCGTTATCAGGAACCGCTCAATCCCTTCACGAAGCCGATATACCGTAACAGTGCCCTGTTTTGCATCCGAATCCAGCAGACTGGCATCTCCATTAGTTGCCCAGTTAGCATACCCATTATTAAGTATCGTCAAAATAGCTGTTAAGAAGTCCGGGTTAAAATAATTCATAGCATTTGACTCATTAATTGCAGGGTCGTTTACATCCTGCCCGGGCAAAACCATATCCGCATCCATAATCGCCCAGCCATAATAATTATATGATTCCGCATTAAAACGACACGGATTTTTTTCATCCAAATTAGGGTTCCCATTTCGGTTCCATACGCCGTTGACCATGACATTAGTCCGTGCAGTCGAGTCGGACGGACATATCATTACATTTATATCCGTAAGATATTCTGGATATACAGTCCTCGCATTAAAGAAAACCTCCACAGAATTCCGACGATTGCAATCATCTAGCATGGCAGGGTCACTCCGCCATAGTTGAATGGTAGGGAATCTTTCCCCTTTGGCCTCATTAGAATACATCTTCATCACAAGGCCTAATTGTTTCAAATTATTCTGACATGAAGACCGTCGCGCCGCTTCACGTGCGCGAGCCAACGCTGGCAAAAGGATAGCCGCGAGAATACCAATAATGGCTATCACGACCAGCAGTTCGATGAGAGTAAATCCTTTTTTTAACATATTGATTACTCCAAATAAAAAGTTATTAATAATTAAATAATAAATATATAAGTAAACCCATATTTACTTCACTACAAATATATAATAATACCTATTATAATAAATGTCAAGTTATTGTGAATAATAAAAAAACAATGAAATAAAAGTAAAATTATAAGTATCAGTAATATATTCAGTAACATATATAAACATGATATATAGAGAGATTAAGAAAGATATTTTCAAACACAAGTAATAATTGCAAAGAAATGGTTTC
>Ga0209721_1002392_pt1 | contig 11931 bp, 14 predicted proteins | sample TshhotsprinmetaG_FD_184139 | JGI IMG/M metagenome (GOLD analysis project Ga0209721, IMG submission 184139) | Hot spring microbial communities from South Africa to study Microbial Dark Matter (Phase II) - Tshipise hot spring metaG (SPAdes)... | ecosystem: Environmental > Aquatic > Thermal springs... | reverse complement strand
TTTTCTTAATTCTCTATGCCCGCGGTTATCGGCTTGATTTAGAAAACAAATCATTAACTTCAAGAGGAATTATTGCTTTTTATTCTTATCCTAAAACCGCTAAGATCTATCTTAATAATCAATTCAGGGGAATTACCGACACCAATCTCACTCTTAAACCAGATGTTTACGAGGTTGAGATTAAAAAAGAAGGCTATAATAACTGGAAAAAAAAAATCATTTTAAAAGGTGAGTTGGTAGTTACTATTGATGCCACTCTTTTTCCTATTAACCCCTCCCTTTCTCCTTTAACCAATTTAGGAGTTATCAGAGCCTTTTCATTAGATAGATCTGATAAATTATTAATTTTCTCTGAAGAAGGAATTTATTTAGTAGATGCTTTAAAAAAACCGATTAACTTTTTCTCCAGTTTAAAACTGTTAATAAAAAAAGATCTTTATCCTGAAGACTTTGATCTCAAAAACTCAGAGGTTGTTATCTCTCCTGACTTAAAACAAGCCCTAATTGATAACTACTTAATCTCCTTAGAAGAAGAAAATACTGATATCTTAAATTTTAAACTAACTGAAGAATCAAGAAATAACTTATTAACCGCCTGGAAAGAAAAACAGGATAAGGATATAAAAAAAATCTTAGAAACTTATCCTAAAGAGTTTCAAAAAATCGCTTCAGAATCATTTAAAATCATTGATTTTTCTCCTAACGAAACTAAAGTTTTATACCAAAGTCTAACCAACGTTGAATTACCAATATTTATCAAACCAAGATTAATTGGCACCAACCAAACAGAAGAATCGCGAATCCTAAAAAAAGACCAAATCTATGTCTATGATAAAAAAGAAGACAAAAACTATTTAATATCAGCTGATAATGAAAAACAAATTCAGTGGTATTATAACTCAAAACATTTAGTTATTAATCAAGGAAAAAAAATTATTGTTTTAGATTACGATAATACTAATCCGCAAACAGTTTATTCAGGACCTTATGAAAAAGACTTTTTTCATTCTTTAACTGACGGAAAAATTATTATCTTAGCCAATCTTAATCCTGAAGCCAACCAATACCCTGACATCTACCTTGTAGGAATAAAATAATCATAATATGTAACCGACTCGGTTATCCTAACTTTGGCATTAATTAGAGCTTGATATAATAATCTAAAAATATATAGAAAATAAAATATTGACTAAAATGGTATAAGTGTTAAATATAGTCAACAGTTAAATCAGTAATCAGTTAAACCAGTTATAATCAGTTAAATCAGTTGAAATTAGTAGGTAAACCTGGTAGATTCACTAAGATACTTAATTTTTAATTCTACCATATACCAGAATATATATAATTCGGTACATGATTTAATTTCTAATTTCTAATCAATTTTTAATTTTTAATTTTATTTGTGATTTGGTATTTAGGATTTATTTTTAATGTTAGTAGCTTGATGTTTGATGTTAGATGTCCTTTACTCAACCACCCTAACTGCAAAAACTAACAACCGTTTTAATGTTGTTCCCGGTGGCCAACAAGTCTGTAAAGTTAAAAACTCTCGATTAGTTTTTCTCGTTAAATAATGGACTTCTTCCGGATCAACTACTTCTTTACCAATTACCCGATAAACATAGCGATGGCCTTTATAAAAAAGATTGACCTCGTCGCCTTTTTCTAATTTATATAATAAATAAAAAATGGCATTATAAACACTGACGTTCCAAAAATAATCAGTTGAATGAGCAAAAAGAAAGATATGTCCTCCTTCGCCAGGAAATGCTGTCCCTTGAGCATGGGCAATTCCTCGATTTAAAACATCTAGATATATTTTTTCATCTGAAGGATCAGTATTAGCAATAATTCTTGAATTAGCAGCAATTTTAGGAACAACTAAACTAAAGTTTGAATCAACTGGCTTTAAAATTTCCACCTGATTAAAATTTAATGTCTTGGCTAATAACCCTTTTTCTATCTTTAGTGGCTTTAAATATTTTTCTTTCTCATGAACAACGTACTGTTTTTTCAATAATGTATTATTAACAAAGTATTTTATCTCCTCTTTTAATGGCGGATAAATTGTTTTTAAAATCATAAAAATTGACGACAGTAAAATAAAATTACCAATTGTTCTTAAGATTAAAACCCGAAAATACTCGCTTGAGGTAATTTTATCAATATGATGGCGAATAAGATGTTTTTTAGCAAGTTTTGTCGTATTTTTCATTGTGCCCCTGAGCGGAATCGAACCACTATCTTGCCCTTAGGACGGGCCTGCTCTATCCATTAAGCTACAGGGGCTTGCTTAAGAAAATAACTGTTATAACAATTATAAATATTATAACAACTATACAGTTATAATGCTATTTTTGGCTACTGCGATAGTTAATTCTTTTTTTAAAAAGATTTTCCCGAAAACCACCTTCTTTAACAAATTCCTCCTCTAACCAACGAAGCTTTTGATCTAAAAGTTGATTGGTTTGATTAATTAAACAAATCATCGCATTAGCAGCTATCTCTGGATTATTAATATAACCTTTATAACAGTTATAACTATTATAACGATAATAAACCAATCGCCGAACCGCTTTCGCTTCATTTGAGTCTTTTAACCAAAGTTTAAAACCTCGCTGTCGTAAATAATCTAAATAATCATTAAGCAACTCCTCTAAAGAACCTCTGGCAACACCTATTAATTTAATCCTTCCTTCAATACTTTTTTGCAAATAACCTTCAGCAATATTTTGTTTTCCTGAACGAGCCGATTGAATCATCTGATCTCGAAGACGAATGTTTTCTTTTCCTAAAAGATATCGATGACAAAAAACAACGGTAAAATCATAGATGATCTCTGATTGTTTAAAAAACGGAAGACTTTTATAACCACCAGATGTTATAATCATTATAAAAATTATAAAAATTATAATATAGTCTATGTTCATTGTCATTGAAGGTATCGATGGTGCAGGTTGTGAAACTCAAGGAAAAAATCTTTTAAAATTATTAAAAGAAAAAGATCATTCAGTCTCGCTTATCAAATATCCTAACTATGAAAAAAACATCGGTAAAATCATTCGTGATTTTTTATATAAAAATAAATCCTTAACTGCTAATCAACAGTTTCTTCTTTACACTACTCAATTTATTCTTGACAAACAGTTTATTCAAGAAAAAAGAAAAAACCAAATCTTAATTGCTGATCGCTACTTTACCACCACTTTATGCTATCAAACATTAGAAGGATTTAATGAAAAATTTGCTTTAGAATACGCTAAATATTTTGAGATTGAAAAACCTGACTTAATCTTTTATTTAGATGTTAGTCCTGAGACTGCTATCAAGCGAAAATATGAAGAAAATAAAGAAAAAAATCGCCGGGAAAAAGACTTCCAATTTATCAGAAAAACCTATCAAAAATATCAAGATTTAATCAAAAGACAGGTTTGGACTAAATGGATAAAGATTAATGGCGAGCAAGAAATAGAAAAAATCACTAACGAAATTGCTAAATTCATCTTATAATTGTTATAATTTTTATAATATGATTGAAAAAACTTTAATTATCATTAAACCAGATGCTGTCAAAAGGGGTTTAATTGGTAAAATCATTGAGACTTTTGAAAATGTTGGTTTAAAACTCATGGCAGCCAAAATGTTAAAACCAGATAAAGATGTGATTAAAAATCACTATCCTGGTACTTCTCAATGGTTGAAAGAAATGGGAGAAAAAACCTTGGCTTCTTTTAAACAATCAAATGTTGATATCAAAGAAAAAATGGCTACTGATGATCCAGAAAAACTTGGGGCTTTTGTTTATGAAAGATTAATAAAATACTGGCAAGAAGGACCTATAGTCGTTATGGTCTGGCAAGGACATGAAGTAGTTCAAATTGCTCGTAAACTACGTGGTCATACTATACCTCTAATAGCTCAAACTGGCACACTTCATTCTCAATACTCATTTGACTCTTCTTTTTTATCATCAAGTTTAGACAGAGTTGTTAAAACCTTTATTCATGCTTCAGGATCAGTTGATGAGGCAGAAAGAGAGATTAAATACTGGTTTCCAGAAATTAAAGAGTTTAAAAATTACGAGCGAGAAGTTGATGGGTTATATTTAGTATAACCTTTATAAAAATCTATAATCGTTATAATATTTATAAATAAAAAAATGACTAAACAAAGAGCTCTAATTATCATCAAACCCGATGGCGTCCAACGGGGATTAATCGGAAAAATTGTCTCCCGATTTGAGCAAGTAGGATTAAAAATTATTGGTTTAAAATTTGGTTGGGTTGATAAAGAAAAAATTATTACCCATTATCCAGAAACCGAGACTTGGTTTAAAAAAGTTGGTGAAAGAACTTTAACTAACTATGCTAAAAAGGGACTTGATGCAAAAAAAGTTTTTGGTAGCAATAATCCAATTTTAATTGGAAAAACAGTTAAAAAATGGCTGATTGATTATTTACAAGAATCACCAATTTTTTTAATGGTTTTAGAAGGATATGAGTGTATTGAAATCGTCCGTAAACTTTGCGGTAACACAATACCAGTTTTAGCAGCTCCAGGAACAATAAGAGGTGATTTTTCTCATGATACCATTGATTTAGCTAATGAACAAAATCGGCCCTTAAGAAATATCATTCATGCTTCAGACACAATTGAAGATGGTGAAAAAGAAATTAATCTCTGGTTTGAAGAAAATGAACTTTTTGATTATCAAAGGGCTGATGAAAAGTTTATGTACTCTCTTTAAGTTTTTAACTTTTCCTGACAATAAAAATAAACTCTGTTTAAAAACTCATTTTCAGGAAAAACCAGCAAAGCTTTTTTTTCTAAGAAATCTAAACAATCCTTATAATTTTCTTCTTTTATCAAAATCTTTACATAGTTTTCATAAGCTAAATAATAATGACCATTCTCTATTGATCTTAAATACATTTTTTTTGCTCTTTTTAAATCTCCTTTTAATTCATAAATTACTCCTAAGTTATTCCAGTTTGTCCACCAATAAGGGGCTAATTTAATTGAGTTTTCAAAATGTTTTTTTGCTTCCTTTCTTTTTCCTGATCTAAATAACTCGACTCCATAATTATTTTCTAAATCAAAGCTTGTTTGATACTTAATATCATGCTTGTATAAAGTTAATCCATCACGCCAGTTAAAAATTCGTATTATTGTTCTTAAAGAAAAAAGGATAATAACTACAATAAAAATAACCCTTAATTTTTCCGTTTTAATTTTAAGATTATTTACAAGTAAACCAATCATTCCTAAAAAACCAACTAACATCAAATATGCCCAACGATCACTAACTGTCAAATCTAAAGGAAAAAACTGAAGATGAAAACCTAAAGTAATAAAAAACCAAAAACTAAAAAACCACCAAATTAACCGATCTTTTTTAATAACAAAAAAACTTAAAAACAACCAGAAAATCAACATCAAAAAAATTAACAACAAAGGCAAATAAAAATCAGAGAAATTAATTGTTTTAACCATCCAGTGCTGACTAATTAATAAAGTTTTTGGAAAAAAAATTGTTTTTAAATAAAAGAAAATAATCTTAGGCATAGTTATTAATCTTTCAAAAAAATTAGCCCTGGCAATTGGAGCTAAGTTATTTTTGATAAGACCTATTTGAGCAATACCAAATCTTAAAAATAAATAGATTAAAAATGGAACTAATATAGTAACAAACAAATTAAAATTGTATCTCTTTTTTAATAAACCATAAAAAGCAGTTAAAATTAAAAATAATCCGCCTGTTTCTTTTGAAAGCATTGATAGTAAAAGAAAAATCATTATTAGAAAAATTCTTAGTCGATTATTTTTTAAATATAAATAAAAAGCTAACAATCCAAAAATCATAAATAAAACTTCCTGTAAACTAGCACTGTAAACAACTGTCTCTACATTAATCGGATGAACTAAGAAAATTAAGGCTAAAAAAAAGGCTAAAAACTCATTAAAAAAATAACAAAAAATCAAAAAAACTAATACTGCATTAAAAATATGTAGGGTTAATTGAAAAAAGTGAAAAAAAGAAGCGTTATCACCCGATATTTGATAAAGTAAAGTATAAAATACAGGCATTAATGGTTTATAATACATCCCTTCTAAACGACCAGCACCCCCTGAATTAAAGGTGCTTTGAGAAAAAAATAAGGAATACTGTTAAAAGAACGGATCATCTGATTATTTAAAATCTGCTCCTCATCATCCCAAACAAAACCGTTAAAAACACTAAAAAAATAAATAAAATAACCTAACAAGATGATTAAAATAATTAATTCTCTTTTAAACTTTTTCATTTAAAATTTTGGTTATTAATTTCTCTATTTTTCTTTGAAAATCTTTTAAATCTTTATTATTAGTTAAAACATAATCACAGTAAGCCAGACATTTGCCCACTTGCTGGCCTAAACTTTCTTCTCCTAATCCTAAATCACGTCTGTCAACTTTAAGAAAATCAGACCAGGTTCTTGGATCCCAAGATTTACCTCGTTTTAATAATCTTTTAAATCTTAACGTCCGTTTTGATTTAATTCCAATTAAGACAAAATCTTTTTCTTTTTTTAAAATCTCAACCTCACCTGGATTTCTTATTCCCTCAATAATATAATTTTTATTACTTAAACCTTGATCTTTAATTTTTTCTAAGGCTTTCTTTGCTAAAACTCCTTTTCCTTCTTTTTTCCTTAACTCATCTCCGATATCTTGAAGGATTTTTCTGGTAAACTCTTTTATTCCTCTTTTTTTTAACTCATCATGAACTATTGAAGACAAAGAAAAAGAAAAAAATCCAAATTTTTTAACTAAGTATTTAACTAAAACTCCTTTACCAGAAGCGATCTGACCAACCACACCAATAATCATTTAACCATTATACCATTTTTGCCACCAGTATAACCGAGTCGGTTATACTAACTTTGGCATGAATTATAGATTGACATAACAATCTAAAAATATATAAGAAATAAAATATTGAGTAAAATAGTGAAGATGTTAAATATAACCAACGATATTAGTCGGGGATGCCAGACTTGAACTGGCGACCTTACGCACCCCATGCGTACGTTCTAGCCATCTGAACTAATCCCCGTCAATGTAACTATTATAACATTATTCAGGACATTCCTGAAATCAAGAACGTCCTGAATAAAAACTACTTTGTCAGTTTAGAAAACCGAGTCGGAATTGCCATTCGGCAACCGACTCGGTTTTCTTTTATATTTCATGTTTTACGCTTCAAATCTCATTTTTTTACTGATTTAACGATTCAACTGGTCTTAACTAATCTTAAATGGTTCCATATTTTTGTCTTTGCACATTAATCTAGTCTTAAAATCTTAAGGTCTTAATTATTAATTAAATAATTTATATCCCTTCCAACATCTCTCTAATTTTCTTTGGGTATTTTTTGGAGTATAATAAGAGTTTTTTTATCTGACGATAAATTATCGCTACATCATTTATCTTTGTTTTATAGTTTTTTTTGATGGCAACGCAATAAATTTTTCGAGGAATCTGATTGTATATTCCTGTCTTATTTAAAACCGTTTTCAAAGAAAGATAAGATGGATAATAGATAATTGAGACAACTTCTTCAGGAATAACAAAATTACCATAAACACTATAAAGACCTCGACCGATAATATTTAAAACACCTTTTTTTTAAACGATTAATAATCGTCCGTAAACTTTTTTCTTTAACAGATAAAATCTTTGATAAATCAGCCACTGTTAAAATATTTTTTTGAAAAGCTTTTATTTTTTCAATAATGTCAACGTCTCTCATATTTTTTTAAAAAATCTTTTGCCCAATTTTTAAAATTATCAGGTAAAAGTTGATTAATCTCGTCAATAAATTTTGATTTATTAATTTTAGGTTTTGGAATAACAAAGTTTTTTCCTAATTTTTGACCTATCCACCAAATATCAAAATAATCTCCTGGTGCTAATCTTGTTTTTAAAGCAATTTTTTTTTCATAAAGAATTCTTTCTAAAGAATAAATATATAAAAGAGGATTTAAAGGAGAAACAGAAGAATTAATAACTGATAGTTGATAGTCTTTTTTTCTTAAATGATAATTTTTTTTAGAAATCTCTATTTTTATAGAAAAAGACTGATTTAAAAAAATTGGCTTCACACTGATCAAACCAAAAATGGTGTTTTTTTATTAAAAATGTCTTTAATTGTTAACTCTGATCTCTCTTTAGTAATATTTATTAAAAGTTTTTTAAAATCAACAAATTGACTTTTTTTTATAACTGAAAAATCCAAATCTTGGGAAAAATAAGGTGAGTGATAAACCAATCTTAAAGCTGTGCCACCTTTAAAAACTATTTGATTACTTAGAAAGCTTTTTGATAAGTTATCTAATATATAAATCTCAATTTTTTCACGAACTATCTCAACCGGTGAGATTTTCAATTTTTTAGCTAATTTAATTGCTTGACTTGGTTCCATATTTATATATAAATTTGTATATAAAATAAGAATAACTTTTATTATTATTGTCAAGTTTTTTTATATATTTAGTTAATCTATCAGTTTAATCTAAAGCTTCAAATAATCAAATAAATTAAAATGAATATTACCAAACCGCCAGTGAACCTGACAGGTTCACTCACGGCTTGGCACAAGGCTCCTATTTTTAACTAGTTTTAAAAACCCACCAACTCACACTATTAACTCATAACTCGCAAACACACAACCCGTAAACGCGTAAACCCGTTCAAGCTTTACGTTTTATGTTTTATGTTTCATATTAAATGTTTGACGTTTAATGTTATAAGTTTTACCACCCATATGCCCTTCTTATCATCTCCAATATCCTCTCTCCCCAAAAAAGCATAATGATAGTACCAATGAAAATAAAAGGACCAAAAGCAACTTTGCTTTTTAGTTTTTTTCTTTTTAATAAAATTAACGTCAGACCAAAAATGGCTCCAGTTAAAATAGCAATATACAAAGCTAAAAATCCTTTTTGCCAACCTAAAAAAAAACCAATAATCGCTGATAAATAAACATCTCCCAACCCCATTGCCCGCTCGTGTGATAAAAAATAAATCAAAAAAATCGGCAAACAAACAATAAGACCAGAAACTAAAAAATAACTCCATTTTTCAATGGAAAATAAATTATTACTTAAATGAAATAAAACCACAAAAACAAACAAAGCCCACAAAATCCCATCAGCAATCAGATGATACTTAAAATCAGAAACAAAAATAACCACAAAACAAGAAATAATTCCCCATAAAATTATTAACTTAAAAATTGAAAATTGAAAATTAAAGCAAGATTTATACTGGCAGGTGACAAAAATTAAAATAAACAATATTCCTGTAAATAATTCAACTAAAGGATACTGCCAACTCAATTTTCTATGACAATATCGACACCGACCTTTTATTAAAAAAAAAGATAAAATAGGAATCAGATCATACCAGACCAATTTTTTCTTACAGAAATCACACTGACTTCTTCCTAAAATCGATCTTCCTTTAATTGGCCGATCAATCAACACATTTAAAAAAGAACCGACTGAAGCACCAAATAAAAAAATAAATCCTTTAATTAAAATATCCATTTGTTTTTAAAAGTTGTTTTTAGTTATTATTAAATTATGGAAAACAACCTTTTAAAAAAAATTTTAACAGTTTTTTTTATATTTATCACTTTGTATTCATTGTTTTTTTTATCTTAATCAAAAACAACTAAATTCTGAACTAAAAAAAATCATTAAAAAACAAGAAGAAATTATCAACAAACTAAATTCAAAAGAAAAAAATAACTCGCAATCTAATTCTAATAATCAAAATCAAGATAATTTTCAGCTTCTTCAAGAAATTGGCAAATTAAAAAACGAAGTCAATCAATTAAAAAATCAACTTGAAGAACAACAAGATTTTTTTGATTTTACTAAGAATCAAATCTTATCTCCTACCCTAACCCCAACTAACAATCTAAAAAATAATCTCAACTTTGTCACCATAAATGATAAAAAGTGGCAAAAAGTTGATGTTTATCAAGATAAATCAGCTTCAAGCAAAATCATTGGTCAAGCAAGTTATGGTAAATATTATCCATACACAAAAAAAGAAGATAACTATTATTATATTCAGCTAGAAAACAATCTTTATGGCTGGATTAATAACCAGTTTGTTAAAGAACTTTAATTATGTTAAATAAAATTTTATTTTTTTACTGCTTTTTCTTATCCTTATTTATTCTTTTGTCAGGCATTTTAGCTAGTGAAAATAATAATCAAATTATGTTTCAATTATTTTTTCTGCCAATTATTAGTTATTTTTTTTATTTAATTTTTGAGTCAATAATAAAAAAGAAAACTTAATAAAAAAAATACCAGTCTTAAGAAAATCATCAATTGTTATTAGTTTTTTTTTGCTAACGATATTAATTATTTTAAGTTTAAATCAGATAAATAAAAAAAATATCAATAAAACATCAATAATAAAATTCAGATTTTATCAAAAGAAAAAATCACACCAACAATTAAAACAAATAAAGCTTTTATAAAAGTAAAAAAAGAATACTTTCAAGATAAAATTAACGTTCGTAAAGAACCATCTATTAATAGCTCAATTATTGACAAACTTGATTCTAATAAACAATATTCTGTTATTTTAAAAGATAATCATTGGTATAAAATATATTTTGATGAAGAAAAAAACATTATTGGTTTTGTTAATGAAAATTTTGTCGAGGAAATTAAACTATGAAAAAATTTTTAATTTATTATAGTTTTATTATTGTTAGTTTAATGGTTTTTGTCAGCTTTACTAAAATTAACAACTTAACTCATTTAATTACTAATCTATTTTTTTCCTCTTTTCATTTATTTTTTTAATCTTGTCTTACCCAAAAGAGAAAGATCCTTAATAATTATTAAAAAACCAAAAATGATTACAAAAACTACTCATTTTAAACCAAAAAAAAATATTAAAGAAAAACCTCCTCAAATAGAAGAACCTGAAGAGATTGCTCAAAAAGATTTTGATAATGATAGAAGAATATTTTTAAAAATTATTGCCTCAGCTGGAGCAGGATTATTTTTCATGTCGCTTTTTTCTAGAAAAGCTGAGGCAGCTTTTTTTGGCAGTGCCCCCCAACCCTCAACATTAAAATTAAAAGATTCTCAAGGCAATATTATTGATCCTGCAGAAAAAACACCAACTGATGGCTTCCGAATTACTGAAATTGACGACTCCTCTACTCCGTCTTATTACGGATTCGTTGATAAAAATGGCCGTTGGTTTATTATGAAAGAAGAATCTTCTGGTGCTTATCGTTATGTCAAAGGCGGCAGTAATTTTTCTAATAGTTGGAGTAATCGTACTAGTTTAACTTATGGTTATTTTGATGAAGTTTTTTAATAATAAATATAAATAAATGTCTAAACTTACTGCTTTTGATTATTATAATTCTGCTAAAATCTCTATTGTCGAAAATAATCTTGATCAGGCAATTCAAAATCTAAAAAAAGCAATTTTTCTTGAAAAAAATTTTTCTCAAGCATATTTTCTTTTATCAATTTTATACGCCAGTAAAAATCTCAAAAAAGAAACTCTAAAAACCTTATTAAAATTAATTGAATTAGAACCTAATAATCTATGGCATTATAATAACTTAGCTTTATTCTATTTTTTAAATCAAGACTTTACTAAGGCTGAAAAAGCTATGATTAAATGTTTAGAAATCAACCCTAACTTTATTATTGTTTACCCCAATCTTTACTTAATCTATCGCACAATCTGTGATTGGAAAAAATCTGAAGAAATAGAAAAAAAATTAGATGAATTATCAATTGATTCTCCGTTTATTAATATTCTTCGTTTTGATGATTTTGAAAAAAACCTTCAATCTGCAAAATTATTAGTAAATAATTTTCTTAATAATTTACCAAAAGT
>Ga0209721_1002389_pt1 | contig 11936 bp, 9 predicted proteins | sample TshhotsprinmetaG_FD_184139 | JGI IMG/M metagenome (GOLD analysis project Ga0209721, IMG submission 184139) | Hot spring microbial communities from South Africa to study Microbial Dark Matter (Phase II) - Tshipise hot spring metaG (SPAdes)... | ecosystem: Environmental > Aquatic > Thermal springs... | reverse complement strand
GATCACCGCAGCAACGCCTTCGTCGAGGCGATGAACGGGCTGCTGCAGCAGGCCAAGCGCGCCGCGCGCGGCTTCAGGACGAGCCAGAACTTCATCGCCATCGCCTACCTGCGCATGTCCAAGCTCAAGCACCTGCCGGCCAGCCCGTTCGCGCCGGCGATGCCCCAGTGACAGTGTTGCTTTCCACACGAAACGACATGGAGCCTCAGCGATCCGCTGGCGCTGTACGGCGTTGAGAACGCAAAGCTCGCGCCAGGGTATCAAGCTCCGAGCAGCCCCAAGAAACGATAGGAAAGAACAAGCGCAATGGCCAAGACACTTGAAGCCCACGACAAGCTGATCCGGGAGATCTTCGAAGGCAGCTACCAGTTCGAGATTCCGGACTACCAGCGCCCCTACGCCTGGACAACCGAGCAAGCGGGAGAGTTGTTTGATGATCTGGTCTCCGCTATGCAGGATGCCCGAGCCAACGGGGCCACAAGCCAATACTTCTTGGGCAGCATCGTTCTTATCAAGAACGACCGCGACCCCAAGGCGATGGTCGTTGATGGCCAGCAGCGACTGACCACGCTCACGATCCTGTTTGCGGCCCTGCGCGCAGCGTGGGAGGCGGCCAACTACCCACCAGGCGTCAAAAGCGTGACCCCTTTCCTCTACGAAGAGGGGGACGAGATGCTGGGCAAGGCCACCGGCTACCGATTCACCGCCCGCGAGGAAGATGCGACGTTCTTCCGTCAGTACATCCAGGAGCCGGGTGGCATCGCACAGTTGGTCGCCAGTACGGACAAGCTGAAAGACAGCCGTCTGCGTTACCGCGAAAACGCCACGCTGCTGCTCAAAAAGGCCAAGGCCCTGTCGCCTGACGACTTGAATGCCCTGTGGAAATTCCTCGCGAACGACTGCTCCCTGGTCGTCATTTCCACACCCGACCTCGAAGCGGCCTACCGCATCTTCTCGGTACTGAACAATCGTGGGCTCGATCTGGCACCCATCGACATCATTAAGGCGGAAGTGCTCGGTTCGATCCGTCGCATCGGCGGGGAGGACAAGGCGCGCGCCTATTCGAAGAAGTGGAGCGAGATCGAAAGCCAGCTTGGCCGCGACGCTTTCGGCGACCTGTTCGGCCACATCCGCACCATCTACGCCAAGCAGAAGCAGCGGGCCACACTGGTCAAGGAATTCCAAGAGCACGTCACCGAGTACAAGGCCCCCATCGACCTCGTCGACAAGGTCATCAAACCCTATGCCGAAGTGTGGGACTTCGTGCGCGATGCCAACTTCGAAGCCACCGAGCACGCCGAGACGATCAACGAATACCTGTCCTGGCTCAACCGCGTGGACTTCAAGGACTGGGTGCCCCCGGCGCTGGTCTATTTCAAGCGCTTCCGGCAGCAGCCCAAATTGCTTGCCGAGTTTTTCAAGTCACTGGAACGCCTGACCTATTTCCTGTTGGTCACCAAGGTGGGTATCAACGAGCGCATCGAAACCTACGCTGCGCTCACCAAGGAAATCGAGCCGGAAACCTTCAAGGGGGATCTGGCCGGGCTCACAACGCTCACCCTGACAGACGCGCAAAAGCGCAAGTTCGTCGCGGCACTCGATGGCGACGTTTACGACGATCTGCCCAAGGCACGGATGGCGCTGGTCTTGCGCCTTGAATCCTTGGTGCGCGCCCCCGGCGTGCAGCTCCAAGATGCCGTGTCTCTGGAGCACGTTCTGCCGCAAACCCCGCCCGACGGTTCGGACTGGATCAAGTGGTTCCCGGATGAAGACGAGCGCAATGGCTGGACGCACCGTTTGGCCAATCTGGTTCCGCTGGATAGGAAGAAGAACTCGTCTGCCAGCAACTACGACTTTGCCAAGAAGAAGGACGCCTACTTCAAGGGCAAAGGCAAGGCCTCGCCCTTCGTGTTGACGCAGGAAGTCAGAGCAGAAAACGAGTGGACGCCCACGCTTCTGGCCGAGCGCCAGAAACGCCTTGTAGGCGTCCTCAAAGACCATTGGAATCTCGCCGTCTCCACAGGCACGGCGGCGAGCTGAGGAACGTATCGATGCAGAAGAAGCAACAACAAGACCAAAGCCAGATCAAGTGGATCTCCGACTTCATCTGGAACATCGCGGACAACCGACTGCGCGATGTTTATGTGCGTGGCAAGTACCGCGACGTCATCCTGCCCTTCACCGTGCTTCGGCGTCTTGACGCCGTGCTGGAGGAGACCAAGCAGAAGGTGCTGGAGCGCAAGCGCTTCCTCGACAAGAACAACGTCGCCGAGCAGGATGGGGCCCTGCGGATGGCCGCAGGGCAGGCGTTCTACAACGTCTCCGAGTTCACGCTCGCCAAGCTCAAGGCCAGCAGCCAGGGCCAGCGCCTGCGCGAGGACTTCATTGCCTACCTCGATGGCTTCTCGCCGAACGTCCAGGAGATCCTCACCAAGTTCAAGTTCCGCGACCAGATCCAGACGCTGGTGGACGCGCACGTCCTGGGGTACTTGATCGAGGACTTTCTCGACCCCGAGATCAACCTGTCGCCGCTGCCGGTCAAGGACGCCGACGGCCGCATCAAGCTGCCCGCGCTGGACAACCACGGCATGGGCACCGTGTTCGAAGAGCTGATCCGCCGCTTCAACGAAGAGAACAACGAAGAGGCGGGCGAGCACTTCACGCCGCGCGACGTGGTCAGGCTGATGGCCAAGCTGATGTTCTTGCCGGTGGCCGACCAGATCCAGTCTGGCACCTACCTGCTCTACGACGGCGCCTGCGGCACCGGGGGCATGTTGACCGTCGCCGAGGAGACCTTGCGGGAGCTGGCCGAGGAACACGGCAAGGAGGTCTCCATTCACCTGTTCGGCCAGGAGATCAACCCCGAGACCTACGCCATCTGCAAGGCCGACCTGCTGCTCAAGGGCGAGGGCGACGAGGCCGAGCACATCGTCGGCGGCGCGGACAAATCGACCCTGTCGGCCGACCAGTTCCGCTCGCGCGAATTCGACTTCATGATCTCCAACCCGCCCTACGGGAAAAGCTGGAAGACCGATCTCGACCGCATGGGCGGCAAGCAGGGTTTCAACGACCCGCGCTTCATCGTCAGCCACGGCGGCGACCCCGAGTTCAAGCTCATCACCCGCTCCAGTGACGGGCAGCTCATGTTCCTGGTGAACAAGCTGCAGAAGATGAAGCGGCACTCACCCCTGGGCAGCCGCATCGCCATCGTCCACAACGGCTCGGCGCTGTTCACCGGCGATGCCGGCCAGGGCGAGAGCAACACCCGCCGCTGGGTGCTGGAGAACGACTGGCTGGAAGCCATCATCGCGCTGCCGCTCAACATCTTCTACAACACGGGCATCGCGACCTACATCTGGGTGCTGGCCAATCGCAAACCTGAACACCGCAAGGGCAAGGTGCAGCTGATCGACGCCAGCGGCTGGTTCCAGCCGCTGCGCCGCAACCTCGGCAAGAAAAACTGCGAGCTGTCCGAAGCGGACATCCAACGCATTCTGGACCTCTACCTCGGGCAACCTCAGGACACGCCGGAGTGCAAGTGGTTCGACAACGCCGACTTCGGCTACTGGAAGATCACTGTGGAGCGCCCGCTGCGGCTGAAGAGCCAGCTCAAGCGCAGCGCCATCGAGACCTTGCGCTTCGCCAGCGGCGATGAGGCCCTGCGCGCCGAGATCTGGGGCAAGTACGGCGACAAGCTTTACACCGAGTTCGCAAAGCTCAGACCCGAAATCGAGGCGTGGCTGAAGGGCGATACCGGGGAAGACGAAGACGAACCGGAAGGCGATGAGGACGAGAGCACGCCCGCGAAGAAGGCGGTGCCCGAGAAGCGCCGGAAGAAGCTGCTCGATTCCGCAACCTGGCAACGCGACAAGGCCCTGATCGAGTTGGCGTTGCTCGCGCAGCAAGAGCTGGGCGACGGCGTGTTCGATGACCACAACGACTTCCGCGCCCGCTTCGAGGCGGCCATGGCCAAGCACGGCAAGAAGCCCTCTGCCGCCGAAAAGAAGGCGATCTTCAAGGCCGTGAGCTGGCGTGATGAAACGGCGCCGCCGGTGATTGCCAAGCGCACGAAGCTGAAAAAGGACGAGCCCTTCGAGCCGGGGCTCGACGGCGTGTACCTCGAGGTGGCGGGCAAAGACCGGTTCCTGGTCGAGTACGAGCCCGACACCGACCTGCGCGATACCGAGCAGGTGCCGCTGAAAGAGCCCGGCGGCATCGATGCCTTCTTCCGGCGTGAGGTGCTGCCCCACGCGCCGGACGCCTGGATCGCCCGCGAGGCCACCAAGATCGGTTACGAGATCTCCTTTGCCCGCCACTTCTACAAGCCCGCGCCGCTGCGCACGCTGGAGGAGATTCGCGCCGACATCCTCGCGCTGGAGCGGCAGACCGAAGGTTTGCTGAGCAAGATCGTGGGAGGGGCGTGATGGTGGTGGGGGGCGCTTATCCGAGCTACCGAGACTCAGTCCTTCCTTGGGTTCCAAAGATACCTGAAGGCTGGCAAGTGCTCCGCAATGGCCGGCTCTTTAGCCACCGCGTGGAAACTGGTTTCCCCGACTTACCAATCCTGGAAGTATCACTGCGCACCGGCGTTCGGGTCAGGGACATGGAGAACCTGAAACGCAAGCAGGTGATGAGCCAGAAGGAGAAGTACAAACGCGCTGTCAAGGGCGACATCGCCTACAACATGATGCGCATGTGGCAAGGCGCGGTTGGCGTGGCCCCGGTGGATGGGCTGGTCAGCCCGGCCTACGTGGTGGTCAAGCCATACCCGGGAGCCAACTCGGCGTACTTCAGCTACCTGTTCCGGACCAGTGCCTACATGCGCGAGGTCAACAAGTTCTCGCGCGGTATCGTGGCGGACCGCAATCGGCTCTATTGGGAGTCGTTCAAGCAAATGCCGTCCCTGGTTCCGCCGCGCGCCGAGCAAGACCAGATCGTCGCTTACCTGCGTGCGCAGGACGCGCACATCGCCCGCTTCATCAAGGCCAAGCGCGAGCTCATCAAGCTGCTGACCGAACAGAAGCTCACCATCATCGACCACGCCGTCACGCGTGGCCTTGATGCATCTGTGGCGCTGAAGCCGTCCGGCATCGAATGGCTGGGTGAGGTGCCGGAGCATTGGGAGGTCGCTCTCATTAAGCACATCGCGGACGTGCGCTTCAGTGGCGTCGATAAGCACTCACACAACGATGAAATGCCCGTGCGCCTGTGCAACTACACCGATGTCTACAAGAACGACCGCATCACCGAAGATATGGACCTGATGCGCGCCACAGCGACGGCTGCGGAAATCGCCCGCCTGACGCTGAAAGCGGGTGATGTCATTTTGACCAAGGATTCGGAAACCCCGGACGACATTGGCGTACCCGCATGGGTGCCGGAGGATTTGCCCGGCGTGGTTTGCGCTTATCACCTTGGCCTACTGCGCCCCATGCCGGAACGTGTGTTGGGCGAATTCCTGTTTCGTGCTGTTGGATCAGCGCGTACCGCGCAACAGTTTCACGTTCTAGCCACCGGCGTCACGCGCTTTGCACTCAGCAAGCACGATGTGAAGAACGCAGTCATCGCGTTACCACCCATCGAAGAACAGCAAGCCATCTGCCGCTGGATCACCGACGAGTGCCAGCCACTGGATGAGGCCATCGCCCGCGCCGAGGAGGAAATCAAGCTGATCCGCGAGTACCGCGACCGCCTGATTGCCGACGTGGTCACCGGCCAGATCGACGTGCGCGGCTGGCGGCCCGGCCCGGACGATGTGGCGAGCGATGAGGAACTGGCCGCACTGGGGGGTGAGGAGGAAAATACCGGAGAAGAAGATTTGCACGAGGAGACTGCGTCATGGCCGACATGCACTTGACCCAGGCCGAGGCGGACGCCTTGCTTGCGATGGCCAAACACCGCAGCGACGAGGAGCGCTACGACTTTCCGATGGGCGGGCAAAGCCTTTCCATTCCTCTGCGCTCTCATGACCATCGCGAGCACTTTCTGCTGGACCTGCACCGTGCACGTATCAATCTGGCCAAGGTGAAGTTTCAGAGCCGCGCCCGTCAGATCGTGGTGCTGGCGCGTCTGGACCTGGGCGGCGCGCCGCATCGAAACCCGGATGACACGGAAGTTCCGGCGCCGCATTTGCATCTTTACCGTGAAGGCTACGGCCACCGATGGGCCTACCCGGTGCCAGCCGAGCGGTTCCGTGATGTGGCCGATCTGTGGCGGACGCTGGAGGACTTCATGGCTTACTGCAACATCGTCGAGCCGCCCATCATCGAGCGAGGGTTGTTCACATGATCGCTGACATTCAAGGCCTGGTGGACGCCTATCACGCTTGGCTGAAGGACAAGACCGTCCTCAAGCAGATCAACGATTGGGTGGAGATCACCACGCCGTATCTCGACCGCCACAACGATTACATCCAGATCTACGCGCGCCGCGATGACGGCGGGGTGTTGCTGACCGACGACGGCTACACGCTGGAAGACCTGCGCGACAGCGGCTGCAAGCTGGATTCTCCCAAGCGGCAGGCGCTGCTGCGGCAAACGCTCAACGGCTTTGGTGTGCAGTTGTCCGGAGATCGGATTGAAGTGCACGCGACGCCGGAGAACTTTGCCTTGCGCAAGCACAATCTGGTGCAGGCCATGCTGGCGGTGGGGGATATGTTCTATCTCGCCGTGCCACTGGTGGCGAGCTTGTTCTACGAGGATGTGGTGGCCTGGCTGGACCTGCACGATGTGCGCTATACGACGAATGTCAAGTTTTCGGGCAAGTCGGGCTTTGATCACCGCTTCGACTTCGTGATCCCGAAATCCCGCCGCCAGCCGGAAAGGGTGTTGCAGGCCATCAACCGCCCCCGGCGCGATGCTGCTCAGGCGATCGCTTTCTCGTGGATCGACACGAAAGAAACGCGGCCCGCGGAGTCACGCGCGATTGCGTTGCTCAATGATTCGGAGCAGAGCGTTTCCGGAGACATTCTGGATGCTTTGCGCAATTACGACGTGCGCCCAGTGCTTTGGAGCCAGCGAGAAACCGTGGTCGAGGAGTTGGCCGCATGAGTGGCATCGAGACCGGGGCACCGTTTGCGCCCGATTGGGTGTCTCCGCCAGGCGACACCATTGCCGATGTGCTGGTGGAGCGCGGCTGGTCGTGCGCTGAGCTGGCCCGCCGCATGGGCTGTGCTGAAACGCATATCAGCCAGATCATCAACGGCGAAGCCCGTATCACCGAAGAGACGGCCTCCGGTTTGGCGCGGGTCATTGGCAGCACCGCAAGCTTTTGGTTGCGAAAAGAAGCTGCATACCGCGCACGACTGTCCGTGCGCACTGACGACACAGGAGCTGGGCAATGATTGCCACGGACACCAGCGAAAAAGGCCTCGAAGCCCTGATCGTGCGGCATCTCGCTGGTATCAGCGAGCATCCTCCAGTTTCTTCCGGTTCCGCACAAGAACCGACCGGCATTTATGCCCCCGGCGGCTATGTGTTGGGGCGGGCGTCGGACTACAACCGCGACCTGGCGCTGGACGTGACCCAGTTGCTCGCCTTTCTGCGGGCGACCCAGCCGAAGGTGATCGAGACGCTGAACCTGGACGCCGAAGGCATTCAGCGCACCCAGTTCCTGCACAGGTTGCAGGGCGAGATCACCAAGCGCGGCGTGGTGGACGTGCTACGCAAAGGGGTTAGCCACGGGCCGGTCCACGTGGACCTCTACAAGCTGTTGCCCACGCCGGGCAATGCCGCCGCGGCCGAGGCCTTCGGCAAGAACATTTTCAGCGTCACCCGGCAGGTGCGCTACAGCAACGACGAGTCCCAGCGCGCGCTGGACATGGTGATCTTCATCAACGGCCTGCCGGTGCTCACGTTCGAGCTGAAGAACTCGCTGACTAAGCAGACTGTTGCGGACGCTGTGGTGCAGTACCAGACCGACCGTAACCCGGGTGAGCTGCTGTTTCAGCTTGGCCGCTGCATTGCCCACATGGCAGTGGACGATGCCGAGGTGCGCTTCTGCACGCACCTGACTGGCAAGACCTCCTGGTTCCTGCCGTTCAACCAGGGTTGGAACAGCGGCGCCGGCAACCCGCCGAACCCTCATGGGCTGAAGACCGACTACCTGTGGAAGCAGGTGCTGGCGAAAGAGTCGCTGGCCAACATCATCGAGAACTTCGCTCAGGTGGTGGAGGAGGAAGAGCAAGACGCCAACGGCCGCAAGCGCAAGACGCGCAAGCAGATCTTCCCCAGGTACCACCAACTGCGCACGGTGCGCGCCTTGCTGCGCCGCAGCCGTGCGGATGGTGTCGGCAAGCGCTACCTGATTCAGCACTCAGCCGGCAGCGGCAAAAGCAACACGATTGCCTGGCTGGCGCACCAGTTGGTCGAGCTGAAAACGGATGCGGGGCGGGCGCAGTTCGACTCCGTCATCGTCATCACCGATCGGCGTGCGCTGGACACGCAGATTGCCCGCACGATCAAGTCCTACGACCACGTGGCTTCGATCTACGGCCACTCGGAAAGCGCCGAGGAGCTGCGCACCTTCTTGCGCCGCGGCAAGAGAATCATCGTCACCACGGTTCAGAAGTTTCCGTTCATCCTGGACGAGCTGGAGGACCTCGGCGACAAGAAGTTCGCGCTGCTGATCGATGAGGCTCACTCCAGCCAGGGCGGCAAGACGACGGCCAAGATGCATCTGGCGCTGTCCGGTCGCAATGCTGAGGGCGGCGAGGAGGAAGAGGAGGAGTCGGTCGAGGACAAGGTCAACGCCTTGATCGAGTCTCGCAAGATGCTGGCCAATGCCAGCTACTACGCCTTCACGGCCACGCCCAAGACCAAGACCCTGGAGCTGTTCGGCGAGCGCCAAGTGGTTGGCGACACGGTGCAGTTCCGTTCGCCCGAAGAGCTGACGTACACCACCAAGCAGGCGATTCAGGAGGGCTTCATCCTCGACGTGATCGCCAACTACACGCCGGTGGCGAGCTTTTATCGCGTCGCCAAGATCGTCGAGCACGACCCGGAGGTGGACAAGGCCAAGGCGCTGAAGAAGATCCGGCGCTACGTGGAGTCCCACGACAAGGCGATCCGTCGCAAGGCGGAGATCATGGTCGATCATTTTGTCGAGCAGGTGATCGGCGCAAAAAAGATCGGCGGCAAAGCGCGCGCCATGATCGTCTGCAACGGCATCGCCCGGGCCATCGATTACTTCCGCGAGGTTTCAGACTACCTCACCGAGATCAAGAGCCCGTACAAGGCCATCGTGGCGTTCTCCGGCGAGGTTGAGATCGGCGGGTCGAAGAAGACCGAGGCCGATCTCAACGGATTCCCGAGCAAGGACATTCCGGCCAAGCTCAGGCAAGACCCGTATCGCTTCCTGATCGTCGCGAACAAGTTCGTCACCGGCTTCGACGAGCCGCTGCTGCACACGATGTATGTGGACAAGCCGCTGGCGGGCGTCCTGGCCGTGCAGACACTCTCGCGACTGAACCGCGCGCACCCGCAGAAGGCGGACACGTTCGTGCTCGACTTCGCCGACAACGCGGAGGCCGTCAAGGCGGCGTTCCAAGAGTACTACCGCGCCACGATCCAGGAAGGTGAGACCGATCCGAACAAGCTCCACGACCTAAAAAGCGATCTCGACGCACAGCAGGTCTACAGCTGGCAGCAGGTCGAGGACCTCGTCGCGCTGTACCTCGGCGGAGCTGAGCGGGATCAGCTCGACCCCATCCTCGATGCATGCGTCGCGGAATACGTCGAAAAGCTCGCTGAAGACGACCAAGTGAAGTTCAAGGGCAAGGCGAAAGCCTTCGTCCGCAACTACGGCTTTCTCGCGGCCATCCTTCCCTATGGGCATCCGGCATGGGAGAAGCTGTCAATCTTCCTCAACTTCTTGATTCCGAAACTGCCTGCGCCCAAGGAGGAGGATCTGTCCAAGGGCGTGCTGGAAGCCATCGACATGGACAGCTACCGCGCTCAGGCCCAGGCTTCGATGCGGATGGCGATGGACGACGCGGACGCATTCGTCGAACCTCCACCGCCGGGAGGTGGTGGAGGTGGCGGCGAGCCAGAGCTGGACAGGCTGTCGAACATCATCAAGCAGTTCAACGACCTGTTCGGCAACATCGAGTGGCATGACGCCGACAAGATTCGCAAGGTCGTCACCGAAGAGATTCCGGCGCGCGTGGCGCAGGACAAGGCTTACCAGAACGCGCAGGCCAATTCGGGCAAGCAGAACGCGAGGATCGAGCACGACAAGGCGCTCAACCGCGTGGTGCTGGAGCTGCTCGACGACCATACAGAGCTCTTCAAGCAGTTCAGCGACAACCCGAATTTCAAGCGCTGGCTGGCGGACATGGTGTTCGATTCGACCTACCGCCCAGGACAGAAGCCGTCGGTTCCGCCTCAATCGGGCGCTCAGGCCTGAACCATACCCGGAGGCGATATGCAGGAAAAGCTCAACCTCAGCAAGGCGCTGCTCAGTTTCCTGAAGGAACGTGCGGGCGAGAAGTTCACCGCACGGCAGATCGCCGAGTGGGTGTTCGCGACCTACCCGGATGAGTGTCAGGCCAAGAAGGCCAGCAGCAAATTCATTACCGACGACGCCGGCCTGGTGCAACAACTGGTGGCAGAGATCAGCTCGCAACGGCCCGCGCTGCAGAAGCGTCATCCCGAGCTAAAGACGACCGAGGGACGGCCGCGCAAGTACTACTACTCCGAGAAGTCCGACAGCGCCGAGGTGGCAGCGGCTGAGGCGGGACAGGCTGCTGCGCCCACTGCCGATGCGGCGGCAGGCAAGCTCGGCGAGCACGCGCTGTATCCAATGCTGTCGCAGTACCTGTGGGAGGAGTTCCGGGTCTTCTCCAAGCGCATCGACGAGAAGAAGTCGTCGAACAAGCGCGGCCCCAACGGCAACCGCTGGCTCTACCCCGATGTGGTGGGCATGGAGGACCTGGGCGCGGAGTGGCATCAGGAGGTGCGCGACTGCGTCAATCAGTACTCCGACAAGCGAACCCGGCTGTGGTCCTTCGAAGCCAAGCTGCTGATCAACCGCTCAAACGCGCGCGAGTGCTTTTTCCAGGCTGTTTCCAACTCGTCCTGGGCCAACTTCGGCTACCTGGTCGCGGCGGAGATCGAGGGCCAAGACACGCTCAAGGAGCTGCGGATGCTTTTCGCGGCGCACGGCATCGGTCTGATCAAGTTGGACACCGAGAACCCGGTCGACAGCCAGGTGTTGATTCCGGCGCGCGAGCGGGACGAGATCGATTGGGACATGGCCAATCGTCTGGCGACCGAGAACAAGGACTTCCTCGGCTTCGTAAAGCTCGTCAAGCAGTTCTACCAGACCGGCGAGGCGCGCGCGGCGGACTGGGACCTGCCTAAGGCGACTGACTGACTGGTCTATTCGAGATGCCCAACCACCTCAAGCCGCTGATCGCCACGCTGGAATACGCCAAACCAGCTGTCGCGCGAGTCGGCGCGGGCTCGGCTTACCAACAACGTGAACCCCTCGCAGCCGCGATCCTTGGCGGTGGCGAAGTCGGTGGTATCAAATTTGGCCTCTCTCACCAGCGTAGCCGCGACGGACTTCATGGCGTATTCGTAGAGGTCGAGCAGGTTGCTCTGCAGCTTGGCGTCGATATTCGCTGCGGTCACATCGTCGATGACGGCTTTCTTGACTTGAGCTTTCATGGATCGCTCCTTAGTCGCCCCTGAAATATTCATAACCTCATGATTTTTCTTGTGTTATTGCCTGCTTGCAGGTACAATAACCCCCAGATCTGATGTCTGATGCGCCGTTTTCTGGGAGTTTTGCGATGTTTGCCTGCCCTGCCACCGAGGACTTCTTCCGCGCCCGGCTCGATCAGATGATCGACCTGCGCCATCCGCTGGCGGTGTTGGCCTCGCGCATGCCGTGGCAGGAGTTGGAAGCAAGGCTGTCGCACCTGTTCATGCGCA
>Ga0209721_1002386_pt1 | contig 11952 bp, 12 predicted proteins | sample TshhotsprinmetaG_FD_184139 | JGI IMG/M metagenome (GOLD analysis project Ga0209721, IMG submission 184139) | Hot spring microbial communities from South Africa to study Microbial Dark Matter (Phase II) - Tshipise hot spring metaG (SPAdes)... | ecosystem: Environmental > Aquatic > Thermal springs... | reverse complement strand
AACATTCAATCCATAATGAATTTCTACTATCTGATCGCCTGGTTGAATTCCTGGCCACCACGCTGTAATGGTAAATGTTGTGTCTTTTGTAATTGGTATAGTTAAATAATGTTCATCATTGCAGTTCCCTGCTCCCGGAGAACAATTATTAACTGGATTTGGATGGACAACTCGCCATGTGGTCTGCAAGAATGCAGCAACATTATTTGATGGATTAAGAGAAACACTTCCTGTGATTGTTATCCATTGTGGTTGAGTTAAGCAAATTGCAGAATCAGGACCTAAAGTTCCAGTCCAACTGATTAAACAATTAGTTTGTGGAGTTTGGTAAATTCCAGCATCCCATTTCAAATCAATTTGACCAGACATTAAAGTAATACAAACAGTTTTTCCTGTAATCGGATCTGCGTCGCTGTCTTTGAAATCATCGAAACCTTGATCTTTTAAAGTAAACTGATATCCGCTCGGAAGAATAAATTTCACATAATAACTTCCGGGTGTAAGATTTGAGAATAAATATATTCCTGATGCATTTGTTGTAGTTTGGGTGATGAAATTATCGTTACAATCATAAAGTTTTACTAAAACTCCGGAAACTCCGGTTTCATTAGCATCCTAAATTCCATTTTGATTAACATCATACCATACTCTATCACCTAAAGAAGCTGTGCTGTATGAACAATCCAAGAAACCATTATTAACAGTTCCATTATCAAAATTTTCATTAATCTGAGTTAAAGCACTGTTTATATCACTGAAAGAATAACCAGTGTTAATTCCACCAATAGCCTGATTTGCGATTGTCAATAACTGATTAACTGTAAATCCTGCAAAAGCACCTGATGTGATATAAAGATTTCCTAAAGGATAAGGATTAGATCCTAAATAACCAGCTGAGTGAAAAGCCACATTCAAAGTTGCAGCTACTAATTGACCGGCAAGAACTCCCGCTGAAGTTGAATATGGATTAACGTAGTTCATATTAAATGCTCCAGCTGTTCCACCTTGTGGTAAAAAGTTATCTACTGCAGCAGCGCTTGTCAATTTAAGCGTAAAATTACTCCCAATAGTTAAGCCAGAAGGAAATACTAAATGGAAATAATTATTTCTGATTTGTCTGGGAGTGCTGTTACTTGGACTTCCCCATCCACCTTGAGTGTAGGTAGTATAATTTTGAATTGAGCAAACATTATTTGGCGGACAAGTTAAATATCCATTATGTGAATTAGGATTGTTGAAGTTTTCGTTTATTGCGGTTGCCGCGGCATTTATATCAGAAAAAGAAAATCCGGTATTTACGCCACCAATTGCCTGATTTGCAATCGCTAAAAACTTATAAACTGTTTTCCCCGCAAATGGACCTGATACTAAAACCAAACTGCCTAATGGGAGTGGATTTGTTCCGAGATAACCTGCAGCACTATAATAAACATTCATTGAAAGTGCAACAATCTGGCCTCCTAAAACTCACGCACTTGTAGATGTTGGGTTTGTATAATTTTGATTGAAGGCTCCTGCCGTTCCACCTTCTGGCAGAAAATTCTTAACAGCAGTTGCTGAAGTCAGAGTTAATTTATAATTACTTCCTACAATCATTCCGCCTGGAAAGACTGAATTAAAGTAATTATCTCTAATTTTACCGGGACCGCTATTGCTTGGACTTCCCCATCCACCCTGAGTGTATGTAACAAAACCGTTAAGATTACAGTTTTCTGTTTGAGCGAATGATGGAGAAGAAAAAATTAAGACTATCAATACTATTATTGAAAACTGAATACATAGCACATTGTTTTTCATAGTTATTCCTTACTATTTATTGAAAGAATAACTAAACTTTAGTGCCACCCTTTAAAGCTTAAACATTCCCATAGCTGAAGTTATGGGTTGATTCCGCTTGAGCTGATTGAGCTGATGAAAGCATCACACAGTTTTAACTGTGAGGAAAGAGAATACCATACGAACCCTGTTCTACATACCCATAGCTAAAGATAAGGGTTGCTTCCGCTTGAGCTGACGAAAGCAACCCACAGTTTTAACTGTGGGAAAAAAAAATACCTTACCTACCCTGTTCTTACTCCCATTGCTGAAGCTATGAGTTGCTTTTAAGTTCATATTTCTTTAAAAACAATTTGACCTCCTCTTCGTAAGTCATCTTTTTATGATGCTCTTTCTGATTATGAATGTATCTTTCTACTTTTTTTACCATTGATTCGCTAACCGAAAATGCTCCGTAGCCAGTTCGCCAAGCAAATTTGAATTTTGTTAAAGACGATTGATTTAGCCAGTGAGATGATTCTCCTTTTATATTTTTGAAAATATCACCGATGCTAAAATTTGGTGATAATAAAAAGAGAATGTGGATATGATCGCTTGTTCCGTTTATAATTCTTACTTGACAATCCAGTTCATTCTCGAGCTTTTGCTTTATATGATTATATAATTCCTTTTCAAATTCTGAGCTAATGAGAGCTGTTCTGTCTTTAGTTCCGAATACGCCATGTATCCAGATTTTTAGCAGTGAGTGTGACATTGTTCTTCCTGTTTATTTAGTTCTACGTTCCCATAGCTGAAGCTATGGGTTGCTTTCGCTTTCCACGATCTTAATTATATAGACATGTATTTCATGGATTTAAAATAAAAAATCCTTCTTATTGAAAGAAGGATTTGCTTTGTAGCGGGGGCAGGACTTGAACCTACAACCTTCGGGTTATGAGCCCGACGAGCTACCAATTGCTCCACCCCGCGATGTAATTTCCAAAATTTGTGATACAAATATAAATAAAAGTTAACGGTTTGACAACTAACCATCAATATTATTAAAACTTGAAGCTATTCCATCCAACGCCTGAGACCTAACGTGGATTTCATTCAGTTTTTGAATCAATTTTAGAATAACTTTTCTCTTTTCATCAACAAGATCATTCAGAAATGTACTTACTTCAGGCATATTACATTCTTTAACAACACTCTCATAAAACTTTACCAAAGCAGTCTCCCGTTTAAGTGCTTCACTTAATGTAGCACAAGTATTTCTGCAAGCGTGTTGACAATTTACATCTATGTCATTCATAACTTACCTCGTAAGTGGTTGTTTAATTATTTTTAAGCAAATTCTATAACATTTGCCAGTTCTTTACCTCTGTTCAATGCCTGCTCATTCACGGGAATCAGATTATGTCTGCGTGGAGGTAAAGCTTTTTTAAGAGCATCAATTAAAGTTTCAATTTTTAATATTGGTTTTTTAGCAAGAAAAGCTCCTGCAATAATCATATTTGCCACCTGCTTTGCCTGAAGTTTATCTGCTTCTTCAATACCAGGAATGGGTAAGATTTCTATGTCGTCTCTTGTTGGTGGAGTTATAATAGTTGATGTCTCGTAAATTAATAGTCCACCAGGTTTAACAGATTTTTCAAATTTTTCTAATGAAGGTTGATTTAAAATTAATGCTGTATCAAATTTAGTTATTATCGGAGAGCTGATTCTCTTGTCAGAGACAATAACTATACAATTTGCCGTACCTCCCCTCATTTCAGGTCCATAAGATGGCATCCAGCTTACTTCTTTTCCTTCTATCATTCCGGCGTAAGCAATAAGTCTTCCCATTGAAAGAACTCCCTGCCCGCCAAAACCTGCAATAATTATTTCTTGTTCTTGTGTCATAATCAAATTCCTTAATTTTATTCTTTAGGAACTTTAATATCTCCAACAGGATAGAGCGGAAACATATATTCTTCAATATACTTAATTGATTCTACTGGAGTCATTTTCCATCCTGAAGGACAATTAGAAACTACTTCAACAAAGCAAGTTCCCTTTTTTAACTTCTGATATTGAAAAGATTTTGTCAAAGCTTTCTTTAATTTTCTCACTGCATTTGGATTATGAACTGATTGTCTGGTAACGTAATATGCTCCAGGAAGATTGGCAATCAATTCCGTCATTTTTAAAGGTGCTCCGACCATACTTACATCACGGCCGTATGGAGAAGTTGAAGTAACTTGTCCCGGGAGAGTTGTTGGCGCCATCTGTCCACCAGTCATTCCATAAATGCCATTATTTATAAAAACCATCAAAATATTTTCTCCGCGGTTAACGGTATGAATTGTTTCTGCAGTGCCGATAGCTGCTAAGTCTCCGTCACCTTGGTAAGTAAAAACATATTTATCTGGAAGAACTCTTTTAATTCCTGTTGCAACAGCACTTGCTCTTCCGTGAGCTGCTTCCTGCATATCAACGTTCATATAATGATATGCAAAAACTGAACAACCAACAGGAGCAACACCAATAGTTTCTTCCTGTATTCCCAGTTCTTCAACTACTTCCATCAACAATCTATGAACAACACTATGACCGCATCCGGGACAATAATGGAAAGGTATATCGTACAAAGCTTCTGTTGGGCGGCAATATACTTCTTCGAGTTCTACTTCCGGTTCTTCTAAATATAATTTTTCAGACATAATGCCTCCTATCCTACTACTTTCGATTTTTCAAGATGGGTTTCTAAATCTTTTAGAATTTCTTCCGGCGTTGGAATCATTCCACCCATTCTACCTTTGAAGAAAACAGGAACTTTACCGTTAACTGCAAGTCTGACATCTTCTACCATTTGTCCTGCATTCATTTCGATGCTCATCATAAACTCAACTTGATTAGCCAGTTCAGATAATCTTTCTGAAGGGAATGGAAATAAAGTGATTGGTCTTAATAATCCGATTTTAATTCCTTTTTCTCTTCCTAAATCGCATACTTTCTGGCAAATTCTTGATGATAAACCAAAAGCAACTAATAAGACTTCTGCATCTTCGGTAAAGATTTCTTCATATCGAACTTCTTTTTTCATCATTTCATATTTTGCCAAAAGTTCGTGATTTATTTTTTCCATTTGTTCTGGTTGAATATGCAATGAGGTAATGACGCGTTGAGCTCCTCCTTTTGGTTTTCCACGAGTAGCCCAGTCGGGAATATTTTTAGACAAAGAATTATCTTCTGGTAGATAAACTTTCTCCATCATCTGACCAAGAGCTCCATCAGTTAAAATCATTGCCGGATTTCTGTATTTTTCTGCGAGTTTGAATCCTTCAAATACAAAATCAGCCATTTCCTGAACAGAATTTGGAGCTAATACAATAAGGCGATAATCTCCATGACCACCTCCCTTTGTGGCCTGGAAATAATCGCCCTGAGATGGTTGTATTGTACCAAGCCCTGGTCCTCCTCTAACCACATTTACAACTAAACAAGGCAATTGAGCAGCGGCAATGTACGATAACCCTTCCTGCATCAAACTAATCCCCGGTGATGAAGAGGAAGTCATAACTCTTGCACCAGCTCCTGCAGCACCATACATCATATTAATTGAAGCAATTTCGCTTTCTGCTTGTAATACAACTATATTTTTCTCTTTTCTATTTGGTACTTCTCTGGTGAGATATTCAATTATTTCGGATTGAGGTGTAATTGGATATCCGAAATAAGCGTCAATATTGGCTCTGATTGCAGCTTCAGCGAGCGCATCATTGCCTTTCATTAAATGTGGCTCTTCGTTTCTGATTTCTTTTTTCATTGTGTGTCCTATTCTGTTGATACTTTTTCTTTTTTCGCTGGTTTAGCCTGACGATATACAGTTATCGCTGCTTCAGGACAAACCAAAGCACAATTGGTACATCCTGTACAAACGTTGTAAATCAATTCCACATATCTATATCCTTTGTCATTAAAATGGGATGATAATGCTAATGCGTCTTGTGGGCAGGCAATTATGCAAAGCTCACAACCCTTGCATATTTTAGCATCAATATTAACGTTTCCTTTAATCATAAATTACCTCATTTATAAATTTTAAAAGATTTACCAATGTTAATGCCATTCAGTAAATATGATTATTCACTAGAAAAATGATGATTAAATCACTGTTTTTCAGCTTTTGAAAAGCTGATTTTTAATTAATTCCTAAGTTTGAGAAGGTAAAAAGAAGATTGGTGGGAATTATTTGCTGAAAATTTGATTTTTGAGGAAATTTTAACCACAGATTTCACAGATTAACTCAAATAATTTTTATAATCTGCTTATCTGTGGTTAAAATATTATTCTACAAACACACCCATCTTACCAAATTTTTCAATTCTTGAATTCACTAATTTTTCAGGTTTGATTTTTACAAGATTATCGAGTTCTTCCAACAATATAGCTTTTAATGTGTCAGCCATTTTTTTGTGATCTTTATGAGCTCCGCCAATTGGCTCGGGAATGATTCTGTCAATAATTCCTTGTTCAAGTAAATCGGGAGCAGTAAGTTTTAGTGCTTCTGCAGCCTGCTCTTTATATTCCCAACTTCGCCATAGAATACTTGAACAAGATTCCGGACTAATTACAGAGTACCAACAATTTTCCAACATCAAAATTCTATCTCCAACTCCAATTCCTAATGCTCCACCGCTTGCACCTTCTCCGATAATTACTACAACAATCGGAACTTTGAGACGCGCCATTTCAAAAAGATTTCTTGCAATAGCTTCTGCCTGACCTCGCTCTTCAGCTTCAATTCCGGGATATGCACCTGGAGTGTCTAACATTGTAATAACAGGCTTATTAAACTTTTCGGCAAGTTTCATCAAACGTAACGCTTTACGATATCCTTCAGGATTCATCATTCCGAAATTTCTGAAAAGATTTGATTTTGTATCACGTCCCTTTTGTTGACCCATAATTACAACTTTGTGATGTCCAAGTTGAGCTAATCCACCAACAAGAGCTTTATCATCTCTGAAAAGTCTGTCTCCGTGAAGCTCAACGAATGATTCGCACATAGCATAAATATAATCAAGAGTGTATGGTCTTTCAGGATGACGAGCGAGTTGAACTCTCTGCCAACGAGTTAAACCTTTGTAAACTTCTTCTCTTAGCTGCCTGACTTTTTCTTCAAGACGAATTATATCTTTTTCGATATCAAGCTGGTCTGAAATAGCTCTCATTTCTTCGAGTTTGGTCTCGAGTTCAATGATTGGTTTTTCAAAATCTAAAATTGTTTTTGCCATAATATCAAACCTTATTAAACATTTTTTTGAATGATTTAGTTAATATTTCAATATCCATCCAGATATTTTGATTTTTTGCGTAATAGAAATCTAATTTTTTTTGATATTCACTGTCGCCTTGTTCAAAATACCAAAAACCTGTCAAACCTTTTTTGCCGAGGAAAATGTTTTGTTCATTCAAATCAGATTTTGGACCCACAAAACTACATTTTCCAATCAAAACTTTAGGCACATTTAAGATAAATTCAACGAAGTCTGACTTCTTTTTACTAATCTTGTATTTGAAAAATATGAAAGGGTAAACGAAAATCAAAGAAAGAAACGCTACCATAAAATCGAATGAGCTTTTAATAATTTGCATTTTTAAGTCAGAGATATTGAATTTTACCTCAAAAAGAGGTATATCTTCAACAATTGAAACGGCAGTCTTACCAACAATAAAATCTTGATCGTTCCCAACGACTAGAAATTCTACATTCTCTTTTTTTAATGAAGAGACTATTTGCATCATTCGGTGATAAGACAAAGCAGTTGAAGAAAAAATTACTTCATCAATTTTGAAATCACGAATTATTTTATTTATGTTTTGCTCTGTTCCAAGAACTTCAAAAGAATTAATCTTTTCACCAACCTGTTTGTATGAATTGCCAATTATACCGATGATGTTTCTTATTTCCGTTTTTTTCTGCTTTAATTTATTTGCAAGTTGCTGAGTAGATGAATCTGTTCCAACTATCAATGTTCGTTTTTGTTTTTCAAATCCTGATCTAAAGAGATTTTTGAATGCGGATTTAACAAGTATTCTCCATAAAGAAAGAGCAAAGAATCCAAATACATAAAGTATAATTACAACTGCCCTACTGAAAGCAAATTGCTTAAAGAAAAATGTGAGAGAAGTTAGAATTGGAAAACTTAACATTAATGAAAAAAGAACTTTAAGAATTGAGAGATTATTCAATCTATAGCTTCCAACGAAAGCCGAAACAATAATATGAATCAAAGCAGGAACTGAATAAATTATCGGTAATGCTTCAGTAGAAAAGCCTGCCCAATCAGGTTTCAGATTCATATATAAATGTTCTGCGAAGTAAAGACATAGATTAAAAAATATAAAATCGAAGACAACACCAATAATCACTAATTTACTTTTTCCCACAAATGCAAAAAAGGTTCTGACAGCAATAGCAAAACGAAGAATCATTTCAACAATAAAAGAACTTGATAAATGTTTCTTCACGAATAAGTGCATTGCTTGATAGAATATTTTCGTTTCATCCAGACTGCTGCGTTTAGTGCTTTCGCCTTTGTAATGAATAATCTGAGTCGTATGCACATAATAAATTTTATATCCGGCTTTCTGAATTCTGTAACACAAATCAAGGTCTTCACCATACATAAAAAACTGTTCATCAAATCCACCGACATTATCGTAAACTTCTTTTCTCATCATCATAAAAGAGCCGGAGATTGCATCAACTTCATAGGTTTGGTTTTCATCAAGATAAGTAAGATTATAGCGTGCAAGTAGTTTGCTTTTGGGAAATAATGTGCTTAATCCTGTAACTTTTGTAAATGCAGTCCAAGGTCCAGGGAAACTTCTTCTGCAGGCAAGTTGAAGTGTTCCATCAGGATTTAAGATTTTACATCCTGCCATCCCCGATTCAGAATGACTTTCAAAAAATTCAATCATTTTTGTGAAAGTATCTTCAGCAACAAGAGTGTCGGGATTTAGCAGGAGAATATATTTACCTTTTGCAATTCGTAAACCCTGATTGTTTGCTTTGCCAAAACCGACATTAGTTTTGTTTTCTATCAAGATAATCTGATTAAATTTCTCTTTAATCATCTCAACACTTCCATCATCAGAAGCATTGTCAATTACGATTATTTCAACATTTAAATTCTGAGAAGCTTTGTTGATCGAATCAATTAAGTTTTTGAGGAATTCTTTTACGTTATAATTTACAATGATGATTGAAAGTTCGGGCATAGATTTTATAAAATTCCTAAAATGCTTCTGAATCTTAATTTCCAAACCATAAATACAGCTTCATAAACTATTTTCTTCGACATTTTTGAACTACCTTTTGCTCTGTCCGTAAACACAATCGGAATTTCTTTAATTCTGAATTTTTTCTTGAAAGCTTTGTAAGTCATTTCTATCTGAAAAGAATATCCGTTTGATTTTATTTTATCTAGATCAATTGCTTTGAGAACTTCAATTCTGAAACATTTGAATCCGCCAGTAGTGTCGTGAACAGGAAGTCCAGTGATTGTGCGGGTATATATACTTGCGAAATAACTTAGGAGCAATCTTCTCATTGGCCAGTTTAAAACTCTCACACCGTTTATATAACGACTGCCGAGCACTAAATCAGCGTCTTTGATTGCTTCGAGAAAAGCGGGAATATCTTTTGGATCGTGAGAAAAATCGGCATCCATTTCAAATACTAAATCATAGTTGTTATCAATCGCATACTTGAAACCAGAGATGTATGCAGTTCCAAGTCCCATCTTTTTCGGACGTTTAAGAATTTTTATTCTTGGTTCTACTCTGCTTTTTTCTTCGACATATTTTCCGGTATTGTCAGGTGAATTATCATCAACCACAAGAATATCTATATCTTCATTCTGTTGCAATATCGCTGGAATAATCTTTCTGATATTTTCCAGTTCGTTATATGTAGGAATGATAATCAGAATTTTTTGACTATTCATAAATTATATCTCTACTTGTATGTAAATAGCAATAGCTGAGAGCAAATCAAAAAGAATTAAATTTTTCATAATAATTATATGGTCTTTCTGAAATTAGTTATCATTCTACATTCATTATCTAACTTATCAAGTATATTATTCAATTTTTCTTAAGACATAATGTTTTTCAAGTAAACTAACTGAATTTTTTTCTTCTCTCAAATCTCCAATCGCCAAGCTCTCAGCGCCATCATTCATAGTGTCCTTTACCAAAGATTACGACAAATATAGTTCTGAAAAGAATTTTTAAATCCATTCGGATTGACATATTTTCAATATAAAACAAATCATATCGAAGTTTGATTTTCACATCTTCAATTGATTCATCATATTTATGCTTTACCTGAGCCCAGCCTGTAATTCCCGGTCTTACTCTTAATCTTCTTTTGTAATACGGAATTTCCTGTGCAAGTTTTTCAACGAAGTATGGACGTTCGGGACGAGGACCAACAATTGACATGTCACCAATGAGAACATTTATGAATTGTGGAATTTCATCAATACGAAGTTTGCGAATTATTTTCCCTACACGAGTTACTCGCGGATCATCTTTCTGCGACCAAACGGGTCCTGTGTGCTTCTCTGCATCTTTTTTCATTGAACGAAATTTTATCATCTTAAATATTTTTCCATTCTGACCCATTCTTTCCTGAACAAAAAATATCGGTCCTTCACTTTCTATTTTTATCGCAATCGAAGTAATGATTGTTATTGGAAGAGAAATTATTAAAATTAAAATTGATAAGATAATGTCAATAAATCGCTTTAGTTTTCTTTCCCATTCGGGCATCAATTCAGGCATTACATCAATTAGTGGAACACCGTAAATCTGACTTGTCCTTGCTTGTCCACTCAAAATTTCATATAAGTCTGGAACAATTTTCAGTTTTACATTTTTATCATCGCAGATGGGAATTATCTCGCCAATTATATCATGCTCATCTTCTTCCAATGCAAGAATAATTTCTTGAGCATTGTATTTGTCTATCATTTCTGTGAGTGAATTTATAGTTGCTTCAGACTTTATGTTTTTATATTCTTTATTCAGTTGATTCTCTTTAACTACACAGAACGATTTAATATCAATTCCTAAGGCAGGAGAATTTGAAACTGAATCAATAACATCGAAAGCTCTTTCATTAAATCCAACAATGATTGCTGCTTTTCTACCATATCCCTTAATTAGTAAATTCCGTTGAATACTTCTTATTATTATTCTTCCTGCTCCAACTAATAAAACAAGAAATCCCCAATAGATGAAAATTAGAATTCTTTTATTTGAAGAAACATTGTTGATATAATCATCGAGGAAAATGAAAAAAAAGAGAATAAATATTCCGACAAAAGTAGCTTTGAACAAAGTAGAGATTTCATCAAACCTTGAAGCAGCAAACCAGCTTTGATACATCCCAACAAAAGTGAAAATAATTAGCCAATAGAAGTACAGTACAACCATGGGCAGGAAAAATTCCGGAAGAATAATTATTTCAAATAGTCCTGATTCAACACGAAATGTGAAGTAAATGACAAATGCAAGATTTATCATCAGAAAGTCGGTAGTTAGAAGAACTATTTTTTCTAATCGTCTGGACATTAAACTGATATTTTGAAATTATATTTTTTATAAAGATAGAAAATTCCGAGAAAATGTTTCACTGAAATTACTGAGAACAAATTTTGTTTTGTAATTCTCTGTTCATGATGAATAATACTTGTAAAAGGATAATAGAAAACTTTCCAGCCAGCTTTCCAGATTCTCAAACAAAAATCAATATCTTCAGGTCCATAAAAAATTTTATCATCATACATTCCTATTTTATCAACGACATCTTTTCTAAAGAACTGACAAGCACCAATAAGATAATCAACTGTTTTTATTTCGCTATGATCCCAATCCCGCATAGTATGGAACTTCAACGTCTTTGAATTTTTTACAGCATCAATCCATTCTAATCTTCTGAAAAGAAACGCGAGAAGAGTTGGAAATCTTTTACAAGATGACTGAAGATTAAAATCCTTATCTACAAGTTTACAGCCTACGATTCCAGCTTCAGGATTATTCTCCATAAAATCAAAAAGATGTTTGATACTGTTGTCAACCAATTCCATATCTGCATCAAGAATAAGGATGTATTTACCTTTTGTTTCTTCAATTCCC
>Ga0209721_1002385_pt1 | contig 11953 bp, 13 predicted proteins | sample TshhotsprinmetaG_FD_184139 | JGI IMG/M metagenome (GOLD analysis project Ga0209721, IMG submission 184139) | Hot spring microbial communities from South Africa to study Microbial Dark Matter (Phase II) - Tshipise hot spring metaG (SPAdes)... | ecosystem: Environmental > Aquatic > Thermal springs... | reverse complement strand
GATGAACCAAGAGATCCAAAAATTATTGTTTGTTATCGACCTGAGTCAAAATCTCAAAAATGTGATGTAAATACTAAATATACAATTAATACAAGTACTAGCGGTATTGATTCCGTAACTTTAAACACAACTACCTGTAATACTGATAATTGCGGAAACCTAAACTATAATTGTTATTGGTGTATAGGTGATGTTCCTACTAAAAGTGGTGAGGGTAAATAAGATTTTGGTAATTAACAATAATTTTGAAGAACATTTTTAATTTAAATGAAAAGTTCTTTTACTTTAATTGAAATTTTAATCGTTATTATCATTTTAGGAATTATTACCTCAGTAATCTCATTAAATTTTATCTTGTCAATTAAAAAGGGAAGGGACGCTAAAAGAAAAGCGGACTTAAATCAAATAAAAACTGCCTTAGAGCTTTATTATGAAGATAAAAAAGCCTATCCCACAAAAAATCCTTTACCAGAAACCTATGGTTTTGTTTTTGGTGGAGAATTCATTGATTCTTCTAATAATAAAGTCTATATGAAAGTTATCCCTAATGATCCAATTTTTGGTAGAAATTATTACTATGATTCAGATGGTAGTTATTTCAAACTTTATGCTTGTTTAGAAAATGACCAACAGACTCTTCCATATCAATCAAATCCATCATCTTTTATATGTAATACTCGATGTAAAAATAAAGAAAACAACACTATTCCTTGTATATTTGGAATATCCAGCCCAAACGTTAGTCCTTAAAAAAATAAAAAAGATTTGGACTTTATTTTTTTCTATGTTATAATCATAGTTTATGAAACAAAAACAAAAAACCAGAAAATCTGCCGCAAGAAGATTTAAAGTTACTCCTAAAAGAAAACTTCTTTATCGATCTCAAGGTTTTCGTCATTTAAGATCAAAAAAAAATAAACGCTGGTTACGAAGAAAAAAACAATCCAAACAACTTATAAAAACTATGAAGAAAAAAGTATTAAAAATGTTAGGAAAAAAATAATCTATGGTAAGAGTAAAATCCGGAGTAAAAACTCGAAAAAAACATAAAAAGGTTTTAAAAATGGTTAAAGGGTATTGGATGACCCGCCATAAACAGTTTAAAAAAGCCAAAGAAGCTAGTCTTCATGCTGGAGAATATGCTTTTGCTGGAAGAAAAAAAAGAAAAAGAGACTTTCGTAGGCTTTGGATTATTAGACTTAATGCTATTATTAAACAATTAGATGGAAAATATAGTCAGTTTATTAAAGCTTTAAAAGAGAAAAAAATTGAAATTGATAGAAAAATTCTTTCAAAAATTGCTCTTGAATATCCTTCTGTTTTTAAAAAGATATACGATAAAATAAAAAATTAAAAAAGGTCATCAGTGAGTTGCTTGATATTAGATGTTTTATGATATTTCATTAAGGATCGACTTTACTGAATTCGTTTTTTAATCTGATGATTGCCTTGAGAAAAAACAACTGCTGGTTACCCTACCAGGCTCATTTTGGTTTGGTATAAGATTTCAAAAAACAATTAAAAATTAAAAATTCAATAAGAATTAAAAATTTGAAATTATAAATTAACAAATGTTTTATATTTAATTAAGACTGTTGACTATAGTCAACATTTTCACCATTTTATCCAAGATTTTAATTCTTATGTGTTTTTAAACTATCAAAACAACCTACAATTGATGCCAAAGTTAGTTTAACTGAGTCGGTTAGACTGGTGGCAGAAACTGGATTCAACTAATTCAATCATTATTTGTTATAATATAATTTAATCTATGCTAACTAATTATCTTAAAGATTTTGAAAATAAACTTAAAAAAGTAAATAATTTAAATCAACTAATTACTTTAAAAAACGAATACTTAGCTAAAAACGGCTTAATAAATCAACTTATTAAAAAAATTAAAGATTTACCTATTGAAAAAAAGAAAATTTTTGGAATAGAGATTAATCAATTAAAAAAAACTGTTGGAGAAAAAATTAATCAAAAAGAAATAACTTTAAATAAATCTAATGAATCTTTTATTGATCTAACTCTTCCTGGAAAATCTTATCCAAAAGGAAGTCTTCATCCGTTAACTTATACTATAGAAGAAATTGTTTCTATTTTTCAAAAAATAGGTTTTATTAGAGTTTCCTATCCGGAAATTGACTGGGAATATTTTGCTTTTGAATCTTTAAATATGCCTAAAGGACATCCAGCTAGAGATGATTTTGAGACCTTTTTTATCGATTTACCAGAAAATAAAATCTATGGTAAGGTTGTTTTAACTCCTCATACTTCTTCTGGACAAAATCGAGAAATGAGAAGAATAAAACCGCCAATTAGAATGATTAATATTTCAAAAACATATCGACCTAATTGGGACACCACTCATACTCCGATGTTTCATCAGTTTGAAGGTTTATGCATTGATAAAAATATTAATATTACCCATTTGATTGGAACAATTGATTTTTTTGTAAAAAATTTTTTTGATAAAAATAGAACAATTCGTTTAAGACCAGCCCACTTTCAATTTACTGAACCTTCATTTGAAATTGATGTTTCTTGTGGAATCTGTCAAGGAAAAGGGAAGATTAATAACAAAAAATGTCGCACTTGTAAATCAGGTTGGTTAGAGCTCGCTGGTGCTGGCATGATTCATCCTAATGTCTTGAAAACAGGAGGAGTTGATGTCAATACTTATTCTGGTTGGGCTTTTGGTTTTGGTCCTGAGCGTTGTATGATGATGAAAGAAAATTTAAATTTAGATGATATTAGAATTTTATACAATGGAGAAATTAGATTTTTAGAACAATTTTAACGATTATGAACATTAAAATTACTCATCAATGGCTTTTAGATTTTTTAGAAACTGATGCTACTCCTTATGAAATTCAAAAATATCTTTCTTTATCCGGACCCTCAATTGAAAGAATTGAGAAAATAGATAATGACTATATCTACGATATTGAAATTATTTCTAATCGAATTGATTATGCTTGTGTTTTTGGCATTGCCCAAGAAGCTTCCACTATCTTACCAATGTATAGAAAAAAAGCAACTTTAAAACTTAATCCTTTTGAAAAATATCAGTTTAATAAAATTAAAATAAATGAAGAAAAATATCAATTAAAAATAAAAATTAACGATAAGCTATGTTCTAGATTTACCGCCTTAATTTTTGATAATATTGAAATTAAACCTTCTCCTGAGTTTATTAAAAAAAGATTAACTTTAGCAGAGATTAAATCAATCAATAATGTCGTTGATATTTCAAATTACTTGATGTTAACCTTAGGTCAACCAGTTCATGTCTTTGACTATGATAAGATTAAAAATCAATTAATGATTTTAAGAGAATCAAAAAAAGGAGAAACAATTACTACTTTAGATGGAAAAACAACCGTTCTACCTGGTGGTGATATCGTTATTGAAGATGGCGAAGGAAGATTAATTGATCTTTGTGGAATTATGGGAGGATTAAACTCAGCCATTAGTGAAAACACTAATAAAGCTATCTTATTTGTCCAAAGTTATAATAAAGAAAAAATTAGAAGAACCACAATGTTAACCGGAGTAAGAACTGTCGCTGCTAGTTACTTTGAAAAGGGTCTAGATGAAGAAAGAGTTGAGTCTACTTTAGTCTATGGCGCTGAGTTATTAAAAACATTTGCTAATGCCCAACCAAAATCAAAAATTATTGATTTTTATAAAACTCACTATCAAAAGAAAACTGTTGAAACTACTTTTAAAAAAATTAATCAATTAATTGGTATAGATATCCCTAAAGAAAAAACAATAAGAATTCTTAATAATCTTGGTTTTCAAGTTAAAACTAATAATAATAAACTAATAATTTCTGTGCCCTCATATCGAAAATATGACATCTCAATTTCTGAAGATATAGTTGAAGAAATTGCTCGAGTTTACGGCTATAATAAACTAGCTGGGAGATTATCTCCTCCAGTTTATATCAAACAACCAGAAGAATATGAAAAACTTTATCAAATAACTTTAAAAATTAAATATTTTCTAAAACACTTAGGCTTAAATGAAGTTATTAACTACTCAATGATTTCTCAAAAATTAATAACTGAGTGGGCAACTGAGCTAAACTTAAAATTAGAAGATCATATAAAAATTAAAAATCCAATCTCAAAAGAAATTGAGTATATGAGATTGAGTCTTTTACCTTCCTTATATAAAAACTTAGTTGATAATACTGGAAAAAGGGAAATCTTGAAATTTTTTGAAATAGCAAAAGTATATTTTAAAAACAATCCTAAAAAAAACTCTCCTGCCGATGAAAAATATCGCTTAGCCATTGCCACTAATACTGATTTTTTTGACTTAAAAGGAATTTTAGAAGCATTATTTAAAGAACTAAATTTAAAACAAACTCCTCAATATAAAATTATTAATAAAAATAACTTTTATTTGGTAGAATTAGATATTGATTTTCTAATTAAAAATTATCAAAATTTACCTAAATATCAACCTATAAACCCTTATGCGGTAATTAAACTTGATAAAACTTTTGAGCTTTCAAAAAATTTAACCTATCAAAAAATTGAAAAAAGGGCATTCCAATCTAAATTATTAAAAAAAATTGAGTTAGTTTCTTTATACAAAAATAAAATAACCTTAAGATTTTATTTTTCTTCCTTAAATAAAAATCTTACTGAAGAAGAAGCAAAAAAAGAACTTGATCAAATTTAAGTGAGTCTGGGCAGACTCGAACTGCCAACCTACTCCTTAGAAGGGAGTTGCTCTATCCAATTAAGCTACAGACTCATTCTGAGCCTGGAGGGAGATTCGAACTCCCGACCCATTGTTTACAAAACAATTGCTCTGCCACTGAGCTATCCAGGCTATAAAGTTTTTTTTCATTTTAAAAGTGCCGGGAGAGGGACTCGAACCCTCACGGTGTTGTCACCACAGGATTTTAAGTCCTGCTTGTCTGCCAATTCCAACATCCCGGCTACCCAAGTGACCCCGAGGGGATTCGAACCCCTGATTCTCTGGCTGAAAACCAGATGTCCTAGGCCGCTAGACGACGGGGCCAATAAAACCACAAAATAAACTGCTATTATTATAGCATAAAAATCAATATCTTTATTTTTTAGATAAAAATATTTTTTAACCTTCTAACTTCTTTTTTAAATTATCTAAAATCTCTTTAGCTGTTTCTTTACCTCCTAAACCAAAAGCCAATCCTCCGGCTAAAGCTATCATTGCCACAATGCCTGTAAAAAGAATTTTTATTAGATCTTGAGCTACTCCTAGTTGATTAAGAACAATTAAGATTGTAAAAAAGATTATTAAGCCTTTAGTAAACATGGCTAGGCTATTTATTGATTTGGCGGTCAATGTCTTTAAACTATGCTTAACTAAATCAGCGCTGAGATTGCTAGTTAAAAGACCAACAAAGGCAATGATAACGGCAATAATAACATTTGGCAGGTAAAGTAAAAATTGATTTAAAACAGTAATTGCTTGAGATAGTCCCCAGATCTCTAAAGCTGGAATCAAAAAAACAATCACCAGCATCCATTTTAAAATCTCAAATATAACATTTAGCCAGATATTTAACTGATTTTTGCCAAGAATTTTACTTTGATGAAATAAATGATCAATTTTTAAAAAATTAAAAATCGTTACTAAACTATGTTTTAAAATACTTCCTAAAATTAAACCAATTATTAAAATTAAAAGGCCGGCAAAAAAATTAGGTAAAAAACTACCAATATTTCTAAAAAAATTAGTTAAAGCAAAGTTAACTAGATCAATCATTTTTATCACCTCCTTTCATTTTTTATTGATCTAATTGATAAAACTTTATCTCTTGATTTAAAACTATAGAAATCACTCCTATTTTTAGTTTATAGTTTTTATACTTATTTTTCAATAAAAAAAAATTAGCCATATATTTAATTTGATCAATCTTTTTTTGATTGACTGCTTGATATGGATAACCTTTATTTATATTAGAGCGGGTTTTAACTTCAATAAAATAGATGGTTTTTTCTTTCTTGGCAATAATATCAATCTCTCCAAAACGATTGCGAAAGTTTTTTTTTAAAATTAAAAATTGATTTTTTTTAAGATAATCTAAAGCCTTTTGTTCTCCTAATAAACCTATCTTTTTAAAGTAAACTGACATTAATTTTTGGATTTATAAAGTTTTCTCTTTATATTTTGTTTAGATAAGTTTCTGATAAAATAAGCTTTTGATTTTCGATAAGTAGTTTTTTTTATTAAAACAATTTTTTCAATTAATGGAGAATTAAGAGGAAAAATTCTTTCAATAGCGACTCCAGATTTAGAAAGTTTTCTTACAGTTATTGTTTTTGTCTCTGGTCGATTACCTCTTATTTTTATTAAAATTCCTTTAAAAATCTGAACCCTATCTTTATCGCCTTCTTTAATTTTATAATGAATCGAAATTGTCTCACCAGCACGAATTTGTTGATTTTGATACTCAATAGAATTGGCCATAGATTTTATTATATCAGATTTTTTTAAAAAAATATTTTATTTAATAAAATTATTACTAATTTCTAAAACTCGATTATATTTAACGACATTTTCTTCATGAACGGGTTGACTAAAAGAAAAATAATCTGATTGTAAACCAATACTTAAATCAGCAATAAAAACCTCATCGGTTTCTTCCAAATCGCTAGAAAAAATATAACTGAAACTATTTTTTTTAATAAAATCTATTAAAGAAAAAATTTCCGTTAATGTTCCTATCTGAATAGGTTTTATTATTATAGTATTAGCAATTTTTTGTTTTAATATAAGATCAAGTTGAGATTTTTTTCCAGAAAAATAATTATCAATCGTTATATAAATTTCCTTATTATATAAATTAATTAACTCTTTCCAGTTCTCAATATCATTTATTGAAAAAACATCAATAATGACTATAGGCGAGTAGTTTTTTATTATTTTATCAATAATAAATTTATTATACTCACTATTTGTTAAGGATTGACTCCTGTCTTTAATTGAATAATGATTATTACTAAAAAAATCATCAGCACAAAAATCAATACCTAAAAAAAATTCTTGACCAAGTCTTTTATTAATCTTTAATGAAATATTTTTTATGGCTTCTAAAACATCTAAATTACTCTTAAATAAAAACTTATACTGATGACGAAGTAAATGATAAAACTGAACACCTAAATCATATGCATCAGGGTATGATAAAAGCGAAGATGGCATAATTTGAAACTGGCAAAAATCTAAATTTACTTGACCATGTTTGCCACCTTTTAAAAGGGTAAAAATAGGGGTAGGAATTTTTTGTAAATTAATTTTACTTTGATAATTATCATTGTATATTTTATTCAAATATTTATAAAGAGGCAACTCTAAAATTAAAGCGCCGGCCTTAGCAATCAAATAAGAAATAGTTGCAATTGTATTTATACCTAGTTTAGATTTGTTTGAGGTTCCATCAGCTCTATCTAACCAATTATCAATCTCAATTTGTTTTAATGGAGAAACATTAATTAATTTAGGACCAATTAAATTATTTATGTAATAAACTACTTTTTTTACTCCTCGACCAGAAAATCGAGTATCTTCATCAAAAAGTTGTTTATTTTGAAAAGGAAAATTTTCCTCATAACAAGGAATAGATACCTCAATTTGTCTTTCATCTGATAAGATTAGACGAGCAGAAATTGTCGGATAACCACGAGAATTAATAATCTCATTAGCAATAATTTTTTTTATGGTCTGACTCATAATCAACGATTATATAACTTTTTCTCAATATTAAAAATTAATTCTCTCGTTCGTTCAACTGCATCAGGAGAAACAGAAACACTAGTGATACCAGATTTAATTAAAGTTTCAATAATCTCAGGATAATCAGAAGCAGCCTGACCACAAATACTTGAGCTAACATGATATTTTTTACATAAAGAAATAATATATTCTAAAACTTTTACAACAAAAGAAATTTTTTCATTATAAAGATTAGCTACCTCAGAGTTGTCACGATCGACACCTAATATCAACATTGTTAAATCATTAGTACCAATTGAGATCCCGTCAACTCCTATTTTTAAAAACTCGTCTAAATTCAGAGCAACGAAAGGAGTTTCTACCATAATCCAAAGTTTAAATTCTGGATATAAAAAAAGGCCTGCGTTTTCAATAATTGACTTTATCTTAATTAATTCCCATGGTAAACGAACAAAAGGAATCATTAAATGAAGATTTCGATAACCTTTTCGCCAAACTCTTTTTATTGCCTCAAGTTCTAATTTAAATAGTTCAGGATCTGAGATATATCGATATGCTCCTCGGTAACCTAACATTGGATTCTCCTCTTTAGGCTCAAAATGTTTACCACCTAATAAATTACGATATTCATTAGTTTTAAAATCAGTTGTCCGATAGACAACTGGTCGTGGAGAAAAATTACTAGTAAATTTTAAAAGTTCTCGGGCTAATTTATTAATAAATAAATCTTGTTTTTTTTCTAAAATAAATTGTTTCGGATGAATACCAATTTCGGCAATCATAAATTCAGCTCGCAACAATCCTACACCATCAACATTCATTTTTGATACTCTATCAACCTCGCTGGGTTCCGCTAAATTAACATATACTTTAGTAGCAGTGACAACTTTTTTTACATTCTTATTAATAGTTATAGATTCATTAATTATTCTACCTAAAAAAATTTCTCCTGTATTACCATTTACAGTAATAACTTGTTCATTTTTTATTATCTTAGTAGCATGTTCAGCGCCGACAACTGCCGGAATACCTAATTCACGGGAAACAATCGCTGCATGAGATGTCCGTCCACCTTTTTCAGTTACTATCGCTACTGCTTTTTTCATCGCTGGCACATAATCAGGATTCGTCTGAGGAGCAACTAAGACATCGCCATGATGAATCTTATCAATCTCTCTTGGTGAGTGAATAATGATAGCTTTTCCAATACCAATTCCTGGTGAAGCTGGTGAACCAGTTAGAATAAGTTTATCTTTATTTTCTCCAAACTGATTTTTATCAACTTTAATATTTAAAGTAGTTACCGGTCTTGCCTGGGTAATATAAATTTTTTCATTCTCAATCGCCCACTCAATATCTTGAGGAAAGTAATAATGCTTTTCAATATCAGAAATTAATAGTGCTAATTCAATAATTTTTTGATCAGCCAATTTTTGATTTTTACCAGTTCTACCAATTTTAACTTCTTTATTTTTAAATCCAGCTCGAACTAATTTAACATTTTGATCTTTTATTTCTTTTTTTATTATAGAAAATGTTTTTTTATCAACTTCATAATGATCTGGAGTAACTGCCCCTTGAACAACATACTCTCCTAATCCATAAATCGCTTCAATAATAATTTTTGATTTATCATTATTTATAGGATCGATAGAAAAAGCTATTCCTGATAATTGAGAATTTATCATTTTTTGAACAACCACAGCTAAACGAACCTTTTTATGATCAAAACCTTGCTGATGTCGGTAATATATTGCTCTTTCATTAAAAAGAGAGGCAAAACATTCCTTTACTTTTTCTAATAAGTGATTTTCACCTTTTACATTTAAAAAGGTTTCTTGTTGGCCAGCAAAAGAAGCATTGGGCAAGTCTTCTGCTGTGGCTGATGAACGAACAGCAACAAATGGTGATAAATAAACTGTTTTTAACTTATTTATTGCATATTTTATTGATGAGAGTTTTTTATTTAAAAAATGTTCTTCTTTTGCTAAAAGATGTTCATAGTAATAACATATTTGTTTTATTAAATTATCAGGTAAATAAGCAGTTCTTATTAAATTTTTAATCTCTAAAGAGACTTGCTGAAGTTCATTAGGATTTTCATAATTTAAATCTTTAAAAAATTGATTAATTTTAAAATCCAGATTATTCTCTTTTATAAAATAAAAATAGGCATTAGCAGTAATAATAAACCCATAAGGAATTGGAAACTTTGCTGATGCCATCTCACCTAAATTTGCACCTTTACCACCAACTAAAGAAATATCATTCTTGTCAACTTCTTCAAACCAAACAATAAATTTTTTGTTCATAAATTTAATATAAAAAAAATTAAATAAAATGTCAAAACTAGTTGTATCTGTCGAATTCAATTAGAATTAGTTGAAATCGGTTAAAATTGATTGAATTTGGAGTATTATGATAAGTCATAGATGAACCTGTCAGGTTCACTGACGAAGGTAGGTCTGTCCTCAGCAAATTAATTTATAATTTTAAATTTTAAATTTATTTATGATTTATTTTTTAAGATTTATTTTAATTTATTTTAATGTTAGGAGTTTGATGTTTGGTGTTTAATTTAGTATAACCGAGTCGGTTATATTATTAAGGTTTGACATACCTATAGTTATATACTATAATATGGATTAGATCCTAAGGTTTGTTGATATTTTCAACAAGCTTTAGGATTTTTTTATGGTTAATAAAATCCTAATTTTTATTATTACAGGATTTTTATTTTTATTTTTTTCAAAAACTGTTTTTGGTCAATCTTTTGCTGGTCACTCTGCCACTCTCTCTTCTTTTTTAAGTTATAAGACAAAAATTGATGAAAATAAGCTAATTAATTTAAAATATAAAGAGATGACTATTAGATCAATCCTTTTGAACTACAACTCGCCTTTGGTTGGTCAAGAAAAAGCTTTTATTGAGGTTTGTGAAAAATATCAGTTGGATTGTTATTTACTACCATCAATTGCAGGATTAGAGTCAACCTTTGGTCGATTTATTTGGCCTAATTCTTATAATCCTTTTGGTTGGGGTGGTGGTTATATTATCTTTGATAACTGGCATCAAGCAATTAATACAGTTGGTCAAGGTTTAAAAAAAAATTACTTTGATAAAGGAGTAGTGACAATTGAAGATATTGGTCGAATTTATTCTGAGAATTCAACCTGGGCACAAAGAGTTAACTGGTTTATTAACCGATTTCAGAAAGAAGAAGAAAAAATAATCTTGTATTCTCCACAATTTAAAGTACAATTATAAACTATATGTATAGTTACAAAATCAACAAACAACCAAAATCAACTACCGAGATTAATATTATCATTTCAAAATTTTATCTTGAAAAAGAAAAAAAATCTGCTTTTAAAAGACTTCAGTTAGAATTGGTAGTTGATGGTTATAGAAAAGGAAAAGTACCTGAAGCAATTGCAAAAAAACATTTAAAAGACGATCAAATACTTTCTGAAACGATAAAAAAAATTTTGCCGGAGATCTATTCGGAAATTGTTAAAAAAGAGTCACTAAAACCGATTATCAATCCCAAAATCGATTTAATTAAGCCTAAAAATGGTGAAGACTGGGAGATTAAAATATTAATAGCTGAAAAACCAGAGATTATTTTAGGTCAATATAAGGAAGTAATTAAAAAATTAAAAGCTGATAAAAAAAAGGCTGATATCTGGATTCCAGGCAAAGATAAAGAAAAAAAATCAGAATCTGAAAATAATTCTCAGTTAATTAATGAGATATTAAACTTAGTTTTAAAAGAGATTAAGGTAGAGATATCAGATTTAATTATTGATGAAGAACTTGAATATCGACTATCTAAATTAATTGATGATATCAGAACAGCTGGATTAACTATGGATACTTATTTAAAATCAAAAAACTTAACTATGGATCAATTAAAACAAAGATTTAAAAAAGAAATTGAAGATACTTATAAACTAGAATTTATTTTAATGGAGATTGCTGATAAAGAAAACATAAAGGTAGAAAATCATGAATTAGATAAGGTTTTTAGCAATATTAAAGATGAAAAGCAACGAGTTCAAGCTCAGTCTAATAGTTATTTTTATGCCTCAATTTTAAGAAAGCAAAAAGCTATTGATTTTCTTCTCAACCTATAGTATAATTTTTTGATTATTATTATGAGTAATCAACCTAATACAAAAATTTTATTTAAAGAAAATAAAAATCC
>Ga0209721_1002383_pt1 | contig 11976 bp, 9 predicted proteins | sample TshhotsprinmetaG_FD_184139 | JGI IMG/M metagenome (GOLD analysis project Ga0209721, IMG submission 184139) | Hot spring microbial communities from South Africa to study Microbial Dark Matter (Phase II) - Tshipise hot spring metaG (SPAdes)... | ecosystem: Environmental > Aquatic > Thermal springs... | reverse complement strand
CCCCGCCCCCGCCGCAGCGCCCTTCGGCCCTGCCGGCCCTCTGCCCCCTGCCACGCCCCCGTCCAGCGCCGCCCCCGCTGCAGCGCCCTTCGGCCCTGCCCCCGCCGCGGCGCCCTTCGGCCCTGCTGGTTCTGTACCGTTATCAGGGTCTCCTTTCGGACCTGGCGGATCGGCCACCTTCGAGGCAGGCATGGGTGGGCCAGGCGGCTCCGTGGAACCTGTCGCAGCCGGGTTCAGCGCCGAAAGCCCGGGAGCAGTCAGCTCGGCAGCATTCGGGGGAGGCAGCGCCTTCGCGGCAGCGCCTTCCGGCAGAGATCTCTCCCCCGCACCCGCAGCTCCACAGTTTGGCTTGCCGCCCTGGTTACGTTCAAGCGTGGGAGAACCCTCGGCGCACAGCGCGAGCGACAACCCGGCAGGCGCGGCAGCGCCATCTGGCGTAGCAGCGCCTCCGCCAACGGCGCCTTCTGGCAGTCAGGGCTTTCCCCTCTTCCAGCGGAGGCTCATGGGCGCTCTGGTATCATTCGATCAGCACACTGCCGAGGGGATCTGGCGCGAAGCTGCCGCCCTCTACCCGGCAGAAGCGCTCTGCACCGAGTTGCTGATGCCCGTGCAGGTAGCAATCGGCGAAGCCTGGCACCGGGGCGAGGTATCGGTTGCCGCCGAACACTTCGCCAGCCGTTTCGTTGAGAGCAAGCTGCATAACCTCTTCAGCGCGCATGCGGATCCCCCGAATGCGCCACTGGCGGTCATTGGCTGCGCCCAGGGTGAACTGCACGAGCTTGGAGCTCTAACCGTCGCCCTGTTCTTGAAATGGGCCGGGTTTCGGGTGAAATATCTCGGACAGAGCGTGCCCAACTCAACCCTGGAGACAGTGGTACGCACACTCCGCCCCCAGATCCTGGGATTGTCAGCCACGACCATCGAAGCGGCCCACAGTCTGACGGAGGCTGGCCAGATCCTTAGCCGGATCGAACCGCCGCGCCCGATGTTCGTCTTTGGAGGCATGGCATTCTACGAGCGGCTCGATCTGCGGATGCGCGTCCAGGGGGGACATTTCCTGGAAGGTCATCCACGCTCGATCGCGCGCCATCTGGCAGCACAGTTTTTAAAGGAATGACGAGCGCGCTGCCTCAACCTCGACGGCATACACCAATCGGGTGACAGGCGTGACGAAACCGGATCAGGAAAGTGCCATGGAAACTCTAGACATCGTGCGACGGCTCGAAGAGCAGCGCCTGGCGATCATCGAAGAGACTATCAACCAGGCAATGCGTGAACCGTTCTGGAAGCAGCGGTATGGTGAGGAGATCGGCGTTCAATTACATGTAGATATGGATCGCAACCTGGGAGTACTGATCCAGAGTATTCGCTACCGTTCACCGATGATTTTCGAGGATCATACTCGCTGGCGTCGTGATCAGATCCGGGGCTTCGGGTGCTCAACCGGGCACATCCGCGAGATGTACGGCAACCTGTGGCGGGGTATTACGAGGCATGTGCCGGAGCAGTGGCAGTCTTACATTTTCAATTACATGCAAACAGCGCTGGGAGGATTGGCCTTTTCCGGCGCCGGTCCACGGGCGATTAGCGAGCAGCAAACGCAACTGGCTGAGGATCTCGCTGTCGGGACATACGATCGGCACTGGCACTGGCAGGCCGCGTACAGCTCCGAAGGGCGTGCGAGGTTGGTGTACGAATACTGGTACCTGGTTGACTATCTGATTGATGCCCTGGGCGTTAACAGTACGACAACGCTGAGCCAGCACGTGCAGTGGCAACGCCAGATGTGGCTGAAGCGCGGCCTGAGCACCGGTCACGTGCAGTACGCGCTCTGGTTGCTGGCTGATGCGCTAACAGCACGGCTGGCCCAGGGGCCGGCCAACGAGGCCCGACAGGCGCTGATGGCAGCCAGTGAAGCGCTGGCGTATCCACGGGAAAGTTGCCAGGCGCTGCGGGCAATCCAGACCGATGTGATCAGTCAAACAGCAGAACGGCTGATTGCGGCCGGCGTCGCGCCCAATGGACCAGAAACCACCACCGAGGTGAGCTGGTACCTTAGCTACCTGATTGACAGTATCGCAACCGGCGCGGCAGATCCTCTGCTCAGCTACACGCGCTGGATGCAATACTGGCTCGCTCGCCAGGGCTTGCCCGACAGCCCGCTCCGCCTCAGCTATGAGGCGCTGGCAGAGGCCATTACCCGCATGGCGCCAGAGCATGCCGCCCAGGAAGCGCTGGCTATGCTCCAGATCGCTCAACGCGCGCTCTCAACATGAAAAGCAACGCTGAGATGGCAGGCGCTCCTCCCCTGTGAGCGCGCCGAACGGCGCTCAGAGCCGGGGAGAACGTTCGGGAAAGCTATGCCCCCGCACGAGCAACCCTTTTTCGCCGGCGTCGTGTGTGGCGAAGCTGCCCGGGGCCTGCCATCAGCGCAGCGAACGTGTCCCGCCTTCTGCCCGCGCTTGCCAGAGGATCACCCATCCAGGATCAGTCAGTACAGTGGGAACGCCAGATTTCTCCACTCCCCTGCCCCAAGAACACCTAGCTGCGAGGAGAGACGTTCATGACCAGTTTTGCGGCACCTCTTTCGCTCCCGGCTTTGCTTGGCGTTCCAGCAGGCACTGGGTGTCTACTCAGTCTCGAGCAGGTACGGCATATTGCGACGCTCGCGGTACAGCATCGCCCGAACGATCTGCATGCGCGAGTGGTATTCGGCGGGCCGCTTGGCAATCTGGAAGAAGGGACAGCGTGGGGCGATTTCTGGCAGAATGCGCCATTTCTAGTTATTGCCGGTGAGCAAGGCGCGCTGGCGCTGGTCTCTCAGCCCGAAGCAGAGGGCTTTCGGTGTGTCATTCTGAGTGATCCGAAACAGGTGGATCACGCAACGATGGCGCTGGCGCAATTCGGCGACGAGATGCTACCCCCGCCGGATCTGGCTGTACCCGAGGCTCAGCGCGCCTTCATCGCCACGCTCCTGGCGACCCTGGTGGCAGAGCCGCGTCTCAAATCGGTTGATCTGACCCGCCTGCTGCCTGCCGAGCGGCGCTGGATCGAGCTGGCGCAAGTCTTTGGCCGCACTCGAGACCTGGCGACCCTCTTCGCTACGCCCGATCTGCGTCAGGCGCTGTATGAGCAGCGGGTAGAGCGGGCGCTGGTGGGGGTCTTGAGCGCCAACCAGACACAGCTACGGGTCGTGGCGGCAACCGGGGGCAACGCCCCGGCGATGCTGAGCGTGCAGGGAAATCTGCTGACAAGTGTCTTGCGAAGCAGACGTAGCGGCAGTATCGCCACAGGCGCCGAAAGCGGCCTGGACGCCGCGGGACAGGGCTGGCTGGGAACCTCAACCCTGACCGTGGTCCCGCTGCAACGCGATGGGACTCTCTGGGGTCTGCTGCTGGCGGCCAGCCAGCGACCGCTGGCAAGCGCCGCTCGAGCGGCCTTACACGGATTAGGCGCGCTCATCAGCGCCACGCACGGCATCGCCGCGCCAACCGTTGGCGACACCGCGCCTTCGGGATGGGCCTCGACGCCTGCCCGCCCGGGCGCGGCGCCGTCCTCGCCGCGAGCCAGTAATACCGGACCGTCGCGGGCGCGCCGCCAGGCGGCGCTGGTCAGCGACCTGGGGGCTGTGTTCGAACGCTTGAGCGATGCCGTAGTACTGGTGGACAATCAGGGCCGGTTGCTCAGCTACACACCCACAGCAGCAACGACCCTGGCGCTCGGGCCGACAGCGCGGAAGCACACCCTGATTGAGAGTGGCGCATCGTGTCTGACCCCGCTGCTCAGCGAAGCGCTGATGAAGGATGAATCGGTGGAAGGTGAGGTAGCTCTGCCGCGTGGCGGCTGCGCCAGTGTCGTTGTACGCGGCATTGGCGATGCCCTCTGGAGCTTTATCATTCACCCTGACGCCGGACCAGAAAGCGCGCCATCCGCGGCAGAAGCCCACCGGCCATTACCCAACGAACGCGAGCAGCAAGAGACGTTCCTGAGCAACTTTTCACGTATCATTCACGTCCCGCTCCGTGAGCTCCGCAATCTGATAACCAGTGTGCCGGCAGCGGGAGAACTCAACGAGCAACAATCTCGATTGATCGGGCAGGTTGTCCGTCTCAACAGCGAATTGACGATGCTGGTCAACGATCTGCTCTCACTCGGACAGATCCGGCTCCAGAGCTATGAATCCGGAACGCCCCTGCGACTCGATCTGTTGATCGAAGCCACGGTTGGTTTGCAATATGCTGAGTTCGGGCGCCGCGGCCAGCATGTGACCGTGGATCTGCCGCCAGGATTGCCGCGGGTTACCGGTTCGGAGGAAGGCCTGGGCCGCGCTATCAATGCCCTGATTGACAATGCGATCAAATACAGCCCCAGCGGGGCAAATATCCGCATTGCCGCGCACGAGGAGGCTGGGAATGTGCTCGTCATGATTGAAGATAGCGGATACGGGCTGAGTGAGGACGAAGTGGCTCAAGTGTTCGAGCCTTTCTATCGGGCCGAAAGCGCCGAGCGCGCCGGAGTGTCGGGCCGAGGTTTAGGGTTGACCATCGCCAAAGCGGTGATTGAGCAACACGGCGGACAGATCTGGGTAGACAGCCGTCCCGGCAAGGGCAGCACGTTTACGTTCCGTTTGCCCTGTACCAATGCCGGCGGCACAAAGAGCTGATCCGCCATCAGCCTGCACTGGCTCAATCACACGCCACTGAGGTGAAAATAGCCTGCCCGCGGGGAGGATTTGGGAGGGCGCAGCCCTCCCAGGAAACAACCCGCCCCCGGGAGGGTTTGGGAGGGCCGCGCCCTCCCAAGAATAAATATTTTCATTCCGGCGTTGTGCGGCGCAGCCGCGTGGATGACTGAGGTGAACATACGGGGAAACCGGGTTTCCCCACCTGCGGTGAGCCTGTCGAACCGCACTCCTGCCTGTGGGGGCGCCAGCCGCTCCCAACAGCGGTTGGGATATAGGGAAACCGGGTTTCCCCACACCCCTCCCTGGCATGGATGACTGGAATGAAAGCGAGGTTTCTGAGAGCGCACTGCCTTCTCAAGCCCTCCCCCTGAGCAGGGGCGCGGGGAAGCCGGGTCTCTTCGCGCCCTCCCATTGAGGTTGGAAACGCTCGATTTCCCCTGTTCGCGGTAGTCATCTATCCGGCTGCGCCGCACACCGCAGGTATGAGTGCAGGCTGTTCCCGGAAGCTCTGCGCCCTTCCAAACCTTCCTGTAGGCAGGCGATTACATCAGGGAGTGTACGCCTATGAAATATCGAGTGCTGATCGTTCAATCGAATCCGGCGCTCAGCCAGAGTTGGGAGGAGGCGCTGACCAGAGCCGGGGCTGATCGAGGCGTAACCATCGTGGTTCACAACGTCCGTTCGGTCGCTGCTGGGCAACTGGTTGCGGGGCGTCAATCCTACGATCTCATCATCGCGAGCCTGCTGGTCGAAAGCCTGAGTCTGGTCCGCCGGCTTCGCAAACGCTGGCCCAACCTCCGCGCCCTGTTATTCCACGGGCCGGATGCGGATGCGGTCAGCCTGCGTGAAGCTGAGCTGGCGGGCTGCAGTCTGGCGCCACAGCCGGGTTCGGTAGCCGATCTTATCTCAGCGGTAGGAAACACCCTTAACTTATCATTGACTATAGGACCGACACCCGTACCAGACACTCGTCCAGCGGCGACGATGGCCGACGTATTGCTGCTCCTGGAAGTGTTACGGCGGCAGACACAGGCGCAATTTGTCATCTACACCGATAATCTCGGGAACACAATTGCTCAGCAGGGAGACGCCTCCAATCTCGATGTAGACGCTATCACGTCACTGATCGCCGGGAGTTCCATCAATATAGCAGAGTTGGGGCGCGCCCTGCATGACCAGCAGGTCGGCTACCTTGTCGTTCTCGAAGGGGTAAAGTTTGACATCTACGCCACCAACGCAGGCAGTCACCGTCTCCTGGCCCTTGTCTGCGCGAAAGAGTTTGTTGAGCCCCGGCCGGGCTACATCTGGCTCCAGCTCAAACGCAGCGCTCAGCAGCTCAGCGCGATGCGCCTGGTGGAAGGAACGCCGAGTGAAGTGATAGCCGCCGAGCTTAGCGCCTCTCTTAACCGCGAGTTCGAGCGCCTGTTCGGCGACACGTTGATCACGAACCATGACTAGGAGCGTCGTAATGTCTCGTTCTTCAATCGTTCTAGCGCCGTCTCATCTCGCCGCTATTCAAAACTTACTTGCGCAACTCGGTCAGCAGGCTGAGGTTCGTTGCGCCTTTCTGGGCGATCTCAGCGGGCAGGAGCTGGCAAGCTGGGAAGATCGCACCCATCTTGATGTGGCAAGTCTTGCTGCGCTGGCAGCAGGTGATCTGATGGCAACAATGGAAATAGCTCAGCTTTTGGGAGGAAAACGCACTTGTAATCTGATCGTTCAGGAACATGACGATATGACCATCCTGGTTTCACGGGTGGGGGAAGGGCTATTCGTGTTGCTGGCGACGGCCAGAGATGTGCCGCTGGGATGGTCGAGGCTGGCAATCAAACGCCTGGCGGAACGCATCCTTGCCATTGTTGGCAAAGCGGCTATGACGCCACCGCCCCCGGCTGTGAACGATGATTTTGTGCATAATTTCGCCGCCCGCCTTGATAATATCTGGTAGGAGGATGGTATGTTCATCAACTGGGCGCTGGGCGAAATCAATTTGAAGATCGTGTACTATGGCGCGGCATTAAGCGGCAAGACAACCAATTTGCAGTTTATTTATGCTCGCACTCCGGCTAATCTGCGAGGACGCCTTATTTCTCTCAAGACACAACAGGATCGCACGCTTCTTTTTGATTTTCTGCAACTGGAGATAGGTAAAGTCGCTAACCTTAAACCGAAGTTCAAGCTCTACACCGTGCCCGGTCAGGTGTACTACGCTGCCAGCCGACGCCTGATCCTGCAGGGCACCGATGGCGTGGTGTTTGTGGTAGACTCTCAGGCTGGACGTATGACGGAAAATGAGGAGTCCTGGTACACTATGGAGCAGCATTTGATCGAGTTGGGCCACGACCTTCAGACATTTCCGATTGTCGTGCAGTTCAACAAGCGTGATCTACCGCACGCTCTGCCAGTTCAGGAATTGCGTCGGCGTCTGCCGATTGACGGACGCCCCTGCTTCGAGGCGTCCGCAATCAAAGGTCATGGTGTCTTCGATACGCTGAAAGCGAGCATGAACGGCGTGGTAGCAGCCGTGCGTCGTGCTGTGTAGGTATGGAGATCGGGTGATGTTTCTGCAAGGGAGCTTCAGCACCATCAGCGCCGCAGCATTGATCCAGACGCTCTGTACCGAGCGGCGCGCGGCGCAGATCGAAGCCTGGCGCGAGAAGGCTACGGCCCGCATCTGTCTGGACGAAGGCATGGTCATTGCCGCTCACTGCGAGGGTCATGAGGGCCCTGAGGCGGTGTTTCGCCTGATTAGCTGGCCCGATGGGCTGTTCCGGGTTGTGCGCCTGCCTGTGCATGTTGAGGCAACTATGGCCGTGCCTCCAGAGGAGTTGCTGCTCGAGGCAGCCCGCCGCCGCGATGAGCAGATCGGGTGAAACGATTGTACCCATGCGGCCTGACTCCGGGCTTTTGCCGGCCGCCGTCTGTGCGGCTGCGCCGCACACCGCCAGCCCAGACCCTCCCTGCTGGCAGGGGCCTGGGGAAACCCGGGTTCCCAGTATGTTCACCTCAGACCCATGCCCGGGGCGCACACCGCCGCGATGAAGATGGGGCGTCTCTGGGAGGGTCGCCCCCTCCCTGGCCCTCCCCCGCTGGGGTTCAGGGGCAGACAGAACATCCGGGCTAACGTGGCTTATACCGCATTGGAACGCCCCCGTGCATAGCTCTGGTCTCCCCTCTCCAGCTTCGCTGGAGAGGGGAGGGGGTGAGGACCAAGCAGCGCATCCCAACGCCATACCGCCCGTCGGCGCTCATACGTTCTGTCCGCCCCTGTGGGGGAGGGAACCGGGCGCCTCCCACCAGGGAGGGGGGCGGTTCCACAGGCTCACCGCAGGTGGGGAAACCCGGTTTCCCCGTATGTTCACCTCAGAATGGTGAGAAACCTGAAGTTTTCCACGCTCCTCCCTGCGGAGAGGGTGTAGAAGGGCGCGATCCGAGAACATGATGCCTGCTCCTGAAGCTTCGACCACCCGTCCTGACCTGATCATGACCATCGTCCGGCGCGAGGTGCGCGAACTGCTGGGCGACTGGCGCATCGTGACGCCGATCCTGCTGCTGGCGCTGGCGCTGCCACTGTTGCTGGTCGCCGCCGCAGCGCAGATCGTCGGCTTTCTGGAGGATACCAGTCTTGCGGTGCGCCTGGCGCCCTTCGGCGCGCTGCTGGTGGGCTTCCTGCCGGCCAGTTTTTCGCTGATCGCTGCGCTGGAGTCGTTCGTGGGCGAGCGCGAGCGGAACAGTCTCGAAACCTTGCTGGCCATGCCCCTGTCGGATGCCGAGTTGTACCTGGGCAAGTTTCTGGCCGCGCTGCTGACGCCGCTGGTCGCCAGTCTGGCGGCAATGCAGATCTACGTGGCCTTGCTATCTGGCTTCATGCCGGAGCTGTACTTCGGGATGCTGACGCTGCCGCGCCTGCTCTTGCTTATCCTGCTGGTCTGTTGTATGGCGCTGGTGATGGTGAGCGGCGCCGTGGTGATCTCGGCGCATATCTCCACCGTGCGCGCCGCCAATCTTATGTCGAGCTTTATTCTGGTGCCGATGGCCGGGGTGATGCAACTGGCGGCCCTCTGGATCATCAACGAGCGCTGGTCGCAGCTCTGGCTGATCGCGGCGGCGCTCGGCGTGCTCGCGGTGACGTTGATCCGCGCCGGGATGCGCACCTTCAGCCGCGAGGAGTTGCTCTCCCGCGAGCAGCGGCAGTGGCGCTGGCGCGGGTGGCGTCCGGCGCGCCAGCGCCGGGTGGAACGGCACGCGCCGGGGGCGGCGGCGCACCCGGCGCTGGTGATCGCTTGGCGTGAGCTGGCCGAGACTGCGGGCGACTGGCGGGTGCTGCTGCCGCTGGGCATCCTGATACTTGGCCTGCCGGCGGCTCTGGTCGCTGCCGCTGGTTGGGCGGTGGGCTTTGTGGCCGAGGAGGAGGTGCTGGGCCGGCTGGCGCCGTTTGTGGCCCTGCTGGTTGGCTTCGTGCCGGCCAGTTTCGCCTTGATTACAGCGATTGAGTCGTTTGTGGGCGAGCGCGAGCGCAATAGCCTGGAGGCGCTGCTGGCGATGCCCCTCGATGACCGGCAGTTGTACACGGGCAAGCTTCTGGCAGCCCTGCTGGTACCCCTGGCGGGCAGCCTGGCGGCCATGGGTGTGTTCCTGACACTGATGCGCCTGGCCCATCCGGCGTTGTACGCGGCGGGAATGACGCCAGAGGTGCTGGCGCAGATCACCCTGATGCTGGTGGCGATCTGTGTGGTGATGGTGGCCGGCGCGGTGGTGATTTCGACGCACACCGGCAGTGTGCGCGCGGCGACGCTGCTGGCTTCGGGGGTGTTGTTGCCGACGGCGGTGGCGGTGCAGTTGCAGGCGCTGCTGTTCATCGCCCGGCGCTACGATGTGCTCTGGTACATGCTGGCGGCCCTGGCGCTGGTCGCGCTGGCGCTGATCCGCAGCGGCCTGGCGGGGTTCAACCGCGAGGAGATCCTCTCCCGGGAGCACGAGGATCTGAACCTGCCCCGGCTCTGGGCGCGCTTCAAGCTCTTCTTCTGCGAGTACCAGCCGGCAGGGGTGGCTCCCGCTGCTTACGCCGGCCTGCCCTTCTCGCCGCGCCGCTTTTACCGCCAGGAATTGCCTGCGCTCCTGCGCGAGTTGCGCCTGCCGCTACTCTGCGCGCTGCTTGCCGTGGTTGCCGGCCTGGCCCTGGGCTGGTACTCCGGTACGCAGGCGCCCCTGCGGCCCCTTGCCCGGCTGCTGGAAGGGCTGGGCGATGCCCCGGCGCCGTCGGCGAGCCTCGCCCTGGCGATCTTTGCCAACAATCTGCGGGTGTCCCTGCTCTCCAACCTGTTCTCGGCGATGAGTTTCGGGCTGTTTGCCTTCCTGGTACCCTTCGTGGCCTTCACGCAGATCGGCTTCGTGACCGGGACGCTCACGGCGCGGGGGGGCCAGTGGCTGGCCCTCGGCGCCGACAGTCCGCTCCAGTTTCTGCTCGCCTATGTTGTGCCCCACGGGGTAATTGAGCTGCCGGCCTTTGTGCTGAGCGCCGCACTGGGCCTGCGCATTGGCGCTGCGCTGCTGGCAACGCCGCGCGGCTTTACCGTGGGCGAGAACCTGCTCTGGAGCCTGGCGACCTTTGCCAGGGTGTGGGTGCTGGTGCTGCTGCCGCTGATCGCTGCCGCGGCTGCCGTGGAGGGGCTGCTGACGCCGCTGGTGGTGCGGGCGTTGTATGGAGGGTAAGGGCGTGTGGAGGTGTGGAGGTTGCTTCACCTATAAATAACCATAAATCTGCAATCTAAAATCTAAAATCTACAATCCACAATCCTCCTCAACCCGGCAGGGACTGGCGAACCTCCAGGCCATACTCGCGGGCGACTTCGAGCAGCGCGTCGGCCAGTTCGATCGAGGCGGCGATTTCGTCTTTGTTGATGGAAACACTCTCCACACACAGGCCCAGGGGGAGCTGACCGGTGTAGGGCTGGTCGAGCACGCGGTGCAGGATGTCGCGGCAGACGGCGATGGAGCGGCTGAGGGGAGCGGTATCATTCAAAATGGCCGCGGCCGTCGTATCGGGAATGGCAACTCCCAGCCAGCGGATGAAGGCCATGGTCTGCTCGCGCCCGACAGGAACGAAATCGAGCATAATGCGCTGCGGCGTCAGGCCGCGTTCGGCGCAATCGCGAGCATAGTCGTTCAGCAGGCGCACCGTTGGCTCGGCATCGTAAACCGCCTGGGAGATGAAGTAGCGGCAGCCGCGTTCGGTCTTCTGAATGATCCGCAGGCTCTCGCTGCGCCCGGCCGAGTGGCGCTCGGCGATCGCTACACCGCCAAGCACGAAGCCGGCGGCATGGGCAGCGGCGATCTCCGAGGCGCGGCTGAGGGCGATGCTGCTGCGGGCCAGTTTGGAACTCGATAGCCCTACCAGGGACAGATAGCGCACACCGTAGCGCTCGTGAGCTGCGTCGAGCCAGGCCGGCCAGGTTGCTTCGGTCTCGTTAACAATGCACTTGTAGGTTACCGTGGTCAGACCGGTCAACTCGTGGAGCAGCGCGGCGTAGCCCGGCGGTTCAATGGTGGGCAGGAAGGGGAAGGGACGCGGCTCAGCCGTGCGCGCCGACTCGTCCTGGACATCGTAGATAACCAGGCCGTCCAGCGGCAGGTTGGCAACGCGCCCGGCCAGGCGCGAGGCGGCAAGCTGTATGCGGTCGGGAGGAGTAGTGGCGCGCGGAGGTGTGGTACCGTAGAGGAGCACGAGCCGGCGGGGATCGGCGAGAACGTTTTCGAGGGCCATTCTGCCTGTTCCTTGTGTGTGAAGCGACGATCCGGCACATTGAGCAGAGTGTACGCGGTGGATGCGGAGATGTCAAGGTAAGGCATGGAAATACGATTTTAGATTTTGGATTTTGGATTTTGGATTGCCGGGCTGTGTAGCACAACGCCTGAAACCGCTTCAAGCAATGCGGCATCATCAACGGTAATTGGTATAAGTTGTCACTCCGGGCGCGCGGGCGTCCCGCCCGCAATGGCCTGGATGCGGGTAAGATGCCCGCGCACCCGGGAGAAGTGTGAGTCTGGACGCCCCTAAACCCTGAGCGGGAGAGGAGGGTCTTTCAAGTGGAGAGTTTCTGGCGGATGGCGTCCGGATGGGCTGCTGGTCCTCACCCCCCTGCCCCCCCCTTCGGCTCCGCTCAGGGCAGGCCTCTCCCTGATTGGGCATACCCGTACCCAAAACAGTTAGTCTGGGTGTGGCCGATCGGGAGAATCGGGAGCGGGGGGCGGGTGCTGCATAATCCGGTACATCGCGGCAATGTCGGCAAGGC
>Ga0209721_1002381_pt1 | contig 11987 bp, 10 predicted proteins | sample TshhotsprinmetaG_FD_184139 | JGI IMG/M metagenome (GOLD analysis project Ga0209721, IMG submission 184139) | Hot spring microbial communities from South Africa to study Microbial Dark Matter (Phase II) - Tshipise hot spring metaG (SPAdes)... | ecosystem: Environmental > Aquatic > Thermal springs... | reverse complement strand
GAATGGAGCGTATTTGGTTGAGCAGAATCTGCATTTGAGACTTGGAGTGGCGCCTCTTATGACCCAGCTCTGGATCGCAACGTAGATTTCTGAGGTGGAGATACTATGAACCACTGGTGAATTTTTCCGGATTCCACTTCAGCCTGTTCAATCCGAGCCACTAAACCCATGGTGTTGCATGAAGCGCTGCGGTAGCTGGTCACCGCAAGCGCGCGGGCGTGAGGTGGGTTGCACATTATCGTCCACATACCGATATGCTGGGGCCAATGTCCCTTTTCCTGGCGGTAGGTTTAGGACTCTATGTGCTGAATTTTCTAGTGGGGCTGGTCGCGCAGCTCCGTCTCGGACACTTTGGCATCTGGCACCACGGGCTTTATTTGGTGGTCTTCGTGAGTGCTGTAGTCGCGCTTCTGCTGACTGAAGAATGGTGGCTTTTACTCACCGTAGGGTGTCTGGCCTGGTTTCCCAGAGCAAGGCCCCGCACCTGGCTCCACCCCACACTGGGCGTGGTCGGGCTGGTGGGGTACTTTATGGCGCTGCGGAGCTAATATGGAGTTTCTGGAAGTAATCCGAAAACGCAAAACCACCAATGGACCCTTTCAGGACAGGCCCGTCTCCAGGGAACACCAGCATCTGCTGATGGAGGCTGCCAGCCGTGCACCCAGCCACTTCAACTCCCAGCCCTGGCGTTTTATCCTGATTGAAGACCGCACCAGAATAGAAAAAATCGCCGAAATTGGTGGGCGCACAATGCAACAGCTTATCGCCGAAGGTAAGTTCTTCGAGCGCTACCGTCCCTACTTTCGCTTTAGCGAAAAGGAAATGGATGAGCGGCGCGACGGCATCCTGATTGACCAGCTCCCCGGCCCCTTGCGCCCGTTCACCCGCCAAATTATGAGCCCGTCGGCCCTGGGGTTGCTCAAAACCTTGCGGGTTCCGCAGATACTAGGTGAGGACAACCGCAGGCTGGTGGCAGGCTCACCGCTGCTGCTAGCGGCTCTCCTGGATAAGCAAGAGTACCGCCCCGGACAATTGTCCGGCTTTTACAGCGTGCTGGGGCTGGGTATGGCCATCGAGAACATCTGGCTGACCACTGTCGAGCTGGGCATGGGCATTCAGTTTGTGTCCACGCCCATGGAGGTCCCTGAGGCCTGGGCAGAAATCAAGCAGTTGCTTGAAGTGCCCGAGCACTTGGAGTTGATGGCCCTCTATCGGCTCGGCTACGTGCCCCCGGAACAGCCCCGTCCCCGCATAGACTGGAAATCGGATCACCGCAAGCGTATTTCGCAGTACGTCTTTCGCGATAGTTGCGCAACCCCGGAGAGCGATGCCTGAGGTCAGGCCATGCATGCAAGAATTCTGAGCATTGCCACGGCCAATCCACCCTACCAGGTGGTACAGCCGGAGGTGCGCGACCTTGTGCGCGTCCTGTTTGATCGCCTCCATGGTCTCGAGCGCCTCATTACTGTATTCGAAAACACCGGCATCGAATCGCGCTATCTCTCGGCACCCCTCGAGTGGTTTACCAAAGAGCACAGCTTTGCACATAAGAACCGCCTCTGGTTCGAGACCGCACTGAACCTCTGTGAAGCCGCCGGCCGTCAGGCGCTGCAACAGGCCTGCATCCCACCCGAGCGAGTGGGGGCTGTGGTGCTGGTGACCACCACCGGTATTGCCACCCCCAGCCTCGAGGCCCATCTCGTTCAGCGCTTGGGTATCCCGCTCTCGGCAGTCCGGCTGCCCATCTGGGGCCTGGGGTGTGCGGGCGGGGCCTCGGGGCTGGCCCGGGCCGCCGAGATGGCCCAAAGCCGTCCTGGACAGTTCGTGCTGATGGTAGCGGTAGAGCTGTGCAGTCTAACTTTTGTGCGAGGCGACCTGAGCAAAAGCAATCTGGTAGCCACCAGCCTGTTTGCCGATGGCGCGGCTGCAGTTGTGCTGGGCACAGCGGCGCCTTCCTGGGCCAATACAGGCCCCTGGGTGCTGGGCGGGTTCAGCCGGCTTCTTCCCAACAGCTACGATGTGATGGGCTGGGAGGTCATACCGGACGGACTACAGGTTCGCTTCGCACAGAGTATCCCAGCCCTGGTTGAGGGTGAGCTAGGGGGTCTAATCCAGGGTGGACTGGCCTCTTATGGCTTTTCCGCCGACCAGGTACACACCTGGACCCTCCACCCCGGAGGGGCCAAAGTACTCTCGGCCTACCAGAAAGGTATGGGGGTTGACGAGACCAGCCTCGAGGCCTCCCGCTGTGTGCTCCGAAAGTTCGGCAACATGTCCAGTCCCACCGTGCTTTTCGTACTGGCCCGCCAGATGTACCAGCTCGAGAAACCACCCCCTGGGAGCGCTGGCGTGTTACTCGCACTAGGGCCAGGCTTTGCGGCAGAAGGTGTGGTGATGCGTTGGTAACGATCTGGATTGCCCTGGTATTTCTAGCGGTGCAGCGATTGCTCGAGCTTAGGCTCGCAAGAAAAAACCTGCAGTGGGCGCTCTCGCAGGGAGGCCGAGAATACGGGCAAGAACACTACCCGCTGTTCTTCGTGTTGCACATAGGCTGGATGCTCGGCTGGCTCATCGAGGGCCTGTGGCGAGACCAGCTCTCCCCCATCTGGTGGCTCTGGCTGATGGTGTTCCTGCTGGCTCAGGGCCTGCGCTACTGGGCCATCCGCAGCCTGGGGAAATACTGGAATACCCGCATCGTAGTTATTCCTGGCAGGAGGCGGGTTGCCACCGGGCCGTACCGCTTTATCCCGCACCCCAACTACCTGGCAGTGGCGCTCGAGCTGTTCTCGCTGCCGCTTGTGTTCAACGCCTGGATCACGGCCATCGTGGCCAGCATCCTGAATGCCATCCTGCTACTGGGCATTCGTATTCCCGCCGAGGAACGCGCCCTGAAGCAGTATGGTCAGGGAATCAAGGAGTAGGCTTAGGTTTTCCCTGCTCTGGGTGGGGCCGGGTCAGTCCTGGGGTACCGGCTGGCTTTTGACCAGGGCGTAGGCGTAGCCGTCGGTCAGGGCCTTGAGGGAGGCCTCGAGGTTGTTCTTGCTGGCCCCCACGGTACTCCAGCGCTCATCGCAACGGGTCATGTCGATCATCACCCGCACCCCGGAGGCGGTTCCGGCCTCCTGGCCGGAGAGAATGCGCACTTTGTAGTCGGAAAGCTCGATTTCGGCCACCTCGGGGTAGAAGGGTTCGATGGCTTTGCGGAAGGCCTTATCGAGGGCCGAAACCGGCCCGTACTGGCTCTCGGCAGCGGTGTGCTGCAGGGTCTCGCCCACCCGCACCCGCACGGTGGCCTCGGCCCAGGTGGGGGTCTCGGGGTTGGCATCGTTGACGTGAACAAACACCGTAAAACCCTCCACGCTGAAAGGCATCTGGCCGCCGCGCAGCCGGTGGGCCAGCAGGTAGAAGCTGGCCTCGGCCCCCTCGAAGGAGTAGCCGGCGTGCTCGAGCTGCTTGACCTCCTCCAGCAAAGCCCCGGCAGCCTCCTTGGGAATCTGCACCCCGGACTCGGCCAGCTTGGCCAGCAGGTTGGAGCGGCCCGACAGATCGGAAACCAGCACCCGGCGGCTGTTGCCGACCGCCTCGGGCGGCACGTGCTCGTAGGTGCGCGCATCCTTGAGCACCGCCGAGACGTGTATACCCCCCTTATGGGCAAAAGCGGCGTCGCCCACATAGGGCGCCCGGATGTTGGGGGCCAGGTTGGCCCGTCCATCCACGAACAACGAGAGCGCGCGGAGTTCGGGCAGCTTCTGGCGGGTAATACCTTGCAGCGTCCATCCGTATTTGAGCATCAAGTTGGGAATGGCGCTGGTCAGGTTGAGGTTGCCACAGCGCTCGCCATAGCCGTTGATGGTGCCCTGCACGTGGGTAGCCCCGGCCCGTACCGCTGCCAGGGCGTTGGCCACCGCCAGATCGCCATCGTTGTGGGGGTGGATGCCAATGGTCACCTGCGGGAAGGCAGCCCGCACCGCCTGGGTAATTTCAAACACCTCCTCGGGCAGGCTGCCCCCGTTGGTGTCGCACAGGCACAGGGTATCGGCCCCTCCCCTTACAGCGGCCTCGAGGGTCTGCAGGGCGTAGCCACGGTTGGCCTTGTAGCCATCGAAGAAGTGCTCCGCATCGTGAATTACCCGCCTGCCTTCGGACACCAGGTAGCGGTAGGTTTCCTCGATCATGCGGAGGTTCTCCTCCAGCGAGACCTCGAGGGCCTGGGTCACGTGGAAGTCCCAGCTCTTGGCGACCACGCTAACGATGGGCGTCCCGGCGTTCACCATGGCCTGCACCGAAACATCGTCCTGCGGCCGCACCCCCTTGCGCCGGGTCGAGCCAAAAGCACAGAGCTGGGTCGCACCCAGATCGACCCCTTTCATTCGAGCGAAAAACTCGGCATCTTTGGGGTTGGAACCGGGCCACCCCCCCTCGATGATGGGAATTCCGAAGGCTGCCAGGCGCTTGGCGATGGCCACTTTATCGTCCGACGAGAGGTTAACGGCTTCGCCCTGGGTTCCATCGCGCAGGGTAGTGTCGAGGATTTCGATCATAGCTACTCCAACCTTTCCAGGTCTGCCAGGTCTTGGCTTCTGCCGGAAGCTCGTTTGTTCTTACGTAGGTCGTCAAGGTCGATGACGGGAATGGCGAGGCCATCCAGATATAGCTCTTGACGGTTCTGGTAACACTCGGCAGACTCGACCCCCGAGGGCTGCGTCAGGAGGTCTATCCTGACGGGCGGATAGCCAATCTGGACAACCACCCCTGGCTCAAGAAAGTCCTCCGGTGTCAGCGCGAGCGAGGCGAACCCGAAATCCTCAATGGCCTTGACGACTTTTTCGGCGTTTTCCCGCGAAGCTTCCACCCATATATCCAAAACTTTGGTGTAGCGGGGATACCCGTGCAGAGCCACCGCATACCCACCAACCAGCAGATACCTAGCTTGGTTCTTGTTTAAGAACTCTCCGAAGTCGGGGGCAAGCAGTGCCATACTTCCACTGGTTATACTCTGCGCGGATTGACTCGAGGGCCTCGAGGCGCTCCGAAATGCTGCGTGTCCGCCAGTACGCAGCGTCGGAAGGTTCCTGACCCATCCTGACCTTGAACACGACTGCCGCAATTCGCCGTGGCATGCAATAATCTTATCACCCGTTCACCCCAGGGTTTCACTATCTAAAAGCGTGCTTCGTAAGTGTTGCGGCCTCGAGCCCAACCCAGGGAACCCATCATCGGAACTCCTGTTGCTCATCTCCCGCTACTTCCCCAACCCGGTGCGGTGCACCTCTTCCAGCGACTTTGGATGCCGGGCGGCCTGGCCGGCGGCCAGCTTGTTGGCCGCATCGAGGTAGGCCCGCGCCGAGGCTTCGATGATGTCGGGTGAAATTCCGTGTCCGGTGGCCAACACCTCACCCAGCTTGAGCTTGACCGTCACCTCACCTAAGGCTTCGGTGCTGCCCGTAACCGACTCCACCCGGTACAAATCCAGTTCGGGTTTGAGGCCGATGGCCTCGGAAATGGCCTTGTACACCGCATCCACGGGCCCGTCGCCAATGGCCGTGGTGGTTACTACGCCTTTGGGGGTTTCCAGGCTCACCGTCGCGGTGGGCAGCATCCCATATCCCGAGAAAAATTGCAGTTTCTGGAGCACGAACAGGTGCGGCGAGGATACCGCCTCGCTCTCTACCAGGGCACGCAACTCCTCGGTCTCGATGGGACCTTTGCGCTCCACAATTTCGCGGAAGCGAGAGAAAACCGTGCCAATCTGCGAATCGTCCAGCTTGTACCCCAGGTCGGCCAGGGCCTTCTTGACGGCGGCCCGCCCGGAGTGTTTACCCAGCACCAGTACAGCGGCCTGACGACCGACCAGCTCGGCGTTCATGATCTCGTAGGTCTCTTTGTTCTTGATGACCCCATCCTGGTGGATGCCCGACTCATGGGCAAAGGCGTTGTCCCCCACGATGGCCTTGTTGGCCTGTACCACCATCCCGGTGTAGCGCTCGACCATCCGGCTCATGCGGTAGAGTTCGCGGGTGTTGATGCGGGTGTGGGCCTGGTAGTGGTCGCGGCGCACGTACAAGGCCATCACCACCTCCTCGAGTGCGGTGTTGCCGGCCCGCTCCCCGATGCCGTTGATGGTGCACTCAATCTGGGTGGCGCCGTTCTCTACGGCTGCCAGGCTATTGGCGGTGGCCATGCCCAGGTCGTCGTGGCAGTGGGCCGAGATATGCACATCCCGCCCGCGCACCACCTCTTTGTAGATGCGGCCAATGAGCGCGCCGTACTCCTGGGGGGTTCCATAGCCGGTGGTGTCGGGGATGTTGATGGTGGTTGCCCCGGCGGCAATGGCGGTGTCGTAGAGCTTCATGACAAAGTCGAAGTCGGCCCGCATCACGTCCTGAGCACTAAACTCAACGTCATCGGTAAACTGGCGAGCGTAGCGCACCATCTCGTCGGAAAGCTCCAAAATCTGTTCGGGCGTTTTCTTGAGCATGTACTCGAGGTGCACCCTGGAAGCGCTGGTGAAGACATGAATGCGGCGCCGCTCGGCCTTTTCCAGCGCCGCCGCAGCCCGCTCGATATCCAGCTTGTGGGTGCGGGCCAGACCGCAGATCACCGGCCCCTTGACCTCGCTGGCGATGCGGGAGACACACTCAAACTCGCTGGCTCCGTTAACCGGAAAGCCCGCCTCGATGATGTCTACGTTCAGTCGGGCCAGGCCATGGGCAATTTCCAGCTTCTGTTGCAACGAGAGGGCTACGCCAGGGCTTTGTTCGCCGTCGCGCAGGGTGGTATCAAAGATTCGGATGTGCCGCATACAACCTCCGGTTCTGCGTGCTATAGGGCTTTTGAGCCGTTAGCTGCTGACCTCTTCCTTGGTAAAGCGCGATTTCAGAAAGGGCATCATGGCCCTGAGCTGCGGCCCCACCTTCTCGATGGGGTGCTCTTTCCAGTAGTTGCGGTTGGCGTTTAGGGTGGGCTGGTTGACCACATTCTCCAGCATCCACTCCCGGGCGAACTCGCCCTGCTGAATCTGGCGCAGCACCTCGCGCATGCGGGCCTTGGTCTCCTCGCGGTTGATCACCATCGGGCCGCGGGTGTAGTCGCCGTACTCGGCGGTGTTGGAGATGGAGTAGCGCATGCCCGCAAAGCCCGACTCGTAAATCAGGTCCACGATCAGTTTCACCTCATGCAGACACTCGAAATAGGCCATCTCGGGCGGGTAGCCCGCCTCCACCAGGGTCTCGAAGCCCGCGGCAATCAGCTGGGTCAGACCGCCGCAGAGCACGGTTTGTTCGCCGAAGAGGTCGGTCTCGGTTTCGTCTTTGAAGGTCGTGGCAATGGTGCCGGCCCTGGTTCCGCCGTTGGCCTTGGCATAGGCCAGCGCGGTGGGAAAGGCTGAGCCTGAAGCATCCTGGTAGACCGCGACCAACGAAGGTACCCCCGAGCCTTTCTCGTACTCCGAGCGCACCAGGTGGCCAGGGCCTTTAGGAGCCACCATAAACACATCGAGATCCTGGCGGGGCTTAATCTGCCCAAAGTGGATGTTGAAGCCGTGGGCAAAGGCAAGGGCAGCCCCTTCTTTAAGGTTGGGCTCCACCTCGGCCTTGTAGACCGCCCCCTGGGTCTCGTCGGGCAGCAGGATCATGACCACATCGGCTTTTTTTACGGCCTCGGCTACCGGCAGCACTTCCAGCCCGGCTTTTTTAGCTTTGGCCTCGTTGCGGCTGCCCGGTCGCAACCCCACCACCACCTTGATGCCCGAGTCGCGCAGGTTCAGGGCGTGGGCGTGGCCCTGCGAGCCAAAGCCTAAAATGGCCACCGTCTTGTCCTTGATGAAGCCGATATCCGCATCCTGGTCGTAATAGATCTTCATTCTTTCCTCCTGGGGATATTTAGCCTTGAGTCACACCTAGCGCTCGAGGTTGGCCCTGTCGCAAAAAAAGATGGGCACAAGCCCATCGCCTAGACCGCCTTTTTCTCACGTACCTTGAGTACCTGCTCTCCCCTCGACATACCTACGGCACCCGAGCGCATGACCTCGAGCAGGCCATACGGCCGCAGGGCCTCCACGAAGGTGGTGATCTTGTGAGAGTCGCCGGTCAGCTCAAAGATGATGGATTTCTTGGCCACATCCACAATGCGTGCCCGGAAAGCCTCGGCGATATCCTTGACCTCGAGCCGCTCCTCCATGCCGGCGATGCTCACCTTAACCAGGGCCAGTTCGCGCTCGACGTGGGGCTCTGAGTGATCTGTGACCTTGATCACCTCAATCAGACGATTGAGCTGTTTCTCGACCTGCTCCAAAACCGCATCGTCGCCCGAGACCACCAGCGAGATTCGCGATAGCCCTTCCTGGTGGGTACGCCCTACCGCCAACGACTCGATATTGAACCCCCGCCGGGCAATCAAGCCCGAGATGCGCTGCAAAACGCCAGGGTTGTCTTGAACCAGCACCGAAACCAGGTGTCGCATACTCAGTACTCCGTCATGTCTATGAAGGTCTGTAAGGCTAAGGTCCTTTAGTGGCCTAGTCGCCCGCTACCGTCTCCCTTGGGTTGTCAATAATCATGTCCTCGGCGGCTCCACCGGAGGGAATCATGGGGAAGACACCCTCCTCGTGGTAGACCCTCGCCTCCAACAGTACCGGGCCAGGGTGGGCCAGCACCTCCCGGACCGTCTCGTGGAGTTTGGCCTTGTCGGTAAGGGTGATGCCCCGGATGCCATAGGCTTCGGCCAGTTTGGCAAAATCGGGGTTGGAGTCGGCCAGGTACACCTCGCTGTACCGCTTGGCATGAAACAGGTCTTGCCACTGGCGCACCATCCCCAAGAAGCCGTTGTTGAGAATGACAATCTTGACGTTCAAGTTGTGCTTTTTGAGGGTGGCCAGCTCTTGCAGGGTCATCTGGAAGCTGCCATCGCCATCAAAGTCAATAACGGTTTCGCCCGGGCGCGCCAGCGCCGCTCCGATGGCAAAGGGCAAGCCCACCCCCATGGTTCCCAGACCGCCGGAGTTGATCCAGGAACGCGGGGAGTCAAACTTGAAGAACTGGGCCGCAAACATCTGGTGCTGGCCCACCCCCGCCGTCACCACCGCCTTTCCCTGAGTGGCTTCCCAAAAGGCCTGGATCACTTCCTGGCTTTGCAGGTGGGGCTTGGGTTTCCAGGCAAAGGGATGCTTGGTCTTCCAGTCTTCAAGCTGGCCCCACCACTTGGCTATGTTCAGCTTTTTAGCACCCTTGGCCAGCTCGGCCGCCACCCACTTGGCATCGCCGACCACCGGAATGGCCGTTTTGACCAGCTTGCCGATTTCGGCGGGGTCGATATCCACATGGATGATGGTGTGAGCATTGGGGGCAAACCTCGAGACTTTTCCGGTTACCCGGTCATCGAAGCGCAAACCGATGGCAAGTATGGTATCGGCATTGTGAATGGCCCGGTTAGCTGCCACTGAGCCGTGCATCCCCGGCATACCCAGGCACTGGGGGTGGGTGCCCGGAAAGGCTCCCAAACCCATCAGGGTCGGGATCACCGGGATTCCGGTCTTTTCGGCCAGCGCAGTCACTTCAGAGGCCGCGTTCTGTGCCCCTCCTCCCACCATCAGGACCGGTTTTTCGGCCCTTTGCAAGGCTTCTAGGGCCCGTTCAATCTGGCGAGGATGCCCCTTGAATGTGGGCTTGTAGCCCGGCAAATCGATCTCGACATCAAAAGTTCCGGTGAACTCGGCTTGCTGTACATCTTTGGGGAAGTCGATCAATACCGGCCCTGGACGGCCCGTAGAAGCAATATAGAAAGCCTCGGCAATCACCCTGGGAATGTCATTGACCCTGCGTACCTGCATGTTGTGCTTGGTCACAGGCTGGGTTATGCCGACCACATCAGCCTCTTGAAAGGCATCGGTGCCGATTAGATGCTGCGGGACATTGCCAGTAAGAGCAACCACCGGTGTGGAGTCCATGAGGGCGTCTTGCAATCCTGTGACCAGGTTCAACGCGCCGGGTCCAGAGGTAGCCATACAGACCCCTACCCGCCCCGATGCCCGGGCGTAGGCAGTTGCCGCATGCACCCCCCCCTGCTCGTGGCGCACCAGAATATGACGGATGGGCGAGTCGTAGAGGGCATCGTACGTGGGCATGATGGTCCCACCCGGATGACCAAAGATAATCTCTACGCCCTGCATCTCGAGGGCTTTCAGAATCGCAGCAGCTCCGTTCATGGTCTCTCCCGTCCTTCAAAAAACTGCCCCCCGGCGGTTCGGGGGGCTTTAGGATGCAGTTCTGAACTCTTGGCTACACCAAATCCCCCGTGGGCCTAATAATGACTAGGCCTACTACAGCTAGGGATAGGCTGCTAAGGGAACGCATCTTGTGCTAGAGCTTACAGGTGCTTGGTATACCGTGTCAAGCTTCCCGACACAGCCATACAAGGCTCTGCCGTTACCCTGAGACAGGCCTGGTCACCAGAGGGGCCTGACCCAGTCCTGTTAGGAAGCAAACAACCTGGCAGACCGCGCATTTGGGCAGTTTGCGTCGAGCTGCGCATACGGATGCGTGTAATCTTGAATGCGGCGTGGCGCAGAACTTTTGAACCACCCGACCAGGTGTGCTCTATTTCGACTTACCAGCCGCAGTCAAGGTGAAAGTGGCTTTCAAAGAGTAGGGGCTTCCCGGCCAGCACTGAGCGTCATTTGCTGTGCACTGCCGCTTCGGCACAGAGCAGTAAAAAATCACCCGCAACCAGCTAGCAACCTGGCACGAAACGCGGTTTCGGTGTAGCTTTGGGTGGTGCGTTTTGAACGGTGCTAATCGGGTATGTCCAGAATGATTCGCAACACCTTCTTGGTCATGGCGGGCACGTTGTCCAGCCGTCTACTGGGGCAGGTGCGCCAGATAATCCTGACCAACCTTCCGCTTCCAGACGCCATAAAAGACGCCTTCTGGGTGGCCTACCGCATTCCCAATCTGCTGCGCGAACTGCTGGCCGAGGGAGCCATCCAAAATGCTCTAATCCCAGTTCTGACCAGCCTTGATCCGAATGAAGCCCGCTCGTTCACCCGGCGTTTTGGGGCTTTCCTGCTAGGGGTCAACCTGCTAATTCTGGGACTCGGAATTTTGTTTGCCCCCCAGATAGCTAGTGGACTGCTGTGGCTATCCGAACTTTCTCATAGCCAGCCTAGCCCATTGCGCGAACCAGCCGTTTTCGAGCAACTGGTGCTGCTCATACGCCTGGTGATGCCATTTTTGCTTACGATTTCATTGGCCTCGCTGTTTTCTTCCATGCTGCAATCGAACGAACGCTTCGGCATCACCAGCTTCAGCCCGGTGGCTTTCAACCTAGGTTCGATTGTTTTGATGGTGTTGTTTCCCAACAGTGTGGTCGCGTTGGGCTTGTCGGTTACGCTTGGAGGAGCTTTGCAGGCTTTGGTACAGCTTCCGGCCCTAAGGGGGTACGGGTTGGAACTCAAGTGGCATCCGGCTTTCCGTGATGCCCTCTCACGCATTGGACCATTCGCCTTCACGACCTCTGTTCGGCAGTTCTTGAACCTGATCCTACTCGGTATTCTAGCAGCTTATCCGTCTGCAGCAGTAACCGGGTTTCAGAACGGTGAGCTGATCTTTACAACCGCTCTGGGGCTGTTGGCGGTCTCACCGGCCATAGCTGCCTTTCCTCGGCTATCTGCATTGGCTGGTGATGGCAATATGGTTGCGGCTCGAGGTCTGCTTCAGCGCATGGTTGCAGGGCTGGCTGTACCTTTGGCTTTTGTATCGAGCATGATGGTGGCGCTGGCACCCTGGATTGTAGGGACGCTGTATGCTATAACCGATAACTTTTCTGAGGCAAACAGAGTTTTCACCACCCAAACACTGATGGCCTTGGGTTTTGCACTGCTTCCATGGGGTCTCAATCAGCTTATTTTGCGCGGCTTCTACGCAGTTGGCCATATTAGTCAGGCTGTGAGCGTAACGGTTATGGTCGCTCTGCTGAACACAATTGGCTACTGG
>Ga0209721_1002379_pt1 | contig 11990 bp, 13 predicted proteins | sample TshhotsprinmetaG_FD_184139 | JGI IMG/M metagenome (GOLD analysis project Ga0209721, IMG submission 184139) | Hot spring microbial communities from South Africa to study Microbial Dark Matter (Phase II) - Tshipise hot spring metaG (SPAdes)... | ecosystem: Environmental > Aquatic > Thermal springs... | reverse complement strand
AACAGCCATATCCATAGCCTGTTATATCCTACCAGGAGCATCCATCACACCGCACCCAACCTGATGCTCCGACAAAACAAGCATCCCGGATGGCTGGCTCAGGTCCACTACAACCACTTGAACCTCGAGCGCACCCCACACCTCACAGGCCAGAGCAAGCCTATCCTTACGTTAGGAGCGGCATCGTCCTCCGCCGAGCAGATTACGGGTCAGGATGTTTCAACGTTGAGCCCAGCGAGCCAGGCATCCAGGCCCTTCCCGCACACATCTTCACAGCTCAGATACAATTCTCACCGCCATGGGGTGCCTTTGCTGGCAAACATTACTACCCGTGTACTCGAGCCGGCCTGTACCGATCTACCCTACCGGGAACTGGCAACGGTCATCGACGCTTGCGCCCGCCCTTACCCCCTCCAGGTTTTTTGCCACCCCCACCGCCAAAACCGCCGGAACCACGAAGGAAGCTTTTGAGCTTGTTCTCAAACTCAGGGGCCTGGCGGGGCAGACGCTTGGGGCGGGGGGGTTCGACAGGGGCAGGGGTCAGTTCTTTGATGGAGAGGTCAAGGCGGCCCTTATCGTCTCGGCCCAGCACCAGCACCGAAACCACATCCCCTTCGTTCAGGTGGTCGCGGATGTTCTTGACAAATTCGTGGGCCACCTGCGAGATGTGCACCAGACCCGATTCCCCAGTGGGAAACTCGATAAAAGCCCCAAACTCCATAATTCGCGTGACGCGACCTTCTACGATTGCACCGGCTTCAAGCTCCATTCAGGCGTTCCTCCAAAACGACACGAAATCCCATAGCACAAGTGTACTCGAGCTGTTGGGGATTCACGATGCCCTACTATATCATTTACCGCTCATTGCATCGTGGGAAGCCTTGCTGTTGGTGGACTCTTTAGCAGCTTGCAATTTTTTGTGACGCATTTCCAACACTAACCACAAAAAGTGATATATTGGAATACACGGAGGAACCCAGATGATTGCCGACCGCCCCAGGGATTTGTGGTTTGAGCTGGACAGCGAGGAGCGTCAGATTATCGGCGCTCTGCGGGATTTCTTGCAGACCGAGGTGGCCCCTACCGCAGCCGAGCGCGATGAGACAGGGGCGTTCCCGTTCGAAATCGTCAAAAAGCTGGGCGAGATGGGCGTGATGGGGGCCCAGGTGCCCGAACAGTATGGCGGGGCCGGGCTCTCGACCCGCATTTTTGCCCGAATTATCGAGGAAATTGCGGCGGTGGATGGTTCGCTGGCCCTTACGGTAGCCTCGCACAACAGCCTCTGTACCGGCCATATCCTGATTGCTGGCAGCGAACAGCAGAAGCGGCAGTACTTACCACGGCTTGCCTCGGCAGAGGTGCTGGGAGCCTGGGGGCTGACCGAACCGGGCAGCGGCTCGGATGCCGCCGCCATGCGCACCCGGGCCGACGAAACCTCCTCGGGCTGGGTGCTGAACGGCTCCAAGCAGTTCATCACCCAGGGGTCGGTAGCGGGCATCTATGTGGTCAACGCTCGTACCGATGCAGCACCCGGTGAGGAAAAGAAACACCTGGGGCTTTCAGCACTGGTGTTCGAAGCCCCCATTCAGGGCCTGCGCATCGGGCGTAAAGAGAAGAAACTGGGGCTGAACGCCTCCGACACCGCGCAAATCCTCTTCGAGGATGTGGTTCTTCTCAAAGAAGCCCTGCTGGGTGAGCGAGGCAAGGGCTTTTACGACGTGATGAAGGTGCTGGAAGGCGGACGCATCGGTATTGCTGCCATGGCGGTTGGGCTGGGGCGGGCGGCCCTGGAGTTTGCGGCCCGATATGCCCTACAGCGCGAGCAATTCGGTAAGCCCATCGCCGAGTTTCAGGCGGTTTCGCACAAGCTGGCCGACATGGCCACAGAGCTCGAAGCGGCTCGCCTGCTGTACCTCAAAGCCGCCGACCTGCGCGATGCCGGACGGCCTTTCGGCAACGCGGCGGCCCAGGCCAAGCTCTATGCCTCGGAGGTGGGCGTACGGGCCTGCGACGAGGCTATCCAGATTCTGGGCGGCTACGGCTACATCAAGGAGTATCCGGTCGAGCGCTACTGGCGCGATGCCCGCCTGACCCGTATTGGGGAGGGCACCAGCGAGGTTTTGAAGGTCATCATCGCTAAAAACCTGCTCGCACAGTACCGGTAGGGAAATCTGCTTTCACAGTAACGGTAGGGACACAGGGGTCAAAAATCGTCGGGGGCTTTCCGGCCCCCGCTTCCCTTGCTATCCTTTCCCCGTGTACGAGCTATTCAAACCCTGGCTGTTCCGCCAGGACCCCGAGGCCATTCACGACCGGGTGATGCGCGGCTTGGCCTGGCTGGGGTCCCTGGGACCAGGGTTGGAACTGGTGCGGCAACTCTGTGCAGTGCAGGACAAGCGCCTCGAGGTCACCGCCTTTGGCCTGCGGTTTCCCAATCCCATCGGGCTGGCCGCAGGCTTCGACAAAAACGCCATCGCGGTGCGGGCCTGGCCGGCGCTGGGCTTTGGACACGTGGAGATCGGGTCGGTCACGGCGCTGGCCCAGCCAGGCAACGACCGGCCCCGGCTATTTCGGCTGCCCGAAGACCAGGCGCTCATCAACCGTATGGGCTTCAATAACCAGGGTGCCGAGGCGGTGGCCGCCAGGCTGGAGCGCTTGCAGCAAACTTTTGGCAAACTCCCGGTTCCGCTGGGCATCAACCTGGGAAAGTCGAAGATCACACCCCTGGAAGAAGCCCCCCAGGATTATCTGCAAAGCCTGTCCAGGCTCTGGCCGTATGGCGACTACTTTGTCATCAATGTCAGCTCGCCCAACACACCGGGGTTACGGGCGCTGCAGGAAAAGGAAAGATTGCAAGAACTCTTATCGGCCATCACGGGTTTTACCCAGCATCGCAAGCCACTGCTGCTCAAGATCGCACCGGACCTGAGCTGGGAGCAGATAGACGAGGTGCTGACCCTGGTCGAGCAATACCGGCTTTCGGGCTTGATCGCGACCAACACCACCACTGGCCGCGATGGGCTCAACACGGCCATCGGCGAGGCCGGAGGACTTTCGGGAAAACCGCTGGGCAAGCGTTCGCTCGAGGTGCTCAAATACCTGCACCTCCAGCTTGGGAACCGTCTGCCGCTGGTTTCGGTAGGGGGTATTTTCAGCGCAGAGGACGTGTGGGAGCGGCTAACCAACGGTGCCACGCTGGTACAGGTCTACACCGGCTTGGTCTACGAGGGGCCATTCATGTTGAAAAGGCTGTGCAGGGGGTTGCTAGCAAGAATGCAGCTCGAGGGCATCGGGAGCCTCGAGGAGCTCAGGTCTCGATAGCCAGCAGCTCGTGAATTTCCTCGAGCCTCTCCTCGACTGCCCTCTCGCCATCGCGGATGGCCTGGCCCAGTTGCTGGAAGCTGAAAAGCCCTATGCCCTCGAGCCTGGGCCGCAAGACCAGGTCGGGGCGTGACACCGCCAGCTTGACCTCGGCCAGTCGGATCTGCATGATTTCGATAGCCCGGTACACATTCTGGATGGGGTTGGCATCAATACCCCGGCGGAAAATCTGCTCCCACCAGCTTTTCTTGTGTGGCTGCTCTCGTAATACCTCCAGTGGGGTCACATCCACGGCAATCACCCGCTCCGAGCCCAAAAAGCGCACCAGGTCTACGGGAATCTGGTTGAGAATGCCCCCATCCGCCAGCAGTTGGTGGCCCACCCAGATGGGGTTGATGGCCCCCGGATAGGCGATGGAGGCCCGGATGGCCTGGAATACATCGCCCTGACGAAAGTAGACCTCGGTTCCGGTAATCAGGTCGGTGGCGGTGATGCCAAAGGGAATCGGAAAGTCCTCGAGGCGAGCGGGAACATACGGCTCCAGCAGCTTGACCAGCTCGCTGAAGTTGAGCATATCGCTAAAGGGGTTGAGGTCCAGAAAACGCCAGATGGAGGTCTGGGACAAGAATGCCTCCACTTCGTCGGTGGAGTGCCCAGCGGCAAAAACCGCCCCCATCAGGCTGCCCATACTGGTCCCGGCAATGGCGCTGGGCTTCAGGCCCTCCCGCTCCAATACCCGCATCACGCCAATATGGGCATACCCCCTGGCTCCCCCACCCCCCAGCGCCAACCCAAAGCGTTTGAAGTCCGGCATACCTTAGCCTAAACCAACCCATAGGCCGTAGGGCTTGTTTGCCGCTCTCGGTATATGTGCTGCCACTTCCAGTATTACAAGACCAGTTCAGCACGGTTTTGACACCCTTTACTTACGGACCTCAAGCGGCATCCAGGAAACGCTTTTTGAGTTCGGGGGTGGGCACCATGCAGCTCTCGCGCCGTCCAAAAAGGCGGTAGCGGTTCCGGGCCACCAGCCGATAGGCCCAGTCTCGCAGCCGCTTGGGCAAAAACCACAGCACAGCTGGAATGCTCCACACACCGCCCAGGCGCCAGAGAATATGGAAGGCCGCATCGGACTCGAGCCAGACCCTCTCCCCCTCAATTACCACCACGCTGCCGGCCAGGGCCTGCGAAGTTGCGATATTGTGCTGGGCCAGCAACTTCTGACCGGCCACGGACTGCTGCGCTGCAAACTGAAAGCGCTCGGCCTGGTCGTTCCGAATGATGAACCGAACGGTGCTGTTGCAAAGTTTGCACACCCCATCAAACAGCACTATGGTCTTCATGGCCCCAGCATAGTGCGCTTTAGCCCAGACTTTTGTGGGCTCCACTGCCAGGCTGAAAAAGCGCGACGGTCTGCAGGGATATTTGTAACCTGTCCTCTGGCTTAGGCTAACCGTGTTGCTAAAATATGCAACACGGGGTCGCAACAGTGAAACTACTGGATAACTACGGGCGAATCATCAAAGACCTGCGAATTTCGGTTACGCCGCGCTGCAACCTGCACTGCCTGTACTGCCACCCCTTGGGCTGGGAGCAGTCTGAGCCCCCCGGCACGGTCTCGGTGGAGGACGTGCGCCACTTCCTGCAGGCCATGCAGCTGTTGGGGCTGGAATCGGTGCGCTTCACCGGGGGCGAGCCGCTGGTGCGCAAGGAACTGCCGGAGATGATTGCTGTAGCCAGCGAGCTGGGCATCCCCGACATCGCCATCACCACCAACGGCCTGCTGTTTAAACGCAAGGCCCGGGAACTGGTGGCCGCCGGCCTGAAACGCATCAATCTCTCGATGGACTCGGTCACACCGGAGGTCTTCCGGACTATGACCCGGGGTGGGCAGGTCGAGAAGGTCTGGGACGCCATCGAAACCGCTTGGGAGCTGGGCTTGCACCCGGTCAAGATCAACGCGGTCATGATTCGCGGCATGAACGAAGATGAGGTCATTCCGCTGGCCTCGCTCTCGCTGGACAAGCCCCTGGAGGTGCGGTTCCTGGAGTATATGCACCTCGACAACTCCAACCCCGAGCTCTACCGGCAGCGTTTTGTGGCCGGCGCCGAGACCAAAGCCAGAATCGAGGCCCACTTCGGGCCGCTGGAGAAAGTGGATAACGACCCCACCGCGCCTGCGCGGGTTTACAAGATCCCTGGTGCGGTGGGCAGCATCGGCTTTATCAACCCGGTGGCCGAGCCTTTTTGCTCTAAGTGTTCCCGACTGCGCCTGACCTCCGACAAGAAAATCCGGCCCTGCCTGCTGACCGATCTGGAGATGGACATCGGCTGGGCCTTCGAGGCCGCAAACCCGGTCGAGGCCCTGGTGGATGCCATTCTGCTGGCCACCGACCGCAAGCCTGCATTCGGCAACACCCTGCCCACCCTACGCGAGCGGGTGATGATTGGAATCGGCGGTTAGCCCAGCGGGCAAACTTCCGGGAAATGGTCGGAGCGCACCGTTTCTCTGACGCCAGTGGCCTAGGCTGGTAAGCATGGTGTTATCGATCAGGCGGGTTTTGCTCTTGCTGCCCCTGGCCCTGGCAGCCTGCCCAGCCCCAGCAGTCCGCATCGACCCCCAGGGCCCCATGCAGGTCTGGGCAACCGGCTCGCTCGAGCGCATTCGCCCCGAAGACCCCGCCAAGCCGCTGGTTCCAATTGAACTGTTCGCTGCAAGGGGCGAGACCGAATCGTTCCAGGTTATCCTGACCGGCCCCAGGGGTGTGAGGGACGCCGGGCTGGAGGTCTCCGATTTGCGCGGCCCTGGTGGTGCGACCATCGGCAGAGAAAACCTCAGGCTCTACCGGCAGCACTATGTGGAAGTTCGCGAGCCCAGCCCCAGCCTGGGCAATACCAACCGATCGCAGGGTGCGGGCTGGTACCCCGATGCGCTGATCCCTTTCGACGCCCCCGGTGGAAGGTTCAGGGCCATTCCGGTGGATGTGAACCCTGGGCGCAACCAGCCCTTCTGGATCGACGTCTCGGTGCCTCGAGGTGCCACGCCAGGGCAGTACAGCGGTACCTACCGCATCACTGCACAGAACGGAACCCTCGAAGGTCAGTTTCGTCTCTTCGTCTGGAACTTTGAATTGCCGCTGCGCCCAAGGCTGCTGTCCTTTGTGCCGCTGTGGAACACTAAGACCAAAGCTGCCCGCCTCGAGCTACTACGGCACCGCCTAATGCCGGGACGGGTCGAGCCTGCTGAGGTGCGGGAACTGGTCAACGAGCATGGCCTCAACAGTATTGACCTGGGTTTCTGGAGCGGGGCCAACGCCCAGACCTGCCGGGCCAGACCCGCACCCCCGGTAGCAGAACTGGCCGCCGCCCGGGCGGCTCGCGAGACCGGCGTACCCATCTACAACTTCGCCTTTGACGAGCTCGATGCGTGCCCCAACAACCTGCTGCCCGATATCCGGGCCTGGGTGACCAACCTGCGGGCAGCGGGTGTGCTGCACCTGAGCACCCTGCACCCCCGCCTCGAGCTGCTCGACGACGGCAATGGCAAACCGCTGGTAGATATCTTCGCAATCAATGCGGAGATGTACGAAGAGGCCCAGCGCAACGGCCTTTGGGAGAGGGCCAAGGCCAAGGGCAGCAGCTTCTGGTACTACACCGCGCTGCTCAACCGCGACACCCCCTTCGCTCCGCAATGGCTGCTGGACTATAGCCCCCTCAACTGGCGCATCTCCAGTGGCTTTCTGGCCTACAACCTGGGCTTTAGCGGCATCCTGGGCTGGGCCGCCGATTTCTACGACACCAGCCGAGGCCAGGACCCCTGGACGGATGTGCGCTACTTCAACGCGGGCCGGGCCTTCAACGGCGATGGCCTGTGGTTTTATCCCGGCCAGGATGTGGGCCTGCCTGGCCGTATTGTTCCTTCCATCCGGGCCAAATGGCTGCGCGACGGCATCGAAGACTACGAGTATCTGCGGCTGCTGCGCGATCGCGGCCTGAACATCCGTGTAGGAACTGTGGCCGAGGAGATGGCTCGCAGTTTCCGCGACTGGCAGAAAGACCCTGCACAACTGGAAGCTGCTCGCAGGAGCATTGGAGAGGTGCTGCACCAGGGGCGGTAAGGTTTTTTCGCCAAAGGCTCAGCAATAAGCAAAAGCTCTAAGATACCGGATTCAAATAAAAATCTTCCAGATCAAAACTTTAGTTGCGCTGTTTGAGGCGCACCTAGAATCCTAAGCCCACCCCACCCCTCCCTGCGGTCAGCCAAACCCGCGTCACCCCTCGCTACGCTCGGCGAAACAAGTGTATTTCTGCCAGTCGGCAAGGAAAACATCTCCCCTCCAGGGGGCGGTACCGCGTCCCGTTAGCGTAATAAACCGGTGTCGCGTTCCGGTGATGAATATAGCGGTATCACCCTCCGCAAAGCGGACAACTTCGGTGGGTTAGCTTGTCACCCCCCGGTGACGAACCAACCGAGACTGGTATCAACAAAGTGCCACGGCGGAGACTTGGCTTGTAACCGAGCGTCAAAGCCGCTCCCGTACATCGCACTGGGCCAGAAACCGTACTTATCCCGACGTGGGCGCTCTATGCAAGCGAGAAAAGGCCAAAGCTACCCTACACAACCCCGTAGTTGTAGGTTTCGTTTCGCCCGTTTCTGTCCACAATGGCCCACCAGCGGTGTTCAGAGAGCGAGGGCATTTCGAGTAAGAATACCCAAAACTTGCGCGGGTCCTCGCCGCCGTCGGGCTGGAGAGGGCTATCGGGGGTAACCAGCGATAGCTGGGAGTCACCGGCGTTCATGAAGTCTTTGACCGCATTGTGCAACTCCTCTGCATCGGGCTCGTCGGAAAGGTCGTAGGCCGAGGGGTCTGCCTCGATCAGGCCCAAGGGGCTCTGCTCGTCGTCGCCGTCTTCGATAAAGCTGCAGATAGCGGCTTCCAAGGCCTCGAGGAAACCCTCCTCATCGGCCACATCCGGCACCTCAACGCACAGGTCGGGCACCTCCAGCGCTTTCAACAAAGATTCGATTCGCTGCTGCAAAGCCATAAAAAGCTCGTCTGACTACATAACCACATAAGCCCACCGGTGGTCAAGCCGTTTATATCCCTACGATTAGCGATCCTTGACCTCTTTGAAGCGCTCGAGGCAGGCTTTGACCTCGGCCACAGCCTCAGCCCTATCCTTCCAACCCGAGACCTTGACCCATTTGCCCTTGTGGGCCTCGAGGGCCTTGTAGGTCTCAAAGAAGTTTTGAATCTCTTCCTTGAAGGCCTTGGGCAAGTCGCTCAGGTCCTGGATGTGATCCCAGCGGGGGTCTTCCGCCACCACCCCGATGATCTTGGCATCGCCCCCTTTCTCGTCTTGCATATCCACCATCCCCACAACCCGCACATCCACCACCACCCCCGGCAGGAGTGGGTAAGTGGACAGGATGATCCCATCCAGCGGGTCGCCGTCCTCGGCCAGGGTGGAGGGGATGAAGCCGTAATCGCCGGGATAAAACTGGGCGGTGGGCAACACCCGGTCGAGCTTGATGGCCTCGAGGTCGGGGTCGTACTCGTACTTGTTGGACGAGCCGCGGGGCACTTCAATCACCATGTGGACAATTTCGGGGGCCTTCTTACCAACCGGAAGGTTCTTGAGGTTCGCCATAGCGCCCCTATTCTGACATCCACTCCCCAAAAGATGTAGCTCTACACAAGCGCAAAGGCGCCACAAGGGGGCCATCACCCGCGAAACCGCAGCCAGAGCAGGGGTTTCTGAGGTCACGTTGTTTCGTCGGCAGCAAGGAAACCCTCCTGCAAGAGGCCATTCAGAAACTGCTTCCCCTCTGGGCGATGGGGATTTGTTCGATTTGAAAGCCCATGCCGAGGGGTTCCTGAATGGGAGGCGGTTTCACGGTCAGCATTGAGCGGGCCTCGAGGCCCTCTGGACCGACCCGTTGGCGCTAATCATTTTCAGCGCGGCGGTGATAGGCTTGGCAAGCGGTTGGCAGCCTAGAACAGGTTTGAAAATGCACACTGCGAAGAGGATCGGCGTGCTTCAGGCTAGACAGGTAGAACACCCCTCCATCGCTCGGTACTTGTTGCGCCTGGCCTTCGTGGCGCTGGGGCTTCAGCTCTCGCTCCTCGGTCTGGGGCAGTCCCTCACCATCGGGCTACAGGGCCGCCTGTCGCCCGGCTATCTGACACCCACCCTCGAGGTCACGCTCCCGCTGGGCGATTTGGATCTGTATGCCCGGCTTCAGCGGGACGCGCTGGGGGTGGGCCTGGGCAGCGCCCTCGAGTTTAGCGCCCTGGGGCGCTTGAGCTACCGGGTGCAGGCCAGTCTGGGGTTTGCAGGCTGGGGCCTAGAGGGCCGGGCCAGCGGAACCTTTGGGCCGGTCGCGGCCAATGTAGAAGCCCTTTACAGCAACACCCTGCGCAACAACCTGTGGGTAGGCGAGGAGGCCGAGGGTGGATTGAAGGTGGGGCTCTGGGGGCGCTACCGCCTCGACCCCCGGCAAACCCTGGGCTTGCAGATGGGTTTCAAAAACGACCTGGCCGGCATCGCCAGGGGCGCGGCGGAGCTAAGCTATGCCCTGCGCCAGGCCCAGACCTACACGGTGGGACTGGGGGTGGATGACGCCCGCCTCTACGGCCTGCTGGGCTGGCGGGGGGAGCTTGACGAGGCCGGAACCCTGCTCGAGGCCACCCTGCGTGCCGGCCAGCTCAACCGGCTGGAAGCCACCCTAACGACCCCTTTGGACGACGAGCAGCTCAACAATCTTAAGCTGCGCCTAACCGCATCCTACCCCTGGGCGGTTAGCCTGGGCATAGAGGCCTATGGCTTCCGCGCCGACGCCGGCTACGATGGCGGATTTTCCCTATGGTTGCGCTACACCCTGAGCCTTGGAGGCAATGAATGAAGAAACTGTTGGCAATCGCCGTTCTCTCCCTCGGCCTGGCAGCTGCCCAGTCCATCGCCGAGATCACCCGCCAGGTGCAGGCCAACCTGGATCGCTCGCCCTGGGAGGCCACCATCACAGGCAAGATCCAACTGCCCGACGGCAGCAGCCAGGATGCCGAGTTCCGGCTTCAAGTCATTCCGGGCCGGGAGCAGCTCGCCAGGGTGGAGTTCAAAAAACCCGCAGCCCTGGAGGGCAATTTTGTGGTGATCTCCGACAAGGAGGTCTGGAACTACCTGTTCCTGACCAACCAGGTGATTATTCAACCCCGCGCCAAGGCCAGGGTCGAGGGTCTGGGCGTCAACCTGACCGACCTAGGCGACTTCGACCAGCTCGCCGAGCGGGTCACACTGCGGCTATTAGGCGAACAAAACACCCCCTCCGGGGCCGTCTGGCGCATCGCCGGTACCCCCAAGGACCCCTCGCTGGGCTTTGCCAGCATGGAAATTCTGGTGCTTAAGTCCGACCCCCGTCCCATCGCCCTCACCCTGCGCGACAGCCAGAACCGGGTGCTGGCCGACCTCAGCTTCCAGAACTTCCGCCGGGCCAACCTGACCCCCCAGGTGCTGCGCAAGCGGCCCGCCGATGCCGAGGTGCTGCGGCGGAACTAGCTCCTGACTTGTTCCCCTCCCTTTGCGGGGTTTGGTGGAGGCATGAGTGACAGCAGCGGTGGAGTTCCGAGGCGCTTAACTCCATCGAGTTCGGAGAGGTCTATCTGATGCGATCGTCGCACTACAGCAGACCGATTGGGCTTGCACGACGGTAGACAGCTTCTCCTTGAAGTTCTGCCTCATGTCAAAAACCCCAAATACACCACAACCCCGGTATCCTGTACCCATGCGCTTTGGCGAACGGGGCGAGGGGTATGTGGTGGGGCAGTTTGCCCTGCTGGGGCTGCTGGTGCTGGCACTGTGGCTCACGCCCTCCTTTAGCCCACCCTGGCTGGTCTGGCTGGGGCGGGGGCTGGCCGGGGTGGGCCTGGGGGTGCTGTTGGTGGCGGCCTGGCAACTGGGGCGCAACCTGACCGCGTTGCCCAGGCCCAGGCCCGGAGGGTTTTTGGTGCAAAAGGGGCTCTACCGGGTGGTGCGGCACCCTATCTACGCCGGGTTGCTTCTATGGGCCCTGGGCAGCAGCCTGGCCCACCTGAACCCTTGGACGCTGGGACTGGCAGGGCTTTTATTCGGACTGCTCGACCGCAAGGCCAGCCTCGAGGAGCGCTGGTTGGAAGAACGCCACCCGGAATACAGGGACTACCGGAAGGGGGTCAGGAAGCTAATCCCCTGGATCTACTAGCCAGGCCCAAAGGCGCCGGTCGGTGAAGTCGGGAATGGCCAGAAAGGCCCCGGCTTCCTCCAGCAGATGGGCCGGGTGGCCGGTGGTTAGGGCCACAGTGCGGACGCCGGCCCCCACCGCCGAGCGCACCCCCGAGGGGGAGTCCTCGAAGGCCAGAGCCTCGCTCGCAGCGATGCCCAGTTGCCTCAGGGCGGCGCGGTAGGGCAGTGGGTCGGGCTTGCCCGCGGGGAGTTCCTCGGAGAGCACCATGCAGTCGAAATGCAGACCCAGCCGCTTCAGCATATGCTCTGCGTTTTCCCTGGGGGCGTTGCTGACAAGGGCTAGGTGTAGCCCACGTTCTTTGGCCCAGCCCCACAGCTCGAGCAAACCCGGCAGGGGCGCCACCCCACGGGCCAGCTCGCGGAAGCGGGCCTCCTTCTGCTGGATGAAG